>Ga0315288_10000031_pt1 | contig 157817 bp, 145 predicted proteins | sample YL17G11_20_MG_FD_203454 | JGI IMG/M metagenome (GOLD analysis project Ga0315288, IMG submission 203454) | Sediment microbial communities from Yellowstone Lake, YNP, Wyoming, USA - YL17G11_20 | ecosystem: Environmental > Aquatic > Freshwater > Lake > Sediment | place: USA: Wyoming | collected... | reverse complement strand
CCACCCTCTCCAAATGGAAAAGGCACAATTTGGAGAGGGGAACGCGGCGCGCCCGAGCGGCAGGGGGGCGGCAATTGTGTCGCGGAACGAATCAAGGGCGAATGGCCCTCCGGGCAACGAGGAGGGCGGCGCAATTCGGTTGTTAAGGTTGGGACTGGGCCTCACCCGGCCTGCGGCCACCCTCTCCAAATGGAAAAGGCACAATTTGGAGAGGGGAGCCTTTGACGATGGTTGGATGAACGCCGACCACTTTGCCGACTTGATGTCGAGTCGCCCCACGATGGATGCATGCTCTGACTCCGAGCCACTCGTGGGCTCGGAGTGCGCGATGCTCGCTGGATGCTCGCTTGCGCGAAAACAATGAGGAACGATTCTGGGATCCACGGGAAGAAGTTGACTGGACATGCTAACGTATGTAACAGGTGGAAGCAATGTAAGCAGTGGAAGACATTTGCCGTTAATGGATCTACGGGTAGCGCGTGAGAATTGGGGTCGGAAGTGCCAGGGGCCGAGCGTCCGGTGCGGGGTGGGCGAGTGCATTGGTTCCGCGAAACGAGGAGGAACGAATGGGAGCCGTCAGCGGGCCCTTCGACTGCGGCGCTGCGCGCCTGCGCTCAGGGGGATGCCTCCGACGGAACGAGGCCCCAGGCATCGGCTCCAGGCTCGCTGGCCTTCTCGGGCTCATCCGTGATGAGGGCGTCGATCTTCGCGAGGGCTTCGGCAGCGTCTTGCCCGACAGAGCCGGTAAGAGTCTGGACCCGGAGCAGCATGGCGATGGATTGGGCGCTCATATTCACGGCGCGCAGGGCGGTGAGGTTGGCCTCGTAGTCCAAGGTGCCTTTGGAGGCCTGCAGGGCTTCCAAGAAACGGGTGTTGGTGACGCGGATAAGCTCGATCTCGGCCGAGAGATCGGCTGCGGGCAATTCTTCCAGCAGCTTGCGCTCCTTGTCCTTGAACAGGGCGGAGTAGAAACCGTGTTTGTAGGCGTTGTGGTTGTTGGGTTGTCCCCCGCGCCGCTTCGGTTTCTTCTTCATGTCACATCTCCTTTGGTGTGCTAGAGGTCATCAGGATCCATCCCGGCAAGGGCAGCCAGGATCGGATCAGCGGCAGGGCGTGCTTTGTGCTCAAAGCGGGCGAGAGAGGCCATGGTGAGGGCGGCCTGGCAGAAGGCGGTGAGCATGGAGAAACGATGCTTGAGCGTCAATCTCACCTTTCTTGCACTGGCAAGAACCCGCGCAATCAAAGCGCGCAGCAGGTAGATCTCACTGACGGCACTATCGGGCGGGCAGCGATCGAGCGTCTTGCATTCTTCGGGGGTGAAGAACTGGCGGTAGAGAAGAGGATGGGCGGATCCCTGCAACTCGTGTTGCAGGGACTTGCGGTGGCGGCTCGGAGCCGCCCCGCGGCGGGCGAAAGAGGATTCGGCGAGCATAGTTCAAGCGTACAGAACAAATGTTCTGACGTCAAGGTGCAAAGTGTTCACGGCGTACAGATTCGGAGTGATTTTTCCAACTGGAGAATTCAGATCGTTGAGCGGAGATTAGGACGCTGCGGCCGGAAGACGGTTGCCGGCTTGGTGAGCAGGTGCAGACGAGGCCGACAACTGCCCTTGACACCAGTATGGTTCTGCGCGACAATAACGATATAACTGGCATGACAATATCGTTATGTATCAAGAAACAGAGGAGATAGAATGCCACAATCCCATGATCCACTTGATGAGGTCTTCATCAAGCCGGAGATAGTTGAAGGGGAGCAGAGGGAGCTGCTCGCGCAACTTATCTTTCCTTATGCAAGCATCAATCCCGATACCGGCGAGGTGCACCTAAAGGAACCTGCCGACGATCTAACTGCCAAGCAGCGAATCCTCGTGTACCTGCTTTGCAGGCTAGCACTCTCGACGAGGCCGAACACGTCGTTTGCCGCAACTGCTTCTCCAAAGGAGATTGAGAAGGCGTTGATGTCACCCGGCGGAACGATTCGACCAAAACTGCTTGAGCTACTGGATGAGCGCATCATCATGAGAAGTAGGTCAGGGGAAGGGTATTTAGTCCATGCGGGCAACCTTCGCCGTGCCAAGCTGCTTCTCATGCCTGACTAGAAAGGAAGTGCAGATGACTATGAGCTTCGATGATCAACAGACCTGGGAGGAGTTTGCATCGACGGTGCCTCGAGATGCTACCGACACACTAAGGCTCATAGCCGCCGTTTACTTCAGGGCTGAGGTGGAGCAGAATACCAGTATTGATATAGCCGAAATCCCTGGGGGCTACTTTCGGCGAGCCCGGTGGGCCCGACCTATTAACTTGTGGGCGACGGCCAATCACTGCGCAAGCAGAGGCTGGCTCGCTGAGGTGGGCCGTGGCAAGAACCGAAAAGTCTGGAAGCTGACTAAGACGGGCTCTGCCGCCGTAAGATCAAGCCTGGGCGGCAAGAAAGGCGGTTGAGGTGGACGGAACCCGAAAGGTCGCTTATCCATACGCCAGACTCAAAGGTCTGGAGGAGTTCATGGCGTTTCTTCAGGCGCCTGAGTGGAAGCCCAGCAAAATCGACGCGGCCCTGCTGAAGAAACTTGACGTCGCAAAGAGCAAGGAACGCGAGACGGTACACGCACTAGAATTCTTGGGGATCGTGAATGATGACGGCGCCCCCACCCAAGAGTTCGACCAGCTCAAAGCGGACTACCGCACCACACTCAGAAGGCTAGTGCTAGACAAGTACCGGGACCTATTTGACCTGATTCCGCCGGCACTGGTGAATCAGACTCGTCTGGTGAGGTTCTTCGGGCTCTCCGCGGACACAGCCGAATACCAAGCCAAGCTGTTTGCCTGGTTCTGCGAGCAGGCGGGTATTGACCTTCCGAACCTCGAGAAGCACTTTCATCGTGCAAGATTCGACAAAGAAAACAACAAGAATTAGGAGGCTTGTCACCCAGGTGCCGTCAGCGTGTGTGTGCTTGGGCCACCAGGGCACTTGAGCCCGAAGACGCGGAACCCCGGTGTATACGAGGATGCAGCGAAGCAATAGGCTCTGCTCGCAGCCTTTGTGCTTGCAGCGTCGGCAGCAGCGCCAGCGGCCGCAGGCGATAGTGGCTTGCCGCTACCCGGTGGCTTCAAGCCCTGGCAAGATCTCCTTCTCCACACGGGTAGTCCCCGTTGGTGACAAGTGAACCGTGCCGGACTCTTTGTCATACTCGATCAACCTTGCGTCATGGAGCTTCTGTAGCACGTCGTTACGATACACCGTTGCGTTCGAGTGCTCCAGCCATTCGAAAAGCTGCTTTGCGGCCACTGGCGCTGGATTGCTGTAGAGGAGGATTAGGGTCTTCTCCTCCATGCTCGTCTTGGTGTCCAGGACCCGGAGCTTGCCAGCGACCTTCCACACTACGGGCACTATCCTCTCAACGATGGCGTCTACGGCGCGTTCAGCGGTCAGAGTGTCAATCCTGTGTAGAACCCTTACCAACTCGGCCACTACCCACTTACTCATGTAAACAACGCAGGTTGCATCCATTCTGTTCGGGCCTACGTCCCCGCCAGTATGGCCAACCCCTCGGTTGCTTCTGATTTCGTAGAGGGCCACAAGCATCCTGGGGATTTGGATTCGGACAGAGCGGGGGAGTGTGCTGGGAGCTTGCTCCAATGAACGACATGCATCCACCATGTTTGTGGGTTTGGACGCCTTGCCAGGGAAGTTGCCATCCGCGATCCCTAGCAGTATCGTGTAAACCACTTCACATAGTTTGCCGCCGTTGAGCTCCGAGGGTTCCCAGTGCCCTTCCCGGTAGTTCCTAACAATGGAATTGTATGCGTCGAGGAGTTCATCCCGCAAAGACTGCGGGAGATTTCCCAGGAGCTCACCCTCGAAGGGAAGTGCTGGAGTACTCATGCCTATTTTGGCTCCTTCGCCCGAATGTCTGGCGTCTCTAGTACCGCGCAACTTCTGGCCTGAGGGTACGACCTCTAATCAGTGTAGGGCAATCCCGGAGCTGAATCAAGGATCTGACGCGCCTTACTTGCCGCCTTCCCGCCGCCTTCGTTGCCTCTCGCAAAGCCGCGTCAGCTTCGCCTCTTGCACTTACACCCAAGCTACCCAGCGCTTGAGTTCGGTTTCGGAGGGCGCCGTTCCCCGTCGGGAGATCGTGACCCAATTAGACTCGTCGATCAGTTTGGGTAGGCTGGACTCTGCCCTGCCGAGCACTCGAGGGAGATCGTTGAGCTCGAGACCGTGCTTGGCGCACTCGGAGCCCAGGGCCTGGAGTTGCCCTCTGACACCGCGAAGATAGGCGCAATAGGATTTCCCCGATCCATCCAAGCTGTATCTGTTGCGCATGAATGTGTCCCAGGGAATTGGCGCGTTGGGCCTTAGGGCAAATAGAACCTTTGCTGTTCCCGTCGGCCTGATCGTCACCACGGATTCTCTTTCGGGCGCCAACTTTCTGCATGAGGCGGGTCGATTGGCAAGCCCGTCGTAGGCCCGCTCAACGGAAGCGAAGTCTCCATCCGAAATGAAGAGGAGGTCCCTTTCCATGGAAAAAGCTGGTCGCCTAGGCCCCTGTGCCAATCACTGATCTGTTGAGCAGCCAATGCGTGGTGTTTTGTCGCGAACTGGCGACACTCCCAATCATTCAAGCACTTCAACAGAGCCTCTACGTGCTGTCCTTGTTGCAGGTCGAGGAGAGGCCTGGTACCGTCGAGGAAGGTACGGTAGGAGCTGTCGTAGCGGCTCATCCCTGCGTAGGCCTGACACGCAAAGGTCAATTCCCACAGCCGTATGCGGTGCATTTCCAATGTCGTGCCTTCACTGCCCGTCTAGGCTTTGTGACCGGCACGCTTCGTCTTCTGTCGGCGCTGCCTCTCGCAGAGCCGCGTCAGCTTCTCGACAATCTGCTCTCTTGTCCCTTCAGGAATCTGCCGGCTGTACCAGATGTTGCCAAGTTCGTCTGGCAGGCGGTCGAGGACCCAGACTGGAAGCATGGGATTGTCGACGGCAAGTGAGCTCTCTGGATTCGCCCACACGACGGCGGCTTCCGCGTACGCGTTTGGGACCTCGGCTCTCAGGAATCGGCCAAGGTCGGCGGCGCTGTGTTGCACCTGTTCGCTCGGCCGCTCTGCCGCTTCTTTCCACAGCCTGCCATCCCACTTCTCCCATTGCTCGCCGACGTTGCGGTATTTCCCATGCCAGTTCTTGACCTCCAACACCCAGACACCGGGCGGACCGACCAAGACAAAGTCCAGATCGCCGTGCTTGGGTCCGGGGACCTCTACGTTTCGGAAGACCTTCCAGCTGCCATCCAGCGCCTGAAGAATCACCTGCAGCGCCTTGTCTTCCCCCTCCTGTCCCAGGCGAGCTTTGTCGATCTGCTTCTGCAGCCGGTGGTCGAGCTGCTCCGGAAGCCGGAGTCCAACCCAGTAGGCAATGAATACCAGCAGGAGCGCGACCGCCGCCGCGATGATCCCCGTGGGGGTGGAGACGATATCCAGGAGACGCGCGCCCGCCGGCCCGGGTGCGGCAAGAGTCCGTGCCGACAGCACAAGGAGCATTATGCAGAAGCCAACAATCAGGCCATACAGGCCTCCCTGCAGGAACGTGAACCATGTCTCTGTCTGTTTAGCGTAGCTGCGCCCTCCCGAGATCACTTCTACCAGGCCCGTTGCTGGTGGAGGTTCCTTGAGGATCTGGTCCAGGCGCTCGAGCAACAATGCCATCGCGGATCTGCGGACACTGTCGTCCCTAGCCGTCTCGATGGCATACGCAAGGTCCTTAAGCGTGAGCTCTCGTGAGTCCACGAGAGGTCCCATCGGCTCTGATTTGTGGCTTCCGAAAGGCCAAGGCTTGGCGCGTGCCTGTTCTAGGCTTATCCCCGGATCGAAGGCCCTGGCAGTGGGCTTCTCTGCCTCTCCCTCCTTGAGTCTTGCGGTAGGTGGGGCCTCCGGCAAAAGGCCTAGGAGCACCTTTGCGGCTTCGCGGATTCGAGGGTCGTACGCCTTTTCGGCTGCCCAGGTGAGTCTGCTCCGAGTCAGATAGCCCTCGTCGAAAAGTTCGCCGAGCGGCCTAGGATAGGTGTTGAGCCAGACGACTTGCCGAGCCTCTTCTAGATCCATTTTTGTCCTTCCCGGTCCAGGTGTTTCTCCAGCTGCTACCGCAGACTTTCCAACTGGCTGGCGGTGCCGCGGATTCTGCGACACACCAGGCTTCAGAACTGGCTCCAAAATCGGGGCGGGGCTGCGTTCGTTTCGCCCGGCTAGGCCACAATTCGGGCCATCAAGGCGTCAAGCCTTGTCTTGAGCCATTCAGCCACTGCGACGACCGAGTCGCGATCTCTGGCGAGAAACCAGTAGTCGTTGTTTGCCGTCATGGCCCCCATCGGAAACTTGCGAGAGACATCGCGTCGCTCGGCGTCATGCAGCAATTCGAAGAGCCTCTGCCTCTCGTTCCATTTGGCTGTGCCCGGCTCGGGCTTCAGGCTGTACTGGAATTCGATGGTGAACTCTCCCCCTCTTCTTGCCGCCTGAAACCAAACGGTGGCGAATTTGCCGTTCCGCAGCTTTGTCCATGAAGGGAAGGTTCCCTTGACCCGCTGATAGCCTTGCTTTTCCAGGTCACGCGCGAGCGCACGGACCAGGGTTTGGTAGATGTCTCTGGAATTCATCTCAGGATCGAATCATAATGGTAAACGCACCGCGATGACCCTCGCCCACAAGGGCCGATTCGGCACCGGGCTGAATTGTTCCCCATTGTTTGGGCAGCGGCCCCCTCTGTCCGCTATGCGGACGTCTCCCCCAGATGCGCCTTTGGGCGAATCTGGGGGAGAAAAGGCTTGCTCCTCGCCTGAATTCGCCGTAGGCACATCGCCTGCACCTGCGCACAGTGGCGAATCTGGGGGAGAAAAGGCTGCTCCTCCCCTGAATTCGCCGCAGGCACATCGACTGCACCTGCGCCCAGTGGCGAATCTGGTGAAGGCCCCCTCTGTCCGCCTGCGGCCCTGATGCCTGGCCGGTCATTGACACGCACAGCCCGGCGGCTTGCTGCACGTGTAGCTCCAGGAAATGCACGAGTCCCCGCAGGCCTGGCTATCTGTTCCACAGCACATGCATCATCCACCGCCAGATGATGAGCTTGGTGCAACACCGGATGTGGGGCCTGGTGCGACGTTGAGTCCCGATGTTGTCGGCAGCGGGATCAGGGTCGGCAGGGCCGCCCAAAGTCCAATTTGTGCGGCTGCTGCCTGCTGCTCTACGGCCTTGAAGGTCGTGTTGCAGGCGGTGTCGGGCGGATATGAAACGGAACTCGCAAAGCCCCCGGCCACGAGTTCATAGTTCACGAAGACACCGTCCGCGATGACGTAGCGAAGCAGTCGCCCATACGGATCGGTCTCCGAGACGTCTTTGATGAGCAATACGCTCTTGCCATAGGCAAGCTCAGTATTTCTTGCATTTACCTCAGCGGCGAATGTCTGCCCGGCTGGATTCGTCTCTGGCGTGTCGATACCAATGTAGCGCAGTGAATAGATCAGTCCGTCTCGATCCAGCAACACCCGGATCGTGTCGCCATCAACGATCGAGACCACTTTTCCCGTCTGGGATGAGTTATTCGGGATGCAGAACGCTCCTGCGACTCCAGGAAAGCTGGCTGGCGTGGGCTCGATTGTCTGCGTGGCCGTCGCCAGAGGCGCGTCTGTGATGCTCGGGTTTGCAGTGGGTGAGCTCGCTTGGAGCGTCCCAAGCTGGGAAGCGAGCGCAGTCTGGAAGGCGGATGTGCCGATGGCGCTGTAGTCGAGGGTCGGCGGCGCAGGGGCCGCGCGACCGGCAACACCAAGTAGGCCAACGCCGGCGACACCTGACAAGAAGACGGTTGTTCCGAGTAGCCCGGCGACCATCTTGCCGGCCCTGCCGGTGTTCGCCGACATGGAAGTGGTTACGTATTTCGGGAATGAAATGCCTGCCAAAGGCTCAAGCTTCGGCAGATGTGCTGCCAGATCATTCTCAAGCCCGGCCTTGGTGGCCTTTGCATGCGCTTCCTGGTTGTCATTCGCTGCATGTTGGGCCTTGTACTTGGCATCGATCTGCCCGGCCCGCTCGGCGGATAGTGCAGTGGGCTTGGTTATGTCAAGGTACTCGTGGACGCCATCCCTCCACCTGAGTACTGCTGCGCTCTTAGTATCCCCAAAGCCTTCCACCCTGGAAAGTGCCCTTTGGTCGACGTCGGCCGCAGTACCCATGCCGCGGGCAACAAGCCTGTCCTTGAGCTTCGGCCCAACGCCGGAGATGTCGGCTTCGGCGACAGTCGTGGAACTCAATCCTTGCTCAATGTGTGTCCGCTGCACGGACTCCAGGGCGGCAGCGGCGTCGCTCTGCTGAGCTTTGGTCAGGGAAATCCGCTTCTGCTGGGTGAGGCTGATCCTCTGCTGTTCGGCCCTGATCCCTTTCTCAAGCATGCGCTTGCGTCTCATGAGGGATCGCTTCTCTACGACTTTTGGATTGCCACGATAGCGCAGATATACAAGTCCCAGGGCGCTCAGCCCAAGGAGGAGGGTGATGCGCAGCAAAACCTGGGCGAGTGTTCTCTGCCCGAGGAACACCACGACTCCCAGCGGAATCAACTCGACAAGCTGGAAGATGAGAAGAAACCGAAGGGCTTTCCGGACCATCAGGTCGCTGTCATGAAACATTGTTGTTCGCCGCTTCTACTTCCCCCTTCCAGGGTACGTGGTGCGAGGTCAATGTTTTGCCCACTCCTTTAGAATACAACCATTGGCCCGTCTGTGCAACTCCCCGATCCTTTCAAACCCGGAATTCCTGGCGGCCTACCAGCCCTCTGAGCCGCCCCGATTGTTTCTCATTAGTTTTGTTATCGGCCCCCTCTGTCCGCTGCACCCTTGCGGGCTTGCGGCGGACATCTCCCCCGAATACGGCACGATGGGTGCTCACCAGCAGGTTGGATGGAGCACCGGATTTGGAGGCGGAAGAGGCACGCCGCACAAGAAGCATCCTCCAGGGCACCGGCCTTGGAGGATGGTGTCGTGTTGCTCAGCCCCCTCCGTCCGCTGCGACGGACACCTCCCCCAAATACGGCGACGATGGGTGGCTCACCAGCAGGTTGGATGGAGCACCGGATTTGGGGGCGGAAGAGATGAGGCGCGGCCCTACGGCGTCGACACCTTCTTGCCTTCGTGGAGCAGTTCCTTCAGCGTCGTCCCCAGGCGGGTTATGCCCTCGCGGATGACCTCGGGCCGAGCGTACGAAAAGTTGATGCGCATTGTGTTTTCGCCCCCACCCGTGGCGTGGAAGGAGCCGCCCGGCACGAAGGCCACCTTGCGCTGCAGTGCGATCTTGAGCACCTCGGCCGCGTCCATGTGCTCGGGAAGGATGCCCCACAGGAACATACCGCCCTGCGGTTTGGTCCAGCGGACCGCGCGCGGGAACATCTCGTCCATCATCTCCAGCATCACGTCGCGGCGCTCCCGGTAGACGGATTTGATGAACCTGACGTGGTCGTCCATGAAGCCGCCTTTGCCGACCTCGAAGGCGACGTACTGGGCAAACGTCGCGGTGTGCAGGTCGGCAGCCTGCTTGGCGATCACCAGCTTGCGAATGACCTCGATGGGCGCGATGACCCAGGCGAGGCGCAGGCCGGGCGCCATCAATTTGGAGAGCGTGCTCATGTAGATCACATTGCCGCTGTAGCACTGCCCGTCGTAGCCGCGGAATTTGCTGTCCAGATGCACCAGAGAGGGGATGTGCTCGCCCTCGTAGCGGAGCTGGCCATAGGGATCGTCTTCCACGATCGGGACGCCGTACTTGTCGGCCAGTTCGATGACCTTCTTGCGCCGCTCCAGGCTGAGGGTCGCGCCGCTTGGGTTCTGGAAGTTGGGCAGCACGTAGATAAACTTGGGACCCTTGCGCAGGGCCTCTTCGAGTTGGTCGACGAGCATGCCATCCTCGTCCATGGGGATGGGGATGTACTGAGCGCCGTAGGCGTTCCAGGCCTGGAGGGCGCCGAGATAGGTCGGCGATTCGACGACGATGTAGTCACCGCGGTTGATGAACAGCCGGCCGATGAAGTCCAGCGCCTGCTGTGAGCCGGAGGTGATGAGGATGTTCTCGGGTGTGACCTCGACCATATAGCGCGCGGTGTGGCGGGCGATCAGCTCGCGCAGCGGCCGATAGCCTTCGGTGGTGCTGTATTGCAGGGCCTGCGCGCCGTGTTCGGCGAGGACGGTGTTGCAGGCGGCCTGGAGTTCTTTGACAGGGAAGACGTCGGGTGCCGGCATGCCCCCGGCGAACGAGATGATGTCAGGCTGTTCGGAATACTTGAGCAGTTCGCGTATGACCGAGCTTCCCATTCTCTGCATTCGGTGGGCGTATCGATATTCCCAGGGTGTCTGCATTCACTCTCCTTGGTGATCGGCACGTTCACGCGACGGCGCTTGGCGAGCAGATTGCCCCGCTCCGCGGGATCTGCGACTTCGTCGCCGCTGCGCGGTTCCTCGGAATGACAATAAGAGCCTGAGGGTATGCTGCGACCCGTCAGGCCCGTCTTCGCCGACTCATGGCATTCGCACGCCGATGAGGAGTAACGCCAAAGCCACCGTCATGGCTAATAAATCTTACACGCTTTTGACATCACAGGCAATGCCTAGCGTCCTGTAAATAGACAATATTTGTCATATTTGGTCTTCGCCCTCTCCCCGGGTCCCCAAGGTCTGGACGTCGTTTCGAGGAGCAATTTGACTGCGCCCCCCTTGGGGCGCCACCCAATGCGACGAAGCAATCTCCTCCCCATTCCGCGGGGAGATTGCTTCGCTGCGCTCGCAACGAGGCGGTTCGGTGGATGGGGGCTTCGCTGAGACACGGGACCCGCGATATACTTGCGCCCAATCGGCGGGCGGAGGAATGTCCTTGCGCCTCGTGGCGCAAGGATGGGCGCTGGCGGCATGACGCCGCCTCGCCGCGGTCCTTGCGCCTCGTGGCGCAAGGATGGGCACTGGCGGCATGACGCCGCCTCGCCGCGAGGGAGCGAGAGGGTATGAAAATACTCTGGCGTGTCGTCGGTATTATGTTGGTCCTGGCCGGAGCGGTGTGGTTCCTGCAGGGCATCAACGTCCTCCCCGGAAGTTTCATGACGGGTCAGATACAGTGGGCGGTGTACGGCGTCATCAGCATCGGCGCCGGCATCGGGCTGTTCGTCTTTGCGGGGCGGCGCTAGCGCCCATGCGACGGGAGGCAGACCAGGAGAGCATGAGCGAGCCACAGGCCGAGACCCAGACCGAGTTTTCCATTCACCCGAAGACCGTGATCGGCGAGGTGGCGTTGAGCGTTGCCAGTCTCGATCGGCAGATCGCGTTCTACCGCGACTACCTGGGGCTTAGCGTGCACTGGCAAAATGGGAACGAGGCGGCTCTGGGCGCGCCGGAGATCGGGAACCGCGGCGGGTCCACGGTGCTGCGTCTGAAAGAGGAGCCCACGTTCCGGCGCTACCGCGGCGTGACGGGGCTGTATCACTTCGCGGCGGTGCTGCCGAACCGGCGCGAGCTGGCGCGTGCGATCGGGCGACTGATCGCGCTGCAGTATCCCAACTCGCCCACCGATCACATCATGACGAAGACCACATACTTCGACGACCCCGAGGACAACGGGGTGGAGCTGTACGCCGAGAGTCCGGAAGACGGGGCCTGGAGCATGGCGAACGGGCGGTTTGAGACGCGCAGGGCGGACGGCACGCTGAGCAGCGGCCGCGAGCCGCTGGATGTGGAGGCCCTGCTGGGTCACCTGATGAAGGAAGACCGGCTGGATGTGCCTGCCCCGGCCGAGACGCGCGTTGGGCACGTCCATCTACATGTGCGCGACATCGATGAGGCCGTAGCCTTCTATCACGGCGTCTTGGGCTTCGACGTGATGGGTTCGGCCCAGGCATTCCGGATGGCGTTCGTCTCAGCCGGCGGCTATCACCACCACATCGGGCTGAACACCTGGCAGGGCGAGGGTGCACCCGCTCCGCCGCCTGAGGCGCTGGGCATGCGCTACTTCGAGGTGCGGCTGCCGAACAAGACGGAACTCGAGCGGGTGGTAAAGCGCGTGCACGAGGCTGGGATCAGCGCCGAGCAAATGGAAGGCGGAGTGCTGGTCCGTGATCCCTCCCAGAACGGGGTGAGGCTGGCCTCAAACGAATCCAGGCAGCTGGGTACGGAAAGGAACCCATGACTGGTTCGACGATGCAGGCCGTCAGGATCCATGACTACGGCGGCCTAGAGGCGCTGGTTTTGGAAGAGGCGCCGCGGCCTGAGCCGCGGCCCACCCAGGTCCTGATCCGTGTCAAGGCGGCGGGTGTCAATCCCGCGGATTCAGCCGCGCGCGGCGGGGCCTCCAGGCAGTTCATGCCCCTGCAATTCCCCTGGACACCGGGCCTGGAGGGTGCGGGCGTGGTCGAGGCCGTCGGCGTGGAGGTCGAGTCGTTCAAGCCGGGACAGGAAGTCTACGGTTTCCTCACGGGCGGCTATGCCCAATACGCGGCCGCGGATGAGAAAGACCTTCAGTTGAAGCCGACTATCTTGAGCATGCAGGACGCAGCTGCAACACCGATGGGCGCCAGTATGGCCTGGGCAGCCGTGATCGCGACCGCCAAGGTGGAGGCGGGCCAGGCAGTGCTGATCCACGGAGCAGCCGGCGGCGTCGGCGCGTTCGCCACGCAGCTGGCGCACTGGAAGCAGGCGTTCGTGATCGGGGTGACGTCGAAAGAGAACCTGGAGTTTGTGCGATCCCTGGGCGCGCAATTGGCAGTTGACTACAAGGCGTCGCCGTTCGAGGCCGTCGTGCAGGATGTGGATGTGGTGGTGGACACGGTAGGGGGCGATATCCTGGACCGCTCATGGCAGGTGATGCGCGAAGGCGGCATCCTGGTGACGGCGGCTGGGCGCCTCTCCGCGGAAGCCGGGCAGGCGCAGGGTCTGCGCGCGGAGAGCGTGAGGCGTCCCAGCTTTGGAGACCTGACGCAGATCTCGGGATTGCTGGAGTCGAAGACCATCGTCCCGACCATACGGGCCGTGTTCCCGCTGGCCGAGGCGCGCCAGGCGCAGGGGCTGAGCGAGACGCGTCACGGCCGCGGGCGGATCATTCTGAGCATCCCGTAGCGCCGCGCGTGAAGCGGCAGGAATGTACATACCAAGCGACAAAAAGAGGCTGGCGAACCAGCCTCTTTCTTCACTTACTGCAGCCCGTACTCGCGCAACAGCTCGAGCATCTCCTTGTCGCCGGTCTCCCTGGTAATGGTCAGGAGGCTCTTGGCCTCGTAGCTCTTCCACGAGAAATCGGGTTTGGCTTTCTCCAGCAGCCAGCGCGCCATGCGGGCGTCGCCGTGCATGACCGCGTTGCCGAGGGCATGCGAGGCGCCGCCGACGGCGCCGCACTCAAAGAGCATCTTTGCCAGCTCGAGGTTGCCGCTGAGGGCGGCATGCGGCATGAGCGGTATGCCGTGCGCGCCGCGGGCTTCGATCCGCGCGGGGTCCTTGGCCAACATGCGCTGCACATTTTCCTTGCGGCCGAGCATGGCGGCAGTGCAGACGTCCAGTGGAGCGCCGCGCTCCAGCAGGTACTCGACCACCGGGACGCTGCCTGTCTGCGCCGCGGCCTGGATGGCGGTTTCCGAATCGCTCTCGCTCCAGAAATGCCGCATGTTGAGCAGGCCGGGATTCTTGATCAACATCTCGCGAACGCGGGGCAGGTTGCCGTGCGCGGCGACGATGAAATCCCGGATCTGATCTTTGGTGGGGACTTCCACTCCCGGCTGTTGTTCGCCCGCCAAGGTTCACCTGGGAACAGGGATGATTGCTGGTGATTGCAGCTTTGTTCCGAGGGTCCGCAAATGTGAGCGGGCCGCCGGAGCGCATGCGGGCGGATCGTCCTATGCCTGTGAGCGCCTGCCGGAGCGCGCCAGGAAGGCCGCGCGCGCAAGATCCCAAACCGTCATGACACCGTGGGCGGCGGCCAGGCTGAAAGGAGCCAGGACGATCAGTGTGTACTGCGGCCACTTTGTAGCCCAGATAAGGAGGAAGACGAGCCCGATCAGCAGCCAATGGAAGAAGAATGGCTGCTGCCTGTAGAGGCGCGGCAGGCCGATGATCGCGGCAACGAACAGGAAGGTATCCACATCCACCAGGAAGGCAGTGGCCGGACCCAGTTCGTAGTAGGCCGAGAAGGCGGAGAGCCAGCGCAGCGGCTGCCAGAACGGATAGTGATACATCTGCACCAGGCGCGAGTCCCGAAAGTCCTGATGGAAGAGCAGAGACCTAGCAAGGCGGGCGATGGGATGCGGCCAGAGGTAAGGGTCGAACACGACGAACATGATGAGGGAGAGCAAGCCCCATCCGAGCATGAGAACGATCGTGCGCCGTGGCACCTCGTTGCGACGGACCGCCAGGAAGAAGTGCAGTAGGATGGCGATGCCGACGACGGCATGCACGTACTTGCCGGCGGCCGTCATGCCGAGGAAGACGGCGGAGAGGATGATCCAGATCAGCGCGCGCCGGGCACCACCTGGATCGCGCCGAACGGCTGCGAACCATCTCAGGTAGGCAAGGGCGCAGAGCAGGCCCGTGAGCAGAGGCAGGGCCTCGAGGTAGACCTCGCTGGTGTACTTGACACTCAGGGTGCTAATCGCGAGAAAGAGGCCGGCGAGCGGATCGGCCACTGCGAGAACCAGTACAGAAAGAATCCCTGCGCCAACTGAAAGATGCCGCGCGGCGATATTCCAGCGCCCGGCTTCGGTGGAGGCGATGGGGGCGAGGCGCGGCAGATCGTTGTCCGGCAGCCGATCCAGCGGGGGCTGGGTCAGCAACACCGCCCCATAGAGGATCTTCTGGAGCGCCGGGTGCTCGTACGTGTGCTCGCTCCAGGCGAGCATCTTGAAATCGCCCTGGCGCAGCGCCCGCGCGTACTCCACCGCCGCCGAGAGGTAGACGGGCTCGTCGTAGTCGACATCGAGACGCCGGGCGGCATACAGGCGGAGTGCGGCCGCGAGCAGGACGACGAGGAGAACAGCAGTGACATATCGGATGCGTTTGGACATGCGTTGAAGGCCTTACGCGCCGAATCTACATCCTGAGGTCTTGAAAGTGGAACGTCAGCATAAGGGTGACAAGCTGCGCCAGGCCCAATGCCAACAGGATCTGCGGCCGCTTGCGGAGGTGCGGCTCGAGCTCGTATGCGGCCAGTAGCACGACCATCGGAAGCCAGAAGAGCCAGAGGCGCGGCACCTCTCCCTGCGCCGTGCCGGCAAGGTTGAGCACGAGGAAGCTCGCCAGCAGGGCGAGCAGGATGATATCACCGGAGGCCGCCCGGCCCTTGATAGAGCGCCAAACCCGGCGCACGGCCTGGACGAGGAAGAGGATGTAGACCGGGAAGCCGATAGCGGCAGCGAAATCGAGGTTGTTGATCCAGGCGGCATTGACGATCTGTCCGAGCCTCACCGCGAGCGGCTCCGGTCCGCCCGGCGGCTGTTGTCCGACCCGCAGATAGAAATCGAAATTGTGATTGATGCTGATCGTGCGTTCGAAGCGCGGCAGGAAGTTGTAGTTGAGCAGCGCAACGCCGAGCAGATGCAGCAGGAGCGTGCCGGCTGCGATGGCCAGCGCGGCCCAGAGGATGCGCTGCACGCGCTGGCCGGATCGATCCTGCCAGTGATGCAGGGCGAGGTACAGACCGGCGAATGGATACAAAGGCAGCATGTTGAAGGCAAAGAACACGGCGGCATACATGACCGCGCCCAGCAGAAGAAACCAGGCGAACGAACCGCGGCGGATGGCAATGACCGCGAACCATATTCCAAGGAGAAACACCAGCGGATAGATGGCCTGATCGGCGAAGAATGTGAACAGCGCCACGCCGGGGGTCAGGACATACAGCAGCGGGCCGGCGCACCGCACGAGGCGGGGCTCATCATCGAGGAAACGGCGCGCAAATGCATACAGGAGCCCGACCATGCCCATGGCCAGAAACGGAAAGAGCCAGGTGATCACTGTCGAGAGGCGCGGGTAGCGCATGGTATCGTCGTAAGCCGAAGGATACCCATTGACCAGCTGCTCGAGGCCCATGTAGAAGGCCATCAGGCCGGGAGGCTTGGTGCTGGTGAACGCGCTCGAGCCGTAGAGCTCCTCGTAGCGCCGGATGCTCTCGATGAGGCTCAGGTGACTCTCGCTGGCCCTGGCAACATAGGCCTGGTGATAGGTGGAGAAGTACCGGTCGCGCAGCGTGGCGAGGCCACCGCTTCCCATCAGCCCGACGCCGATCTGCAGGAACCAGCCCAGAGCCGCGACGAGCAGCAAGCCGGCTGCGAGGCGACGTCTCACGATCAGCAACCAGTATGTGAGGGCTAGAGTGATGACGGCGGCGAGTGCGAACCACAGATCGCCCAGGCTGAATGGCAGCGGATCGAACACCCAATACCAGGCGGGAATGTTCACCAAGAATCGGAGCTGAAAGGCGAGGATCTTCCAGTGGGATGCAGTCGCCACGGCAATGAGCAGGAGCAGCAGCGATGGGGCGATGCGCTCCCATGCCCACGTGGCAGAGGTGAAGAGGGCGCGGCGGTATCGGAGGGCGCAGAAGACCGCGAGCTCGATGCCGGCGAGCGACACCAATGCCAGGAGGGGTAGGACGGCGTTGATGACGGAGTGCAAGAGCGGAAACGTGTCCGGCGCCCAGGTTTTGTATGCTTCGTACTGCAACGGAGTGAGAAGGATGGCCAACGCCGCGCCGGCTGCCAGCAGCGGCACGACCGAAAGGGCGACGAGCGCCGGCGCAAGCTGTCGCTGATCGACGAGCCAGGTGTCGAGCCAGCGCAACGCTCGTTGAGAAGCAGCCTCGGAGCGCCACAGTCGAATCGAGGCTGCCAGCAGTGTCAGCCAGATGAGCAGCAGCACTGCCACGAGCAGCAGACGCACTGGCGAGAGCCATAGGAACACCCCCGTCGCGCTTTCAGAGGGGGTGAAGAACGCCCACAGGAGGGCCGCCAGCCCCTCAAGATCGAATATGAGAAGGAGCGCCGCCAGGGGGGTCATGCGCCGACGTCCCAACCGAACTCGTCGAAGACCACGCCCTGGGAGTGATTGTTGATGGCGCGCCGGACGTACGGCACTGTATTCTCGGGCAGTGCGGAGACGTCCACCCAGCGCAAGTCGTCGCACTTGTGGGGCTCGTTGTTGAAGGGTTCGCCATGCCAGTTCCGCACGCGCAGGAAGAAGTCCACGCGCTCTTCGTCCTCGAGGCGATGCATCACACCCACGAACTCAAGCTCAGCCTGCTCGAGTTGAAGGCCGACCTCTTCGTGCGCCTCGCGAACGCCGGCGGACAGCACGGTTTCACCCCCATCGAGGTGGCCGGCGGGCACGCTGTACTCGCCATCGCGATAACCGGTATTCCGGCGGCGGGCAATCAGGATCTGATCGTTTCGGAGGAAGAGGAGATGAACCGTGACGGCAAACAGGGAGCGCACGCTGAGATTATACAGTCCAACGAGAAGGCCTCCGGTGCACGATGCCCGGAGGCCTGAGATCTGTCAGCGGGAGAACACAGCCGGCTATACGAGCAGCGCGGAGGCGCCCGCGGCAAGGCACGCCACGAGGCCGATTACCGCGAACACGGCGCCGAGGATGAACAGGAGGTTTCCGCCTTTGGCCTTGGTCTCAAGCACGGCTTGAGTTGGATCGGCGGGGTTGTAGTGCACGGTGGTGGGTTGGCCAGCCTGGTAGCGGTTGATGATGCCCTGCGCAGTGCCCAGGTCGAAGCTCATGTTGGCCCCGGGGAAGATCTTGCTGCCGCGGAAGGTCTTGCCGCCCAGCTCATAGGTGTACTCCACCACGGGCATGTGGGTGGTGCGCGTATAGGTGCGGCCTTGGCTGCGTTGGGTCCTTCTCTGTTGGTCGATGTGGGACGAAACGATCGCGCCGCTGAGGGTTGGCCACGTCTCGGTTGCCTTGGCCTTGGCCCGCTGAGTCTGCCCGAAGATCAGCATACCAATGCCGATAGACGCGAAGATGCCTCCGACTGCGAGCGGGATCAGTACAGCTGTCCAGTCCGGGTTCATTGTGCCTCCGTGAAGTTGTGCATGCGAGGCTACATCGTACAGAGCCGTGGGGCTGCTGTCAAGGACGAACGTCAGCGACAATGCGCCCGCACGGTCATGCTCACTTGATCGGCGGGCGGGCTAGGTGAAATACTGCTCCCAAACGCGGCTGCGAGCCGGCTCGGGGATGAAGGAAGCTTCAAAGGCATTGCGATTGCAGACCGCCAGGTCGTCGAAGCTCATACCCAGGATCTCGTGCGCGATGCGGTATTCGTTGTTCAGGTTGGTTTCCAGCACCTCAGGATCGTCCGAGTTGAGGGTCACGCGCACACCCAAATCGAAAAGTTGCTTGAGCGGATGCTCCTCGATGCGCCGAACCGAGCTGGTGAGGTAGTTACTCCACGGGTTGACTTCGAGGGTGAGGCCACGCTGCTTGATCAGTTCGACCGCTGCCGGATCCTGCATGACGTGGATCCCGTGACCGATGCGGTCCGGATCGGCAAGCCGGATGGTCTCGACCACAAACGAGGCGGGCGTGTCCTCGCCGGTGTGGATGGTGACCTTGAGGCCGGCAGCCTTAGCCCGTGAGATGTGCGGGACGAACTCGCGCAGCGGGAAGTCGCGCTCGCTGTCGGCCAGGTCAATGCCGTGGATCTCAGATTGGTGGCGGATGGCCCAATCCACGGTCTTTGCGCAGGATTCAGGTCCTCGACTGCGGGAGGTGATGGCGATCAGGCCGATGGCCATGTCGAACTGAGTCTCGGCGCGCTGCTTGGCGCGCAAGATGCCCTCGAGCGCCGCGTCCCAGTTGAGCTTGTGGGCACTGAAAGCCCAGTCTGGCGAGAATCTGACCTCGAACAGCTTGATGTTCTGACGCGCGGAGTCCTCGAAGAGTTCCCAGGCAATGCGCTCCACGACCTCAGGCGCGGCCAGGCTGTTCTGTGCGATGGTGAAGGCCTGCAGGACGGCGTGCAGGTCGACCCATTGATCGAGGACCTTGACGTGCCGGTCCAGCCCGGCTGCGTCGTACGAGGGCAGCGGCAGGTTGTACTGCTGCGCGATCTCGATCAGCGTCGACGTGCGGATGGCTCCCTCAAGATGGCAGTGGATCTCCGTCTTGGGGAGTTCGTTGTACTGCGGGTCGAAGTTCTTCATGCAGGAGCGCTGGAGGGGCGGCCCCGCCGCGTGAGGCTCGCCACGGCGAGTGCCAGAGCAAGCCCCGCGGCCGCCCAAGCGGCATTGGCGACCAGCGCGGTCGCTGATTGTTTGACGGCTATGCCAATGAACGCCCAAACGAAGACGAACAAATAGGCAGCGTCCCGTCGAGTCAACGCCATACCCAGACCAATCAGGCTGGCCGCGGCAAGCATGATGACCGCCCAGACCTGAGGGGCGAGGTCGAATCCATTCCACTGCACGAAGTACAGGTAATCAGAGATGTTCGCTATGGCGGCGACGGAAACCCAGCCGAGATACAGACCGAAAGGAATATCAACGGACCAGCGCTCTGCCGCGCCCACCCGGATCCGGCCAACTTTCAGGCGGAGGTAGCTGAGGATGAGGGTTGCCAACAATGCCAGCATGACCAGGACGCTGAGCCCAAAGAGCTCATAGTGCCAGCAGAAGAGCCAGACAGCGTTGAACACGCAGCTGAGGGCAAACCGATATCCCAGGAGGCGCATGCGGGGACCGGCCTTCTGCGCCGGGCGGAACTGGTAGATCACGAACGCGATCCAGCCCAGATAGATGACACCCCAGATGGCGAAGACGTAGCCCGCGGGCACAAAATATACGCGAAAGCGGTCGGAGATCTCGCCGGTGTTGAGCCCGTTGAGCGGCAAGGCGTTCGACAGGATGTTCATTGCGAGTGCCGCCAGCATGGCGAGCAGATTGACGAATTGACGTGCCGTGTCCTTTGTCATCGTGACCTGCCTCCCAACGTACAACGGAGGATCCATCGTGCCGCGCACGCGGTTCGCAGGGGGGACATGGATCCGTCTTGAAGCTCAGTCCCCGCCAGACTCCTGTTCAAAATACTTGCGAACCTTCGCCGCAATCTGACGATCGGTCATTTTGTCAGCCGGCTCCACATGGACCTGGCGAGGCGGCCCTTTCTGGCGTGCCAGCCGGGCTTTCAGCTCGGTCTTCGCTTCGCCGGGACCAAAGACCAAAATGCTGGTTGCCCCGCGGAGCAGAGCGGTGACCTGGTCATAGTATTTGTTGAGATGCCCCGTGAACTGATTGTCCAGCTGGTCCTCCCCTTGCTGGTACTGGGCACTGTAAGGCGACTTGGGGTGCGTTGCCCCGCGATACTGGATGTGTCTTTCAATGCCCGATTTGATCCTTTTGACTGTCTCCCCCTTTTCGTCCACGGATACGATCACCGCCTGCTTGTGATCGATCCACAGGCCAAGTCGATTCGTCATGAAGCCTCCTCGAAGCCTGCCGGGTTTGTTGTATCCCACCCAAGTATACGGACATACGGCAGCCAATGCAATGCTGTTGCTCAGAGGAGGCGTGCCCACGTACCTCGCCGTGGGTCACACCCGAGCCGTGCACGCGTCCTCGCAGCCGGCATCTGGCTCTGGAGAAGCGCCGCGGCAAGTCACGCGGTCGGCACGTCCTCAAAGTCCACGAGCCGGATCGCAGCGGACATCAGGCTGCAGACCTCGAGGGGGGTGCCCCTGGCGGGATCCAGCACCAGTGTAAGAGCCCCCTGATCGCATTTGCTCACGCAGATGCCGCAGCCCATGCACTTGCGGTAGTCGAGGCGATTAAGGCCATCGGCCACGGAGAGCGCCTCGAACTGGCAGTAGGGAGCGCAAACTCCGCAGGCGATGCAGACGGTTGGATCCACCACCGAGACATAGCCGGAGGAAGCCAGCATGGGAGTGCCACCACGCTGGGCCTGCATGGCGCCGCAGCAGCACTTGCAACAATTGCAGATGGCATAGAAGCGATCCAGCATGGCGTCCTTGAAGAAGGCATGGTGAACGTGGCCGCGCTCATCCTCGGCCTTGAGGATCGCCACCGCCTCATCCGAGGTGATCCAGCGTGAACGCTGAGGGTGATGCTCGCGGACAAAGCTGGCGAACGGTTCTCCGACGATCAGACAGACGTCGAGCGGCAGGCATGGATGCTCACGCGCAGAGCGGCAGGGGCACTCCAGAGCGATAATATGGTCGGGATTGCGCATGATGATCGATCGGGCACGCTTGTAGGGGATGACCTGTTCGAGATCCCGAACATCGAGGTCGTGGTGAACATGGACCAGCTGTTCCGCGGTCGCCAGCGGAATCGCCTTGCCATGGTATGTGTCTGCAATGCTGATGCCCGAGGAGGCGGTCTCCGCTTTCTTCGCCGGGGCGATCAGTCGATTCCACAAACCTGCCAGGAGGATGAACCAGCTGGTTGCCGGATGCTCGCCGGTGCCGATGCCAATGTAGAGATACGGCCAGCGGGTATAGACATAGCCGTGGATTAGATCGAAGAACGAGTAGCCGGGAGTCTTGCGCGCCTCGCTTATAAAGGCCCGCGTGGATGGCTTGAGGATGCGATCGATGAGTCCCATGGATGCGCCTCCAGTTCCATACTACAGGAGTCCGGCCCAATGGCAAAGCGATATACATCCGATGATTTGGAGACAAAAGTCCCCTCGGTCGCGGGCACTCGAGTGAGCGCCGCGAAACACCGTTCGAAGTCGAGATAGCGCAAGGCATCCGCCCTCACCCCTGGCCCCTCCCCCGAGTGCGGGGGAGGGGATGATCCCGATAATGAAGGGTTGGGAAAGACGCCCAACGCTTCATTATCGGGCAACTGGCGCAAGGCGCGCGGCTGGCCGGGGAGGGAGGGGAGAGAATCCGCAAATCAAGGGATGGGTGGAATGCCCATCCCTTCATTTGCGGTGAAACTGCGGTGAACCCCGCGGATCGTGCCCCTTATGGAATTGCGTACGAGGTCAGTTCGATCGTGCTGTGCCCGATGCCGCTGACCTCGTTCTCCGTCTTGATCATGCCACCATCCGTGGCGTACCACATGGTGGCGGCGGAGGCGAATTCGATGGGAATCTCAAAGCCAGCCATGGTAACCGTGATCGGGCCGTTGATCCGGCAGCCGACCCGAACGGCATCGAATGATCCGGCCGGGACCGCGACGATCTCCGAGTCGGCGGCGGTGCAAGAGTAGGACACATCGCCCTTGCCCTGCACGTCCTGCCCGGCGAAGGACTGAGTCCCCTCGACGGTGAACTTCCGATCCCAGGTTGTACCGGGCGTGAGGAGGGCGGGGAGCGTGATGCCGCTCGAACTCACGGTCTGATACTCGGCGGTCACGCCTTGGGTCTGGACCATGGCGCTCAGGCTCTCCGCGGGTGAGAGGGCCGTCAGGGGGCCCGCATTGCAGCTCCACTGGCCCGTGCGGGAGACGCCGCTTTCGAAGACGTCCTGGTCAGTGAACCCATCTGCGCGGACAGCGACTATCGAGTGCGTGAAGGTGCCGGTGGAAATACCCGACATGGCATAGATCCACTCGGCGCCTTTGATGACAGGGTAGAGCGGATTGCTGCAGGCGGTGTTGGCTGGAGTCGCAGTCGCGGGTGCAGGCGGCAATGAGGCTGCCGGGGCAGAGGCGCCGGGTGAAGTGCATGCCGCCACGGCTAACATCAGGACAAGCAGTGATAGCACGGGATATGGCCGTACAAGCGCCAAGGGACTCTCTCCTCTCCAGCAAGTGCGCGGACCATGCGACGCTTTCGCGGGCTGGGCAATCCCCCGGAAGGGCGCGGTGCCTCGCCGGGAGCGGGTCCGTCAAGGAGGGCGCCCGGAGGGGGACAAAGGAGGAAAGAAGAAAGAGGAAAGAGAAGAGGTTACAGCTTCGGGAACCTCGAGATCACCCTGGCGGCGGTGGGCGGACGATCCATGACGCCGCCCTGATGTATGAACAGGGGAGTGCCCTCGACTGTGTGTGATAGGGCGACGTACGCCTGCCCGGTGAGGAAGCGCTCGGCATCCACGGCGCAGGAGGTGACCCAGCCCAGGGACTTGCCTTCCTTGTCCACGACCGGATCGCCGTTGTGGGCCATGCGTACGCGCGGTTCATAGAAGCGGAAACGCACGACCACGCCCTTGCGGTCCCGCTCGCGGGCAACGTAGGCTTCGCGGCCGATGAACCACGGCTTGTAGGGTTTGACGTACGAGCCGAATCCGCCTTCGGCGACGCCCAGGTCCCGCTGCGCCGCCTGCCCTGAGCCTGGCGAAGAGTTCCTGCCGGAGCCATCACCCATCTCATGGCCGTAGAGCGGCAGACCCGCTTCGGTGCGCAGGGAATCGCGGGCGCCGAGGCCAACAGGCTTCACGCCGAAGGGCTCGCCCGCCTTCAGGATCGCGTTCCAGAAGTCGACGAGGCGCTCGGGGTGGACGAAGAGCTCAAAGGCCATCTTCTCTCCGGTATAGCCGGTGCGCGAGATGATCAGATCGAAGCCGCCGACGACGCCATCGCACAGTTCGGTGCGCTTGAGCCTGAGGATGCGCGCCCGGGTGTCCTGATCGACGCCCATGGCGAGAAGGATGTCGCGGCTCTTTGGGCCCTGGAGAGCAATGTCGAGGCGCATATCCTTGCCGGCCTTCGGATCGCGCAGGTTGCGGATGCGGGCTTCGCAGCCCAAGGTGCGCGCCCACGGGCGGGCATTGTCGATGCGCACCTTGCCGTCGCGAACACTTTCGAGCCAGGTGCGGTCCTTATCATCATTGGAGGCGTTGACAACGACCAGATAGTCCTCCCAGCCGCGGCGGTAGACCAGCGTGTCATCGACCACGTTTGCATCGGGCGTGAGGAAATGGGTATAGAGCGATTCTCCGGGCAGCAAACCGCCGCAATCGTTGCCGCAGACCGAGTCAAGGAAAGAGGCGGCGTCCGTGCCGCGGACGTCGTACACGCCCATGTGGCTGACATCGAAGAGACCGGCGGTCTGCCGCGTGGCGAGGTGTTCCTCCACGACCGAGGTGTACCAGACCGGCATGTCCCAACCCGCGAACGGCACCATCCTGGCGCCCAGAGACTTGTGCGTCTCATGCAGGGGCGTGAACCTGGGCTCCGACTCTGCCGGCTCTTTCCATTGGAATGCAGGGAGGGCGGCTTTTTTCGAGCCGGACCCAACGCCCACGAACCAGGGCTTGTCCTCGCTTATGGCAGGGCCGCGGGCGACGGCCGGTTTCTTCGTGGAGGCGGTCACGACGAATGGACCGGGCATGCGCATCGGGCTGTAGTCGGCGCCTCCATCGAGGTCGAAGGAGGTATAGCCATCGGAGAGGTCGCGCAGCCAGGTGGCGGCGAGGCCGGCCTTTGCAGCAGGAAGCGAGAGGCGGTAGGAAGTGGCATCCTGGCGCGTGAGCACGCCGCTGAGCTTGCCCTTGGGGGTGGCAAGCTGCGTGGGCTGTGATTTGCCCGGCTTCAGCCTCGAGAGATCAGAGGAGAGGGCGTAGTTGAGAACCTGGCGTGCACGGCGGCCGCTGATCTCCAGCACTCCGGTGGGAACCTTGTCGTCCAGGTAGCTGAAATGCGGATAACCGTGCCTGGTGGGTTTGAAATCCATGCCGGCCGCGGCAGCCAGTGCGCGCACGCGCAGCCTGGCATCATTCAGCACGTTGAAATCCAGCTTTGCTCGGCGTTGGCGGCCCTTGTGCGGGGTGTCAACCGAGTGCGGCGCACACGCCAGCAGAACGTCGGCCATGATATCGGCCAGCTGGCGGCTCTGGGCGAGGTCGAAGCCGCGCTGCGTGATCCACGGCGTGCCGAGGCGGATGCCACTGGGATCCAGGGAGTTCTTGTCACCCGGGATGGTATTGCGGTTGACCACGATGCCCACGACGTCCAGGATGCGCGCCGCCTGGTCGCCGCTGAGGGCCGTTCCGTCAGGGCCCTTGACGCTGGTGACGTCCAGGTTGAGCATGTGGCAGTCCGTGCCGCCGAACGGGACGCGCAAGCCGCGCTTCTTGAACTGTTCGACCATGGCCTGCGCGTTTTTGATGGTCTGCGCCTGCAGTTTCTTGAATTGCGGAGTACGCGCCAGCTTGAAGGTCAGCGCCAGGGCGGCGAAGATATGGATGTGGGGTCCGCCCTGTTCGCCCGGGAAGACCGCCCTGTCAAGCTTCTTTGCGATGTCGGGATAGGTGGTCAGGAGCACTGCGCCGCGCGGGCCGTCCAGCGACTTGTGCGTGGTCGACATGGTCACGTGGGCGATGCCGATGGGCGAGGGCGCAACTCCGGCTGCGACCAGCCCGCCAATGTGCGAAATATCGGCCAGCAGATAAGCGCCAACCTGGTCTGCAATCTCACGGAACTTCTTCCAGTCCGGCACCCAGGAGTAGGATGAATAGCCGGCGATGATCATCTTGGGTTTGTGCTCGAGCGCGAGCAGGCGGATGCTTTCGTAGTCCAGCCGCTCATTGGCATCCACGCTGTAATGCACGATCTTGTAGTACTTGCCGCTGCGATTGACGGAGGAGCCGTGCGAGAGGTGCCCGCCGTGCAGCAGGTTGAGGCCCATGACCACGCTGCCGGGCTCGATCAGGGCGTGATAGACGGCGTTGTTGGCGGGCGCGCCGGAAAGGGCCTGAACATTGACGTAGAGCTGATCCGGCTTAATGCCGTTGGCGGCAAAGGCCTCTGCGGCGCGGCGGCGCGCGAGCGCCTCGACCACATTGGCATACTCGGTGCCCTTGTAATAGCGCGGATCGCTGTTGCGGCGGAAGTTCGCCAGACGCCTCGGGTAATCCAGGATCTCCGCCTCTGACATGAGGCGGGTGTCCTCATCGGGGTAGCCTTCGGCATAGATGTTCTGGAAGGCCGAGGCCATGGCCTCGCGCACGGCCAGGGGGGCGGTGCTCTCGGAGGGGATCAGGATCAGCTTGCGGGCCTGCCGCTCGGCTTCGAGCTGGGTCAATTTGTAGACGTCTGGGTCGAGCCTGGCGAGCGAACCGCGGACGAGGAAGTCGGGCATGAGGGTCTCCGGGGTAGGTTGTACGGATGGGGAGCGGTGCGCTTGTGAATTGTAGGACGAGTGGGGAGGCGGGTCAAGTGCAGGCGTGCGTACGCAACGGAGTCCGCGGCCTGCGGGTCTCGATTCTGCCATAGTTAATATGACATATGTCAGTGGAATTGGGTCGATTTGAAGGCTACAATGAAATCTAGCGTGAAAGTCTGGCATCGCCGCCGGAAGTGGAAATGGCGGACGTCAGCATAAGCTGACGCCGACGTGAGGGTCAGGTGTGTCCCAAAGACGAGAGTCAGCAGGGCGGAGAAGATCCAAGCCCTTAGAGGATGGTCGCCTTTCTCGGAATCTGGGCAGGGGGGGTTGCGGAGCCATTAGCGAAACCGGCCCGTATGGCCGGTTGTCTGATAGGTTGCATCTTTGCCATCGGAGGGAACTATGAATATGAGGAAATTGATGGGACTTGCACGGCTGGCAGTTCGCACCACGACTCTGCTCGCGTTCGTCGGGGGGACGATAGTAGACGTGAAGCAAGCCGGGGCCCAGACGTTTGACTGCTCGAATGTTGATGTCCCCCGGGCTGAATGCGAGGCGCTGGTGGCGCTGTATAACAATACGGGCGGCCCAACCTGGACAGACAACACGGGATGGCTGCAGACGAACGCTGTGTGTAGCTGGTTCGGCGTGAACTGCGATGCAGGATACGTGTCCGTGTTGTGGCTTCCGGACAACAATCTCACAGGCCCTCTGCCCACGGCGGATTGGATCAACCTGCCGTATCTGACTGAGCTCTGGCTCTATGAGAATCATCTGACTGGCGAGATCCCAACGGAGTTGGGCAGTCTCGGCAACCTGACCCGGCTAGTTCTGTATACGAATCAATTGAGCGGAGGCATCCCATCTGAACTGGGCGAACTCTCCCAGCTCAGGCTCCTGAGCCTTTTTGATAATCAGTTGAGCGGGAACATTCCGGTTGCGCTGGCCAACTTGCCGGAGCTCAGGAATCTGGACCTGGGCACCAACCAATTGAGCGGCAGCATTCCCGTGGAATTGCGGAACCGGGCTGCCTTGAAATACCTGTACCTGAACGACAATCAGCTTTCGGGAGGCATCCCGCCGCAGCTAGGGCAACTGCAACAGCTCCTGGAGTTGGGACTGAGTGGCAACCAGCTCAATGGCAGCATCCCGTCCGAATTGGGAGCCCTGGCTCAGCTGACGAACCTGGCTCTTGGGCGCAACCAGCTTTCGGGCGCGATCCCGCCCGCGTTGGGAAATCTGACAAACCTGCAGTCGCTGAGCCTCCCGAGCAACAAGCTCACCGGCAACATGCCCAGTGAGCTAGGTCAGCTGACATCGCTCGTCCACCTGGCCCTGGACTCCAATGAACTGAGTGGGGAGATACCGCCCTCGATTAAGAATTTGACCGGTTTGACGTCCCTGAGCCTGAGTTGCGGATTGACCTCCAACGATCAAACCGTGATTGATTTCATTCGGGCCAGATCGCCTGACTGGCCATCGGGATCGTGTCGTTTTCTCTCCGGCACAGTGCGCGACGCGGCTGGCAATCCCATAACGGGCACGCGGATTGACATAACCGTTGCACTGGAGGATCCGGAGGATCCAGGGCTTCCCAGCTCTGACATACTGGAACACGCGTGCACCGATTCCAACACCGGCCAGTACACACTGACTGACCTGCCTCTAGGCCAGTTGCTGTTCGTGTTCGCGGGCGACGTACAGGGGTGTGACCCGTACAATACCTATGGCCGGGAGTATTGGAACCACCACAACAGGCCGTGGCTGTCCGATGCCATCACACTCACCCCAACCGAGCCCAATCATACGGGCATAGACTTCACGCTGGGCACGGGCGTTCCGGAGTTGGAATTCCTCGTGTTCAACTTCAATATTCCGATCCTGGCTGACCCCGCCGTACGCCAGGCGATTGCCTACGGCACCGACCGCCAGGCGATCGTGAGCCAAGCTTGGCTTCCCCACGGCGATTTCGGCATGGTGCAGAACTCATACGTCGGGGAGAACCATTGGGCCAAAGCACCTGATTCCGTGCTGACGCTCCATCCATATGACCCGAATAGGGCGCGCTCAATCCTCGAATCTGCAGGATGGATCGATACGGACGGAGATGGCATTCGCGAGAAGAACGGCCAGAGACTGTCGCTGCTCTTCAAGACCACGCTGCGCCAATCCCGGCAGGACACCGGTCATCTCTTCCAGCAGTGGATGGCAGATATGGGGCTCGAGATCCAGCTCGATTTCATGAACAGCGACGACCTCTATCGCCAGCTTCTCGCTCGTGATTTCGATCTTGCCGAATGGACAGGCTTCAATTCCTGCAGCAATATCCAGGACGAGACATGCGTCCCGTTCCGGGCGCTCTATAGCACAACGTACGGCAACGTCGGAAGTTACAACAATCCGGCAGCCGATGCCGAATTCGATGCAGCCCAGGCAGCTACCAGCCGTGAAGAAAGGCTAGTGCACGCAATCCAGCACCAGATAATCATTTCGGAAGATCTGCCGATTCTGCCGCTCTTCCGGCGGAGGCCCGTTGTAGGCGTGGATGTCCCAGCAGGTAGCAACGTCAATGTAACGCCCATGGCGGGCGTGAGTGTCAACTTCAGTGGAGTGACTGGCAGTGGTGTAGCGGGTGCCATCGCCACTGGTTTGAATTCCGGCGACCTCCCGGGCGGTCTGGAACTGCTTGGTGGCGTCTATGAAGTGGGCACCAGTGCTCAATTCTCTACGGCGCGGGCCTGCTTCACCTATGATGACACGGGGCTCACTGCGGAGCAGGAAAGTCATCTAGGGCTATTTCATGAAATGGACGGCGATTGGGTCGACATCACCGATGCAGGTTATCCGCATACGGCCAATAATCAGATCTGCGGCACTGTCAGCAGCTTCTCGCCGTTTGCGATCCTGTTCCCCGACGTCGTGGTCAACACGCCGCCCGTTCCCCAACTCATCCGAACGAGCGTGCAGGCAACCGCCAGCTTCACCGATTCGGATGCCGGTGACACCCATACTGCGTCCTGGGATTGGGGTGATGGTCGCAGCGACAACGACATGCTGGTGAGCGGCTCAGTGGCGACGGCGTCGCACACGTACACCGCCGCTGGCGTGTACACGGTCACGGTGACCATCACGGATGGGGCTGGTGCTGGGGCCACGGGCACGTCCCCGTACCTGGTGATCTACGATCCGGATGGCGGATTCGTCACCGGCGGCGGCTGGATCAATTCCCAGGCGGGAGCCTATGCGGCCAATCCTGCCCTTACGGGCAAGGCCACGTTCGGCTTCGTGTCCAAGTACCAAAAGGGCGCCAACGCGCCCAGCGGGAACACCGAGTTCCAGTTCAAAGTTGCCAGCCTGAACTTCAGCAGCACGTCCTATGACTGGCTAGTGGTTGCGGGCGCCAAAGCCCAGTACAAGGGCAGCGGCACAATCAACGGCAGCGGGACATACGCATTCATGCTGACTGCAGTGGATGGCCAGGTCAAGGGCGGCGGTGGCGTGGATAAGTTCCGGATCAAGATCTGGGACAAGAGCACCGGCGGCATGGTGTACGACAATCAAATGGGTGCCGGTGACGCTGCGCTTCCGACCACGGCCATACAGGGAGGGTCGATAGTAGTTCATAAGTAGGACTGTGCGAAGAACGGATGGTCCTGGCAGATCTTCTGATCTGCCAGGACCATTTTTGTTGGGCCGCGGACGGGCGCGACAGCAGGCCTGGTCCGAGCCTACTTTTCCATCAAAGCCTTCAGCTTTTCAGCCTGGGCCTCAAAGGTCTTTTTCAAGTTGCCGGCCAAGGCAGCCTCGGCCAGCCTGAAGAAACCGCTGCCTTCCATCTCGACCTGCATGGTAATCTTCGTTCCGGCCGGAACCGCTTCGAAGCTTTGACTGAGACTGAACTGAACCGGCCCTGAAGTGCTCTTGAAGGCGAATTTCTGGTTGGGAACGAATTGGGTGACCTCGCCCGTGGCCTCCAAATGCTGCCCGAGGAAGGTGCGGACGGTCTTGAACTTGGTGCCCAGCTGGGTTGGCCCATCCGGCGTCTGGGTGGATTCGATCACCCCATCCTGCCACTCCGCGTTCTTGCGGAAGTCCGTGGCGAAGGCAAAGACCTTTTCCACCGGCGCCTTGATCTCCTGCGTGAAGTCCTGTTTGATCACTCTGACCTCTCTTTCTAAGTATTACTAGGATTCTACTCCGAATATCGAGGGAGGACACCAGATAGCAGTGACCCCGCCTGATGCGGGGTCAAAGAGAAAAAGCCAACGTGTGGGCGCAAAGGGACTCGAACCCCTGACCTTCTCCGTGTAAGAGAGACGCTCTAACCAACTGAGCTATGCGCCCGCGAGCGGGATTATACACTTTCGAAGGGCGGTGACAATTGCCTGTGCTACACTTATCGAGGCTGCGAATCTGGGGGCCGCAGGCGAAATCCGAGAAGGAGCTTGCATGCGTATCGTCCGTTTTCAGATGGGCAGTGAGGCGCCCCAATACGGCTGGCTGCGCGAAGACAAGGTGGGAACGATCCAGGGCGACGTGTTCGGCAAGTACAAGCGCCAGGAGGCGAAGATGCCCTTTGGCGACCTCAAGCTGCTGGCGCCATGTGCGCCAGAAAAGATCGTTTGCGTCGGCCTCAACTACGTCGAGCATGCCAAGGAACTGGGGAACGATGTGCCCAAGATCCCGCTCATCTTCCTGAAGCCACCGTCATCCATACTGAATCCAGGCGAGGCCATCGTGCTGCCGGCGCAGTCGCAGCAAGTGGAGCATGAGGCGGGGCTGGTTGCGGTCATCGGCAAGCGCGGCCGGCACATCACCGCCGAAGGTGCAACAAAGCACATCCTGGGCTACACGGTGGGGAACGATGTGACGGCACGCGATCTGCAGAAGACCGACGAGCAGTGGACGCGGGCCAAGGGCTTCGACACATTCTGCCCGTTCGGGCCGTGGATCGACACCGAATTCGACACCTCGGATGCAGTCATCACGTGCAAAGTGAATGGACAACCGCGGCAGATGGCCTCCACGCGCGATATGGTCTTCAGCGTTCCCATGCTGATCGCCTATATCTCCTCGGTGATGACGCTGGGGCCGGGCGACTTGATCTTCACCGGCACGCCGTCGGGCGTGGCACCGCTGAGGGCCGGCGACGAGGTGGTGGCCGAGATCGAGGGTTTGGGGGTGCTGAGGAACCCCGTGCGCGCCGAGACCGGCTAGCCGCGACCTGCGATTGCGGGTCCAGAAGGGACTGGAAGGCGCCAGTCCTTTTAGATTCGATAGGATTGCCAGGGGCCCGGGGGCCAGAGTACGATCCAGCGGAGGAGTGAGCCTGCGTGCATTCGAACTGCGCGAGTTGATCGCAGAGGGCGAGAGGTCCGGCAAGCCGTATCTGGAGTTCCTGCGCGTGGACAACTTGAGCGCGGGACTGTGCAGGCTTTCGGTCGGAAACCTCGACCCGCAGCTGCCGCATACTGAGGATGAGGTGTACTACGTGTTCGCGGGCCACGCCCGGAACAGAGTCGGTGAGGAGGACCGCGCGGTCGGTGCGGGTTCAGTGGTCTATGTTGCGAAGAAAGTAGATCACAAGTTCCATTCAATCGAAGAGAACCTGAGCGTGCTCGTATTCTTTGCACCGGCCGAGTACTCGAACAGGCCACCGGCATGACTAGGGGCCGCAGCCCTGGTCACCTAACGCTCTACCCAGCCGGGCTGCGAATCGTATAATGCAAAGGTTGGCGATGGTGCATCAGATCCATGGAGGATGTCATGAGCCCAAGCTCGATACAAGTGGATCGGCGACGAAAAGGATCGGGACCGGTGGGGCGCGCCGAGGCGCCGCGGCGCGATACCGGTGGAGGGCAGGGCAGCGGACTGCCGCCTGCCGGCGGGCCACGACCCTCGTTCGGGGGATTGCCGTCGCGGGGCGGGCAGATCGGCGGCTGCGGCACCGTGATCATCCTGCTGCTGATCGTCGGCTACTACCTGCTCTCGGGCGGCCAAGGGGTCGATCTGGGAGGCCTTTCAGATCAGGGCGGCGGACAGCAGCCCTCTGGCCTTCAACCGGTCGATGAGGGCTTGCCCGCCTCGAACTTCACGCCACCTGTTCCGGCCGCGAGCAGCGGCCAGACCTGGACGATCATGCTTTACCAGGACGCCGATGATCAGGTGCTTGAGAGAGACATCTATCTCGACTTGAACGAAGCGGAGCGTATCGGCTCGAGCAACAACGTCAACGTTGTGGCGCAGATCGACCGGTACCGCGCGGGCTTTCAGGGCGACGGCGACTGGACAGCGGCGCGGCGATACCACGTCTCCCAGGACAACGACCTGAATCGGATCAACTCCCAAGTGGTGCAGGAACTTGGCGAGGTCGATATGTCCAGCGGTGAAACGCTGGTGGACTTCGTCCAGTGGGCCGTGGCGAACTACCCGGCGAACAAGTACGTGCTGATCCTTTCCGATCACGGAATGGGATGGCCAGGAGGCTGGAGCGATCCCGCGCCGGGCGGCTCCGAATCCAGCAACGTGCCTATCGCCAGCCGTCTGGGCGATAACATCTATCTAAACGAGCTTGACGATGCCTTGGGGCAGGCGCGCAGCCGCGCGGGCATCGACGAATTCGAGATCCTGGGCATGGATGCCTGCCTGATGTCGCAGCTGGAGGTAATGGCTGCGCTGGCGCCGCATGCCAAATACGCTGTGGCCTCCGAGGAAGTGGAGCCGTCAATCGGGTGGGCCTACGCGGCCTTTTTGGGCGCGCTGGTGGAGAATCCGGATATGAGCGGCTCGGACCTGAGCCGCTTGATGGTGCAGAGCTATATCCTGGAGGATCAACGCATCCAGGACCCGGCGGCGCGGGCTGAGTTCATGCGCGGCGGCTCGCCGATGGGCGGTTTCTTCGACAACGCGGGTGTATCGGCAGAGCAGCTTTCAGCGCAGCTCAGCCGCGACGTGACGCTAAGCGCCATCGATCTGCAGGCGCTGCCGCAATTGATGGAGCGCTTCAACACCTTTGCCTACCAACTGCAGAATGAAGACCAAGAGCTGATAGCGCAGGCGCGCACGTACAGCCAGTCGTACACCAGTCTTTTCGGTCGCGAGGTGCCGCCTTCCTACATCGACCTCGGGAATTTCGTCTTGCTGATGCAGGCGAATACCAAGGACGACAGGACCACGCAGGCGGCCAACGGCGTGATCGAGGCACTGCGGACCACCGTGCTGGCAGAGAAGCACGGCTCCAGCCGGAAGGGCTCAACCGGCCTGGCGATCTACTTCCCGAATTCCACCCTGTACAGTTCGCCGATCGCGGGACCTCAATCCTACACCGCCATCGCGAGGCGATTCGCGGGCGAATCCCTGTGGGATGATTTCATGGCGTTCCACTATCTGGATCGCAGCTTCGAGCCGGCCGCGGCGGAGCCGTACGCGCCCACGGGCGGCTACCTCACGCGCGCGCCTGGGGCAGGCCAGATCACGCTGTCGGACATCCGTCTCTCGAGCACTGAGGCGGCGACCAATCAGCCGGTGGAGCTGAGTGTGAATGTCAGCGGCACCAATATCGGTTACATCAAGCTATTCGTGGGCTACTTTGATTCTGCGGCCAATTCGCTCAACGTCACGGATACTGACTACCTGGAGAGCGAGGATGTGCGCCAGGTGGGTGGCGTCTTCTACCCTGTGTGGCCGGATGGCAGCTTCGATATGACCTACGCATGGGACGTGACCGTTTTCGGCATCAGCGACGGCACGCAGAACGCGGTGGCGCTCTTCCAGCCGCTGCAGTACGGATCGACTGCCGACGAGGCGGAGCACACGGTGGATGGGCTGTACAAGTTCGCGGAGACTGGCGAGAAGCGATACGCGCAGCTGCATTTTCAGAGTGAGCGGCTCACCCAGGTCATCGGTTTCACAAGTGAGACGGACACCGGCGCGCCGCGTGAGATCACCCCGTCGCAGGGCGATACTTTCACGATCTACGAGAAATGGATGGATGTGGACGCCAACGGACAGGTGAGCGGTGTCGTCAAGGAGCAGGGCGTCACGCTGACCTTCGGCACGGAGCCATTCACCTGGGTGCAGCTGTATGCGGCCGCGGGTGATTACGTGATCGGCTTCATCGCCGAGGACCTGGACGGGAACCAGTTCCCGGCGTACGGGCAGGTCACGGTCAAATAGCATACGTGAGCACTGCGACGGCGAGCCGTCGCAGTGCTTTCTTTTTGTTGGGCGCGGGCGGTTGGCGCCGCCAGCCACTACTCGCCTCGCCGGAGCCAGAAGTCCGAGGTGACGTAGATCACGGCTCCCAGTATCAGGACACCCTTTAATACCGGCAGGGGCACCGCGGCAAGGCCGGATATCCCGTAGTAAACCGTGACCGCACCCAAGACCAGCATGGTAAGGACGAACGCGTTGCGGGCCGCCTTATTGTTGATGGATTCGGCGCGCTCGTCACGGCGCAGGGGCATCGCGCGCCCGTGGGGGCGAACGACATACCTGCCGCTGTATGGCGCCCAGAGGAACCATGCAAGGGCCAAGGCGCCGATTAGGCTGCCGGCCCACCACGGGGATCCCGTCATCACCAGGAGTGCTCCGAGCGCAACCGCAAGCACGACACGGCTCACGTAGTAAGGAATCGTCGCTGTCATGATTTACCTCCCTGGCCGGATTCCAGCCAGAAAACACGATCGACCGGCGAATCGAGGACGGCAGCAAGCTGCATGGCCAATTTCACTGAAGGGACGAATTTCTGCTTCTCAATGGATATGATTGTCTGCCGCGTCACGCCGGCCGCACGCGCGAGCGCCTCTTGTGTGAGACTCCTTTGGAGTCGAATTTCCTTCAAGCGTGTGTGGAGTATCATCCCGGGCACTCGATGTATAGTATGGATTACATTCTACCTCACGCCCGCCGGCATGTCAAGTATGCCTTACATTGCCCCTCCGGCCTGCCTTCAGCCGGAATTGGCGCAGGGCTCTCACGCCGGGGGGCGGAGCGTTAGGCCGAAGAGAATTCCTAGGATCAGCATTTCTCCCAGGCCGGCTAGCAGCGTATAGACGAGGGCACTCGCGGGTATGTTGAACATGATCCACTGGGAGGCAACGGACATAGCAACGCGGAAGAACCAGGCGATCAAACCGAAGCTGAGACCCTTGATCCACCCCGCGGTGCCCGGCAGGCTTCTATGCAATAGGAGGAACAGACCGGCCATGACAAAGCCGTAGGTCAGGTCGATCAGGATCCCCGCCGCAGTATTGACCGAAGCCTTCGCGAGCGGCTGGAAGACGGTGTACAAGCTCCGGGCAAGGGGATTGGCGTTGATGACGCCATCCAGGATTCCAAACAGGATTCCTCCGGCGAGACTGACCACGACAAAGTTCCACATGTGAAACCCTCCCGCGCGACCCGGGCCCTATCAGTCAAGCCGCTGCCCTCCACAAGTCCTCTGATGCAGCTTGCCGTATGATCAATGGGTCACGCTTCCCAGTGTAGGGATACTGAGCCGCAGAATCAATAGCCTCTTTCGGGAAATGACCGGCGGATGGGCAGCCGCTAGTGAGGACGTACATCGCGGTGATGCACCTGCCATGCCGCATTACGGAGCGGGGACGAAAACACGCCTGGAGGTCACGGTGGAGCATCGCCGTCAGCATGCGCCCGCCGATGTCGTTCCGCTTCCATCCTGTCAGCCGGAGATGAAGATGAATTGATGCGCAGCCATGGAGAAAAGAAGATCTCCCCGCGGCGTCCACAGGGAGATCTTCGATCCGCCAAGCGTGACGAGATTAAAGGCCTTTTACGAGCAGGGCAATGGCGAGCAGCGCAAGGCCCACGAAGACGAGCCAAAACGCGTACGCTGCCAGCGGGGCAACGACTCCGATGGCGCCCAGGAAACCGAGCACACCGAGTACTACGCAGATCCAGAAGGTGATTTGTTTTGGCGGAGTGAGTTTCATGCGGTTTCTCCTGTTGTGGTCGGCTTGGCGGCATTCATTTCCATTATTGCACAAGTGCAGATCGATTGCAAGTCATGGGCAGATTGCCGGCAAGTGAAAACAAGAGAAGGGGATGGGGATCGAGGACGCGCGTGTAGATTGCGCGCGAGGCGGGGATGCGAACGAGCACCAATCATTACGACGCGGTCGTCATTGGGGGCGGACACAACGGTCTGGTGGCCGCGGGGTACCGGGCGCGCCTCAGGCAGAAGGTCCTGGTGCTGGAGCGCCGGTACGAGCCCCCCGCATGTTGGCGTGTCTGTTAACTGGATGAGCTAGGGGTCGGTTCGCAGGCCTACACACCGGGTTAGTACGCGCCGCGCGGGGGCCAGCCGGCACCGTTCGCTAGTCACTATCTGAAGAGCATGAATGGTCAACGCAGACTTCCGAAGTCCCTGAGACCTCGGAAGTCCACTTGGGGCAAGGTCGACGCGCAGGCCGCCTCTTACTTGCGCTCAAGCGCGAAGGCGACGGCCTGCTCCAGGGACAGCGCGCCTCCTTCGGACCAGGCTGCGGCGAAGGCTTTCTCGTCCATGCCAGCGCGCAGGCGGGCGATCTCGGCATCGTATTCGACCTTCTCAGAGGGCGTCATGGGGATGCCGACGCTTTCACGCAGCGCCTCGGCCGCGGCATACAGGCGCGCGGCCCTCTGACCGTCCTCGCGTGCCTGCGCGATGAATGCAAACGACTCGAGCTGATGGGCGATGGCGGCGCGATGACCCAGCCGTTTCCAGCCCAGAATGGTCTCTCGGTAGGCCGTCTCCGCCTTGTCCAGCCGGCCCTCGTAGCGGTCAATGTGAGCCAGCTCGCTGCGGACCATGTTGAGGCGATGCCGGTCGCCGAGTTCTTGAAACAGCGGTTCCATGGCGGCAAATCGCAACCGCGCATCGGCGAATTCACCGCGGAACTTGGCGTTCATGGCCATTCCCAGGAGGGACATGGTGGAGATCCAGCGATCCCCGCTTTCCGCCATGAGCGCAGCTCCCTCGGTCATATAGGCCTGCGCAGCGGAGGATCCCGGCTCTCTGTTCGCCAGCGCCCGCCCGAGCATGGCGAGCGGCATGCCTGCCAGCGTCTTGTCCCCGCTTGCCCGGGCTGCGTCCAGCGCCCGCTGCAGCAGCGGTTCAGCCTCTTCATAGCGGCCCAACATTAGGGTCGAAGACGCCTGGAAACCAAGTGCCCTGGCCAGCAGGCTTTGATCGCCCGCCTTCCCGGCCAGTTCGACGGCGCGTTGAGCCAAAGGGATGCCGCGTGCATTGTCGCCCTGGCTGTAGGCCAGCATGGCGCCGCTGTTCCACGCCTCTGCCAGCATGGTCATCCATTGAAGACCGGCTTCTCCATCTGGTGCAGTCAGCTTCTCAGCGCGCTCGATGAGGGCGGCAATGAACCTGCGGCCCTCCTCTTCATGTCCCCGGCGCATCCAGAATCTGACGAGTTTGGGCACAGCCTGGAGCGTTGCGTTCAGATGCGTCTCGATGCCCCACTCGAGCGCCGCCCGGATGTTGTCGTGCTCGGAGTCCAGCCGCTACCCACTCAAGGGCTTCCGACGTGCCCAGTTTCGATCCGGCCATATCCACGAATCTGATGAAGAAGTCAAAGTGGTCGTTGCGCGCCTGCTCCGCCTCTCCCAGTTCGAGAAGCTTGTCGCGCGCATACTGGCGGACGGTTTCCAGGAGGCGATAGCGAGGTTCCCGGTCCTCATCTTCGACGGCCACGAGTGACTTGTTGACCAGCTGTGTCAGGAGATTGAGGACATCCAGCTGATGGCAGACCTTCTCGATTGCATCATATGTGCAACCCCCGGCAAAGACCGAAAAGCGGCGGAAGAGACTTCGTTCCGGTTCAGACAGGAGGTCATAGCTCCAATCGATCAGGGCGCGCAGGGTTTGCTGACGGGGCAGGGCGGTGCGGCTGCCGCCCGTCAGCAGGCGGAAGCGGTCATCCAGTCGGGCGGCTACCTGCTCCGCGGAGAATAGGGTGAGCCGTGCCGCAGCGAGTTCCAACGCCAGGGGAATGCCATCCAGGCGACGGCAGATCTGGGCGATGGCCCGGGCATTCTGCTCGTTAAGACCGAACTTAGGGTTGGCGGCCGAGGCGCGCTCGACGAACAACTGCACCGATTCAGAGTGTGCCAACGCCTCGACGCTGAAGTCCGACTCCTCGGGCAGAGCCAGCGACGGAACGCGATAGATCGTCTCGCCGGCAATGCCCAGTGCCTCGCGGCTGCTAGCGATGATCTTCAGCTTGGCGCAGGCATGCAGGAGCTGCTCCACGAGCTGCGCGGAAGGCTCAACCAGATGCTCGCAATTGTCGATTACCAGCAGCAATTCCTTGAGACGCAGAAAGTCGAGCAGCAGCTCATGAAGTGGCATGCCCATCTGCTGGCGCAAACCAAAGACGGCGGCAACGCTGCGCAGGACCAAGGACGGGTCGGTGATGGGCGCTAACTCGACCACCCAGACCCCATCCTGAAAGGCCGGCAGCATCTCAGCCGCTAGCTGGAGCGAGAGGCGCGTCTTGCCAGTCCCGCCCGGTCCGATGAGCGTAAGCAAGTGCGAAGAGGCTAGGCGCTGTCTGGCCTGCTCGAGTGCGTGCTCGCGCCCGATGAAACTGGTGATCTGAACGGGCAGGTTGTTCGGAAAGGCATCCACCGACCGCAACGCAGGGAAATCCCCCGGCAGCTGTGGATGGTTCAGTTGAAAGATGTGCTCCGGGCGTACGAGGTCCTTCAGGCGATGTTCGCCGAGGTCCTTCAGGGAGGCGTCCGGCGGCAATTGGTCGCGTACAAGGTTGGCCGTCGTCGTGGACAGCAGGGTCTGGCCGCCGTGGGCCACCGCCATCAGGCGCGCGGCGCGATTTAGCGCGGGGCCGTAGTAGTCGCCGCCGCGTTCTTCGGCCTCCCCGGTGTGCAGGCCGATGCGAATACGCAAGGCGTGCGGATGGATCTCATCCCATGGGGTTTGCACAAGGGTCTCTTGGGCCTGGAGGGCCGCGGCGACCCCGCCCTGGCCGGTCTCGAACGCGGCATGGAAACCGTCCCCCGTGGTCTTGATGACGCGGCCGTGGTTGGTCTCGATCGCGCGCCGCAGGATGTCATCGTGGCGCGCCAAGGCCCCCTGCATTTGGTCAGGGAACGTCTCCCAGAGCTTCGTGCTGCCTTCGAGATCGGTGAACAGGAAAGTGATCGTGCCGGAGAGAGAATTCGCTGCCATCACATACCAGTAAGAGCATCGTCCGCTGGACGAAGAGGCTACCTCACATGCGAGCACCCGTCAATTGCAGAGACGACAGACGTGGAGGCCGTTAGTGCCAGACGCTACTATAAGGGTGCTCACCTTCTACGGGCCTGCCATCCGCAAAGCGTCCCGGCGCATAGATGGAGATGTCGATGGTTTTCGAGGCGCCGTCCAAGATCAACTCGGACATGCACAGGCCGATGGCGGGGGCGGTCTTGAAGCCTGTGCCGCTGAAACCGCAATCCAGGTAGAAGCCATCCGGACCGGCCGCGCCCAGGAGCGGATGCTGGTCGGGCGTGATGCCGTCGTATCCGCCGTGGGCGGAGTGCAGGCTGCCGTTCTCGAGGGCTGGGATGCGTTTGCAGAGTCGGTCGATGCCGCGCTCCACGAAACCCTGACGTGCGTGGTCGGTGTCGCTGTCCGGCGATTCGCCCAGTGGGTTGCCATCTTCCAGGCCCAGCAAAGTCAGGTCGCCTTCCGGGCGGAAGTACATGTCGTTGGCGAAGTCGATGACGGTGGGGTGGCTCGGGCCGATCTCGCGAGGCCGCCGGACGAACATCGTGTCGTGACGCCACGTATCGTATGGCACATCCAGCCCGACCATCTGATTGAACTGGCCCGCCCACGCCCCGGCTGCGTTGACGACGATAGGGGCTCCGAAATCCCCCTGGGTGGTGTTCACGCCGGTGATCCTGCCGCCGGGCACAGCGATGCCGGTCACCGCGCATTCCTGTAGCAGCCGCGCACCCTTGTTGCGTGCCGCGTTCATCAGCGACATTGCGGTGTCGCTGGGCATGGCATAGCCTGACTCGGGCTCGTAGGCTGCCAACTCGATGTTCTCGGTGGAGAATGAGGGCGCCAGCCTCCTGATGTCATCGGGGCCGATGAGCACCACGGGCACGCCAACGTCTTGATGCATGGCCACGTTGGCCTTCAATAGTGGAGTATCCGCAGGTGCGACCAGCTGCAGAAAGCCCGTGCGCGTGAATCCGCACTCGCCACCGACCATCTCCCTCCAATTGCGGAAATACTGGAAGGAGATCCACGCCAGCTCTGTGTTCTGGCGCACATCGTAGTGCATTCTGACGAGTCCGCTGGAACGGCCTGTGGCGCCGGCCGCGATGAAGCGCTTCTCCAGCACCAGCACCTTCACGCCGCGCTGGGCCAGATGGAATGCGAGGCTTGCACCTTGTACACCCGCTCCGATGATTATGACGTCCGCAGTGTTTGTCATAGGTTTCTGTCCAGGGCACGCACTTGATCATGCCTGGTGTGAGGCCGGAGAAGGCAGAAGGCACACGGCGTCGGACTCCTTCAGGCTGAGGGAGTTGCCACGACTCTGGTGACAATGACGCTGGGCGCACCCGAATCTGTCAACGCATCCGCGATTGCACGCGGACCACTCTCCGGAGCCAGCGCGATCATGTTGCCGCCGCGCCCGCCTCCGCTGAGCTTTGCGCCCAGGGCGCCCGCCCGCCGGGAGACCAACACCAGACGGTCCAGTTCCGGCGATGATACCGTGAGCCGTTGCAGGAGAGCATGGTTTTCGTCCATCAACGGGCCCAGATGCCGCCACATTCCGTTCTCGATGGCTTCCCTGGCCATGCGCGCAAGGGCCCCGATGCCGTCGAAGACCACGTCCCACGTCGCCGGATCGTGCTCCCATGCGCGGCGGACGTCCGCCACGGATTCCCGGGTCGGTGCGGCGATGCCCGTATATCCGATCACGATCGTGAATGGTTCGCGCACGTGGAGCGTCTCGATGGGGCGCCCGCTGACATAGTACACCGGCCGCGCGTACGTGATCACTGTGTTGTCGATGCCCGAGGGTGTGCCGTGGTGCCTTTTCTCGATCTCGAAGGCATACGCGTTCACCTGCTCGTCGGTGAGCGGCTGCCCCAGGGCCGCTCCAAGGGCCCGGATCAGGGCGACCGAGACGGCCGCACCGGAGCCCAGCCCGGAAGCAACCGGGATCGTGGATGAGATCCTTATGGTCAGATCAGGGTAGGGGTCGATGGCCAGCGCGACGAAGAGGTTGCGCAAGAGCGCGGCGAGCGGATCGTCGCTGGGCAGTGTCTTGAGCTCGGCGCTCAAGTGGATATCAGGTGCATCGATCCAGATGCCCGCCCGCGGCGAGGATGCCACGTCAACTTCTGCGCGGACCTGCGTTACTGGGACGGCCAGCGCGGGGCGACCGTGCACCACGGCGTGCTCGCCAAACAGGATGACTTTGCCGGGGGCCGAAGCTTTCACTATGAGAGGTAGAAGACGGCCAATACGGCGACCGCCCAAAGCAGCATGGAGATCTGGAAGGGCCGGTCGCTGAGCAGGATCTCCTCGGGTGCGCCTCCGGCGTGCTCGACCTCGATCAAGTACAGGTATCGGAAGATGGCATACATGACGAACGGGATCGTCAGCATCATGCTGTGATTGGCGGGCAGGTTCGGCGCGGAGAAGGTGTACAGTGAATAGCCGACGATCGTCATACCGGAGACGATCATGATGAACTGATCCAGGAGCGGGATGGTGTACCCCTGCAGCACCTTGCGGTGATTGCCGGCATCGTCAGTCAGCAGGGCGAGCTCCGCCCGCCGTTTGCCGAAGCCAAGGTACAGCGCCAGCAAGGTCATGACGACGTACAACCACGGGGAGAAACGTTCGACCTGGATCAGCCGGACTCCGGCGTCCACGCGCAGGACGAAGCCTGCCGCCAGGATGAGCACATCCAGAATCAGGATGTGCTTGAGCCATTTGGAATACGCAACATTTATGAGGAAATAGGCGCCGATCACAACCGCGAACGCTGGAGAGAGCAGCCAGCCGGACGCCAGGGACATGCCGAAAAGCAATATCCCTGCCACCCAGGCGACTGCCAGCGGCAGTTTCCCGGAAGGGATGGGACGCTTGCGCTTGTCAGGATGCTGCCGGTCAGCCTCGATGTCTGCCAGGTCGTTGAAGATGTATACAGATGAAGATACAAGGCAGAAGAGCAGGAATCCGGCCAGCGTTCGCAGGAAGGACTCCGGGATGAGCAGCTGCTTGTCGAAGACCAGTGCAGCCAAGACGAACACGTTCTTGGCCCACTGGCGGGGACGCATGGTCTTGAGCAAGGCAGCGAGCATGCAGCAATCATAATCCAAAAGCCAGAAGGCTCGCCGCATGCCTATTTCCTGGCGTTACAATGCCTGCATGCCCAGGGTGCGTATCGATGTGCTGCTGGTGGAGAGGGGTCTGGCAGAATCGCGCGCCCAGGCGCAGGCGCTGGTCATGGCCGGAAAGGTGCGGCTGGATGGGGAAGTGGCCCTCAAGTCTGGCACGCCCGTTGACGCCGCGGCGCGTCTGGATGTGGAGCAGGGCCCGCGTTTTGTCTCGCGCGGTGGTGAAAAGTTGGAGGCCGCATTGGCGGCCTTTGCGCTGGACGTCACGGGCCTGGTGTGTGCGGACGTCGGCGCCTCGACGGGAGGCTTCACGGACTGCCTACTGCAGCGCGGCGCAGCCCGGGTCTATGCCATCGACGTCGGCAAGGGCATTCTGCACTGGAGGCTGCGTAAAGATGCGCGCGTGGTGGTGATGGAACAGACCAATGCGCGTTTCGTCGAGCGACTGCCGGAGCGGATCTCACTTGTCACGATAGACGCTTCATTTATCTCCCTGCGGCTCCTGCTTCCGGTGGTCAGGGCATGGCTGATGGCGGACACCGGGGACCGCGGCGGCAGCGCGGTGGTGCTGATCAAGCCGCAGTTCGAGGCGGGGAAGCGCGATGCGGCACGCGGGAGGGGGGTGATCCGGGATGCGCAGATCCACAGGCAGGTCCTGCTGGAAGTGTTGACCTTCGCCGAATCCCAGAGTCTCTGTGTGTGCGGTCTTCAAAGAAGTCCCTTATTGGGCCCAAAAGGCAACGTCGAGTTTCTGGCGTGGCTTTCGCCGGAGGCTGGCACTGCGGGAGACGTCCAGGCGCTGATCGACGATGCCTGCGCCGCGCCTGCGCAGCCGCAAAAATGAATTCGGTTATACTGACGGCGCGTTATGACCGCTCACATCCGCAATTTTTGCATCATCGCGCATATTGATCACGGCAAGTCCACCCTCGCAGACCGATTATTGCATCTGACCGGCACGGTCTCCGATCGCGATACAACCGAGCAGATTCTCGATTCGATGGACTTGGAGCGCGAGAAGGGCGTGACCATCAAGGCCTCGGCCGTGCGTATGAACTACACAGCCGCCGACGGCAACGCCTATGAGCTCAACCTGATCGACACACCGGGTCACGTCGACTTCGGTTATGAGGTCAGCCGGGCACTCAAGGCCTGCGAGGGTGCAGTGCTGGTGGTGGACGCGACCCAGGGCATCGAGGCGCAGACCCTGGCAAACCTGTACCAAGCCCTGGACGCCGACCTAGTCATCATCCCAGTCATCAACAAGATCGACCTGCCCTCGGCGCGTCCGGACGAAGTTTCCGAGGACATCGGCGCCCTTCTGGGCGTGAAGGCAGAAGATGTGCTGCGCATTTCTGCCAAGGATGGGCTGAACGTCGAGAAGGTACTCGAGGTCATCGTGGAGCGAGTGCCCCCGCCCAAGGACGAGGCCGCAAAGCCCTTGCGCGCACTGATCTTCGACTCGCATTACGACTCCTACAAGGGTGTGATCGCCTACTCGCGGGTCTTTGAGGGCAGCGTCGGGCTGAATGACACCCTGTACATGTTTGCCACGCATGCCAAGCTGAAGCCGATCGAGATCGGCTTCTTTGGTCCGGACATGCGGCCCGTCCCCAGCCTGACGGCCGGTGAGGTGGGGTACATCGCCACCGGCCTCAAAACCGTTCGGGACTGCCGGGTGGGCGACACGATCACTCTGGCATCGGCGCCCGCGTCTGAGCCGCTGCCCGGCTACCGCCGTCCAAAGCCCATGGTCTTTGCGGGGATCTATCCGGTCGAGGCGGACGAATATCCTGAATTGCGAGAGGCCCTGGACAAGCTGCAGCTCAACGACGCATCGCTTACCTTTGAGCCGGAGACCTCTCAGGCCCTTGGCTTCGGATTCCGCGCCGGATTCCTCGGGCTGTTCCACATGGAGATCGTCCAGGAGCGCATAGAGCGCGAGTACCTGCTTGACGTGGTCTTCACGGCTCCCTCGGTCGAATACGAGGTGGCGCTCATCGACGGGACGACGAGTGCCGTCGATTCGCCTGCCGAACTGCCGGATGAAAGCAGGATCGTCGAGGTTCGCGAGCCGTGGATGACGATCGAGATCATCACACCGACCGAATTCTATGGCCCGATCATGGAGCTGGCCACCGGGCGGCGCGGGATCTACAAATCGCAGGAATACCCGGCGCCCCACCGTGTGCAGCTGACCTTCGAGATCCCGCTGTCGGAGATCATCGTGGACTTCTTCGACGAGCTCAAATCGCGCACCAAGGGCTATGCCTCGCTGGACTACCAGTTCCTGGAGTACCGTCCGGATGAGCTGCAGAAGCTTGAGCTGCTGGTGAACGGCGAGCCCGTGGATGCCCTGGCGGCGATCGTGCACAAGCAGGATGCCTTCCACAAGGGGCAGCGGCTGATCACAAAGCTCAAGGCCATCATCCCGCGCCAGCTCTTCGATGTCGCCATCCAGGCCGCCGCCGGCGGGCGGATCATCTCGCGCGCCAACGTAAAGGCCACGCGCAAAGATGTACTGGCGAAGTGCTATGGCGGCGATATCAGCCGGAAGAAGAAACTGCTGGAGAAGCAAAAGCGCGGCAAGAAGCGGCTGAAGATGGTGGGCAACGTCGAGATCCCGCAGGAAGCCTTCATGGCAGTTCTCAAGCTGGAAGACGAATAGCCGGGAATTGCGGAGCACACGGAGAAGAGTCGACAAAGCATGCGCGCTTTCCTGAGCAGTGCAAAACGCTGGCTGCCCGGCGCTTTGATCAGCATCCTGCTGATCGCGGCCATCCTGTATTTCGTCGACCTGGCACAGGTCGTCAAGGCAATCCGCTCAGCGGACTACGGCCTGTTGGTGTTGGCGGGAATACTGGCGTTTGCCTGGATGTTCTTGCGCGCCGTTGTGTGGCGGACACTGCTGCGCGATCGTGCGTCGTACCGCGACACCATGCTCGCCCTGAGTGAAGGCTACCTGCTCAATAACTTCCTGCCGTTCCGGCTGGGTGAGATCGGACGAGCGTTCGTGCTGAGCCGCCGGTCGGAACTGTCTTTCAGCGAGATCCTGCCGACGATCGTTATCGAAAGGGCGATCGATCTATTCTTTAGCGCGGCCATCTTCCTGGGCGCCCTTCCCTTCGTGGTTGGAACGGGGCAGGCGGGGCGCATTGCCATCGTTGTCGCTGCAGCCATCGTGCTGGGCATAGTCTTCCTCTGTGTGCTTGCCCGAAACCACCGGCCGGCCTTGGAGGTGTTCCACCGCTGGAGCGCCCGCTGGCCCAGGCTGCAGCAGCACGGCGGCGGGTTGCTTGAATCTTTTGTGACCGGCTTGGGAGTGCTGACCGATGGCTGGGTTTTTGCCCGGTTCCTGTTCTGGATGGCGTTCAACTGGGGCCTGGCCATCGTTAACTACACGGTGATCATGCTGGCATTCTTTCCGCAGACCCAATTGGCCTGGGGCATGTTTGGACTGGGTGCGGCCGCCTTTGGAGGGGCAGTGCCATCGCTGCCCGGAGCGGTGGGTACGTTCGAAGGCGCCATTGGCGGCGCGCTGACGCTGCTGACGGGCGACCAATCCACCTCCCTGGCGGTGGCGCTAACAGCGCGTTTCTTCAACTACCTGACCAGCATTGCCCTGGGAGGCTATGCCCTCTCGCGTGAGGGTCAGACCATCTCGGGCATCTACCGGCAGCTTGTCAGCCTGAGGACAGGGAGCGAGTCGAATGATCCCGCTGTATGATACGGCGCGCTCGCGACGCCTGCCGTTCGTTACCTGGCTGCTGATCGCCCTGAATGCGGCGATCTTCATCTACGAGATCGGGCTGGGTCAGGCGGCCCTGGAGGGCCTCATTCGCACTTGGGGGCTGGTGCCGGCGCAACTCATCAGGCGGCCGGAGACGGAATGGGTCAAGGTGTTCACATCCATGTTCCTGCATGGGGGCTGGATGCATATCCTGAGCAACATGTGGGTGCTGTTCATCTTCGGCGATAACGTCGAGGAGCGTATGGGCGGCGGTCGCTACGTGGTCTTCTACCTGCTCAGCGGGGCGGCTGCCGGACTGCTGCAATCGCTGCTGCTACGCGGCAGCGGCGAGCCAATGATAGGCGCCAGCGGCGCGATCGCGGGTGTGCTGGGAGCGTATCTGATCCTCTTTCCGCATGCCCGCGTTGCCAGCCTGGTTCCCATCCTGTTCATCTTCACGGTCATCCAGGTTCCGGCCACGCTATTCCTGATGTTTTGGTTCGTGTCGCAGCTCTTCTCAGGCTGGTTCGCCTTGGGTGGCGCGGGCGGGAGCGGCGTTGCCTGGTGGGCGCACGTGGGTGGTTTCGTTTTCGGAATACTGGCGGTGTACCTGTTCGCGCGGCGGCGCATCTACTACTACTAATCCGCCCGGGAGAATCGATGAGCCGCAAGTATCTCGTCACTGGCGGAGCCGGCTTCATAGGATCCAACTATGTGCACCGCCTGCTGCAGCGCGGTGAACAGGTCGTTATCTACGACAACCTGAGTCGTGTCGGCGCGAAGGCGAATCTCCGCTGGCTGGAGCAGGTTTTTGGCAAGCAGTCCGTGCGACTGGTCAAGGGCGATGTCGCTGACCCCAGGCAGGCGGCGGAATGTGCACGCGAGGCGGATGTGATCGTGCACCTGGCAGGGCAGGTGGCGGTCACGACGTCAGTCACGCATCCACGTGAGGACTTCGAGGCCAACGCGCTGGGAACCTTCAATGCGCTGGAAGCCGCGCGTCTATCAGGTAATGATCCGATCTTCATTTATGCCTCGACCAACAAGGTCTATGGCGGCATGGACGAGGTGAAGATCCTGGAGCTCCAGACGCGCTGGCAGTACACGGATCTGGAATACGGTTGTCCTGAGACGCAGGCACTTGACTTCCACAGCCCGTACGGATGCAGCAAGGGCGCCGGAGATCAATATGTGCGGGACTACGCGCGCATCTACGGCCTGCGCACGGTCGTGTTCCGCCAGTCGTGCATCTATGGCCCGCGGCAGTTCGGCGTGGAGGATCAGGGCTGGCTGGCGTGGATGATCATCGCGGCAGTGACGGGGCGTCCGATCACGATCTACGGCGACGGCAAGCAGGTGCGCGACGTGCTGCATGTGGACGATCTGTTGGATGCCTATGATGCTGCCATCACCCGGATCGACACTGCAAAAGGGCAGGTCTTCAACATTGGCGGGGGAGTGAAGAACGTGTTGGCGATATGGGCGGAATTCGGCCCTCTGCTGGAACGGCTGCTGGGAAGGAAGATCCCGGTGGCCGACGCCGATTGGCGTCCTGGGGACCAGCGAGTGTTCTATGCCGACGTGCGAAAGGCCCGGAGCGAGTTGGGCTGGGAGCCAAGGATCGACTTCGCCGATGGGATCAGGCGCCTGTTGGAATGGGTGCAGGAGAACCAAGAACTATTCTAGGAGCGGCCATCCAGGGGGGACCTGTATGATCCGCGATGGCCGCGGCAGGCGGTGAACAATGGAGATGCTCCAGTCCGAGGGCTTGTGAATGCGATCGCACATGAATCGACGTGATTTCCTGAAATTGAGCGGGCTGGTGCCGTTGAGCCTGGCCTCCCCCCAGTTGTTCAAGTTGCTGGCGGCCTTCGGATCCGCCCAGAGCGAGGGACAGAACGTCCTGGTGGTGGTCTTTGATGCATTCTCGGGCTTGAACATCTCGCTGAGCGGCTACACGCGTGAGACCACGCCCAATCTTGCCCGACTCGCGTCGCGGGCGGTGGTCTATCACAATCACTACGCCGGCAGCAACTTCACCACTCCGGGCACGGCCTCCCTGCTCACAGGCACCCTGCCGTGGACGCACCGGGCGTTCCAGGCCAAGAGCCTGGTTGTCGCGCCGTTCCAACGTCAGAACCTGTTCAGCGTGTTCCAGGACTACTACCGCATCGGCTATTCCCACAACGGCTGGGCCAATATCCTGCTGGAGCAGGCGCGTGAGGACCTGGATGAGCTCGTCCCCTGGAAGACGCTCTTCCTCGGATCCTATGACAGCTTCCTGCACAGTCTCTTTGTGAACGACGACGATATCGCCTCCGTCAGCTGGACGCGCAACGTCAACATCAAAGACGAGGGTTACGCCTACTCGCTGATGTTTTCGCACCTGCATCGGGTCTTTCAGGAGAGCCGGGATCCGGCGCTGAGGCGCATGTTCCCGCGCGGCATTCCATCCACGGGCGATGTGAGCAGCCAGTTCCTGCTTGAGACCGCCGTGGATTGGATCGGCAGCCGCGTGGCCCGCATCACCCGCCCGTTCGTCGGCTACTTCCACCTGCTTCCGCCGCACGGGCCGTACAACACGTCGCAGGAGTTCTACAACCGGTTCAGGGACGACGGGTTAAGGCCGATCGACAAGCCGGAGGACGTCTTCAGCGAAGAGGTCTCCTACGAAACCCTGCTCGGGCGCCGTACGGACTACGATGAGTTCATCCTGTATGTAGACCGGGAGTTCGGGCGATTCTATGATGCCCTGCAGGCATCCGGTCTGCTTGCCAATACGTGGGTGGTGCTCACCTCGGATCACGGCGAGATGTTCGAGCGCGGCATCAGCGCCCACAGCACGGAGGCCCTGTACGAGCCGGTCATCCGCATCCCCTTGATGATCTTCGAACCCGGCCGGGAGGTCGGCGTGGATATCCACGCTCCGACGAGCGCCGCAGATGTGCTGCCCTCGCTGGCCCATGTGACCGGCAGACCGATCCCAGTGTGGACGGAAGGTGTTGTGCTTCCGCCCTTCGCGGCGGCCGATCCCGATCGCAACATCTTCGTGGTCCGGGCGGCCAAGAACGATCCGTCGGCTCCGCTAACGCGAGCTTCCACCGCGCTGGTGCGGGGACGGTATAAGCTGCTGTACTTCTTCGGCTACCCGGAGAGAGGCATTGAAGAGCTGGTGAAGTTATACGATCTCGAGGCCGACCCCGAGGAGATGACGGATCTCTCGGCTTCCCATGCGGATATTGCTCGTGCGCTGCTCGCCGTGTTGAAAGCCCGCATCAGGGAAGTCAACCAACCGTACTTGTGAAGCGCGACTCGGGGCCTGCATCGCTGGAACTGAAAATTGTCCCTCGGTCTCAGGCAGACAGAAGTCCGTGCCCCGCGAACGCACTTATGAAGCGGGCGTATTGGGCTACGGCCCTTTGTTCGCTTTGGTGGAGAGCATGCAGCTGTGCTCCATTGCCGCACTCCTGGGCCTGATCATCCCTCGGCGCTGGCGGCCGGATGACGCTGCTCGGGTGACAAAAGGCCTACTCGTTGTACACAACAGCCATCTCGCCGCAGTTCCAAAGTACTGAAGGGTAGTGTCTCACCCGGACGGCAGGCTCCTTGGCGAGCACATCATCGAGATAGCGCTTGCAGGTGAAGAGCATATCCCAGCGCGCCAGCTCCAGCGGCACCTTCTCACCTGGCAGCAGCACCCTCTGCCCGAACTCGAACTGATTGGGGCAGATCCTGGCAATCTCGGCGTCAAAGACATTTCCAGCCCGGCGGTTCGCTGACCACAGCGCCCAGCACGTGGAATAGCTGCCATTCATCCAGAGGATCGTGATGTCCTTTGGTGATCGATCCAGTCGTGCCGCCTGCTCCCGGACGAGTTCTGGAATCAACGTTTCCGTCTTAACCAGATCCCCCATCTCGCGCTTCTTGGTTTCGATATTCTGACTGCTATTCAGCAGGAGCCCAAGGAAGACAAGCAGGCTTATGCACCAGTTCAGGGCGCGGCTGATGGATGGCGAGGCTTCATAGATGCGCACGAGCGCCAGTGCAAGAACAGGGACCGTGGCCGCGACCGACAGAAAGTAGTACGGGCGAAGAGGCCTGTCGAGGAAGGTAAGTGCCAGGGCCAAGACCTGGACGGTCGCTCCAACTGCGAGCGCCCATGGCCCTGGCCCCTGCCGTAGCTTGTCTTTCAACAGCCACAATGCAAGCATGAGTAGCGCGGTGAGCAGAATGATCACAATCGAGAGGACGGGCAGGAGCTGATACAGATCAAGCAGATTTCGCGCCACGCGCTCCAGGAAAGGCTCGCCGTCAGGAACGGCCAAGTAGTTGCCCTTGTGGCTGAGAATACCAATAGCCCATGCCCAGAAGCCCGGCATCCTGTTGAGTACGGGCGCAACGCCAATGCAGAAGCCAGCCAGACTGGAAATGCCGAGAAGGAATGCGGCGCGGAGAGTCCTTGTCCAGCGCAGATTCTGCATGCGGTAGTAAAGGCACACGGTCACCAGAATACCGATGACCCAGGAGATGAAATAGATTGTCACAGCGGCGAGCACGCCTGCACCAATCCCGAGGCCGAACAGAGTCCAGCCGGAGATCTCGCCATCGGCCGGATCCCTGGCGATGACATGGAAAAGCACCAACGACAAGAGTGTGCCAAACGGGAAACCGAATGCATTGTGGTTCCATAAGACGCTGCCCCTGAGCGAGTAGTCGTGCAGCGCGAAGTACATGGAGGCAAGGGCGGCCGCAAGGATTGCGTCGTTCAAATGGCCGGAACGCCGGGCAATGCAAAAGAATATGCACATCGTCATGAGATGCGTGAGGATCATGAAGTAGTGCGCGATTCCGAGAAATGTTCCGGGGTTGCGCAGATGGAAATCAATAAAGGCCTCCGGGCTCAGCTGTAGAACCAGATATGTGCCGCCCAGAATGAGGGAGCCAATCACCTCGACCGGCGTGCCGGGGTGATCGACATAGACGTACGGCTGGCCCTTGAAGACGGCGAGGGAATTCAGAAAATACTGGAACTCCGTGTCGCGCGTGAAGTAGTTGCGGAATGGATTGATGAATACACAGTAGATCCAGAAGAGGATGATTGGCAAGGCAAATGCCGCCAAGACCAACAACTGGGGGAATCTGCCCTTCAACAGGCGGTTGCCCATTCGCTCTCCTCTTGGACGAGAGAATCCTGATTGACTCGACACATTGGCACGCTGCTCTTGAGAATCTACAAGTCTCTTCGTGCCGGTCGGGTTTCACGCGGGATCGTTGCCGGGCGACCCGCACGGCGAGCCCACCATCGTTCCTGCTGCCGGGGGCTTGCGAGAGCCAGCCTCCGGCAGCACAGATTCCGCCTCCCCTGCCGGGAGCTCCGCCGCCTGCGCGCTCCAAAAGTGCTCGTTTGAGGGTCCGCCGGATCGCGGAGACCCAGCCGGAGGCGGCGCGAAATCGCCTGCCGCCCATATGACGGCCCTGTCGCGGTGAAGGGAGTTGGCGCAGTTGGCAGAGGAATAGGCTTTCCGATGATGGTGTCGTGGACTAGTATAATAGGAAGCTGCTTCAAGCGGCTCAGCCTGCTTGAAGCCATCGGTTTTCTTGAGGAGGTACGCTTTGGGTGTTGTTTCGGCGGGCCGATACACACGCCAGGGACTATGGTCCCTCTTCCTTGTGTGCGCCTTGCCGTTGCATGCCTGGACGCTGCTCCTGGCATTCCGGGACATTTCATGGTTAACGGATCGGACGAATTCCTGGGACGCCATCGGCGTGCTCTGCTACGGACTGCTGTTTGCCCTGGTCGAGAGCCTTCTGCTCTTTCTCGTGATCGCACTGCTCGGACTTCTGCTGCCCAGCCGCTGGGAGCCTGAGCGACGCATCGGTATGCTGAGCGTTGTCGTGCTGATCCTGTGCCTGTGGGCCATGCTGGGTCAGCTTTTCTTTCTGCTGAACGTGCAAGTTCCGGCTGGCATTATTGCGTTCCTGGTGGGGTGGCAGCACCCGTTGTGGATCATATACTCCGTGGTACCGGCGATTGTGGGGGCCACGTTCTTGTTGCCGATTTTGGCGATCTTGCGCTCGGAAAGGAACCGGCGATTCCTGGCAGCACTCATCGATCGACTGGGGCTGCTGGCGATGTTCTACCTGCTGTTCGATGTGGCGGCGCTGGTCACGGTCGTCATCAGAAACCTGTGAAGGCTCCGCTCGCATGAAGTCCCCCCTAACTCGCCGCGATTTCCTAAGAATGGCGGCCGTGGCGCCCTTGGGTCTGGGGTTCCCTCACCTCCTGCGACTGCACGCTTCGCAGCCTACGGCGGGCGACCGCAAGAACGTGCTCGTGATCGTCTTCGACACCCTTTCTGCGTACCATCTGCCGATCTACGGATACCCCCGGCCGACGACGCCGAACTTGACGCGCCTCGCCGAGCGGGCAATCGTCTATCACAAGCATTACGCCGCCTCCAGTTTCACCACGCCGGGCACCGCCTCGCTCCTCACGGGCACGCTGCCATGGAAACACCGGGCCTTTCAACTGAATCGTACTGTAGCCCCATCGATTGTCAAGGAAAACATCTTCCGCGCCTTCGGGAACTATCACAGGGTTGTCTACTCCCACAACCCACTGGTAAATACTCTGTTCAATCAATTTGCGGAGAATCTGGATGAGTATGTGCCTTGGAGCCGCCTGATGTTGACCACCGACGAGGCCATCCAGACACTGTTCGCGCGTGACCAGGACATCGCCGATGTGGCATGGACGCGGACAGCCAAGAGGGCCGAGGAGGGATACGCCTACTCGCTGTTCCTTTCTGAACTCTATGGCCACTATGTGAATGGCAAGATCGCCGGCCTGCAGCCTGACTATCCGCTCGGCCTCCCACGGATCATCGGCGACAATTATTTCCGCCTTGAGGATGCAGTGGACTGGCTTAGGAATGAGATCGGCCGTTTTCCGCAGCCGTACCTGGGTTATTTTCATTTCATGCCGCCTCATGGTCCAAGCGCCACCCACAAGGACTTTTTCCGGGCTTTTGCCCGGGATGGCTACCAACCGCAGCCAAAGCCGCCTGACGTCTTGGCACGCAAATCACTGACCGAGCCGGAGCTGCAGAGAAAACGCATCGCCTATGATGAATTCATCCTCTACGTGGATCGTGAGTTCGGCCGCCTGTTCGACTATCTTGAGGCATCCGGGGTTCTTGAAGACACGTGGGTTGTAGTGACCTCCGATCATGGCGAACTTTTCGAGCGCGGCTTTCACGGTCATGTGACACCGATGCTGTATGAGGCGGTGGTTCGCGTCCCCCTCCTGATTTTTGAGCCTGGGCGCACCGTGCGGACAGACATCAAGGTGCCGACCAGTGCCGTGGACCTGCTGCCGACCCTGCTGCACGTCTCCGGGCAGCCGGCTGCCGTGTGGACGGAGGGACATGTGCTGCCGCCATATGCCGCAGCCGCCGATGCCCATCCGATCTTCGCTCTGTACGCCAAGGGGAACGAGCCCAGCGCGCCCTTGAGCCATGCCACGGCCATGATCGTCAGGGGCGGCCACAAGCTTACGTACTACTTTGGTTTTGATGAGCTCGGGGATGGCGTGGAACGCATCGAACTCTACGATGTGGAATCCGACCCCGAGGAATTGCGAAACCTCTACGCGGCCCGAAACGAGGCTGGCGCTGAACTGTTGGTGGAGCTTCAGAAAAAGCTCAGCGAAGTGAATCAGCCTTTCCTGCCGGCCTGAGGCCGCGCCTCCATGAACGGGTCACAGTGAGGATTGGCAGTACGTGGCGCGCCGAGCAGCCCGGCACGACCGAAGGCTGGTTCGAGCAGCGCTGGAGACTCTCGTGGTGCAGAAGGTCTGAGGCCCGGATGGAAGGAAGCCATTCGTGAATCGGCGCGATTTTCTTAAGCTGGCAGGCGCCCTGCCGGTAGGCCTTGGCCTCCAGCCGCTCCTGCGGAGGTGGGGGCCCAGCCAACCCGGAGCGGATGATCGCCCTAATGTCCTGGTAATTGTGTTCGACGCATTTTCCGCCCGGCACATCTCATTGCATGGGTATGCCCGTGAGACCACCCCCAATCTGGCGCGCCTCGCAGAACGGGCGATCGTGTATCACAACCACTATGCGGGCGGCAACTACACCACGCCGGGAACCGCATCGCTGCTCACGGGTACCCTGCCCTGGACCCATCGCGCCTTCCAGCCAAACTCCCGCGTGGCTGAGGCCTTCGCCCGGCGATCCCTGTTCCATGCCTTCAGGCGCCACCACCGGCTGGCGTATTCACACAACTTGCTGGTGAACACGCTGTTCAAGCAGTTCGCGGAGGATCTGGACGAATATGTGCCGCGTGACCAATTGTTTGTGACCTCCGACCTATTCCTGCACAAGGCGTTCGCCAAGGATGAAGACATCGCGGACGTGGCCTGGGCCCGGACGGCCAAGAGGCAGGACTACGGCTACGCCTATTCCCTCTTTCTCTCACAACTCTACCTGCCGTACTTGCAGTATAAGACCGCGAATGTCGCGCGCCGGTTTCCACTCGGACTCCCCAGCATCAACAGCGGCAACTTCTTCTTGCTGGAGGACGCGGTTGATTGGATCGTCGGTCGGATTGGAGGGTTGCCCCAACCCTACATGGGCTATTTTCACTTCTTGCCTCCGCATAAACCCAGCGCGCCGCCCAGTGAATTCTTCAGAATCTTCGCGCAAGACCTCTATCAATCCCCGGTGAAGCCGCCGGACCTGCTCGCCGGCTGGAAAGAAACCCCCCGCAATATGGACAAGGAACGGCGGGAGTACGACGAGTACATCCTGTACGTGGACCGCGAGTTCGGGCGCCTCTTCGATCGGCTGGAGGAGTCGGGCGCGCTGTCAAATACCTGGGTTGTGCTCAGCTCGGACCACGGCGAACTGTTCGAGCGCGGCTTCCGCGGGCATGGCGGGCCTTTGTTCTACGAAGGCGTGGTGCGAGTTCCTCTCATGATCTTTGAGCCCAAACGTACCGAACGTGTCGATATCCAGGTGCGGACCAGCGGCGTCGACGTGCTGCCAACCCTGCTGCATGTGACGGGTGAGCAGGCCGTGGATTGGACCGACGGCAGCGTACTTCCCCCCTTTGCGCCTGCCGACCCCGAGCGCCCTGTGTATGCGCTGGATGCCCGGAAGGCCAATCCGGATGGCCCAATCGAGGCTGCCACTCTCATGCTGATCAAGGGGCGATACAAGCTCACGTATTTCTTCGGATACAAGGAACTTGGAGAGGGTGTCGAACGCGTAGACCTCTTTGACATTGAATCCGATCCGGAGGAACTGAACAATCTGTACACAGAAGGAAACGAAATTGGGGCCTCCATGCTGGCGCTGCTGAAGGGCAAATTGGAGCAAGTGAACGCTCCGTACCTGTAGGCCGGGTCGGCATCCGCACTGGTCGGATGCACGAGCCCCTGCCAAGCCTCGGCTCGGGATCGCATGTCAGCCGCGAATCGCAATTGTCTTCTATTCCTCGCTATTGTCTTCCTGGTCTATGCCGGCGCGCGCGTGTTGACCGCGCCGCTCATCATCGACAAGCCGCGCGTGCTGGCAGACACCACCGCCTACGAGCGCATCTCCCGCGAACCGCTAGGCAGCGTCGATCTCTGGGCTGCATCGCGTCCGGTCCTCTTTCCCATGTTGTTGAAAGCTGCGCAGCAGGACTATGACAAGGCGGCTGCTCTTCAGCTGGCGCTGTCGATCCCCGCGTGGGGGTTGCTGGCCTGGATGGTCTGCCGCTTCCTGAGCTACACCGGCCTGCGCGTGGCTGGCTTCGTGTTGGTGCTGCTTTTCAGCCTTGAGCGCCACATTGCTGGCTGGGACTTCGTGATGATGTCGGAGTCGCTGTCCATCACGACGCTGGTGCTGTTCACGGTGGCGTGCCTGTGGCTGCTCGAGGGCTGGCGCGCGCCAAAGGTCGCGGCGGTCCTGCTGACGGCCTTTGTATTCGCCTTAACCCGCGATACCAATGCCTGGATGCTCCTGGCGTTGGCAGCCCTGATCGCCATTGCCGTGGCAGCGCGGTGGACGAGGCCCAGGGCCCTCTTCGTGGCTGGTGCACTGGCGGTGATCTTCGTGCTGAGCGATGCCAGTGCTGATATGGGGAATCGCTGGGTGTTCCCCCTCGGAAACCTGCTGACCCAGCGTGTCCTGACGGACACGTCGGCAGTGGCTTACTTCGAGTCGTGCGGCATGCCCGTCTCGCCGACTCTGTTGCAGTTAGCGGGCAAGTTCGCGAATTCGGACGATCAGACGATGTTTACCGGCCCGGAACTGGAAAGCTTCCGTCGCTGGCTCTACGACCACGGTAAGCAATGCTACGTGGGTTGGCTGAGCTCGCGCCCGTTTGATCAGGCCTGGCAGGCCCTGTACCGCACGGGTAGCCTCGTCTCTTTTGGCGGCGTCGACCGTTTCTTCTCCAATCGATACACCCCTTTATTGCCGCCGGCGGTGGGAGCATTTCTTTACCCGGAACGATCTACGCTGTGGGTATGGGGCATTTCGACGCTGGCGGCCGGCATCGCGGTCTGGAAGAGAGCCTGGCGCAGCAATGCCCTCTGGGCGGCGTTCGTCTGCCTGAACCTGCTCGTTTTTCCACACCTGTTCCTGACCTGGCACGGTGATTCGATGGCCCCGGATCGCCACGCGCTCTCCGTTGGCGTGCAGCTGTACCTGGGATCCTGGATACTCGTTCTGCTGGTTGCGCGGGGTATGGTCGCGCGTCTGCGAAGGGGCGAGGCTGCTCCAGAGAGATCGGATCAGTAAACGATGGCACCGCGATTTTGCAAGTGCCTCCAATAGACGAAAAACCGCCCGGCGAGGGCGGTTTTTCGTTGGCTGCGATTGGTCTACATCATGCCGGAGAAGTACTTCCTCCAGAAGTACATGAAAAGCGTCGCCAGTGCGACCGGGCCGAGGAAGCCAACGAAGCCCTGGAAGAAGCCGGTCAGGATGCCTCCGAGAGCCGGGACGGCGCTGAGCGAACCGGCAACGGCGGCGAGCACAAGGTACCGGATGCCGAAGCCTTTCAGGTCGTCCGTGTCCCGCCAGAAGAGCCCGACGAGGACGCCGGCCAGGATCAGGAGCCAGGTAAGGACATTGTTGGCGAATCCGATGGCTCCCGCCACGCCTGCAACGAGGGCGCCGACAACGAATACCCACTTCCAGAGGTCGCCCATGTCGGATGACTGGGACTGCTTTGAAGCTGCTTTCTTTGCTGGCATTTTGCTATCATCTCCTCTCAGAAAATAACGGTTCTATCGCATCATAGAAAACACCGCACCTTTCGGCGCGTTGCTGTGTCTTTGGCCCCTTCTTGGGGATGGGAAGGGTCGACCGGGAGGCGGCCGGAAGCCGATTTCCCCCTCTCGGAACCGTGCCGCGGGGCGGCATGAAGGCCTTGAATTGTTGTCCGCGGAAGCCGCAGTATAATCTGCGCGCCCTCATGCGAATTCTTACCGTGCTCACGTACTATCGCCCGCATACCTCGGGCTTGACCATCTATGCGGAGCGGCTGGCGCGCGCTCTTGCCCGGCGGGGCCACCAGGTCACGGTGATGACCACGCAATACGACCGCCTCCTGCCGCGCGCTGAACACATGGATGGGGTCGAGGTTCGCCGCGTGCCGGTGCTGTTTCGCCTGAGCAAGGGCGTCATCGCGCCCACCTTCGGCCTGGTCGCGACGCGACTGGTCTGGGAACACGATGTCGTGCAGATGCACCTGCCCCAATTCGATGCGCCTGGCGTCGCAATGCGCGGTCGCCTCTTCGGCAGGCCGTCGGTGCTAACCTATCATTGCGACCTGCATCTGCCGCCGGGACTCCTAAATCGCATCGTGAACCTGGTCGTGAAGTGGCAGAACAATATGGCCGGCATCCTGGCGGACAAGGTTGTGACCTACACCCGGGACTATGCCGACCATTCGGGCTACCTCTCACGTTATGGATCGAAGCTGCGCACAATTCTCCCGCCCGTGGAGCTGCCCCCGGCCGCACCTGGGGCCGTGGAGACCTTCGCCGCCGTGCACCGCACGGCCCAACGGCGCCCGGTTATCGGTATGGCTGCCCGTCTTGCCGCCGAGAAAGGGGTGGACGTGTTGCTGGACGCCCTTCCGGCCGTCCTCGAGGCGTATCCGGCCGCCCAGGTCCTGTTCGCCGGCCAGTCCGAAAATGTCATGGGGGAGCAAGCCTACGCCGGGCGACTGGTGCCTCGGATCCGCGAACTTGAGCGCACAGGCCACTGGAGGTTTCTAGGGAACCTGAACCCGACCGAGATGGCGGCCTATTACCCGAACCTGAGCGTTCTCGTCGTTCCCTCCCTCAACTCCACCGAGGCGTTTGGGCTGGTGCAGATCGAGGCCATGCTCAACGGCGTCCCCTGCGTGGCGTCGGCGCTGCCCGGTGTGCGCATGCCGGTGCAGATGCACGGCATGGGCCACGTCGCGGCCATCGGGGATCCGGCGTCGCTGGCGCAAGGCATTCTCGAGGTCCTCGCCGATCCGGGCCGCTTCCGCGGCGACATTGAGTCAATCCGCCGGGCCTATGACCCGGATGCCGTCGCCGCGCAATACGAGGAGCTCTTCGAGGGCCTGTTGCGCGCCAAGTCCCGCCAGCGCGGCGTTACAACGCGATCCTGAGACTGTCGCATGTCCACAACCGGATCCACAGCCAACAAAGGCGCTTCACCGGATTTCCTGTTCCGGCACGTGCGCGACCTGCCGTACTTCCGTGCGCTGCTGCGAGCGGTGGAGAGCACCTTCTATCAGGATCTTGCGCTCGCCGCGCCGATCTATGACTTGGGCTGCGGCGACGGCCATTTTGCCGCGCTGACTTTCGGGCACCAAATCGATGTGGGCCTCGATCCCTGGCACGGGCCGATCCATGAAGCCGCGCGGCGCGGCGCATACCGATGTCTGGTCGAGGCGGATGGGGCGCGGACACCATTCCCCGAGGCGTATTTTGGCAGCGGTTTCAGCAATTCGGTCCTGGAGCATATTCCGCGCGTCCAGGAGGTATTGAACGAGACCGGTCGCATCCTCAGGGCCGGCGCGGTATTTGTTTTCTGTGTCCCGAACGAGAGGTTCACGGTATTCCTCTCCGTTGCCAGATTTCTCGATCGGATCGGTCTCAAATGGTTGGGCGAGGCCTACCGTCGTTTCTTCAATCGTATCTCGCGCCACGTGCATTGCGACCCGCCCGAGACGTGGAGATCAAGACTGAGTACCGCGGGGTTCGAGGTTGAGAGGCACTGGCACTACTTCTCCCCATCCGCGTTGGCCGCGCTGGAGTGGGGGCATTACTTCGGTCTGCCCGCCGCCATTTGCAAGCTACTCTTCGGCCATTGGATCCTGGCACCGTGGCGCTTCAACATGTGGCTCACACTGGCCCTGATACGCCGGTACTATAATGAACCGGTCCCGCAGGAGTGGGGCGTGTACACGTTCTACGTGACGCGCCGGGCCGCCCCGGCTGCGATCCCAGCGCACGGTAAAGATGAATGACCGACGATTCCCGCGATTCTCGCCCGCCGCCTCCGCCGGAACCGAGCGTGCTCGACTACGTCAGGTCCAGGCTTTCGTTCGGAAGACGCCCAGCGGTCGAACTCCCCTCCCTCGAAGCGCCTGTATCCATTCCTGAAGCCTCCGCTGTCGACGCCGACGTTGCGGGACCGAGGGAAGCCGCAATCCCTGGCTTCCTTCTGTCCATCCCGTGGCGTTCGCTGTCCGCATTGTCTCTGGCCTTGCTCGCTCAGAGCCTGTACGAGCCACCCGGGCGCTCGGCCTTGGCTGGGGGCATCGCCTACGTACTGGCCATCGCATTCCTGTGCTGGGCGGCATTTCGCCGCGAATGGACTTTGCCCGCGTGCTCCGAGGCGGGCTCGGGCGTCGATCCGCTCAGTTACCACCGCATTCCCTTCTTCGTCTCGCTGCCGCTGGCGCTGATTGCCTTCCTGGCATTCAGCGAGAATCTCTTTACAGCCTTCAATCTGACGCTCTGGCTGCTGGCCCTTGGACTGTTTGTCTCGTCGCTGTGGCTTCCAGATTCGAAGAAGCCATCGTTGTGGCAGAAATTGGCAGCACTTGCTTCCCGGCCCAACTGGGAGCTCCAATTGGATCGATGGACGATCGTTGTGCTGGCTGCTGCGCTGCTGGTGATCTTCTTTCGCCTGTACAACCTTCAGCACACTCCCGCCGAGCCCTTCAGCGATCACGCCGAGAAGCTGCTGGATATCTACGACGTCAGCCGGGGTCAAACCCACATCTTCTTCCCTCGCAACACCGGACGCGAGGCGATACAGATGTACTGGACCCTGATGATCTCGTGGATCTTCGGGAGTGGTTTCTCGTTCATGAGTCTCAAGCTGGGGACCGCACTGATCGGTCTCCTGACACTCCCCTACATGTACCTGCTTGGGAGGGAGGTGGGCGGGCGACGCTTGGGGCTGCTGGCACTGGTATTGACGGGCATCGCCTACTGGCCGAACCTCATCTCGCGCGTCGGCCTGCGCTTTCCCCTCTATCCGATGTTCGTCGCGCCGCTCATGCTGCACTTGATACGCGGCCTGCGCACGCGCAATCGCAATGACTTCATCCTTGCCGGCATCTTCTTGGGCCTTGGCCTGCATGGCTACAGCCCGTTCCGGATCGTTCCGCTGCTCGTCGTCACGGCCTTCGGGCTATATCTCGTGCACTCCCAGTCCAGGGGTACGCGGCGCATGGCCGCCCTGTGGCTCGTCACTCTCATGCTCGTGTCTCTGATCATCTTCCTGCCGCTGCTGCGCTATGCCACGGAGAACCTGGATTCCTTCTCGTACCGTGCCATGACGCGCCTCGCGGGCATCGAGCAGCCTCTGGCAGCGCCGTGGTACCAGGTGTTCCTTTCCAACACCTGGAATGCGCTGACCCTTTTCAACTGGGACGACGGCGGCATCTGGGTTCACTCCCTGCCTGACCGCCCGGCCATGGATGTAGTCACGGGGGCGCTGTTCCTGCTTGGGGTTGTCTTGCTGCTTGTGAGATACGCCCAGGATCGCCACTGGTTGGATCTCTTTCTTCTGGTTTCGATCCCGATACTGCTGCTGCCGTCCATCCTATCGCTGGCATTTCCGGAAGAGAACCCATCCCTCAACCGGACCGCCGGCGCGCTGGTCCCGGCCTTCCTGATCGCAGCGCTGGCGTTGGACGGGCTCATCACTGCTTGCACTGGGGGCGGCCGGCGAAGCCTGCTGGGATATGCGCTGGCCGGGGTGCTGCTCTGGAGTTCTGCCTCACAGAACTACGACCTGGTCTTCTGGCAGTACGATCAGAACTTCCGCAACAACGCCTGGAACTCGTCTGAGATGGGTGCGGTCGTCAGGCAGTTTGGCCAGGTGTACGGGGAAACGGATACGGCCTGGGTGGTGCCGTTCCCGTACTGGGTGGACACGCGCCTGGTCGGCATCTGGGCGGGCATCCCGAACCGGGATTTTGCCATGTGGACGGAACAGCTTCCGGAAACGTTACAATTCGTGGGGCCCAAGCTTTTCATCGCCAAGGCAAATACGGAAATCCCCGATCTGAATGATCAGAGAGCCCTCGACGCGCTGCGAAAGCTCTACCCGCAGGGTTCATTGAGCCTGCATCGCTCGTCCGTACCCGGGCACGACTTCTGGATCTACTTTGTTCCTGCCCGCACCTCTCCCTAGCCAAAGCCGAGCGCCCGGCGACCTCCTGTCATGACAAACGCCAAACGCGCCTGGATCTGTGATCTGCTTATGCTCGTGGTCCTCACCGCGGCTACCTACTTCCGCGTCGTGGGCATGAACTGGGATGCGGATCAACATCTTCATCCGGATGAGCGCTTCCTGACGATGGTGGAGACCGCGCTTGAGGTACGGAAGTGCGCCGTGCCCAGCGCATCCGTGGCGGCATGCCCGGCTGACCAAGTACGCTGGATGGGCCTGGGTGATTACCTAGACACTCACACATCGACCCTCAATCCGCACAACCGGGGCTACGGCTTCTTTGTGTACGGCGACTTTCCGATCGTGCTCGTGCGCTATGTGGCCGAGTGGCTCGGCCAGACCGGCTACGACCAGGTCCATCTGGTGGGCCGGCAGATCTCCGCGCTGAGCGATCTACTCACGATCGTGCTGATGTACTTCATTGCCGGGCGGCTGTATGACCGTCGCGTCGGGCTTCTGGCCGCGGCCTTCTCGGCAGTTGCCGTGCTGCAGATACAGCAATCGCATTACTTCACTGTGGATACGGTGGCAAATCTATTCATCTTCCTGGCACTGCTGTTCGCGACGGAGATCGTGAAGCGAACCGCGGCGCACCGCCTGCTGGTCGGTTCGACCCAGGCAAAAGCAGCGACCGGTGAGGCAACGTGGCTGGCGTCACCTGGCGAGGCGCTCGATCTGCGCGGCGTCGCCGTGCGTCTGTGGACCGGCCTGCGGGGCTTGGGCCGCAATCCGTTTGCGCTCCTCAGCCTTGGGTTCGGGGTATCGCTCGGCCTGGCCGTGTCCTCCAAGTTGAACGCCGCTCCGCTGGCGCTCCTCCTGCCGGCCGCATTCGCAGCCCGACATTTCGTGACCGATCGCGGGCATGCGCATTCCGCCCATTCTGGGGGTGCCAGCGTCTACTGGTCACGCGTTTTCATGTTCCTCCTTGTCGGCGGCGCCTTCGCGGTCTTGACCTTTCGGTTCGCCCAGCCGTACGCGTTCGACGGCCTGGGGCTCAATCCTGCGTGGCTCGCCAACATCCGTGATCTGCGCGCCCAGTCGAGCGGCGACATGGATGTCCCCTTCGCCTTGCAGTGGGCGCGGCGTTCGCTGTTCTTCTCCTTCAAAAACCTCACTCTTTGGGGATTGGGGCTGCCGCTCGGCATCCTGGCGTGGACTGGCTTTGCATTCATGGCGGGGCGTCTCCTGAAAGGGGAGCTGCGGCACGCCTTGCTGTGGGGTTGGACGGCCCTGTACTTTGGCTGGCAATCACTGGTCTTCAATCCCACCATGCGCTACCAGTTGCCCGTCTATCCCTTGCTGTGCATGATGGCTGGCTGGTTCCTGGTCTTCCTGTGGCAGCAGCGCGAGCGATACCGCTCGCGCCTGCTTGCCCTCCTGTTTCCTCTTGCCTCTTTCCTCCTTGGCCTCGCGGTCCTAGCTCTTACGGCTGCGTGGGCCTACGCCTTCACGCGCATCTATACGCGGCCGGTAACGCGCGTCGCAGCCACGCGCTGGATCTACCAGAATGTGTCGGGACCGCTGAACCTGCAGATCGAGGGCGATAACGGCTCGACCTACCAGCAGCCGCTGCCTTTCCCCACTGGCGGAGTGCTGAGCGGCGACGCACCGTACGCGCACGTTTTCGCGGCCAACGCCAATGGGATGTTGAGGCAGATCTACCTCCCGCACATCGCCTCGGCTTCCGGCAGGCGCACTCAAACCCTGCACGTTTCTCTGGCCCTACAGCCGGATGCGTCCGTACCCGACCAACCGGTCCAAACCGCGACGCTTAGCTCCGATTTTCCGGCCAGTGACGATCCGAGGGGGGATGGTTACTCTCTTGTGTTCGACCGGCCCGTGCAGTTGCTCAAGGGCCAGCTGTACCACGTTCGTCTTCAGACTGACGGGGCGCTGAGCCTCGCCGGCGCGGCGCCGATCAACGAATCAGATTGGGACGACGGATTGCCGCTGCGCCTGGGCGCCGAGGGGTACGACGCGTATGCTGGTTTGTTTCAGGGCGACCTCAATCTGCAGGTCTATTGGGATGACAACCTCGAAAAGCTCGTGCGCTTCGCCGATGCCCTGACGCGCGGCGACTACATCTTCATGTCCTCAAACCGGCAGTGGGCCACGATCACGCGCGTTCCGGAGCGCTATCCATTGACCACGGCCTACTATCGGGCATTGATCGGCTGCCCCGCGGATAAGGACGTGATCTGGTGCTACAACGTCGCCAGGCCTGGCATGTTCGAAGGCCAGCTCGGATTCGAGCTGGCCGCGGTCTTCGAGTCGTTCCCGACCCTCGACATACCCGGCCTTCTCAAGTGGGAGGTCAACGACCAGTTCGCCGAAGAGGCCTTCACGGTCTATGACCATCCGAAGGTGTTGATCTTCCGCAAGTCGACGGATTTCAGCGCCGCGCGTGTTCGCAGCGTTCTCGAGGGCGTGGACCTGCAGTCGGTTGTCTATCTCACACCGCGGCAGGCCGCAAGCTACAAGAGCCTGATGCTGCCGCCGGTTGCGCTGGCGCGTCAGCAGGCCGGCGGCACGTGGTCTGAGCTCTTCGACTACAACGGGATTCAGAACCGCTTCCAGGTCGTGGGACTTGTCATCTGGTACGTCTTCATCTTCCTGGTAGGGCTCGTAACCTATCCTATCCTGCGACGGGCTCTGCCAGGCCTGGGGGACAAGGGCTATCCGGTGGCGCGGATCCTTGGCCTCGTGCTGCTGGCATGCGCCGCCTGGCTCACCGGCTCGGCCGGCGTGGCGGTCACGCGCCTCACGGTGGCAGTTGTCTTCGCCTCGCTGGCCGCGGTGGGGCTGACGATGGGATGGATGCAGCGCGCGGAGTTGGCCGATGAATGGAGATCGCGTCGGCGGTATTTCCTGCTGGTGGAAGGCCTGTTCCTGGCCTTTTTTGCCTTCGATCTGCTCATCCGCCTCGGCAATCCGGATCTGTGGCATCCGGCCAAGGGCGGCGAGCGCCCCATGGACTTCTCGTATTTCAATGCCATCATCAAGAGCACGACGTTTCCTCCCTATGACCCGTGGTTCGCCGGCGGCTACATCAACTACTACTACTATGGCTTTGTGCTGGTGGCGATGCCGGTCAAATTGCTGGGTATCGTACCGTCAATCGCCTACAACTTCATCCTGCCGACCCTCTTCGGCACTGTGGCGCTCGGCGCCTTTTGCATAGGATGGAACCTGCTTGATTCGACTCGATCTGCTGCCGGTGGATCTGAACAGCGCCCGCCGGCTTCATTCCTCGACTCGCGCCTGATCGCCGGCGTGCTGGCCGCGGCGCTGATGGTCGCCCTCGGCAACCTGGGCACGGTGCGCATGATCTACCGCGGCCTGCAGCAGATGGCTGCGCCGGACGGCATCATCGACCCGGCTAACATCGTCCAGCGCCTGATCTGGACGGTGCAGGGCGCGGCAAACGGCATCGGGGGCCAGCTGCTGCCGTATGGGCAGGGCGATTGGTATTGGAACCCCAGCCGAGTTATCCCGCCCGGCCCGGGTAATGAGATCACCGAGTTCCCCCTCTTCACCTTCTTGTACAGCGACCTGCACGCGCACATGCTGGCCATGCCGCTCGCGCTGTTGGCGCTGACGTGGGCCTTGGGTGTCATGCGGGCGCGCCGCATCTCATTGCTGACGCTGCTCATTGGCGGGGTGTCCATCGGAGCGCTGTATCCCACCAATCTCTCCGATATCTACACATTCCTGCCGATCGGCTACGCCGCGCTGGCGTACGCCATCTGGCGTTCGGACATCACCGCGCGCTGGCGCAACGACGTCCCTGGCTGGCTGCAGAAACTCATCCTGATCGGCGGCGGCGTGGGAATTTTGACGCTGCTGGCCTATGGGCTGTACCAGCCGTACCGGCAGGCGTACAGCCAGGGCTACAGCGCTGTGCAGGCTTGGACGGGAACCCACACGCCGATCTGGTCCTATCTGACGCACTGGGGTGTGTTCCTCTTCATTATCACATTCTGGCTCGCCTGGGAGACGCGCCAGTGGCTGGCCTACACGCCTGCGGCCTCGCTGCGCAAGCTCAGGCCCTACCAAGTCCCGATCGAAGCCGCTATAGCGGCGTTCCTAGTCGGGTTGCTCTACCTGGCATATCGCGGCGTGCAGATCGGGTGGGTGGCCCTGCCGCTGGCCGCCTGGGCTGGGGTCCTCCTGCTGCGACCCGGCCTGGCGGATGCCAAACGCTTTGTGCTCTTCCTGATTGGCACGGCGCTGCTGATCAACATCGTGGTCGAGATCGTCGTGGTGCGCGGCGACATCGGGCGCATGAACACGGTCTTCAAGTTCTACCTGCAAGGGTGGGCGCTGATGTCGGTGTCGTCCGCAGCAGCCTTCGCCTGGTTGCTGCCCGAGGTACGCCTGTGGCTGCCCGGATGGCGGAACGTGTACCAAGCCGGTGCAGGCGCGCTACTGGCCGGGGCGGCCCTGTTCACCATCTCCGCTGCCACCGACAAGATCTCCGATCGCATGGCGCCGGGCGTGCCGCTCACGCTGGACAGCATCACCTACATGCAGTACGCGCAGTATGCCGACTACGACGTGCTCATGGACCTCAGCCACGACTACCGCGCCATTCGCTGGATGCAGGATAATGTGAGGGGCTCACCCGTGATCGTGGAGGCGAACTGTCCGGAGTACCGCTGGTGCACGCGTTTCACCATTTACACCGGGCTGCCCGGCGTCGTGGGCTGGAACTGGCATCAACGCCAGCAGAGGACGCTGACGCCCCAGCTGGTGGAGCAGCGCGTCAGTGAAATTGCCTCGTTCTACGGTACGAGCGATGCGCAGGAGGCCGTCGATTTCCTGGAACGATATGATGTTCGCGACATCGTCGTGGGACAAATGGAGCGCGCCGCATACCCCGGGCAGGGCCTTGACAAGTTCGCGCGGTACGATGGAAAGCTTTGGGATGCCGTCTACCACGAGGGCGATACGACCATCTATCAGGTTCGCCGATGATCATCTATCACATCACCTCGCGCAAAGCCTGGATGGATGCGACGCGCGACGGCTCATACAGCGCCCCGAGCCTGCTAACCGAGGGCTTCATCCACTGCTCAACCGCCGCGCAGATACTGCCTGTTGCGCGGCAGTTCTATGGGGGCCAGAGAGGCCTCGTGTTGCTGGCGATCGACACCCGGCGGCTGAGCGCAGAAGTGAAGTGGGAGCGCTCGTTACCGCCAGAGGGTATCCCCGAAGGAGCTACCTTCCCGCACATCCACGGTGAGATCGGGCTGGACGCCGTCATCCAGAGCATCGATTTCGAGCCGAACGGGGATGGGGAATTCAATTTGACGGAGTTGCCGGCGGAGACTGGTTCTGCCGGCTCGTCGTGACGAACACGTGCCAACCGACCTCGGCCGCGCGGAATTGCTGACCCCATGATCGCATTCATCGCCTGGTATCTCAGCCTCACGTTTCTCGGCTGGCTTACCTTCCCGCTGGTCTACCGCCTTTTCCCAGCCCTCGCCGATCGCGGCTACACGCTGGCGCGCGCCGCAGGCCTGCTGCTGTGGGCATACGTTTTCTGGTTGTTCACGACGCTTGGCCTCTCATTCAACAACGTTGGGGGCATTCTGTTCGGCTTGTTGCCCTTGGCTGCTCTCAGCCTATATGCGCTCTTTCTGCCGGCTCTGAGGGCCCATGAGCCCGCGGCGCCTCCGCGCCTGGCAGACCGCGCGGGTTCTGCGGCCGAGATCGTGCAGTGGGTGAGGGAAAATGCGCGGCTGGTGGTGACCACGGAGGTGCTCTTCCTCGTTGCCTTCGCTCTGCTGGCGCTGCTGCGTGCCGGCAACCCCACGCTTGATAACGCGGAGAAGCCAATGGAGTTGATGTTCATCAACTCCATCCTGCGCTCTCAGAGCTTCCCGCCCCACGACGGGTGGCTCTCGGGCTACGCCATCTCGTACTACTACTTCGGCTATGTAATAACCGCCATGCTGGCGCAGCTCTCCGGTGTTACAGGCAGCATCGCGCACAACCTGATGACAGCCCTGATCTTCGCGCTGGCGGCGATCGGTTCGTACGGCATGCTCTTCAACCTGATGGCGGCGCGCAGGTCGGAGGCCCAGGATGCCGCCGGCGCCGCACTGTTGGCGCCGCTCTTCATGCTTGTCATCAGTAACCTGGAGGGTTTCCTCGAGGTCCTGCACCGTCGGGGAATCCTGTGGTCTGGCACGCAGAACTTCTGGACCTGGCTGGATATCAAGGAACTGAACCAGGCGCCTGCACAGCCGTTCTCCTGGATCCCCGACCGCTTCTGGTGGTGGTGGCGCGCCTCGCGCGTGATCTCCGACTACGACCTGATGGGCGAGGCACGTGAAGTCATCGCCGAATTCCCTTTCTTCTCGTTCCTGCACGCCGATCTTCATCCGCATGTGCTCGCCATCCCGTTCATCCTGGTCGCCATTGGGGTGGCGCTGAATATCTTCCTCGGCGGCTGGCGCGGCGAGACGGATCTCTTCGTCGTGCGGCTTAAGATCAGTCCGCCGGGCTTCCTGCTCTCGGCGCTGGTGCTCGGCGGTATCGCCTTCCTGAACACTTGGGACATGCTGCTTGGCGCGGCGCTGATCGTCCTGGCGTATGGGCTGATGTGCGTCCGCATCGAGGGCTGGTCCTGGGGGCGCGCGCTGGACATGCTCGCCATCGGTGTTCCGCTGGGGATCTCGGCCGTACTGCTATATCTGCCGTTCTACTTCGGCTTTTCGTCGCAGGCGGGCGGTCTCTTGCCGAATCTTGTAAGTCCGACGCGCGGCGCACAGCTGTCGGTGATGTTCGCCCCGCTGTTCATTCCACTGATGGCGTATCTCGCCTATCTGTGGCGCGGGGAGCGCCTCACCGGCAGGTGGCGGCTGGCGTCTCTGCTTGCATTTGGCCTGGTCATTGTGCTGCTGGCTACGCTGGTGCTCTCCGCATGGATCACGACCCTGCGCGATCCCGGGCTCGCCGAAAGCTTCCTGCGAGCGCAGGGCGCGGCGGACATTGGGTCTCTGCTTTGGCCTGCCCTGCTCCGCCGCCTGGACTTCATCGGCGGATTACTGACTATGCTGGCCGTCCTCGTGCCTGCATTGGCTTACCTCGCCGCCATGCGGACAGAGGCGACCGCCCACTCGCCTGTCGTGGCGGCCCAACCGGGCTCGCAGGAGGCAGCAGTCTCTGATGGATCCGGCCGCGACGACCGGGCCTCATATTTCGGCTTCCTGCTCATCGTCATCGCCTCGCTGCTGGTTATCGGCCCGGAGTTCGTGTACCTGCGCGATCAGTTCGGCTACAGGATCAACACGATCTTCAAGTTCTACTTCCAGGCATGGCTGCTGTGGAGCATTCCGGCCGCCCTGGCCGTGGAAGTCCTGCTCCGCAAGCTGCGCGGTGCCGTCGGGTGGGCCTTCACCACGGTCTGTGCCATCCTGCTGGTCCTCTCACTGACGTACCCGGTGCTTTCGATCGGCAATAAGACCAATAACTTCAAGCCATTTCTCGGTTGGACCCTGGACGACTTCAGGCGTATCGAACGCAGCAATCCCGACGAAGCCGCGGCCATCCTATGGTTGAAATCTGCCTCCGATGGCGTGGTGGCGGAGGCTGTGGGCGGCAGCTACAGTGAGTATGGGCGCATCTCCGTGTACACCGGCCTGCCGTCGGTGCTCGGATGGCCAGGCCACGAGGTGCAGTGGCGCGGCAGTGCCGAACTTCAGGGAACGCGCCAGGACGACATCAAGTTGCTGTACGAGACACCCGATTGGGAAGGCAGCCGCGTGATCCTGGAGAGATATGGCATACGCTATGTGTTCGTGGGTGGGCTCGAACGGTCCACCTATGCACTGCAGGAGGGAAAATTCGACAGCCATCTGGGCCTGGTGTTTCAGCGTGGGGCGGTGAGCATCTACGAGGTGCCGTAGGCGAAGCGCATCATCCTCTCGCGCGGCCCCCGCCTTTTCCCGCAGATGCACGTTTGATTTGCCGATCGATTGCGGCGCGGGACGTGCATTTGCCCGCACTTCGCCCTTAAAGTGGGGGAGGGGGCCCGGAGGTCTGCAGGGGGCCGGTATGTGTGCATCTCGCTGAGACCTGGCGGGCTCATCATGTAGAATATGAGAATGCGTACATTTCGTCGCGAAAGCGGACTCTATCTGCTGGCTCTATTGATCGGACTGGTGGTGCGCCTGATCGGCCTCGGCGCACAGCCGCTCTCGGAATTCGAGGCCGCGTGGGCCCTGCAGGCGCTGGACGTTGCCAACGGAACCCGGATCGCCCTGGGTTCCCAACCCGCGTATGTCGCTCTCACCTCCGCGCTGTTCTTCGCCTTCGGCGGCGCGAGCAATGCGTTGGCGCGCATCATACCCGCGCTGACGGGCAGCGCGCTGATCTTGGTCCCCGCCCTCTTCAAGGACCGCCTCAAACCGCGGCCGGCGCTCCTGCTGGCGTTCGCCTTCGCCCTGGAGCCGGGCCTGACCAGCCTCTCACGGCAGGCCGGCAGTTCCATCATGGTGGTTACTTTCGCGCTCGCCGCATGGGGGCTTTGGGAGAAGCGCCAGCTGAAATGGGCCGGCGTGTGCGCGGGCATGGCGCTGCTCGCCGGGACGGGGCTGTGGGTCGGACTGCTGGCCTTCGCCATCACGTGGGCTCTGCTCCGCCCGTTCGTGCACGTTGCACAGTCTCACGTGAACCCCCCTTTGGGCGCCTCGGAACGCGGCTTGCGCAGAGAGTGGATCACAATGGGATCGTACGCCCTCGGCGCCATTGTCCTTTTGGGGACCATGTTCATGACGGTGCCGGGGGGGCTCAGCGCCTGGATCGCCGGCCTGCCGGAGTATATTGTGGGTTGGACGCGCGTTTCGGACATCCCGGGCAGCCTGCTGCTGCTGTCGCTCATCGCCTACCAGCCGTTGGGCGTGCTGCTGGCAGTGATCGCGATCGTGCGCGGCTGGCTGCAAGGCAGCGCGCGTGTGCGGCGCTTGAGCCTGTGGATGGTGGTGGCGCTGCTTCTGGCGCTTTTCTATCCCTCGCGCCAAATCGTGGACCTCGCCTGGATGCTCATCCCGCTTTGGGCGCTAGCCTCCATGGAGGCGGCGCGCCTCCTCAACGTGCCACGCGCTGAACGGCGTGAGGTGCTCGGCGCGGTGGCCCTGAGCTTCGTCATCCTGGTTTTCGTCTGGCTGGATTTCCTCGCCCTGCGGCGGCCGGGGATACCCCCGGACCAGGCGCGCCTGCGGACCTGGTTAGTGCTCGGTTCGTTCTTTCTCTTGGTTGTCAGTATGCTGCTGGTAGCCGTGGGCTGGTCGACGCGGATCGCCAGGTTCGGCGCGCTGTGGGGAGTGGCGGCCTTCCTCTGCGTGTACTCCCTCGGAGTGCTGATGGCCGCTGCCGGGCATCGCACCGTTCCCAAATCTACTGAGATGTGGAGCCCCGGGGCGCAGCTGCCGATGGCCGGGCTCCTGCTCAGGACTGTGCACGAGCAATCGGCCTGGAGCGACGCAGACATTAACGCCCAGCCGGTGACCATCGCCGGCATCGACTCGCCTGCCCTGCGCTGGCTGCTACGCGACAGGCCGGTCGAGTTGCGCTCCACGACCGGAGCGGCAGCCGACCCGCCCATGGTCATCACGCGCGACGAGCAGGATCCCGCGCTGGTCTCCGCATACCGCGGCCAGCCGCTCGTTTGGCGCAGCACACCCATCTGGAGGCCATTCCGCTTCCAGGAGTGGCTGCCGTTTCACGAGGCTGCGCACGAGACCGAAACCGTCATCCTTTGGGTGCGCAACGACCTGTTCCCCGACGCCAAACCCAGACTGACGCCGTGAGGCATCCCGCGCTCATCTGATGGGGAATTTGAAAGCATTCATGCCCAAGAAACCTGCTTCGATCATCGCCATCGACGGCCCGGCCGCCTCGGGGAAGTCCACGCTGGGCAGGCGCCTGGCCGAATCGCTCGGCCATATGTTCTTCGATACCGGCGTCATGTACCGCGCCCTGACATGGCATGCGCTACAGCAAGGCCTTGACGTTCGCGATGAGGCTGCCATTACAGCCCTGGCCAACGAGATCAGCATCGATGTGCAGCCTGCTTCCGACTTGGACGGCCGGTTGTGTGATGTGCTGGTGAATGGCGTTGACGTAACCTGGGATTCGCGCTCCGAGGCCGTGGATGCCAATGTGTCCATCGTGGCTGCGTATCGCGGCGTGCGCCTGGCCATGGGCGACCAGCAGCGGCAGATCGGGCAACGCGGACAGGTGGTGATGGTCGGACGCGATATCGGGACCATCATCCTGCCCGAAGCCGATCTGAAGATCTACCTGGATGCGTCCGCCACCGAGCGGGCGCGCCGGCGCTACGAGGAGCTGAAGGCTCGTGGCGTCCAGGCCAACCTGAACGACGTGCTCTCCATGGTGCTGGAGCGCGACCGCATCGACTCGACCCGCGACGTCGCGCCGCTGCGCGTGGCCTCTGACGCCGTGCTGATCGACTCCGAGAACTTCTCTGCGCAGGAGATATTCGAACAGGTGAGAAAGCTCTGTGAATAGCCCCGCGGCGAGCGTGCCCCTCGGTCTGCGCCTTCGGCGGGCGTTCATGCGCCGGGCGGCCCGGCTCCTGTATCTCATTCTGGGCCGCGTCGAGGTCAGCGGGCTGCAGAACATCCCGCGCGGCATGGCGTACATCGCTGCCATCAACCACACTTCGATCTTCGACGCCCCGCTGATGCTGGCGTTCTGGCCCGAGTCCATCGCCGCCATCGGCGCGGCAGACGTCTTTGATAAGCCCGTGCAGGGGCAGATCGTCTCCCTGTACGGGACCACACCCGTCCACCGCGGCGCGTATGACCGCGCCCTGATCGACGACATGCTGGCCACGCTGCGCCTCGGCATGCCGCTGTTGATCGCGCCGGAGGGCGGACGGTCGCACCAGCCCAGCATGCGGCGCGCCAAGCCCGGCATCGCGCACATCGTCGAAGAGACCGGCGTGGCGGTCGTGCCGGTCGGGATCCTGGGTGCCACGGATGATTTCCTCAAACGCGGTCTGCGCTTCGAGCGCCCGCGTATCGGCATGCGAGTTGGCAGGCCCTTCAACCTGCCGCCCTTGGAGGGACGCGGCGAAGCACGACGTGAGTCCCGCCAACGCAACGCCGACCTGGTCATGCGCCGGATCGCGGAGCTGCTGCCGCCCGAATATCACGGTGCGTACGCGGTCTAGTGCTATTGCGAGTGAGGCCGGAGGGCGCCACCCCCTTGCCTCCGCCGAGTGCGGGGGAGGGAATGATTCCGAAGGAGAAGGGCTGGGGGATTCACGGGGCAGGCATGTCGCGCACCTGCCCATTACTTGCGTGTATACTCACGACTGCAAAGCCGTAGAGTAGAGACCGATGCCTCTCAGCTTCCGCCGTTCCTTCAAGAAGATCCCCAGCGCGGATATCAACAAGAACAAGCGCCGGCTCGGCAGAGCCGCCAGCGCCAAGGTCGTGCGCGCCTCCGGGGAATTCCGGCCGACGCGGTATCCACTCGCAGTTCCAATTGGATGCGGGCTGGCTATTGGATTGTGTGCCTTCGTCGGTTTCTCCAGAGGCCTTGTGCGCCTGCCTTGGGTTCCCACCGCAGCGCCGGTGGACTATGCGGGCCTGGCCACCTCGGCCTTCGAAACAGCCCTCGCTGACCAGCTAAGCACGCTCGAGGCCCAGCGTCCAACGGCGACACCGTCGGCAGAGCCCACCCCGACCGCTACATCGACGCCGCCGCTTGTCGTGGCGCCGCCGGCAAATCCGTGGACTGCCAAGATTTCCGATGCCGCCTGCATACCCTTGGACCTGCCGCAGACCGGCCGGGTCGTGGAGGTGGTGGATGGTGACACCATAAAAGTGCTGCTGGATGGCGACGGGCACGTGTACTCTGTCCGCTACCTGGGGGCGGACGCCCCGGAAACCAGCGGGGGAACCAGTGGGTTCGGCCTGGAGGCCATGGCGCGCAATACCGAGCTGGTCTACCGCAAGCAGGCAATCATGGTACGTGATATCACCGACTCGGACAGCAACGGCACGCTGCTGCGCTATGTGATGGTCGAAGGCGTGTTCGTTAATCACGCCCTGATCTCAGGTGGGCTTGCCCGGGCGAACCTCGCGCCGCCCGATACGGCGTGCCTCGGTCCGCTGCTCTCCGCTGAGCAGCAGGCGCAGGCGGGCGGACTGGGCATGTGGGGCGGGGGCGGGAATAAGATCCCTCTTCCGACTGCCCCGTGATGGCCTGAGCACTGAATCAAAACTCCCCGCCGGATGGCGGGGAGTTGCTTTCCTCGGCCCTACATCGCCTGGTCGTCCGTCGCCGCCATCGGCCCGGCGGCCTTGACGGCCGCGACGCCATTGTCCATGGCGGAGTCGCTGCTGTACTCCTCGCTGGTGCCGATCACCTCGTTGTTCGCCGCCTTGAGCACAAAATACGGCTTGCCGGCCTTGGACACCTTGCGTTCGTAGCGGCCCTCGTTGGCCGAGTTGGTCTTCACGGACTCGATGCCGTTCAGGGCGCCCGGCTTGGCCTTGTACATCTCGCTGGTCAGGATCTTTTCGCCGTTATCGGCGTGCAGCGTGAAATAGAACTGCCCGTCAGTGGACTTCTTGAGCTGGTACTTTGCCATGGTGGGTCTCCTTGTCTGAGTGATGATCTGGGTCTGCGGTGAGGTGCCCGATTGCGCTCGCAGTATAGCACGGGGCACCAGGCACTTGACTACCAGGAGCTGGCGCGGTGCTCGCGGGACGGGAGTTGTGCTTGGAGAGCACCTAGTCGTGGTGGTCAACTAATCTCCCCAAGGAGAGAGCGGCGCCACTGAGTGCGCGCAGACAGCAATTGAGCCACGGGATCGGGATCCCGGCCTAGGAAGAGCGCCAGCGCAGTCTCCCGGGCAGCCGCCGGATGTGGAGGAGGCTCGAGCTCTGAGGCTTGCCAGTCCGCGCGCTCGCGGCTATACTCACTGGGTGAGTACCAAGCCCCGCAGAGCGCATCCCAAACGAGTGCTTTCGCCCGAATACCCGTTGCTGGGCCTGTTGATGGCGGGACCCAGCCACGGCTACGACCTCCACCAGCGGCTCAGTGCAGAGCTCGGCAATGTCTGGCATCTCAGCCAGAGCCAGACATACTCGGTCCTCAAACGTCTCGAAAAGCGGAGCGACATTTCGGCCCGGCGGCGGGCCCAGGACAAGCTGCCCGCGCGCCAGGTGTTGCAGATCACTCCCGCTGGCCGACGGCGCTTCAAGCAGTGGCTCGAGGGGGCAGCCAGCACGAGCGCGCGTACCGTTCGGCTTGAATTCCTGACGCGCCTGTATTTTGCCAACCTGTTGACGCCCGAAGATGCCGCGCACATCTATGCCGCGCAGGCCCAGGAGATCACCCGCACGATCCGGCGGCTGCGCATGGCACTGGGACAGGTGCCTGAGACCCAGACGTTCAACCGCATGAGCCTTGACCTGCGACTGCGGCAGATGGAACTAATCCGCCTTTGGCTGCGCGAGATCCGCGTGAAGTTTCAGATCAAATCGCGAGGCTAGCGGTGAAACCGCGCTTCGGTGCGGCTGCGCTGCTGGGCATTCTGCTAACCAGCTGCGGGACCGCTCCCACGGCAGCCTCGGCCGAAGACGGCAGGCTCACAGTCTTTGCCGCCGCGTCGCTAGCGGACGCGTTCACCGAGATCGGTTCGGCGTTTGAGGCCGCCCATCCCGGCGTCGAGGTCGTGTTCAGTTTTGCCGGATCCCAGACACTGCGGACGCAGATCGAAGCCGGCGCCCATGCGGACGTGTTCGCCTCGGCCAATTCCAATGAGATGGACGCCTTGGTGGCCAGCGGAATGGTTGCCGCCGGCGCCCCGCAGGTGTTCCTCTCCAACCAACTGGTGGTGATTCTGCCCCCCGGGAACCCCGCGGGGCTGGAGCGCCTGCAGGAGATCGCCCGGCCGGGCATCAAGCTGATCCTGGCGGCTGAAGAGGTCCCCGTTGGCAACTACTCGCGCCAGGCGTTGGAGAAGATGAACAACGCCTTCGGGCTGGATTTCAAGGACCTCGCTATCAAGAACGTGGTGTCGAACGAAGACAACGTGAAGCAGGCGGTCGCAAAAGTGCAACTCGGCGAGGCGGATGCCGGCATTGTGTACGCCTCGGAAGCGGTCGCCGCGCCTGATCTTGGGATCATCCTGATACCGCCGGAACAGAACATCATGGCGGTCTACCCCATTGCCCCGCTGGTTGACTCTGCCCACGCGAAACTCGCCGCGGGGTTCATATCCTATGTCCTGTTGCCTGAGGGGCAGGCCATCCTGCAGAAGTGGGGTTTTGGTCGCCCAGAGTGAGCTGTCCATCCCACGACCGCGCGCATGGATGAACCGCGAAGCCTGATGCACCGCCTCCGGGATGAAACGCATCCGGGATGGCTGTTGCTGGTCCCCAGCGCAGTCCTTTTTGCTGTCTTTGCGCTTCCGCTGGCGGGGCTGATCCTGCGCTCGTTCAGCTCGGACTTCCTCGCCAATGCGCTGTCGCGGCAGGCGTTCCAGGCATTGAGCCTGAGCCTGGTGACGAGCTCCGTCACCACATTGATCGCCGTGGGTCTGGGCACGCCTCTGGCATACATGCTGGCGCGTTCGCGGGCACGGCGGCGTGCCTGGCTGGAGCTGATCCTCGACCTGCCCATCGTGCTGCCGCCCTCGGTCGCGGGCCTGGCGCTGCTAATCGCCTTCGGCCGCAGCGGCCTGTTCGGCCCCGCGTTGAGCCTGTTCGGCATCAGCCTGCCGTTCACCACCGCGGCGGTTGTCCTGGCGCAGACCTTCGTTGCCGCGCCGCTCTACGTTCGGTCGGCGCGCATTGGCTTTGCACATGTGGACCCGGAGTTGATCGAGGCCGCGCACGTCGAGGGCGCCAATGTGTGGCAGTTGTTCTACGAGGTAATGGTGCCTATTTCCGGACGCGTGCTGGCCAGCGGCGCCATTCTGACGTGGACGCGCGCCCTGGGGGAGTTCGGCGCGACGATTCTCTTCGCGGGCAATCTGGAGGGCGTCACGCAGACCATGCCGATGGCCATCTACCTCGGCTTCGAGCGCAACCTGGGCGTGGCCATGGCGCTGGCCGTGGTGTTGATCGCGGTATCGGTGGTGCTGCTGACGATCTCAAAGAGGCTGGAGTCGCCGGAGTGATCGGGTCGGATGGCGCGGCTGCGGGCGGATGCCGATCCGCGTCCGCAGCATCTGTCGCTGCGCGGTCCCAAGGAATTCTCCGCTGGGGCTGAGGAATCCCGAAATCGCGGCGTCGCCGCCTGTACTAGGCGCGGACCCGAGCCGTCGCAAACATCCGCCACGAGCCATCCAACGCCACCGTGATCCTGTGTGCCGTGCCCTTGAGCCCGGGCAGGCAGCTCAGCCCCTCGCGGTGACTGACACTGCCGCCCAAAACCTTGCCGCCCGGAGGCGGTATAATACGGCGCCTCGCTTATGCGAGAGGATCAGATGGTCAACGGCGCTCGCGCGGGCGGGTTTCTCAGAAGTCCGGTCGGCCCGCGGTTCGCGCTCCTAAGAGGCAGTAACCGCTCGCCCCCGCAGCCTCGGTCTCCGGGGTTGTCTTTTTGCCTGTATGCCGCGGAGAGGGCGGCTTGGTAAGGACAGATGTCACAGCCTGATGGCTCCAATCATATCGAGGTGATGCACCGGACAAGCGACTATACGCCGCCGCGCTCCCTCAGCCATTATCTCATCGGCCGACCGCTGCAGACCGCCGACGCGCCGCACCAGACCATCGGGAAGGCCATTGGACTGGCGGTCTTTGCCTCCGATGCCCTATCATCCACGGCCTATGCCACGCAGGAGATCCTGGGGGTGCTGGCGGCCGTAGGAACGCTGGCCTACGGCTTTGTTTTCCCCGTCTCCATGGCGATCGTGGTGCTTTTGGCCATCGTGACCATCTCGTATGAGCAGACAATCCATGCCTACCCCGGTGGAGGCGGTTCGTACATTGTGGCGCGAGACAACCTGGGCGAGCTGCCGGCGCAGATCGCCGGCGCGGCCCTGCTGACCGACTATGTACTTACCGTTGCCGTGTCGGTGTCCTCGGGTATCGCGCAGGTGATCTCGGCCTATCCGGACCTGTTCAACTATCGCGTGTGGCTGGCGGTTGCGGCGGTGTTGTTCATCATGCTGGTGAACCTGCGCGGCGTTAGGGAATCCGGGGCATTCTTTGCCGTGCCAGCCTATTTTTTCATTGCGATGATGCTGGTTAACATCGGCACGGGGCTGTTCCGCTACCTGACGGGGACGCTGGGACCGGTGACGGATCCACCGGAAGCTCACTTGGTTGCCGCGCTGACCGCAATCACACCATTCCTGCTTTTGCACGCCTTCGCAAATGGTACAACGGCACTTACCGGCGTGGAGGCCATCTCGAATGGCATAACGGCGTTCAAAGAGCCGCGGAGCCGCAACGCCGGGATCACGCTGATCTGGATGTCGGTGACGCTGGGCGTTATGTTCCTGGGTGTTTCCCTTCTGACCAGCAGGATCGAGGCGGTCTTCTCGGAACAAGAGACCGTGATCTCGCAGCTCTCCCGCACTATCTTCAGCGGACGGGGTCTCCTGTACCTCGCCACGATCTGGGCCACAACGATCATCCTGATCATGGCTGCGAACACCGCCTTTGCTGACTTTCCACGCCTAGGCGCACTGATCGGAGCGGATGGTTTCCTCCCTCGGCAGCTGGCCTTCCGCGGCAGCCGGCTGGTGTACTCGAACGGAATCTTCGCCCTGGCGGTTATTGCCTGCGCCTTGATCATCATGTTCCGGGCCAGCGTGACGCACCTGATCCCGCTGTATGCTATTGGGGTGTTTGCATCGTTCACGCTCTCGCAGGCAGGCATGGCCCACCGTTGGTGGAAGATAGGCCACCTGCAGCCTGGTGAGGAAGTCAAGGAGGCCGGCTCGACGCTGGTTTATCGGCCGCAGTGGCGCTCCCGCATGCTTGTCAACGGGTTTGGGGCCGTCTGCACAGCGGTTGTTGTCATGATCTTCGCGGTCACCAAGTTCCGCGAAGGCGCCTGGATCGTGCTGATCCTGACACCAATGCTGGTGATGATGTTCTTCTCGGTGCACCGCCACTACAAAGGCGTGGCACGGCGCCTCACACTGGATGGATTCAAGGGCCTGCCTGCGCGCCGGACACGCCACCGGGTCATCATGCCCATCAGCGGCGTGCATCAGGGCACACTCGAGGGTCTCCGGTACGCTCGCCTGCTATCCGATGATGTGACTGCCGTGCACGTCTCGCTGGAGCCGGCGGAGACCGAGAAGGTGCAGAACAAGTGGCTCACCTGGGGTGAGGGCACGCGGCTGGTGGTGCTGGATTCGCCCTACCGTCTGTTCATCGAGCCGCTGCTCATGTATGTGCAGGGTATCATCGATAACCGGCAGCCGAATGAAACGATCACCATCGTCGTACCGCAGTTCATCCCGGCCAAGCCGTGGCACAATGCGCTGCACATGCACACAGCCGAGGTTCTGCGCGGCGAGCTGCTCTCGCGCTCGGGCGTGGTCGTGACGGACGTGCCCTACCGGCTGGGCGAGGATGAACTGGGCAAACCGCTGGAATCCTTGGAGGACACCGCATGAATTTCGTTGTGGTGGGATGTGGACGTGTGGGCGCGGAATTGTCGCACCGTCTGTTCAAGAGTGGACATCATGTTGTCGTGGTGGATAGCAGCCGTGCCGCCTTCAGCCGTCTGGATCCTGATTTCCGCGGCCGGACGCTCGAGGGCGAGGGCTTGGCGGAGAACGTACTGGAGCGCGCCGGCATCAAGGATGCGCACGGCCTGGCGGCGGTCACCAACTCCGACACGCTGAACGCGGTCGTCGCCCACACAGCCCGCGCCATCTTCAATGTGCCGATCGTCGTCGTGCGCAACTACGATCCGAACCTCCTTCCTGTGATCGAGGCCTTTGGCCTGCAGACAGTGAGTTCCACGTATTGGGGGGCCCAGCGCGTGGAGGAACTGCTGACCAACCCGGTGCAGAAGATGGTGTATTCTGCGGGCAACGGCGAGGTGGAGGTCTACGAGATCAGCGTGCCCGAGCACTTGAAGGGGCTGTCGATCGGCGAGCTGCTCAAGCCGCTGCCTCAATGTTACCCTGTTGCCCTGACGCGCGCCGGCACGTCGGTGCTGCCCGAGGCCGCGATGAGGCTCGAACCGGGCGATGTACTCTACGTCAGCTCCACTTTCGAGGGCATCGGACTGCTGACGGCCCGCCTCGAGAAGAAAGCGAAGGCCTGAGATGTTCGTCCTGATTGCCGGCGGAGGCCGGACCGGAGCGCGGCTGGCGAACCTTCTAATCAGCGAAGGACACAAGGTACGCATCGTCGAGAACCGAACGACGCTGCTGACCCGGATGCACCAGGAGCTGGCCACGGAAACGATCATTGAAGGGAATCCCATCGACCCCGCGGTGCTGGAACAGGCAGGCGTCCGGGATGCGCACGTCGTGGCCGCGGTGACAAGCGATGACTCGGTCAACCTGACGCTGTGTTTTCTGGCCAAAGAGATGTTCGAAGTCCCGCGGCGCATCGCGCGCGTCAACAACGCCAACAATGCCTGGCTCTTCGGGAGCCGCTTCCACGTGGACGTGGCCTTGAACCAGGCCGACGTTCTAGCCCATCTGATCCAGGAGGAGATGTCACTGGGCGACATGATGACGCTCTTCCAGATCCGCCGCGGGCGCTACTCAGTTGTTGAGGAGAAAGTGCCCGAGGGTGCGCTGGGTATCGGCGTGGAGCTGAAGGACATGGGCCTGGAAGAGCAGTGCGTGATCGCCGCCATCATCCGTGACGGCAAGATGGCGCTACCGAAAGGGGAGAGCACATTCACGGCTGGCGACGAGATCATCGCTGTGGCCAGCCCGGAGGGCGCAAAGAAACTGTCTGAGTTGCTTGCGCACCCTGTCTACCCCGTGCGCAAGCCCAGGAGGAAGGCCGCGGCGTAGACGCCGGGTGTCGTGGCGAGCAGGCTGCCCTTGCACGCCGGCAAGGACCGGCCACCCGCGGGGCAAACTCGCGGCGGATTGCGACTCAGGGGTATTCCGCCCCGGCGGGTTCGTGAGGTGGGATGGGCTGAGGCGTCGGTCCTGCTCCAGTTGCGGTCGCAACCGAAATTGACCGAATCTCACGCTTCACGGTATAATCTCGTGCCCGCCGAAAGTGAGTGCGGGTTCCAAGATCGACCGAAAGTTGACCCGCCCCCGGGATGTGAACCAGCGATCTCGATCAGGCGTGCAATTATTCCCAGGCAGGGGCTGGTCCGAGCTGTGCCCCGCGAGTGAGGAACGCAGAGTATGCCGAAGCGAACGTATCAACCGAAGATCCGCCGCCGCGTGCGCGTGCACGGCTTCAGGCAGCGCATGATGACAGCCGCGGGCCGCGCTGTGCTCAGGCGCCGGCGCTTGCGCGGGCGCAGTAGACTGGCGCCAACGTCGAATCAGCACGTGAAACGTACGCGCTGGTAGAGTCCCACGGGCGTGGCCAAGTACGCGGCTCCCAGCAGCGGAGCTACCGGCGGGCAGCGAGGTTCGCGTGCAGCGCAGATTGCGGCTGACCCGATCAGAGGACTTCGAGCGCGCCCGGCGGTCTGGCAGATCGTATCCACACCGGCTGGTCGTCCTGGTGGCACGCAAGAACGATGAAGGCCATGCGCGTGTGGGCGTCGTTGCGGGCCGCACGGTGGGAAACGCCGTCAAGCGCAATCGTGCCAAGCGGCTCCTGCGCGCAGCCATGCGGGGTCTCATGGCTTCTCTGTCGCCTGGCTGGGATCTTATCTTGATCGCCCGTCCCCCGTTGGCGACCTCCGGTTGCGCCGAGGTGCGTGAAGCGCTGGAGCTGCTGCTGCGTCGCGCTGAGTTGGTGCTGGCTTCCTGATGCAGTCCGGATTCGCTTTGCCGAATGACTACCCTGGCGAGCCGCGTCTGCGGGATTTGCCGCGCACGCCGGGCAATTGGCTGCGTCTGCCGCTGCTGGCCATCATCCGGCTTTACCAGACTACGATCTCGCGCGGCCTGCCGGAGGGCACCTGCCGTTTCTACCCCTCCTGCTCGCACTACGGCTATCAGGCCATCTACAGGCACGGCGCGCTGAAGGGCGCTGGAATGGCAGTGTGGCGGGTGCTGCGCTGCAATCCGTTCAATCCCGGGGGCTACGATCCCGTCGCATAGGAGTCATCCTTCCAACATGAAACGTATCACACTGCTCTCCCTCATTGGCGTGGCTGCCCTGGCGCTCAGCGCCTGCGGCACTCCGACGAACGTAAGCTGGCCCGGCCTGACAGCCGATGCAGAGACCGCCTATCTGGCAAACGGCAGCTCGGTGTATGCGGTCCGCGTCAGCGACGGCATGAAACTCTGGCAGTATCCGGAGAAATCCGCTGGCCAGGTGTTCCTTTCCAATCCCGTCCTGACGCCCGACGGACAGATCCTGGTGGGCAGCGCTGGCGCTGACAATGGAATCGTGAGCCTCGATCCCGCGACGGGTCGCGAGAATTGGGCAGCGCCCCTGGTTGCCAACAATCGCTGGGTCGCTGCGCCGCTCGTTGTAGGCGAGACGATCTATGCCGTCAACAACAACGGCACGCTGTACGCGGGCGAACTGGCCACAGGCTTCATCCTGTGGACGCTTCCGCTGGACAACTCGCTGTGGAGTGCGCCGACCTCCAACGGAAAACTGGTCTTCGTGACCTCGCTGGACCACACTCTCTACGCAGTGGATCCACAGGCCCGCGCCGTCGCGTGGAAGACCGACCTGGGCGGCTCGGCGCCTGGTTCGCCCGTCGTCAGCAGCGACGGCAGTACGGTGTACGTTGGCTCCTTTGGCAAGAAGGTCTTCGCCATCAATGCTGCCAGCGGAGCGATCCAGTGGGCCGCCGATGTTCAGGATTGGATTTGGGGGGCTCCGGTGCAGGACGGCGACACCCTGTACGCGGCCGATATCAGCGGGCGCATCTATTCCTTGGGCACGCCGCATGGAAAGAACGCCTGGCCGGAACTCCAGCCCGATGGCGCCATCACCGGGAGCCCGCTGGTGCTGCCCGACGGAGTCCTGGTGGCCACCGAATCGGGGACGGTGTTTGCCTATGACCGCACGGGCACCAAGCTCTGGGACGTGAATGTCGGAGGTCAGATCTACACCACACCGGTTGCGGCCGGCGATGTGATCCTGATCGCGCCCATGAAGGCCGAGTTCCTGCTGCGCGGCGTGAGCCAGGATGGCAAGCTCCTGCCCTGGGAGTTCACCGGAAAGTAGCGGGCGCGAACCGACCCGGACTTATAAGGACGCAACCATGTGGAATGAATTCATCCTCAATCCGTTCACCAATGTAATGCTCTGGATTTATGATGCCATCGGGCACAACTTTGGCGTTGCCATCATCCTGTTCACCATCCTGATCCGTATCGTCACCTGGCCGCTGAATGCTTCGCAGCTGAAGTCCACCAAGGTGATGCAGGATCTGCAGCAGGACAAGGCATGGCAGGATATCCAGAAAAAGTACGCCAAGGATCGTGAGAAGCTGGCGCAGGAGCAGATGCGCGTCTACAAGGAGCGTGGCATCAATCCCTTTGCCTCGTGTCTGCCCACCGTGATCCAGTTCCCGATCATCTTCGGCCTGTATGGGAGCATCACCCATGCCTTGTCGACCACCCCGCTCGCATTGTTATCGCTGGCGCGCAGCATTTACCCCTTCCTGAACGCGGCGGCGCTCATCCCGCTGAACAGCAAGTTCCTGTGGATGGACCTGGGCCGGCCGGAGGGCATTCCGTTCCCCGGCGACTTCACGATCGGCTTCCTGCCACACGGGTTCCCGACCCTGGCCATCATCGTGGCGATCACCACCTACCTGCAGACCAAGGTCACGATGCCGCCCTCGGCCTCCAGCCCGGGGGGCCAGAGCGCGGCGATGGGTAATATGATGAGTGTCTACATGCCGCTGCTGCTCGGATACTTCGCTTTGAACTTCGCATCCGGACTGGCGGTCTATTTCGTCACCAGCAATGTACTTGGCGTTGCGCAATACGCCATGATGGGCAGGGTCAACTGGCGCAATCTCCTTCCGGGCGGCCAGCAGCAGCCGGCGTCCGGGAAGAAGAAATAGGTCAGGGAGGTCATAATGACCGAGCGGACTACATTGGAGATCATTGCCCCGACCGTGGAGCAGGCGCTGGCCCAGGGTCTGGCGCAACTGGGCCTGCCTGCGACGGCCGTTTCAGTGGAGGTGCTCGATTCCGGCGGCACCGGCTTGTTCGGGCTGGGCGGCCGCCAAGTGCGCGTCAGGCTGACCGTGAATGCTCCGGACGGGGCACCGACTGTGGTGCAGACGCCCGTGCGTGCTGCGAAGCCCCCCTCGAAGGGCGGAACGAAGCGGAACGACTCGCGCCCTCCGCAGGGCTCCAAGCCGGAGGCGCAGGTGGTGGAGCGCCCGGCGCCAGTGGCGCGTGATACCGCGCCGGCACCGGCGCGCGTCGCCGAGATGCTGCCGGACGGACACGACGAGGTGCTGGACAAGACCGAAGCGATCGTCTCCAAGCTCCTGTTCCACATGGGGCTGCAGGCGCAGGTATCTGCTCACTACGGAGAGCCACGCGAGGATAGGCGTCCGATCATGGTGGACGTGCGCGGCAGCGATCTGGGGATCTTGATCGGTCGGCGCGGTCAAACGCTGGATGCCTTTCAGTATGTCGCGGCTCTCATGGTCGGCAAAGAGACCGGCCAATTCATCCATCTGGTGGTCGACGTGGAAGGACATCGTGACCGGCGCGAGCGTCAGCTTCGGCAATTGGCGCAGCGCATGGCGGAGCAGGTTCTTAAGAATGGCCGCAAACTGACGCTTGAACCGATGCGCGCGGCGGAACGCCGCATCATCCACATGGAACTGCGAGATCATCCGGCCGTCACGACGGAGAGCGTGGGCGAAGAGCCCTATCGCAAGGTCACCATCATCCCGAAAGACTGAACGAACTGCTTGATACTCGGGCAGGCTACTCAAGGCTTTCAGGGAAGGCGACTCAGGATGGGTTGCTTTCCTTGGATGGGTGCTTTGATAGGGAGTATCGCAGGGCGCGTCGGTGAACATGCGGTCGTGCTCCCGAGAAAGACGCATCAGTATGTTGGGCACGACGAAGTCTGGTGGTTTGCCCTCCGGGTCTGCATCCGCGACACCCCAAGCCTTGCTCGACGTGCCCGAAAGATAGAAGCGCCCGCGGCCGGCCGCAATGGCGTCGCAGTATTCGTGCAACCTACCCGTTCCGAGGGCGAACACGGCTCAAACGGTATAATCCATGCATGGTCTCATTGGTCCCTCTGGAGCCGGTGGACTACCTCGTCATTGGACACCTGACCGAAGATCTGACGCCCACCGGCATACGCCTTGGAGGGACCGCCGCGTTCGCGGCCCTGACCGCGCGTGCGTTCGGTTTGCGCGCGGGGATTATCACGTCGGTCGGGGAGGGCGCCTCGCTGGACGCCCTTGAGGGCATCCCCGTGTTGAAAGTTCCCTCCTTGTACAGCACAACCTTCGAGAATTTGCGCACGGGGCCCCAGCGCAAACAGGTGCTCAAGCGCCAGGCCTCGAACATCACGTTGGAGAGTCTGCCGGATGCATGGCGCAAGACACCGATCGTCCATCTGGGACCGGTGGCGCAGGAACTGGAGCCTGAGTCTGCAGGGAGCTTTTCGGCCGCCATGCTGGGGATCACGCCACAGGGCTGGATGCGGACCTGGGACGATGCCGGCCACGTCACAGCCTGTGCGTTGCGGTCGGCTGAGGTGCTCCTGCCGAAAGCCGGAGCGGTCGTCATCAGTCGCGAGGACGCTATGGGCGACGAGGATGTCATCCATACGATGGCCCAGCAGACGCGCGTGCTGGCGGTCACCGAAGGCGCGGCGGGGTCGGTGCTCTACTGGAACGGTGACAGCCGCCGTTTCCGCGCTCCCGAAGTCACGGAGGTCGACGATATCGGTGCAGGCGATGTCTTCGCGGCCGCCCTGTTTATCCGCCTCTACATGACGCGCGATCCGTGGGAGGCAGCGCGCTTCGCAACGCTGCTGGCGGCGCGATCCGTCACGCGCGAGGGTTTCGAAGGCATCCCGACCAGCCGCGAAATCGAGGCCTGCAGCATGGAAGTCATGCAATAGTCTGACACACCTCAGGATCAGGTCGGATAATCAGGTTCCCAATCTACATGGCTCACATCTACGCGCTGGTCAACCAGAAGGGCGGTGTGGGAAAAACGACCACTGCCATCAATCTCGGCGCCTACCTGGCGCACCTGGGTCAACGTGTGCTGGTTGTGGATCTCGACCCGCAGGCCAACGCCACCTCGTGCCTGGGTGTTGACAAGAACGCGGTTACAAGCGGTACGTACGAGGCTCTCTCGGGGGGTACTGCGGTCTCGTCAATTCTGATGAACGAGCGCTTGAAGCTCGCTCTCCTACCCTCGTCGCCCGCGCTCGCCGGAGCGGAGGTGGAACTTGTGCAGGAGGAGCATCGGGAGCAACGCCTCAAGCAAGCGCTGCAGCCGTTGGCCGCTCGCTATGACTACATCCTGATAGACTGTCCGCCCTCGCTGGGACTGCTCACGGTCAACGGTTTGATCGCCGCAAAGGACGGCGCGCTGGTGCCGGTGCAGTGCGAGTACCTCGCCCTGGAAGGGCTGGGCATGCTGACGCAGACCATCGAGCGTGTGCGCCAGTCGCTCTATCCCGGGCTCAAGGTGCGCGGTGTTGTGCTGACCATGTTCGACCCCCGCACCAATCTGTCTACCGACGTCGTAGCGGAGGTCAACCGGCACTTCCCCGGCCAGGTGTTCAAGGCCATTGTCCCGCGCAGTGTTCGCTTGGCCGAAGCTCCATCCTACGGCCTACCAATCCTGGTCTACGCCCCTTCTTCCGTGGGAGCGCAGGCCTACGAAGCCCTCGCCCGCGAGCTTCTGCGCGGCGATGGGCTCAAGGCTGTCGTCACGACCAAGGAGTAGCGCATGCCCGCACGCTCTGGCCTCGGCAAGGGACTGGATGCCCTCATCCCAGGGGGCTCGGGGGCTGTTGGTGGTTCCGGTGCAGCTCAGGTTCCGATCGATGCCATCGCGCACAATCCGCGTCAGCCGCGCCAGAGCTTCGGGGAAAGCGAGCTGCAGGAGTTGGCCGCATCCATCCGCGAGCACGGCGTCATCCAGCCGTTGATCGTCGCGCCGGCGATGGGCGGCAGGTACACGCTAATCGCCGGCGAACGCCGGCTTCAAGCGGCCCGGCGCGCCGGGCTCAGCCGCGTGCCGGTAGTCATCCGCAGCGCCAGTGATCAGCAGTTGCTTGAGCTGGCACTGATCGAGAACGTGCAGCGCGCCGATCTCAATCCTATTGAGGAGGCGCAGGCCTTCCAGCACCTGGCCAGGGAGTTCAAACTCTCTCATGATGCGATCGCGGCGCGGGTCTCGAAGAGCCGCGTGGCGGTGACGAATACCCTGCGCCTGTTGGAGGCATCCGCGCCGGTCAAGCAGGCGCTGGTGGACGGGAAGATCAGCGAGGGACATGCGCGCGCGCTGCTTGCCTTGTCGTCAGCGAAGGCGCAGGAGATAGTCCTTCACCGGGTGATCAATCTGGATCTCAGCGTGCGGCAGACCGAGCTGCTGGCGCGCAAGCTGTCCGGAAAGCAACCTGCGCCCAAGAAGAGACCGCGGCGCAGCGCCGATGTTGCCGATATCGAAAAGCGCCTGCGCGCCAGCCTGGGGACCAAGGTCTCGCTGAAGCACGGGAAGAAGGGCGGCGCGCTTACGCTCTACTACTATTCGGACGAGGAGCTCGATGCGCTCCTGGAAAAGCTGCTGTAGCCGGTGCGGCCTCCTGATCCGTGAAGATCCTCCACAACGCGAACATCCATACGCTTGAAAGCAGCCGACCGATGGCATCCGCGATCGCGATCGGTCGCGGGCAGATCCTGGCTGTTGGCGGCGACGAAGTTCTGACCGGCTCTGACCGAGGTGAAAGGCAGGATATGCACGGGCGCACCATCCTGCCGGGACTTACCGATGCGCACCTGCACTTGAAGGCCTATGCCCTCTCGCTTGAGAAGATCGATTGCGAGACCGCAACGGTGGATGAGTGTCTGCGCCGCGTTCGCGACAAGGCAGTGAACACCCCGGCAGGACAATGGATCCTGGGCCACGGATGGAATCAGAACTCATGGGGAGGCTGGCCGTTTGCGGCGGACCTCGACCGGGTCGCGCCCAATCATCCCACTTACCTTACGGCCAAGTCGCTGCATGCCTCCTGGGCCAACGGCGCCGCCCTGAAAATGGCAGGGATTCAAAAGGGAATGGCGGATCCCAAGGATGGTCAGATCCAGCGCGATGCACAGGGCACCCCGACAGGCATACTCCTGGAGACGGCCTCTGAACTCGTGAATCGGCTGATACCCGAGCCGGACGTGAGGGCGCTGGCGGATGCGCTCGAAAGGGCCCAAAAAATCCTGTGGACGTTCGGCCTTACAGGCGTACATGATTTTGATCGCCGGGAATGTTTTGTGGCTCTGCAGCAACTGAATTCCGAGGGGCGCCTGAAGCTCCGCGTCATAAAGAACATCCCAGTCGACCAACTTGAACAGGCTTCTGATCTCGGTCTGCGAACCGGTTTCGGTGATGACTGGCTGCGCATCGGCGCCGTCAAGGTCTTTATGGACGGTGCCCTCGGTCCGCGGACCGCTGCCATGTTCCAGCCATACGACGGCGAACCCGGGAACACGGGTATATTGAACCATGATGCAGAGCAACTCTTCGAGCTGGGCAGGCGCGCGGCCGACGCCGGACTGGGCATGAGCGTGCATGCCATCGGCGACCGGGCCAATCACGAAGTGCTGGATGCGTACGAGCACTTGCGCGTCTACGAGCGCGAGAAGGGTCTGCCGCATCTTCGCCACCGCATCGAGCACGTCCAGCTGCTTCATCCGCAAGACGCCTCTCGACTGGCGCAGCTGGATGTCATCGCCTCGATGCAGCCGTTGCACGCCACCTCCGACATGCGCATGGCCGACACGTATTGGGGCGGGCGCACGTCGCTGGCCTATGCCTGGAGGACGCAGCTCGATGCCGGCGCGCGCCTGGCATTTGGCTCAGACGCGCCGGTCGAATCCCCCAATCCGTTCCTCGGCATTCACGCGGCGGTGACGCGCCGCGGCGCGGACGGCGCTCCCGGGGCGGAGGGCTGGCATCCCGAGCAGCGTCTGAGCCTGCAGGAGGCCCTCGAGGGATTCTCGCTCGGCGGGGCATACGCGGCCTGTGCGGAGAAGCGACAGGGTCGCCTGGCAGCGGGATATCTGGCTGATTTGATCGCGTTGGAAACGGACCCGTATTCTGTTGCTCCGGAGGAGCTCAGGTCACTTCGATCTTCTGCTACAATGATCGGTGGCGAATGGGTGTACCAGGCATGAGGGCCTGTGTTCACTAGCCGCCTGATCGGGATTCGCTGCTTGGAGGCCGTCGATCGTTGCCCCTAGTGCTCGCGATGCTGGAGCAGCATCACTTGAGGCAAGCCCCATGCTGAAGGGGATGCCTCAACTCACTCCGGAGATGCTTGTGCCCAGGCTCGGAGATGCCCTGGTGCAGGCGGGCCGCATTTCCGGGGACGATCTGCAAAAAGCGCTGGCCTATCAGAGTGAGCGCACGGCGAAGGGACAGCCGCTTCTGCTGGGTCGGGCGCTGCTGGAACTTGGTCTGCTCGACCGGGCCACCCTCGACCAGGCCGTCACCGAGCAGATCATCGAGCTTCGAGGTGCGCTCCAAAGCGCCAACCGCATGCTGGACCGACGCATCCGTGAACGCACCGAGGAACTACAGCAAGCCCTACAGCGCCTGTCCGAGCTGGGGGAGATGAAGGCCAATTTCGTGGCCAATATCTCGCACGAGCTACGCACGCCGCTGACGCATATCAAGGGTTACCTGGAACTGATGGCGACCGACTCGCTGGGCCTGCTATCGGATGAGCAGCGGCACGCCGTGCAGGTCAGCCAGAAAGCCACACGCAGGCTCGAGAAGCTGATCGAGGACCTGTTGATGTTCTCGCGTGCGTCGCATGGGGAAGTCAGCTTCCGTCAAGAGAACTTCGACATTCGCCGACTGGCCGACCGGGCGGTCAGGAACTCGGCCGCGAAGGCCGGGGAAGCGGGAGTCGACCTGCGCCTGGTTGCCGCGGAGAACATCCCCCTCGTGCAAGGCGATGGGGAGAAGATCCTTTGGGCGTTGGATCAACTTCTGGATAACGCCATCAAGTTCACGTTCTCCGGTGGGCACGTCATGCTCGGACTCAAACCTGAGAGCACCAACCTGGTAATGGTGTCCGTGCGGGACACCGGGATAGGCATCCCGCAGCACGGACTGCAAAAGATCTTTGAGCCGTTTCGGCAACTGGATGGCTCCTCAAAACGCCGGGCGGGCGGCACGGGTCTCGGGCTTGCCCTGGTGCGGCAGATCGTGGAAGCACACAGTTCGGTCCTGGAGGTGAGCTCGGTTGAGGGCCAGGGCACGACGTTCAAGTTCCCGCTGCTGGTCGCGGCCGAGCCGAAGTCGCCAAGCGAGGAGCACGCCGCCTGAGAAGATCGATGCGTTCTGAGAGACGGTACTTCTTCGGCAGGGACCTGGGAGCGCCCGGAAAACCGTAGGTATTGGCATGCCGATCGAACCCTCCACATTATCGACACTGCATTTGTTGCGCGCTGCGGCACGTTCCGGCAGCGACTGGAAATCGGCATTCGACAACTTGCTGATTCAGGTGCGCGCGGATTTCATGTACGACAATGTAGCGCTATATCTGCTGGATACGCGGCGGCGAAACCTGGAGGTGGCGCGCGCGCGCGCGGCTGGGCGCGGCCGGAGATTTGAGGCGGATACGAACTGGGGGGAGGCGCTCGCCGGCGAAGTACTGTCACGCAATGAAACCATCGAGCGCGAGCCGGTCACGGCCGCCAATGAAGACCGGCTCCAACGACCATATGTGATCGGGCTGCCGATCAGCATGGCGGGAAGGACGGAAGGCGCGTTGATCTTCGTGCGCTTCGGCGGGCCGGAGTTCTCTGAGACGCACAGGTTGCTGGCAGAGTGGATCGCCGATACGGTCGGGTCGCTGCTTGAGTCGCGCGGCCTGCTGGCTGCACGCTCCGAGTTGGAACAGGCGCAGAGGCAGATACGCATGCAGGATGATTTCGTCTCCAACATCTCGCATGAATTGCGGACGCCGCTCGGATTCATCAAGGGATACACCACAAGCCTCCTGCGCCGAGATACCAGCTGGGATGAGAACACCCAACGCGAATTTCTTTCGATCATCGAAGAGGAGAGCGACCGCTTGACGCAGCTGATCGAGAACATGCTCGAATCGGCCCGCCTGCAAAGCCACACGACCAAGTTCCACCTTCAGCCGGTCCGGCTCGACTCCCTGGTGCAGGACGTGGTCACGCGTCTTCGCTTGGCGCATCCGGATCTGCATATCCGGACGGAGATTGCCGAGGTTCCGCCAATCAGCGGCGATGCCGCGCGGCTGGTGCAGGTCTTCGACAACCTGTTTGGGAACGCCCTGAAATACGCCCCGGGTTCACTGCTTACCGTCGGCGTCAGCAGCGGCGACCGCCGCGTCCGCTTCAGCCTGGAAGATCGCGGCCCGGGCATCCCGGAGGAATACCTGCCATTCCTGTTCGACCGGTTCTATCGGGTGGATGCGGACGCCAGCGCCACTGGCACAGGCCTGGGCCTGTATATCTGTCGGCAGATCATCCTGGCTCACCATGGTAAGATTTGGGTTGAATCGGTGCCCGACCAGGGTGCCACGTTCTTCGTCGAGTTGCCCGTCGAGCCTTGATAGATGACCTCCGACATGCCAGCCAAGACCGCGGCCAAGCGCATTCTCATCGTGGATGATGAACCACGCTACTTGCGCCTGTTGGAAGCCAATCTGAAGACCGAGGGCTACCTGGTCGTGAAGGCTGCGGACGGCCTCCAGGCGCTGGAGGTCTTCTCGGCGCATCCCGTCGATCTCATTCTGCTGGATATCATGATGCCGCGCCTTGACGGCTTCGGCGTTTGTCAGCGCATCCGCGAATTCTCCAACGTGCCGATCATGGTCCTTACGGCAAAGGGGTCCGAGCAGGACCGCGTGCGGGGACTGGATCTCGGCGCCGACGACTACCTGGTCAAGCCGTTTTCCGCCTCCGAGCTGCTGGCTCGCGTGCGCGCCGTGCTGCGGCGGGCACAGCCCCCCGCCCCGCAGACGGATGCGCGCTATTTCGTTCACGACGACCTGCGCATCGATCTGGCGCGCGCCGAGGTCTGGCGCGGGGGACACCAGGTTTCCCTTTCCGCCACGGAATACCGGCTGCTGCTTCAATTTGCGTACCACATCGGCAAGATCCTGACATCCGAGGACTTACTCACCGGTGTATGGGGGCCTGAGTACAAGTCCGACAAGGAGATCCTGTGGGTGAGCATTGCGCGCTTGCGGCAGAAACTGGAGGATGACGCGCACAACCCGCGGCATATCGTCACGCGCTCCGGGCTGGGGTACCTCATGCCGCCGATCGAAGCATAAGAGGGCGGCATGGCTGCCACAAGAATCCTGTTCATCGACAGTGATGCTGCCAGCCGCAATTTTGTGGCTGCGGTCCTGGGGCAGAAGGGGTATGAAGTGGAGCTGGCAGCCTCCGGGGCGGATGGCCTGCTGGCCGCGCGGCGCAAGCCACCCGCGCTCATCATCGCCGACCCGGCCACGCTTGGCCTTCCGGGGGACCAGTTCGCGACCAGGCTCCGTTCTGATGCACGGACCGCGCGCATCCCGCTCGTCGCGCTCAGCAGCGATTCGCGCCCCGTACTTGTCGAAGCGTGCATGCAGGCCGGCTTCTCCGAGTTCCTTCCGAAATCCCCCGAAGTCTTGTCGGCTCTGATCGAGAGAGTGGCGGCGTACGGGGGCAGCGGCACTCAGGAGCCCAAGCCACGCGGGCTGCTGACCGCGTTCCTGAGCGCCAAGGGCGGCACCGGCACTTCCTCTCTGTGTGCCAATCTGACGATGACCATGGCCGAGCATCGGCCGGACTCGCGCTTTGTGGTGGCAGACCTGGTGCTGCCACTCGGCTCGATCGCCGGGATCGTTGGATACCAGGGCTCCGAGAATTTGGTGAGCGTTGCGGGCCGGCCCCAAAGCGAGATCACGACGGAATTCCTGCAGGCTGAGCTGCCGCAGACCGACAGGTGGCGGTTTCAGCTGCTGGCGGGCCCACCAGATCCGGACCGCGCCAATGAGCTCGATGTCGGCCGCATTGAGGACCTCGTGGCCAGGCTGCGGTCCGCATTCGACTTCGTGGTTGTGGATCTCGGCCGGTCGCTCTCGCGCATCGGCCTGCCGCTGATTGAGCAGGCCGACCTCATCGTGATGATCGTGGGCACAGACATGAGCGCGGTCTCCCTTTCCAGGACGGTTTGGGAATACCTGCACAGCAAAGGCGTGCAACCTGCTTGCATGTACGCGATCCTGAATCGCGCCGTGGGTTTGGAGGGGCTGACCAAGGTGGAAGCCGAGAAGATCATCGGACTGCCGATCCGCAAAGCCATGCCATATTTGGCCGAGAACTTCGCCCTGGCCAACAACCAGCACGTGCCCTACTGCGTGAAGTTTCCAGCGGATACCGCCTCCATCATTCTGCAGGATGCGGCGCGGGAGGTGGAGGCTATGGCCGCGCGTGTGCGGGCTCCGGCCTAGCGGAGACGATCACATGGTCATGAACTTCGACGAGAAGGGCAAGTTCTACACGGACTGGGTTTCCAAGTATGCCGTGCAGGCCACATTGCAGACAGTCAGCCAGCTTATTCGGGGCACACTGCATGTGCGCGACGGGGAACGCTTGAAGGACGAGCTGGATCGCGACGAGCCGTTTCTCGCGGTCACCGATGCGACGGTGGTGGACCCCGAGGGACGAACCCTGTTCGAAAGCCCCTTTCTGGCGGTAAGGCGGTCACAGATCGTGTGGGTGATCCCGGAGCCGACAAAATCCCGGGCTGAGTCGTGATGAGTGCACAGCCTGTTCCGGGTGGCACGCTTCCGCCGGCGGCCGAACTGCAGACACTAAAACGCGACATTGTCGATACCCTGAGCCGCGGCCTCGAAAGCGAGAGGGTCGCGCCTGATCAGCGCAGCCACTTCATCCTGCAGCACCTGAAGAGCGTCTATGAGCAGTCACGCCGGAACCTGCCCGAGGAGGCGCGCCGAAAGCTTTTCGAGGATGTGGTGCACGAGATGCTTGGCTATGGGCCGATCCAGCCACTGCTGGACGACCCGGAGGTGACAGATGTGATGGTGAACGGCCCCCGCAGCATCTACGTCGAGAAGAAGGGGCAGCTCCAGCGCACGGATATTGTGTTCGACGACGATGCCCATGTCATGAGCGTGATCGATCGCATTGTGCTGCCTCTGGGACGGCGGGTGGATGCCGACAGTCCGACCGTGGACGCGCGGCTTCCCGACGGATCGCGCGTTAACGCCGTCGCCCGCCCTGTTGCCCTGGACGGGCCCGCCATTACCATCCGAAAATTCCCCAAGCAGCGGCTCACCATGGACGACATGGTGCGCTTCGGCACACTGACATCGAACATGGTGGAATTCCTGCGGGCCTGCGTGCTGTGTCGATTGAATATTGTTGTCTCCGGCGGAACCGGAGCAGGCAAGACCACCCTGTTGAACGTCCTTTCCAGCTTCATTCCAGAGAACGAGCGCATCCTGACCATCGAGGACGCGGCCGAGTTGCAGTTGCAACAGGAGCATGTGCTGCGGCTGGAGACCAAGACCGCCGGGATCGAAGGCCGCGGCGCCACCACGGTTCGAGACCTCGTACGGAATGCCCTGCGGATGAGACCGGATCGCATCGTTGTGGGAGAGTGCCGCGGTGGGGAAGCCCTCGACATGCTGCAAGCCATGAATACCGGACACGACGGCTCGTTGACCACGCTGCATGCCAACTCCCCGCGCGACGCGCTGGCGCGGCTCGAGACACTGGTGTTGATGGCCGGCGTAGACCTGCCTCTCCGAGTTGTGCGGCAGCAGATCGCCTCCGCAGTGGATCTGATCGTTCAGGAATCGCGATTGAAGGATGGGACGCGGCGCGTCACCGCAATTACCGAGGTGGCAGGCATGGAGGGAGACGTCGTTGTGCTGACGGACATATTCAAGTTCGAGCAGAGCGGCGTCGATCCCGACGGCAAGGTGCTGGGCGAGTTGAAGGCCACCGGCATCCGCCCACTCTTCTCGCCGCGCCTGGAGGCGGCGGGCCTGAACCTGAAAGCCGCCATCTTCGGTTCCACGATCACCGAGATGATCAATAGCCGGCAGCGACGCTGAGAGGGCACGGCCCGTCTGCTATAATCATCCCGGCGATCCATGGATACCGCCTCGCAAATCACGCTGCGCACCAAGAAGCTTGGGGTCTTGATCCGCGATGCCCGACTGACGGCGCGTCGCAGCCCTGACGAATGCGCCAAGGCAATGGGGGTGACCAAGGGAATGCTGAAGGCCTACGAGGAAGGCCGGCGCGCGCCCTCCCTGCCGGAACTCGAGACGCTGGCCTACTTCCTGAATCTAGCCATGGGCCACTTCTGGGGCAAAGCCGCGGTCTCGGATGAGGCGCCCCAGCCCGAGCCGCTCGACCTGCCGCAGCTAGCACAGGTGCGCCAACGGATGATCGGCGCCCTGCTTCGACAGGAGCGCAACAACGCCAGCCTTTCCCTCAAGACCCTTTCCCAGGAGACCGGCATCCCCGGCGCCCGCATCAAGGCCTATGAGCTGGGCGAGCGCCCCATCCCTCTGCCTGATCTCGAAGCTCTGGCCACGTCCCTATCTTCCCGCATCGAGACCTTCTTCGATCAGAGCGGACCCATAGGACAGTGGATGGCGGAGCAGAAATCCATGAAGCATTTCATGCAACTGCCCGCGGAGCTGCAGGCATTTGTGAGCCAACCGGTCAACCGACCCTATTTGGAGCTGGCGGTGAAGTTGAGCTCCATGTCGAGCGAGAAGCTGCGCTCGGTAGCAGAGGGCCTGCTCGACATAACGCTATAAGCGTGGAGCAGGTGGGACTTACGGGGCCGCCATCCCCTTGCATGTACTGCTCGCATCCCCGATTCAGCCGGCTCGTCGCATCGCAGTACTCGAACTGCTGACTTGACGCTCACGTTGTACAAGGCGCTCCCTGGCTGGCGCGCCCGGATCCAGGGCGTGTTATGACAAGTCCAACGGAACTGACGACCATAGGCGAGCACGCCAAGCGGGACTTTGAAGCCGGACGCTATGAGGCGGCAGCCGACGGATTCCGGCGCGCCGCCCGCGGATATTCCGATCTTGGCGATCAGGTCAACGAGGCAGAACAGAAGAACAATCTGAGCGTGACCTTGCTCCAATTGCGGCGCCCGCAGCAGGCGCTCGAGGAGGCCGCCGGAACAGACGGCATCTTTGCCGGCGCGGGTGATAGGAAACGTCAGGGCATGGCGCTGAACAATCAAGCCGCGGCGCTTCAGGAACTGCGCCGCGAGAAGGAGGCGTTGGCCGCCTATGAGGGCGCCGCGCTGCTGCTTGGGGAGGCTGGGGAAAGCCAGATGCGCGCCATGGCGCTCAAGGCGGCGGCCGCCATCCACCTCCGGCGCGGGCGGATCACAGCAGCAGGTCTGAACATGCTCGGCGCCCTCGGATCGACCACCACGCCAACGCTGCTCGAGCGTGCGCTCCGGTGGCTGCTGAGTCTTTCACGATGATGCCGCTTCATGCCTCCCCTTCACCTGAGGCATTGCCTGAGGTTTGCCCTGCCGGACCGGCAGACCGTGAAGAGCTGGCGAACCTCATCTTCTCTGAGTCCCACGTGCACAAGCATCTGGACTGGAGAGCGCCGCTGGACTGGCTGGGACACAGCCCCTTCGTGATGCTCCGTGAGGGCCCGCGTGTCTCCGGGACGCTTGCATGCCCCCCGGACCCGGACAATATCGCGTGGCTGCGGCTGTTCGCGTTCGCGCCGCACCTGACTGGATCCGCAGTCTGGCGGTTGTTGTGGCCCACGGCACTGACGCAATTGGAGGCCCAGGGCGACTGCACGGCTGCGGCCATCGCAACACAGCGTTGGCTCGAGCCGATTCTGCTGGAGAATGGCTTCCAAACGGTCAATCACATCGTGCTGATGGAGTTGGACACCAGGATAGCGCTTCCGGGGCAGGAATCGGCGGGTTTTGTGTTCCGCCCGATGCTGCCTGATGATCTGCCGCGCGTAGCGGAGGTGGATGCGGTTGCATTCGATCCACTCTGGCGGAACTCGCTCGAGGCGCTAACGACTGCCTTCAACCAATCCTCGTACGCGTCCGTCGCAACGGATGTCTCAGGCCTGGCCGGCTATCAGCTCGCGACCGGCGGAGCGTTCGGCACGCACCTGGCCCGGCTGGCCGTGCGTCCGGCCGCGCAACGGCGCGGTCTGGGAGCCGCGCTTGTCAAGGATCTCATCGCTCACATCCCTGAGGGGCGCGAGCCGCGTCTTACAGTGAATACGCAGTCGGACAACGGGGCCTCGCATGCCCTCTACGCCCGCCTCGGATTTCGGCCAACCGGCGAGCGTTTTTCGGTCTTTGCCCTGGAGGTGAAGCAGGGCGGTGCATCACGGCAGAATCCTGGAGGCCTGAATTGAAGATCCTGCTGTCAAGCAGACAGGGGACCAACGGTATCACCTTCCATTTGCAGGCCTGGGAACCGGACACCAAACCCAGGGCCGTGGTGGCGCTCGTGCACGGCATGGGCGAGCATGTTGCCCGCCATTCCCGGCTGGGCGAAGCTCTGGTCAAGGCTCAATTCGCGGTGATGGGCTTCGACCTGCGGGGACACGGGCGTTCAGGCGGGCCGCGCGGCCACGCGCCAAACTATGATGCATTGATGAATGACATCGATGCGCTATTGGATTGGGTCAGGTCGCGACATCCGCGCAGCCCGGTCTTTCTGTACGGACACAGCCTGGGGGGCGCCCTGGTATTGAATTACGTCCGCGCCGGTCCCCGGCACTTCGAGGCATTATTGCCACTTCCCCGTGGCTCAGGGCGGCCATCAAGCCATCTGCGCTGCAGTTGATGTTTGCTCGGGCGGTCGATCCCATTCTGCCGGCGTATTCTCAGAAGTGGGGTCTTGAACCGTCAGCCCTCTCGAAAGATGCGTCCGTGGGAGCCGATTTTGAGCGTGACCCACTCTCGCACGGCCTGATCTCGGCGCGCATGTATCTGTCCTGCAGGGATGCCGGAGAGTGGGCACTGCAACACGCGGCTGAGTTTCCTCTGCCGTTGCTTCTAATGCACGGCACGGCGGACAGGCTCACCTCGTGGGAGGCCAGCCAGGAATTCGCCCGTCGAGCGGGGCCGAAGGTCACCTGGCGTCGGTGGGACGGTTGGTATCACGAGCTGCACAATGAACCCGCCCGGGCCCGCGTTCTGAAGACGATCGTCGACTGGATGAACCGGAGGTTGGAGAATAGCCGCAGTGCGCGCCGGCCCGCTGGACAAATGCGCCGGGGCATGAGAAAATCCCGCCCAATACTTAGAAGAAATGAAGCCTGAGGTGAATACATGAGCAAAAGAGACCGAGAGGGGATGAGCAAGCGCGAGATGTTTCGCGAGAAACGCCGGCGGACCGACACGCGAAATCGGCTGGTGGCCATTGGTCTGATCGTGGTTGGTGCGGCTCTGGTCGCCTTCTTCCTGATCTGGCCAACGCTGCGCCCGGTCGATGTGGTTACGGTAAAGCCGCTGGCGCGCTCGCAGGTCGACTCTAACCAGGCCGGCGATCCCAACGCCCGCGTCAAGCTGGATGAATACTCGGATTTCCAGTGTCCCTACTGTGCGCGCTTCAGTGAGCAGACGGAGCAAGCTGTGCTGGATGCCTACGTCGCCACGGGCAAGGTCTTCTTCACCTACCATTCGGTGGGGGAGTTCATCGGTCCGGAGTCCAGCCGGTCGGCCGAGGCTGCCCACTGCGCCGGCGACCAGAACAAGTTTTGGGAATACCATGACATTGTCCTGGGCAATCAGCGCGGGGAGAACGCGGGCTGGTTCAGCACGCGCCGGCTCACGGCCCTTGCCGAGGCTGTCGGACTGGACATGAGCCAATTCAATTCATGCTTCAACAATGGAAAGCACCGTGAAAGGGTGCGCCAGGAATTGTTCGACGCGCGTAATCTTGGGATCCAATCGACCCCCACGTTCATCATCTCATATGAGGCAAACGGGCAGACCGCTACGGACACCATCAAGGGAGCAGAGGCCTTCTCGGTCTTTCAGCAGAGATTGGATGCAGCTCTGGTTGCGGCCGGAGCGCAGTGAGAGCCTCCTGAATAGGAGAAGAGGACGGCCGATGGTCGTCCTCTTCCTTGTTCAGCATGGGCAGGATCCGGCCCCACTGTCTATTGCCGCCCGGCCTCCCGCTGCATCAGTGCCCAGAGTGCTTCGACGTGCCGCCTTTCGGTTGTCAGCCCGGCAATCGAGATACGCACCATCCAGCGGCCATCCAGCATCGCGGGCGTAAGGTAGGCGCCGCCGCTGGCGTTGACTCGCTCGCACCAGTCCTGAGTGTGTCTATCAAGCGCCTCGCCCTCCAGTCCCGGTGGTTCGTGGCGCACACAAAGCGTCTGTAGCGGCACGGGCGCCAGCAGGCGCCACCCTGGCGTGGCCCGCACTTCGGCCGCGAGCCACTTGGCATTGGTCAGGTCGCGGCGCAGGCGTTTCTGCAAGCCCTCCACGCCCTGTTCGCGGATCAACAGCCAGAGCTTCAGAGCGCGGAACCGTCGGCCAAGCGGTATGCCCCAATCGCGCAGGTTCCTGACTTGGTTGTCGACGCCGCTCTGCAGGTAGCTGGGATTGGTGCTCATCACACGCACCAGGTGCTGCGGGTCCCTCACGTAGTACAGCGAGCAATCGAAGGAGGCGCCCAGCCACTTGTGTGCGTTGAACACAAGGGAGTCCGCGGACTCGATCCCCTTCCACGTCCCGCGGCATTCCGGCAGGATCATGGCCGAGCCCGCCATGGCTGCATCCACGTGCACCCAGATGTTGTCCGGCCGCGCCACCTGCGTGATCGCACCCAATGGGTCAATGGCCGTTGTGGCCGTGGTTCCCACGGTCGCCACCACCGCACAGGGTACCAGGCCTGCCTGCTTGTCCCGCCGAATGGTTTCTGCCAGCGCATCGGCCTGCATGCCGAACTCGCCGTCGGCCTCGATGGTATGGATATTCTCGCGTCCGAATGCGGCGAGAAGCGCGGCCTTTTCCACAGAGCTGTGACTGTGGGGCGACACATATACCACCAGCGGCTTGGGAACGCCCTGCAGCCCTCCACGTGACAGCGAGAAGTCCGAGGCGCGTTCGCGCGCACAGATCAGTGCCACCAGCGTGCTGGTGGAGGCGGTATCCTGGATGACGCCGCTCCATTCGCTCGAGAGACCCACCATCTGCCGCATCCAGTCCGTGACCAGCTCCTCCAGTTCGGTCAGGGCCGGGCTGGATTGCCACGACAATCCCACGACGCCCAGGCCCGTGCTTAGATAGTCACCGAGTACCGACGCCAACTCACTGTTTCCCGGGAAGTAGCCGTAGAAGCTTGGGTGCTGCCAGTGTGACAGCCCCGGCACGATGATGTTATCGAGGTCACGGAAGATGCGGTCGAAGCCTTCGGGTCTGTTGGGTGGCGCGATCGGCAGTTGGCGGCGCAGCGCCCCAGGTTCGAGGCGCGATCGGACCGGCAGAGCTTCAATCCCTTGGCGATAGTCGGCGATCCAATCGATCACCCGGTGTCCAATGCGGCGGAATTCTTCAGGGTTCATGGACCGGACTCCTGTTTGTCGCGCTTTGCCATGGTAGTCGCCTTTCCAGCCTTCGTGTTTTCAGCCAGCTCCAGCACGAACAGGAGCGATGACAGGCGGTTCAGATATTGATGCAGCGCCGGATTGCCAACCTGAGCCTCGCGGTGCAGCTTTACCATGCGCCGCTCGGCTCGCCGCACAATCGCGCGCGCCAGGGCCAAGGCAGCCTCAGCAGCCGAATCGCCCGGAATGATGAAATCGGCCGGGACGGGAAACTCCTGCGCGAGGGCATCGATCTGCCGCTCAAGCCACTGCACACGAGCCAGGTCGAAGCGGAATCGCTGCGCAGCTTCGGGCGCAGCCGAGGCTTCGGCCATCACCTGGTACAGGTCGCGCTGGGCTTCGAGCAGCAGCGCGGCAGTTCGCTCGTCGCGGGCAGCCGACCGCGCCGCGCCCATCGCAGCCGTGGCCTCGTCCAGCGTGCCGACCGCCTCGATGCGGGCATGGTTCTTGGGCAGCCGCCCCTCGCCGAGCCAGCCTGTTGTGCCGTCGTCTCCGCGGCCCGAGTAGTATGGCATGGCTGCATTATAATTTCGTGCAAGGCATATGTATACCTCGCTGAACAGAAGGCGTCCTGCAAAGCTGCTTGTTGCGATCGGACCGGATCGCACGCTCCGCCGTGCTCTTCGGGTTCCGGTCGCGTCGTTTCGGGCGGCCGTCCGTGACGCAGAGGTCCGCTAAGTCCATGCTTCAACGGGTCCACGCCGAGATGACGGGCCTTGCACTGGATGGGCTGTTCAGCGCACGGGCGTTGAAGCTCATGATAGGCGCCAATGTACAGATGGATGCCATATGGAACCAGCTGGGCCGCCACGAGCTGCACTTCGACGACAACGCCTTCGAGAAGGCGTATGCGTACCTGGGGGCTGAGCGCGGGCGGATTCAGCCCGCGCTGGAGGCCGGCAGGCCCGAGGACTCCTGGCGGGCGTTCGGCCGTCTGATCCACGCGGCCCAGGACTTCTATTCCCACAGTAACTACGTGGACCTCTGGCTTGCCCGCCAGCCGAACGGCATGGCCCCTCAGGCCGCCGAGATCGATCCGCTCGACGATGCTCTGGTGAACGGCCCTGCGTTGCGTTCCGGCAAGCCTTATCTGCCGCTGGGAATATTGAGCTTCATACCGCTTGTCAGCCGATGGCTGGATCCGCTCATGCCGCGCGATTCTCATGCCCACATGCATCTTGACTCGGCTGCCCGAGGCCCGATGTTCGAGTATGCCTTCCATGCCGCGGTCAAGCGGACGCGCGCCGAGTACGATCTGCTGGCGCGGGTGCTTCCGGCGCCCCTGCTGACTGGCTTCCGGGATCTGCCGAGTTAGCTCGCTCCGGCGACTGGTGTGTATCCAAGCTTGCCCAAGAAGACAAAGACCTCCTCGTTCGGCTCTCCGGGTCGCGTCGGACATGACGCTTCCACGTTTTATGCTGCCCGTTTGTACGCCGATCAGCCGCAGGCTCAGGCAATGCCGTACACCGAGAATCCACTGGCGCAGACCAATGTGGACCGGATTTTCAACGCATCGGCGGAGCGTATGGCGGAATTGCAGGACTGCTCGGTGCACCTGATGGTCACCTCGCCGCCATACAATGTCGGCAAGGACTACGATGAGGATCTTTCCCTTGAAGAGTACCTGGGCTTTCTCAGGCGCGTTTGGGCAGAGGTCTACCGTGTGCTGGTGCCCGGCGGGCGGGCCTGCATCAATGTGGCCAACCTTGGACGCAAGCCGTATATCCCGCTGCACGCGTTCTTGCTCCGCGACCTGATAGACATTGGCTTCCTGATGCGCGGTGAGATCATTTGGGACAAGGGTGCCTCCGCCAGCGCCTCGACCGCTTGGGGATCGTGGCAATCGGCATCCAATCCGACGCTGCGGGACGCACACGAATACATCCTGGTGTTCTCCAAAGGCACCTATCGCCGCGAGCGCCGCGATGGCCGCAAGGACACCATCACAAAAGAGGAATTCCTTGAGTTCACCAAGTCCGTGTGGACCTTTTCGGCTGAGTCCGCTCGAAAGGTGGGCCACCCGGCACCATTCCCCATCGAGCTACCCTACCGCCTAATCCAGCTGTACACCTTCGAGGGGGAAGTGGTGCTCGACCCCTTCATGGGCAGCGGTCAGACTGCCCTGGCGGCCTTGAGGTCAGCGCGACACTACGTTGGCTACGAGGCCAATACAGAATACGTCCGGCTTGCAGAGAAACGCATAGCCAAGCAGGTATAATCTTTCTCATGGATATCAAGGCAAGACTCACCGAGGCCATGCGCACGGCCATGCGGGCCAATGACGACGTCAGCCGCCGCACGACGCGCATGGTGCTGGCTGCCATCAAGCAGGCCGAGGTGGACAAACAGATCACGCTCGATGACTCCGCGGTCATGGGACTGCTACAGAAGGAGATCAAGAACCGCCGCGAGGCCATCGACGAGGCCCGCAAGGCCAACCGCGCTGACCTGATCTCCGAGAACGAAGCCGAGATCAAGGTTCTGGAAGCGTTCCTTCCGAAGGCTATGGCGCCTGATGAGCTGCGCCAGCTGGCGCAGGCTGCGATCATGGAGGCCGGCGCCGCCGCCCCGACCGATATGGGCAAAGTAATGAAGGTGCTTATGCCAAAGGTGGCCGGTCGCGCTGCCGGAGACCAGGTGAGCGCCATGGTCAAGGAATTGCTTGCCAAGTGATGCACATCCGAGCGCCATACCACGGATGCACTCTACCGTGAAAACTGCCCGGAGGCCCGGCGCTGCTGTTCACGCGCCGCAGGTCTCCGGCGTCCATCTGCGCAGGCGCCAGCCTCCGCCTCCCCACCCCCCAAGTGCCCGAAATGCAGAAAGTCCCGCCCGCGTCGTATAGCTTGCGCACATTGCGAGCCTTTCTCGTCGTTTCGGTGACCGTTGTTGCCTACGCGGCTCTAGTCCTGCCCTTGAGCCTGCGGCCGCCGGCTCCGCCGTTGCAGGCCGGCGACGTGTCGCCGTACGATATCCAGGCGCCGAGTGATGCCGAGTACGTCAGTCAAGTCCGCACGGACGAGGTGCGCGCGGCGGCCGAGCGCGCCGTCCTGCCGGTCTATTCGGCGCCAGACCCGGCCGTTGCCCGCGAGCAGCTCGACCGACTGGGGTACGCCTTGGACCGCATTTCCCTCGCGCGGGTCAACGAGACGGCTACGATCGAGCAACGCCAGACTATGATCTCGGCTATCAGGCCGCCGGGGCTGACCCCCGAGAGCGCGCGGCTGATCCTTGGAATGTCCGAGGCGCGCTGGCTCGCACTGCAACAGGAAGCCCTGCGCGTGCTCGAGCAGGTCATGCGCACGGCGGTGCGCCCCGAGAGTATCGATCTTCTGCCGACCGATGTGGCCTCGCGCGTCAGCCTGGCGCTGAATGAGCAGGATGCGGCGCTTGTGACCGAGATCGCCATTGCGTTAGTGGTCCCGAACAGCCAGTACAGCCAGCAACTGACGACCGCCGCGCAGGCCACTGCCCGCGCAGCTGTGGAACCGGTGGTACGGTCATTCAAGCAGGGCGAGACGATTGTGGCCGGCGGGGAGATCATCTCGGAAGCGGACATGGAGGCCTTGAGGGAATTCGGGCTTGTCAATGTCGAGCGACCGGTCGAGACATTCTTGAGCGCCGGCGCTGTTACCTTGACCAGCGCCCTGCTGATTGCTTTGTACTTGTATCGCCATCCCCGATTCCCATACCTGTCCGACCACCGCAGCCTGCTGGTGCTGGCCTTCGTTTTCCTGGGCTTCCTGATCACTGCGCGTTTGGTCGTGCCGAACCGGACCATCGTGCCGTATGCGTTCCCATTGCCCGCCGTTGGCTTGCTGCTGGCCACGCTGTTTGGAATGGAAACCGGGATGATCTTCTCGCTGGGATTGTGCGTGCTGGCTACATATGGCCAGTCCAATACCCAGATCCTGCTGCCGTACTATCTCTTCTCCACCTGGTGCGGCGTTGCGATGCTCGGGCAGGCGCGCCGATTCTGGGCCTTCTTCCGCGCCGGAATGACCGTCGCCGGTGTGGCGGTGGCAATGATCATCGCCTATCGGCTGACCTCTGGCGAGATGGATTGGATCGGCCTGGCAACGCTCGTTGGCGCCGCGCTTTTCAATGGGCTGGCCTCGGCCGGACTGGCGCTTCTGCTGCAGGCCCTGCTGGCCCAGTTCCTCAGTCTGCCCACCGCCCTGCAGTTGTTGGAGATCTCCCGTCCGGACTTCCCGCTCCTGCAGGAGTTCCTGCGCAAGGCGCCGGGCACGTACCAACACAGCCTGCATGTTGCCAATCTGGCGGAGCAGGCCGCCGAGAAGATCGGCGCGGACGCCCTGTTGACGCGTGTGGGAGCGATCTATCATGATATCGGCAAAACCATGTCCGATCCGTCGTTCTTCATCGAGAACCAGGTGGCGGGCAGCGTCAATACCCACGCCGATATGACGCCTGAACAGGCGGCGACCTCCATCCTGCGCCACGTTCGCGACGGCGTGGTGCTGGCGCACAAGCACAGGCTGCCGCGCCGCATCGATGACTTCATCCTCGAGCACCACGGCACCTTGCTCACGCGTTACCAATACACGCAGGCGGTTGAGCGCGCCGGTGGTGAACCAGGGAAGGTGGACATCGAGAAATTTCGCTATCCAGGGCCGCGGCCGCGCTCGCGCGAGACGGCCCTGCTGATGCTGGCAGACTCATGCGAGGCGCGCAGCCGCGCCGAGAATCCACAAAGCGAGGAGGCGCTGCGGGAGATCGTCCGCTCGGTCATCGAGATCGTGGAGCGGGATGGCCAGCTCGACAACACGCAGCTGACTCTTCATGATCTGCATCTCGTGACCGAATCATTGGCAACTACCCTGCGCGGCACGTACCACCCGCGGATCCAGTACCCGGCCCCCGACGCGTCCGCCGCGTCTCCGGCGCCGACCGCACCCCAGAAGGGCTCCTAGCCTGCATGGTGCATATCGATTCGCGATTGGAGTCGCTTCCTGTTTCCGCCGATCTCATCGACGCTGCGGCGCGCGGGGCGCTCGCCCTGCAAGCCACCGAGGGCAACCTGACGGTGGTCTTGACCGATGATGCGCACCTGCGCGAATTGAATCTCGAATACTTGGGGATCGACCAGCCGACGGATGTATTGAGTTTTCCGGCATCCGAAACCGATCCGGACAGCGGAGAGGCCTACCTGGGCGACGTGATCATCTCCGTCCCGCGGGCGGAAATGCAGGCCGGTGCCGCGGGACACTCGCTCGGGGGTGAGCTCCAGCTGCTGGTGGTTCACGGCGTGCTGCACCTGCTGGGACATGATCACGCCGAGCCCGGGGCGAGGGCTGGCATGTGGGCCGCCCAGGCAACCGTGCTGCGGCGCCTCGGGCTGCAGGACATCGTCATCCCGGAGTAGCGGCAGTGCGCAAGTTCACGGAGTCCAGGGTGCGCTCGTTTGGTCATGCGTTCCAAGGCTGGTGGTACGTACTGCGCACGCAGCGCAATGCCTGGTTGCACGTGATCATCGCCCTGGTGGTGTTCGCCCTCTCGCTTTGGCTCTGCTTGGATGCCTTCCAATGGTCGGTCGTCCTGCTCACCACGGCGATGGTCTTCGCGGCTGAATTTTTCAACACCGCCATTGAAGCCCTTGTGGATCTTTCCAGTCCCCAGGAGCACCCACAGGCGAAGATCGCAAAGGACGTGGCCGCGGCAGCCGTGCTGATCACGGCCATGGGGGCCGTGATCATCGGAATCCTGGTGCTGGGCCCGCCGTTTCTGGAAAGGGCCGATGCCTTGATGGCCCGCTGAGGTCGTGCGGCAGGGGCTACCAATGCAGCGCACCCAGAGGCTCCGGATCCAGTTTCCCTTGAGTTGCTTCTCGTGCTTTGTGTTTGGCCTGGAGGTCGCGTGAGCTTATCGTTTCGTTTCGGCACGGTCGGCTCCCCGACCGGCACGCCCAAGAGGCCGGGCGGCTCTGTGGGCGCGATCCAGTTCAGCAAGTCCATCGGCTTGAGCACCCTCGAACTCGGTTGGGTGCAATCGGTGCGTGTGACCGAGGCGACTTGCGCTGCCATCAAGGCTGCTTCGCTCGAACACGGGGTTGCCGTCAGCGTTCACGCGCCGTATTTCATCAACCTCAATGCCGGGGCAGATGAGTGGCCCAAGTCCCGCAAGCGACTGATGGATGCCGCACACTATGGCAATCTCGCCGGCGCAACGGATATCATCTTCCATCCGGGATCGTACTTTGGGAGCCCGCCTGCAGAAGTGCTGGGTACGGCCATCCCGCGTCTCAAGGACTGCGTGACTGAACTGCGCCGAGATGGCAATCCCGCGACGCTGCGACCCGAGACGATGGGGAAGTCGGCGATGCTAGGATCGTTTGATGATGCCCTGGGAATGTCTCAAGCGATCGAGGGGGTGTTGCCCTGCCTGGATTTTGCGCACCTGCACGCCCGGCCCGGTGACGGCAGGATGAACACTTTTGAGGAATGGTCGGGCCTGCTGGAGGCATATGGGAAGGTGCTGGGCGAATCGGCGTTGCGGGAGCTGCACATCCACCTCTCGGGGATCGAGTACGGCCCCAAGGGCGAGAAGCAGCACCTTGAGCTCAAGCAGGCTGATCTCGACCTCAAGGCCCTGTTCCGCGCGCTGAAGCATCACGGCTGTGCCGGCAGGATCCTTTGCGAGAGTCCCATCATGGAACAGGATGCCCTGAGAATGAAGCGCTCCTGGGCCCGGATCAGCGGAGAGAAGTAGTCCTCGGTGCCGGGCATACCACCATACCACTTTTCGTCTTTAGGGGGAAAATCGCCGTCAGCAAACATGTGGTGCAAAACTGGGGCTTGAAGTGCGCGGGAAACGGCGTACAATGAGCCTGTGAAAGTTCGAAAAGTCACGATCTTGCCTGTTATTGTGGGAGTTTAGCGGCTACTGCGCTTAGAAGTGCCTTCGCTTGCGGTTAAGACCAGAAACCACTTTGGCGCGGGGATGTCCCCAGCCCCAAGGACCAGCATGTGGTCATGAGCGAAGAGCTGAATAAGCCTCTCTACACCCGGATTCAGGAATACATAGCCGAGAAGATCCTCTCCGGCAAATTGGCGCCAGACTCCAAGATCCAGTCTGAGCGTGATTTTAGCGAGGACTTGGGCGTCAGCCGCATGACGGTGCGGCGCGCCATTACCGAACTGGTCAATGAGGGCTTGTTGGAGCGGAAACATGGCTCGGGCACGTACGTAGCCAAGCCCAAGCTGACGTACGAGGCCGACGAAGTGGCGAACTACGTCCAGGCGATGCATAAGCGCAACATCGCCACCACCAGCCAACTGCTTGAGTTTGATCAAGTGGCCGCCAGCAAACGCCTGGCCGAGTTCCTGAAGGTGCAGATCGGAGATCCCGTCTATCGCGTGTCCATCCTTCGCCTGGCCAATCGCGTTCCGGTGGTCCTGGAACGCGTTTTTGTTCCGTGTGCGCGCTGCCCCGGCCTCGAGGAATGGAATCTTGAGAAGAGCTCCATCCACGATCTACTGACCGATGCCTACCGCATCGTGCCCGGACGGATTTCGCAGACCGTGGAGGCCGTGGTGGCCGCCGACACGGTGGCACAGCAACTGCGCGTGGAGCAGGGCTTCCCCCTGCTCATGCTGTCCCGCATCACATTTGAGAGCAGCCAGGAACCTGTCGTGTTCTCCCAGGACTTCCTGCGCGGCGATTACGCGCGCATCCATGCCGATGCGCAACTGGAACAGAGATCACTTTTGAGCCCCTCAAGCGGATCCGGAAAGGAGGCCACAGCAGACGATAGATAGGTCAGAAAAGCTGCGCTTGCTAGCGGTTCGTCATCCTGCAAGATGTTCGAAAGGAGAATTGCAATGGCTGAAATGGTTGTCCCTGCGGCCGCAAAGGGAAAGAGGCTTTACGCCCGCAAGAGCTCCGGCCTGGTAAGGACGATCGGTGTCTTTGGGGCCATGGTCTTCGGCGTCCACTGCATCAGTCTGTCTTCTTCGGGCCTGATCACGTTCTCCTGGGTCGCCGGTGTGTGGCCTGGGAGCAGCATCATCGGCGTGCTGACGGTGGCAGCGTTCTTCTGCCTGTTCCACGCCTATACCTACGCCGTGATTGGCGCCACGATGCCTCGGTCGGCAGCGGACTACACGCTCGCCAGCCGCACCCTGAGCGCACCGTTGGCGTTCGCCGCCTCCTGGACGCTGGTGATCTTCAGCGCCATGGTGGCTGGCGCGCTGATTGCCTGGATACCCAAGACGGCGCTGCCCGTCCTCTTCCGCACCATGGGCATCGTCCTCCAGAACGAGGCCTTCGTCAATTTCGCGAACTGGTGCGTCACGCCGGCGGGCATTGTGATCATCGGAACCGTCTGCGCCATCATCACCTTCGTTCTGATGATCCAACCCACGCGCACAATCCTGCGCATTCTCGAGGTCGGCTTCTTCCTGGGGTTGCTCGCCTGGGTCGTCCTGTACCTCCAGCTCGGCACTGCAGCCAGTGATGCCTTCCCCGCTGCCTGGGATAAGTTCATGGGGGCCGGGAGCTATGCCGGCCGTATCGCCCTGGCTGAAGAAAACGGGATGGTGATCAATCCGAACGTCGGTATCATGACGCTGGCGGGTTTGATCATGGGCTTCTGGATCTTCTACGGCTACTACATCCCGACGTTCTTTGCGGGCGAGGTGAAGCAGGCTGAGTCGACCCTGATCTCCGGTTCATGGGCTTCCCTGCTGGTCACGTGGGCGATTTTCGTGGTTGCTGCGCTGCTTCTGCAGCGCCTCGTGCCTCTCGAGTGGATTGCGGCCGAGTCGTATTTGAGCAACGCCGGGGTCGTGGACGCCAATCCCATGCCGTGGATCACTTTCTATGCGGCCATTCTCAGTCCCAACATCCTGCTGCTCTGGATCGTGGCCATCGCCTGGGTCTACACACTGATCAACCTGGCGCAGACCTACTTCTTCTACTGCAGCCGCATCATCTTCGCCTGGTCGTTTGACCGCCTGATCCCGGAGAAGGTGTGCTATATTCACCCGACACTGAACAGCCCGATCATCGCCATTCTGATCATCACGCTGATCGCGGAGATCGGTGTCATCGACGCCTCGGGCCTGCTCTGGGCCGGCAGTGTCATGGGCGCGCAGCTGAACTTTGTGTTCTTCGCCGCCTGCACCATGCTGGTGCCGGTTCTGGCCATCACCATGTTCCCGTTCACGAAGCCAGATCTGTTTGAGAATGCCAGCGCCTTTGTGAAGCGCAGGATCGGGAACCTTCCCGTCATTACGGTCGTCGGAGCCATCACATTCCTGTTCCTGCTCTGGCTGATCGTGGCGTCCTTCCTGTTCCCGGCGGTCGGAGGACGCATCAGCGCTACAACGCTTGGGATCCTGTTCGGCTTCGTCATCAGCGGCCTGATCGTGTTCTACGTGGCGCGCTCCTACCGAATGAGCAAGGAAGGCATCGACATCAACTGGACCTTCCAGTCGGTGCCGCCCATCTAGTAGCGAAGAGTTTTCAGTAGCCGCCGCAGGGCAACTCTGCGGCAGGCGGCCATGGTGGTTCGGCAGAGGTGCCTCTGCCGAACCACCTGCCAGAAAGCCCGACTATTCGGAGCCCATGATGACGCTGACACGCATCCTATACGGTTCGGATTTCCACGGTTCGGATGCGGTCTTCCGTAAATTCCTGGCCGCGGGTATCCAGTACAAAGCGAACGCGTTGATGGTGGGGGGTGATGTAACTGGAAAAGCAATGATCCCGGTGATCCACCAGGGAGGCGGCCGCTACCAGGCCCACCTTTTTGGCGAGGACAAGAAGGCGGCCACTTCCGATGAGCTGCAGGGCCTGCAAAAAGCCATCAGCCAGGTCGGCTTCTACCCGATCGTGCTGGAGAAGGACGAGGCTGAGGAATTGGAGCGTGACCCGTCCAGGATGGGAGCCCGCTTCGAGCAGGAGATGTGCCAGCGGATCCGTGAATGGATGCAGCTGGCCGAGGAGAAGCTCACACCCCTGAACACGACGCTGTACTTCATGGCGGGCAACGACGACCTGGAATCCATTGACGCAGTGATCGCGGAATTCAAGAAGATCCGCAACCCCGATATGCGCCGTTTTGAGCTGGATGGTGGCTACGAGGTGGTCGGCCTTTCCAATGCCAACCTGACGCCCTGGCTGTGCGAACGCGATGTGGACGAGGACGTGCTCACGCGTAAATTGGACGAGCTCGCGGCGATGATCCGACAGCCCGAGCATGCGATTGCCATGCTGCATGTGCCGCCGCACGCCTCCGGCTTGGACACCTGCCCCGAGTTGGACAAGAACCTCAAGATCATTACGCAGGGTGGGCAGGTGGTGATGAAAGCGGCGGGATCGCCCGCGGTCAAGGCCTTCATTGAAAGGGTTCAGCCGATGCTGAGCCTGCACGGACACATTCACGAATCCCCCGGGCACGTCCACAACGGACGCACCTTGATGATCAACGCCGGCAGCGAGTATGCCGAAGGCATCATGAAGGCCGCCATCATCAATCTTGAGAGCGGCAGGGTCAAAGGCCATATGCTGATCTCGGCCTGAAGGAGAGTCTTATGGGTAGATACGGCGAGATCCTGGAGGACTTCTACGCGGAGCGCACGCGCATCCTCGAGGCGCTGGAGCAGGGCGAGAACCAGCACGTCATCATGCGCCTGATCGGCGCCCTCGCCTTTCGCACGCAGTGTCCGAAGTATGGCTATATCCAGGATCGGCTCGCGCGCAAGTTCACCGACATTGACTTTGCCTCCTACCCGCGCTTCGTCAAGGACATCCGCCGCATCCTGACCGAATCGGGATACGAGGAGGACAAGCAGGTCACGCAACTGTTCGGGGATCGGCGCATGCTGTTTCACGACCGGGCGTTCGGGCGGCATATTGATGTCTTTTTCGATGCGCTGGATTTCTGTCACGTGCTGAGTTTTGTCGGCCGGCTGGAGGCTCAGGCACTAACACTGCCTCTGGCGGAGCTGCTGCTGGAGAAGATGCAGATCGTCCAGATCAATGAGAAGGACCTGATCGACACTATGATGCTGTTGCGCGAACACGTCGTTGGCGACGTCGATGAGGGCAGTATCAACGCCCGGATCATCGCCCGAACGCTCGCCAACGATTGGGGTTTCTGGCGGACCGTGACCGGTAATCTGAGGCTGCTGGATGAGAAACTGGAGGAATACCAGAACCGCTTGCAGCATGAGGATCGTGACGTGGTTCACGGGCGCATCCATGAGCTGCTGGAGCGCATTGAGGCTGAACCGAAGTCCGTGCGCTGGAGGGCGCGCGCCCGCATCGGCGAGCGGCTGAAGTGGTACAAGGACGTCGAAGAATTGAGCCGCTAGGCGTCGGGAGGCGCAGCCGGCATCTTGTTCCCGAAAGAGAAGCGTGATGAGATCACCTGAGGAGTTCATCGTTCCGTGGGTAAAGGCCGCGGAACCGTACAGCGATAAGCACATGGATGTGGCCTGGGAGCATCCAGAAATCCTGCGCATGATGTCCAACGAGAATCTGCTCCCGCCATCCGAGGCCGTTCTGGATGCCGTGCTGGAGGCCGCGCGCCTGGGCAACCTGTACCCTGGCTCCGGGCCGGAACTGCGCCGGAAACTGGGCGAAGGCGCCGGCCTAACCGCCGATCACGTGGTGCTTGGCGATGGCTCGACCGATGTCATCAATTTTGTCGTACATAGTTTCGTGGCGCCCGGCGAGGATGCAATGATCCACGTGCCGACGTTCCCCATGTACGCGGCGCGTATCCGTGTGGCTGGGGGCAACGTCATCGCGGTGCCGATGGGACAGGACTTTTCTTGGGACGTCGACGCCATGCTCAAGGCCGCCAGCGCGCGCACCAAATTGATCTTCATCTGCTCCCCGAACAATCCCACAGGGAATCAGATCGAAGAGGGCGACCTGCTCCGTATCCTCGAACTTGGCATCCCCACGTTCTTGGATGAGGCCTACTACGAATTGGAGGAGAACGTTGCCAGCCGCGCCTCGCTCATCAAGAAGCACCCGCACCTGCTGGTGAACCGCACGCTATCCAAAGCTTTCGGCTTGGCGGGCTTCCGGTTGGGATATGTGCTGTGCGATCCCAGCCTCGCCAGCTATTTCAATCGCGTGCGCATTCCGTGGAACGTCGGGCTCATCACCCTGGCGGCTGCGCTCGCAGGACTGGAAGACAAGCAGGACCAGGCTCGCAAGCGCAACAATATCCTGCAAGGCCGGCGCTACATCCACGACGAGATCAACAAGATGCCCGGCCTGCGGGCCCATCCCTCGGAGGGCAACTTCGTCCTGATTGACGCCAGTGTGCTGGATAGAGAGTCCACCGAGATCCGCGACCAGATGGCCGAGCGGGGCATATTCATCCGGCCCATGAGCGGGCACAACATGACCAAAGGCTTCATCCGCATCACCGTTGGAACGCCCGAGCAGAACCAGCAATTCATTCGCCTCTTCGGTGAGTATGTCAGGGAAGTCCTCGGAACGTAGAGGGACATGTACGGGAGCAGATCCGTGACAAGGAAGAAATACATCCTGGCGCACGATACCGGCACCGGCGGGAACAAGGCAGTTCTATGCGACCTCAAAGGCAGGGTGCTTCATTCAGCCTATCGTTCATATGGACTCTCGTATCCTCGGCCTGAGTGGGTGGAGCAGGACCCAGACGAGCTTTGGCGCGTCGTGGCGGCCACCTCGCGCCAGGTCATCCGCGAATCGGGCATCGATCCGGGCGAGATCATTGGCGTGGGCGTCTCCGCGCAAATGTGGAACACGTTGCCAGTGGACGAGACCGGCCGTCCGCTGACCAGAATGCTCTCGTGGCTGGACCTGCGCAGCATCAAGCAAGCGGAGCGGGTCATAGCCGGCGAAATGCGGGCTTTCCTGTTCGAACACACCGGCAATATCCCGACCGCCAAGGACAGCATCCCGAAGATCCTGTGGCTCAAGGAAGAGATGCCGGAAGTCTGGGATAGGACCGCTTTCCTGCTTGACTGCAAGGAGTACATCCTCTTCAAGCTCACGGGCCGCATAGCCACCGACTGGGTCGGCGCCTCGGTCTATTTCCTCTTTGATCCGCGCACCAGGCAGTGGTCGAAGGAAGTGTGTGACAAGCTCGGCATTCCAATCGAGAAGCTGCCGCCGGCGTTTCCATGCACGGAGGTGATTGGCGAGATAACGCTGGCGGCTGCGCGGCAGACCGGTCTGAGGGCGGGCACGCCGGTGGTGATCTGCGCCGGCGATGTGGCGGCGGCGCAATCCGGAGCCGGCGCCAATCAGGAGGGCCGGGTGCACCTTTGCATTGGGACGGCCACATGGATCGGTGTCTCGACCTCCACATTCCGCAATGATCCAGTCAAGCCGTTCTGGGGTTTGAACCACATCGATCCGAACAAGTACATTATTGCCGGCGAGATGGAAACCGGCGGCGGCGCCCTGATGTGGTTCCGGGATACCCTCGGCGCCGAAGAAAAGCGGCTGGCTGCCCAGCGCGGAAAGTCCAGCTATGAGTTGATCAGCGCCGCGGCGGCCTCGGTACCGCCCGGATCTGACAAGCTCATCTTTCTTCCATGGCTGTCAGGAGAACGGGCGCCCGTCCTGGATCACTACGCCCGCGGCGGTTTCGTCGGATTGACAATGAGCCACGACAAGCGTCACATGGCGCGGGCCGTGATGGAAGGCGTGGCATACCACCTGCGCTGGATCTGCGAGGCCATGGAGCACACCGGCTTCCGCATCGACGGATTCAATGCCATCGGCGGCGGCTGCAGCAGCCCGGTGTGGGTGCAGATCATCAGTGATGCCACCGGCCGGCCGGTGCGCGTGGTCAGGAACCATCTTGAGGCCGGAGCGGCCGGGGCCGCGCTGGCGGTCGCGGTGGGACTGGGCATCTACCCCGGCATGGACGCCGTTGACGACCTGGTGCAGATCCGTCGCGAGGTGCAACCGGATGGATCGCGCTGGCGACGATACGATGGACTGTATCATCAATACCGCGCCATCTATGAAGCGCTGGCGCCGATTCACCGGCAGCTGTATGCGATTCCATGAAGATCTACATTGATCGTCAGAAAGTCAATTCTCGTGCCGCTCTGGCGAATGCCGCCAGTGTTGGCGGCTTGCTGATCCTGCTTCTAAGCGTGGTGGCCCCGCTGTTTTGGCAGAGCCTCGCTGCCTTCGCCCTCGTGCTTCTGCTGCTGGGCGGCGTCACTGCCATGGTGGGCATCTATCTCGCCAATCGCTGGGTCCGCCGTCCCCGCCCCGAGGAGAGTCTGGACAAGGCCCTCAAAGCGTTTGACGACAACTATCGGCTCTATCACTATCCGGCCCTCCCCAGCGATCATGTGCTCCTGACGCCGTCCGGGGTGGTCGCGCTGGAGGTCGTCAACCTTCCCGGGAGCTTCACTTACCGCGACGGGCGCTGGAAGGAGGCCATGACCATCGGCCGGGCGCTGCGTTACGTGGTGGAGCCCCGCGTCGGAGATCCGGTCGCTGTCTCACAGGGCTTGAGCGAGGGGCTTCAACGCTGGTTCAAGGATCACTTGGACTCATCCGCGGAGGTGCCCGTCAGGGCGCTGACCGTCTTCACGCACCCCGCTGTTGAGCTGGAGATCGCAGACGCGTCGGTGCCCGCCTACAAAGTCGCGAAGTTGCGCAAGCATGCCGTTCCGGCAGGCGGAAAGCTGGCGCCAAGGCTCTACGACGAACTGGCGGCGCGCCTGGAAAAGGCAACAATCAGCTAGACGGGATCGACGGGTAGGCAGACGGTCAATGCGCGGACATGCAGCCCGCGCATTCAGTTTCTTAGGAAAGCTGCCCTAACCCCACAGCGCCGGCTTCACCACCATCAGAAGCACAATCATAAGCACGTCCATCGTCGCTATGACGCCCAGCCACGTGCTCCTGTGTGCAACCTGCCTGTAGGCCTGCGACTCGAATCCCTCGGCTTCCAGGATCCTCCGCTGTTGTCTGGACACCGGCGCATAGGCAAAGACCCCCAGCAGCGCGGCTATGACATATAGCGCCATGGCCATCAACAGCCAGGGCGTGGTCAGGGGAATGGCTAGGTTGAGGGCCATCAGCACGCCTGTCACCAGCAGCGCCCCGTAGCACGGATTGGCCACGCGTCGATCAATCCACGCGATGTTGCGCAATACAAACGGCAGGACGGTGGGCTCACTTGCCGCGCCGGCGATCCAGACGCCGTAAGTGATATTGGCGCCCGCGGCCGCAATGGCGGCCAGGATGTGAATGAACTTCAGGATCGGCAACCACATTCACACCTCCCGGCGCGAGACATGAGCCGCTGCCTCCTCGGCCCGATCCATGACCACGTGCAGATTGCGGAAAGCCGCAGCGCCCGCTGCCAGCGGAAGCCAGAATGTGAGCCCGCGGAAAGCAAGCGTGATGATCACCGCCTGGCTGAAATCCACGCCCAGCGTGCGCAGCGCCACCGCCATCACGCCCTCCACCAAGCCAACGCCGGCCGGCGTCGGAGAAACGATCACGAACAGGTACGTGATCGCAAAACCACCCACGATCGTGCCTGCCGAGAACGGTACGTCGAAGGCAAGGAAGCTGAGCATCAGGACGACCATCAGTAGGAGCTTGTTGGCCAACGATAGCAGCAGCGGGCGGATCAGGCTGCGCGGTTTCTCGGGCAGCGATCCCAGCCCGGACGATACATCAGCCGCGAACTCGTGGGCACGAGCCTCGCTGAGATATTGCCGGTGGATGAAAGGACGGACAATGCGATTGATGAAGCCTGCCAGCCGTGCAAGGAGCGAGCCCAGGAGCGTGGGGGAACGATAGGCCAGGTACAGGATCGAACCGATCGCCCAAGCGACCGCCAGAAGGATCAATGATGCGCTGATTTCCACCGGCCCCAGGTTGTGACGGCGGATCAGGACGACGATCCCAAGTGCCAGCACGCAGAAGAAGGCCGCGTAGTCGAGCAGCAAGTAGAGGGCGCCGGCGACGGTCACTTTCCCCGTGGCGTGGCCTCGCTTCCGGCCGTCGGCGACGAACATGGCCAGGCCGCCCACGGCCGCGCTGGTGGTCACCACGCCGAGGAACGTGCTGGCCAGGGCCAGCAGGGTAATCCGCTGCCGGGTCTCCTGCATCCCCAGCAGCGAGTAGAGCGAGTGAAAGATGGCTCCCAGGATTAGCATCCAGCCGGCCTCGGCGATGAGAGCTAGGACCACGAACCAGATGTTCGCCTGTTGAAGCGTGAAGACTACGCTTTGCAGTTCGGAAAAACTGAAAATTACAAGCGTGATGGCGAGGAAAAGCACGATTACGACGAGGAATTTCGGCATTGTCAGTCCATTATAACAACTCGTACCCCTGCCCGAATCGACCTCGCCCCAGGCCGGGCCCGTCATCGACAGGACTGGTCCCAGGAAAGGAAGACCTCTCGCGGACGGAGCCGCGAGAGGTCGGCAAGTTCGGATCTGCAGTCCGGGGCTTCAGTCGCGCGAGCGCATCCCGCCCACCATGCTTGCGAAGTAGAGCAGCTGCATGAGTGCTGCCGCGAGCCCCGCCACGTACGTGAGGGCCGCCGCATTAAGCACGCTGTTCACGCCCGCCTGCTCCTGCTCGCCCGCGATGATGCCCGTATCCGCAAGCAGCTGTTTGGCGCGACTGGAAGCGTTGAGTTCAACCGGCAGCATGGCCAGTGCAAAGACCGCGCCGCCCGAGAATATGACTACACCCAGCCAGGCCAGGTTGGTCATACCCAGAATCAGGCCGGCGAAGATCATGATCCAACCCAGCCAACTTCCGATGCTGACCGCCGGCACGAGGGCGGCCCGAAAACGCAGCGGCAGGTAGTCGTCCGCGTCCTGCATGGCATGACCCAACTCGTGTGCCGCGACCGCCACCGACGGCGTGTCCGCAACCGTCTGCGAGAGCCGCAGGATCTTTTGGCGCGGATCGTAGTGATCCGTCAGCTGGCCGCCAATGCGCTCCAGCCGCACGCCCATCAGGCCCCCACTGCTGATCAGGCGTTGGGCGGCCTGCGCCCCGGTGAGCCCGCTGCGCACCGCGACGCGGCCCCACTTACCGTACGTGGAATTCACATACAGCTGTGTCAGCATGACCAGCAAGAACGCCGGCACCATGAAGCACAGATACTCCGAGTTGTAGAAGAACATTCAAGCCTCCTGTACGTGGCTGCCGATCCGCTACCGGGGCATCGCCGTCGGCTCAGCTGTCGGCACCGATGTCGGCATCGGTCTGCCGTCAATCATACTCATCAATACCTCTACGGCCACATCAAGCTGCGGGTCGCGGTCCGCTTGCCGGTCTGCCGCCGTCCTCTCGACGTAGACATCCGGCATCAGCCCCTGCCCGTCGATTTGACGATCCTTGGGCGTCAACCAACGAGCGATCGTGATACGGACAGCGCCCTGCGCGTTCGAGATGGCCACCCAGTTCTGGACGGAGCCCTTGCCATAGGATACAACGCCGACGAGCTTTGCCCGACCGTAGTCCTGCAAAGCCCCGGCCGTGATTTCGGAGGCCGAAGCCGTTCCCTCGTTGACCAGGACGACCATCGGGATCCTTGTCGCCAGGCCGCCCGAGATGACATTGTACGGTTTCTTCGTCCCGTTGCCGTACTCCTCGTACAGCACCACGCCGCTCCCCTGGAACTGGGAGACCACCTCCACCGCCGTTTCCAGATACCCGCCGCCGTTGTCGCGCAGGTCGAGTATCAAGCCCCTCGGCTTCTGCGCCATTAGCGACCGCAAGGCGGATGTCAGTTCTTTGGTTGTGTTCTCGCCAAATGTCGTGACCTGTACGTATGCGATTCCATTGTCCAGCATCTTGCCGCTGGCGCTGTCGATCGTGATCTTGGCGCGTCTGAGGTCGAATTCCAGCGGCGCCGGCTCGCCCGCGCGTGCGATCGTGATGTGCACAGTGGTGCCCGCCGGCCCCTTGACTCTCTGCCGCACCACCTCGGGGTCTATACCGGTCATGTCCTTGTTGTCAAGTGCGACGATCTGATCCCCGGAAAGGATACCGGCCCTCTCCGCCGGCGAAGACGGGAACGTGCTGATCACCGTAAGGTATGCGCCCGTCGTGTCCACGATCGCGCCGATGCCCTCATAGGAGCCCTCCAATTCGGAGTTCGCATCCTTGTAGGTCTGTGGATCCATGTAGGCGCTGTGGGGGTCGCCCAGCGCTTCCAGCATTCCACGGATGGCTCCTTGCATCATCAGCGTGTCATCCACGGGCTGATCCACATACTGCGAGTGCACGAGCTGCCAGGCCTCCCAGAACGGTTTGAAAAGATCCTGGAGGTCCGCCGGAGTTGCCGTTTTCGCCGCGGCCGGCGCGGTGGCGCCCGGCAGCACGGGCGCCAGGCCCGCCGAGCTGCGATTGGTCAGCGGCAGCACGTGACCGGCGATGAAACCGCCTGAGAAACCGCCAACCAGAAGCATCACTCCCAGTGCCGCCAAAAGTATGACCTGTAATGTTCTACCCACACGATCCTCCTGACGCGTCGCATGCCTCCGCGGCCGCGTAGTGCCAGAATAGCATCACGGCATTAGAGTACCATGAATTGATTGTCTGAATAGCGTATGTGCGGCTAAATATCACTCGCGCTTGGGCGGCAGTCCCTGCACGCGCTTATGCAGTTCGTCCATGGCTTCACGATCGCGGCCTTGGACCGACTTGAAGTCGCCCCGCCTGCCCCGCAGGAACGCAATGGCCATCATCGTGTTGCCGACCAGGATGATGACCACCAGCAGCAGCACTACAACCAGCAGTGCGTTCATCCCGGGCTTCCGTTGAGCAGCCGCGGCAGGGCATTCCAGTCGTAACAGACCGCGTCGGCATGGCCGGCCGGCGCCGGCGCGCCGAACAAGATTGCATGCATGCCGAATTCCCTGGCGGCGCGTGTGGTGTGCGGCAGATCGTCGATCATCACGCATTTCGCCGGGTCTTTCTCTCCCGCTGTCTTCATGGCCAGGGCAAATGCCTCGGGGCTGGGCTTGCAGTAGGGCTCCATGCGGTTGACGTCGATGATGTCGACAAAGTGCTCTTCGATCTGCAGCGTGCCCAACACCCGCCGCGCGTGGTTCGCGTCCGCATTCGTAAAGACCAGCTTGCGCATTGGAAGGGCTGCCAGGACGGACTGCTGGACCGGATCGGGATGAATGTAGTCGCTTAGCCGTACGTCGTGCACGTATGCCAGGTAGTCCTCGGTGTCGACGACGTGGTTCGCCTGCAGGCCGCGCAGCGTTGTGCCGAACTGTCGAAAATAGCTCTCGCGCAGGCGGGGCACATCTGCCTCCGGGATCCGCATGCGCCCGACCATGTAGCGCGTCATGCGCTCCTTGAGCGTCGGCCACAATCCGCTGGATGCCGGGTAGAGTGTGTCGTCCAGATCAAAAAACACAGTTGTGAATCGCACGCCGCGATTATACCTGTGGCCTTTGTCGGCCGGCCAGAGCATCCGCGCAGTTGGTGGTGTAGTCGAAGGCGTCGTAGACCTGAGGATCGATGTATCCGTACAGTGCAATGATGACCGGATGCAAGCCCTCATCGCGTGACGCGTTCATGAATCCGTAGGCACGGCTGCGCAGGTACGTGATCGTGTATGGTCCATGGGGATCAGGAGTCGCCCTCGCGCCGGGAGTCGGCGTGGCTGCCGCCGTAGTCGAGGCCGGCGGCGAGGGTGTGGCAAGGAGCAGCGCAGTGGGAGTCGCCGTTGCAGGACCCGGCGACAGGCTGCAGGCCGTAAGAAGTACGAATGGAAGGGAGACTGTGCAGTGGTTGATGACCAGGATCGATCTCGAAATCTGCAAGATCGAGCGCGCCGCGCGCTCCGATTTGCGTCCGCGGCAGCTGTGAAGGCGGAACGCGGGTGTTGAGAGGGCACTGCATTATAATGATTCAGTGAGCATTCGCCTGCTTGCGCCTGAGGTGTCGTCGCAGATTGCTGCAGGTGAGGTCATCGAGCGTCCCGCCTCGGTGGTCAAGGAATTGCTGGAGAATGCCATCGATGCCGGTGCAGGCGCCATCTCGGTCGCCGTCGCGGATGCGGGAAAGAGACTCATCGAAGTTGCAGACGACGGAAGTGGCATCGCCCCGGCTGAACTGGTACTGGCCGTATCCCGGCACGCCACCTCCAAACTTGCCAGTGCCGAGGACCTCTTTCGTATCTCCACCCTTGGCTTTCGCGGTGAGGCATTGGCCTCCATCGCGTCGGTCTCGCGCCTTACGATCACCACCAGGCTGGCCTCCGCGCATGAAGGCGCGCGCTTGCGCGCCGAAGGCGGGCGCGCTGCCGGTGTGGAGCCGGTCGGCGGACCCGCCGGCACGGTGGTGCGCGTGGAGGAACTGTTCTACAATGTCCCCGCGCGGCTGAAATTTCTGAAGGCGGACGCGACCGAAAGGCGCGCCATCGATTCCCTGATGACGCGCTATGCGCTTGCGTATCCGCGCGTGCGCTTCAAGTTGGCAGAGGACAGCACGCTCATCCTGCAGACGGCGGGTGACGGCGATCGCCGTGCCATCCTTGCGGCGCTATACGGCGTGGAGATCGCCAGGCAGCTGCTGGAGATCAGCGCGCAAGAGCCGGGCATTGGGCTCAGTGGTTTCGTTAGTCCAACGTCTGTCACCCGCTCCAACCGCCGTGAGATCACCGTCTTTGTGAACGGCCGCTGGGTGCAGGATACGCCTCTAACCACCGCTATGCTGCAGGCCTATCACACGCTGCTCATGGTGGGTCGCTACCCGCTCGGGGCTCTGTTTCTGGAGGTTGAGCCGGCAGATGTGGACGTGAACGTACATCCAGCCAAGGCCGAGGTGCGCTTCAAGAACCCTGATCGCGTCTTTGGTTTCGTGCAGCGCGCAGTAAAGCATGGCCTGCTGGCCTACGCCCCCGTGCCGACAATGACGCCACACCTTTGGGACACTAAGAGCCATCAGCCGGATCCGACCTGGGAACTGGCCCATGATGCCCCGGACGCCCGTGCTGCGCCGCCACCCTCTGCTGCACGGTTGCCCGCCGCGGGTCATCTGCCCCTGCTGCGCCTGATCGGGCAGATCGGCGGAGCCTACCTTGTTGCCGAGGGGCCCGACGGCCTGTATCTTGTCGACCAGCATGCCGCACACGAGCGGGTCTTGTTTGAAAAGCTCGTACGGCAGCACGAGGACAGGAACGTCGCGGCGCAGACGCTTCTGACGCCCGCCACCGTAACGCTGCCTCCGGAGCCCGCTATGGTTCTGATCTCGCGGCTTCCGACGCTCCAGCACCTGGGATTCACTATCGAGGAGTTTGGGCCGAATACGTTTCAGGTGCGCGCCGTGCCCGCGCTCTTCGGTAGCGGCGATCCCTCAGCGGCCGTCCACGCCATCGTCGAGGATTCTGAGGAGGACGAGTCGCCCCTGCAGAATCAGATCGAGAAGATGCTGGCTGCCCGAGTCTGCAAGCGCATGGCCGTCAAGGCGGGCCAGCCGCTCTCGCCAGCGGAACAGGGCGCCCTCATCGCGGACTTGGAGGCCTGTGACTCGCCCCGTACCTGCCCGCACGGCCGGCCGACGATGATCCATCTTTCGGTCGAGATGCTGGAGCGGCAATTCGGCCGCAGGGGCGCCCGCTAGTCCGGAAAGAGACCCATCACGAAGTCACTTGAAGGCAGAGCGGCCCTCGTGGAGGGTGCTACGAGGGGTTCCGGCCGCGGGATCTTCGCGGCGTCGGAGACGCTGTTCTATATCGGCCGGGCTGTCGTCGCCTTGGCTGGGGATCCGAACCTCATGAGTCGCAGCGGCAAGGCCCTCTCGACTTGGAACTTGGCCAGGGAATACGGGTTTTCCGACGTGGATGGCACGCAACCGGATCGGGGAAAACACGCGCGCGATAGGCTGCACATGGATATGGGTTAGCCATACGGCCCCCAACTGTCCCAGGATTGTCGTCTAGACAACTTGACTATAGCCGCCCCTTGTGCTATTTTGAGATGCATGATGAGGACTGCAGATGCATCGCGAGCGAATATCTGAGAACGTGTACTGGTTCCAAAGTGAGGTGTATGCCCAGGTCACGGCCGGCGTGGTTTCGGGGCCGCAGTGGGCCGTCGTTGTTGACACGCTTGCCCTGCCGGACGAGACGCTCGGAATGCGTGAGTTCATCGAGCACCAGCTGGGCGTGCCGGTTCGATATGTGGTCAATACGCACTACCATGCAGATCATGCCTGGGGCAGCTGCTTCTTCCCGGGCGCAACGGTCATCGCCCATGCTCGCTGCCGCGATCTGTTGGCAGAGCGAGGCGTTCCATCGCTGGAAGTTGCCCGCAAGCAGAATTCTGCGTTCCGCCAGGTGAAGGTCGTTCTACCTCATATGACCTTCGAAAGCGGTCAGCTGAACCTGCGCGTCGGCAAGAAGAATTTGACACTGCTGCCCGCGGCCGGACACAGCGAGGACGGCATCGCCGTTCTGGTGGAAGAGGACCGCGTCCTGTTCGCCGGCGACGCCTTCATGCCCCTTCCCTACATCGTCGACGGCGACCTGGATGAGATTGCCTCATCCATTCGCAAGATCGGCCGCATGGGGCTCGAGAACATCGTCCAGGGTCACGGAGATATCATCCTGCGCGGCGAAATCGAGGCCGCGGTGAAGGAAAACCTGGGCTATCTCGCGAATATCAAGAAGTATTCCAAGGCGGCCGCGCGCCGCAAGGCGCCGTCAGATGCGCTCGAGGGCGCCGGCCTCGAAGACAGCGGCAAGAGCCGGGTCTACCTTGGCGGCCTTGCAGAGGCCCTGCACAAACGGAATATGCGGGAACTGGTGCAGCGGGCCCGCGAGGAGTGATGCGGTAGGAAATTCTTGGGGGATGCCAACGGCTGCAACTCTCCTCGCAGCCCTATACACGTAGCAGGCGTGGCGACTCATAGGCTCGCCACGTCCGCTCTCCTAGGCAGAGGCCAGGAACTCCTCAGCGCCTGACCTGCACCGGCTTTCTGGTCCTGGGTATCTTCTTGGGCTTGCCCTTGGTGCGAACCTGGGGTGCCTCCCTTGGCCGGGTGCGCTCCTCGTGGTCCGCCGGGAAAAGTGGAGTTGCCTTGCGCCATGGGCGCCAGCCGTGAAAGCGTTCGCGCCCGGCAATGAGCGCCCTGATATTTGGTCGCAGCGCCCAAAGCAGAAGCCACAACGCCAGCGGACCGTACAGGACGTCCGGGACTGTTGCCAGTCCCAAGTAGTAGCGCACTCCAAAGATCGCGGTGATGATGACACCGATGCTGATGGTCGTGACAGAGGCATATCCGATGCCGAAAAAAACCAGCAGGGCCAGCGGCATGACGATCAGGCCGGAGGGCCACCACAAGCCGATGGCGCCCCCGACTGTCGGGCCTCCGCCTGCGCCGCCTCTGAATCGCACTTTGTTTTCGCCGTGCCGCTCGACCAGGAAGACGGAATAGTTGTGCCCCAGTATCGCCGCGACGGGGGCCAACACATGCACCCAGTGATTACCCGGGCTCATGGCTAGCGCGAACCACACGGAGACGACGCCCTTGGCGCCGTCCATCAGCGCCGTTAGGATTCCGGCTCCGGCTCCGGCGGCCCGGGCCGCGTTGGTGCCGCCCGTCCGGCCGCTGGCCACGTGCCGGATATCCTTGCCGGAAATCAACTTGACCCAGATGAGCCCGAACGGTATCGAACCCAGCACGTAGCCCAGCAGGATGGCGCCGGCATCAATCAGGACTTGCATACCTTGACCTCCAGGTTACGAAACTGTAACACGGCTGACGACTATACGTTACTGGCCCGCGATCACGTGCAGCGGCACATCGGATATCCTGCCGCCTTCGATCCAGAATCCTCTTGCATGCCAGGATCCTTCGTGTCTTGACCAGATTACGTTCACAGCCGGATAGGCCGCCTCCTCAATGTCGGTGACCGAGGGCCCGTGGCCAGGTGTTGATCCCGCGGGCGCTTCTGCCGGATGCGAGTGGAATATTCCCAGCAGTTCCAATCCACTTTCCTCCATGGCATGGAAGGCGCGCAGCTGTTCGGCTGCCTCCATTCGGAAGCGGCTCTGGCTCCGCTCCTGGTTTGCCACAACAAAGACCCGTCGCACGGTGACTCCGATGCCGGCCAGCAGGCCGCAAGCCTCCATCGGCGCACAGGATTCCACGTGCGCGCGCATTCTCTCCCAGTGGGCCTGATGCATCAACAGCCGCTCGAGCATTGCTGATCTACTGGACAAGATTCATTGGCCGCGTCCATACGGGCAGAACATCTTGACTAGCGCAGCAGGGCCGCTGCCACCCAGAGTCCACCTAGGATGATGCCTGGCTCCCTGATGGCGCTGCGCACCGGTAGGTCCTCCGATAGGGCCGAGGCGAACGCGGTCAGGGCATACAGCGGACCCAGAATGGCCAAACCAAATTGGAGTGACGAGAGCGGCCAGTAGTGGAGCCCGGCGGCAACCTGCGCGCTAGCCAGGCCGATGCCGAATGCCCAGGGGTAGTCCCATCTCTCGCCCAAACGCAGGTGCAGCGTACGCAGAGAGACCAGACCGGCCGCTATGAAGATCGCGGGCACGACCAGAAACAGCCGCGCCGCTCCGAGGCGCAGTGATATGACGAACAGCAGAAACAGGGCATAGGACAGGGCTGTCAGGCCGGCAGATGCAAGTGCGTACAGCGGCGCGCCGGGATCCACCGTGACGTACTCCGCCACCAGCACGGCCACGAGGATCACCGCGCCCGTGACCAGGCCTGTCCACCAGGCGGGACCGGAAGGCAGGATGTCCAGCACGATACCGATGATCAAGGCGGTCAATGTCGGCAGCATCCAGTGCTGGACCGTGCGTCTGCCCTGCAGCCCCCCGCGCCCACGTAGCAGCCAATCCATGCCGCTGGCCGTCAGGCCGCCGGCCATCAGTGTCATGGCGGTTCCGAGCGTCAGGGAGTAAGCGAAGTAGAAGCCGGGGAACTGGATGGCCAGGGTAAGGCCGGGTCCGCTGGCGAGGTGGGTGAGTGCGTAGCACAGCAGCACGGTCGCGGCCAGGACCCCTACCTGATTGGATGCCGGCAAATATCGCGGTGAGTCGTGCATTGAGCGGATTCTAATCCAAGATGCCCCTGGGCCGCCCGGCGCAGCGCAGACCGGCTCGCACGGTCGCCAGAATTAGAACAAATTTGCGGGCACCAGGGGTCGTATGGTAAAATTGATTGATTATGCTCCCAACCAGGGTTGATGCCCAGGCTCTACCCCCCCCGCCCGGCATTATAGGCTCACTGAGAGCCGGTTTTGACGCCATTGCCGCGCACGTGGGCCTCATCTTTGTGCCCTTGGGGCTTGATCTTTTGCTCTGGTTGGGTCCCCGCGTGAGCATCAGCCGGCTTATGCAGCCGGTCCTGGAGGAGATGGCCCGATTGGCGCCGACCACAGGTTTCGCCCAAGCTGACATAGACGCTATGCTTGATATGTACCGCCAGCTTCTTGGCAGACTCAACCTCGTGGCCGCCCTGCGCACGCTGCCGATCGGCATATCCAGCCTGATGAGCGGTCGCATGCCCGGGCAGTCTCCGCTTGGCGCCGTATTCACACTTCAGGTTGATTCTGTCCCCCAGCTGCTGGGTCTATTCCTGGCCCTGACACTGATCGGATGGATGCTCGGGGGCCTGTATTATCACTGGGTGGCCGAATTGGTGGTCTCCAGGGCGCCCGGCCAGGTTGCTCCGACGGCCTCGCGCGCCATCCTGCAGACGATCTTGTACTCATTGATCTGGGCAGTTCTGATTTGGTCAGTTGCCCTTCCCGCCATGTTTGTCGTCTACCTGGCGTTCGCGATCAACGCTCTGCTCGGCCAGGGCCTGTTGTTATTCATGGGGTTTGTCTCGCTTTGGCTTCTGGTTCCGCTCTTTTTCTCGCCCCATGGAATCTACCTCAGACAGCAAAATGCCTTCGCTTCGTTCCTGGGCGCATTCACACTGACGCGCTTCACGCTTCCCAGCAGCAGCCTCTTTGTCCTGGCTGTTTTCCTTGTGGGCGTGGGGCTAAATCTCCTTTGGGCCGTTCCGGCTGAGGACACCTGGATCGCCCTCGTGGGAATTCTGGGACATGCATTCATCACCACCGGCCTGCTGGCAGCCTCTTTCATCTACTACCAGGATATGTCGGTCTGGGTGCAGGCAGTGCTGGCGCACCTGCGTGCCGGTGTGCCGACGCATCAGACATAGACAACGCGCCCGCGGAGGCAACAGTTCGACGCGGCTGGCAGCACGGCCAGTAGATCGACACTAAAGGTAACCCGGAAGGATCAACCGCTGTGGCTCAGAAGAAATCCAACGGCAGTTACGAAGCAAAGGATATCCAGGTCCTTGAGGGCCTGGAAGCCGTCCGCCGCCGTCCGGGCATGTACATTGGCGGTACGGATATCAAGGCGCTGCATCATCTTGTCTACGAGGTCGTAGACAACGCCATCGACGAGGCCCTGGCGGAGGCTTGCGATCGCATTGAGATCGTTATTCACGCCGATAGCAGCGTGATGGTCACGGACAACGGCCGCGGCATCCCGGTTGGGCCGCACCCCACACAAAAGAAATCCGCCCTGGAGGTGGTTATGACGACGCTGCACGCCGGGGGCAAGTTCGGCGGCGGCGGCTACAAAGTCTCCGGGGGACTGCACGGCGTGGGCGTTAGCGCCGTAAACGCCTTGTCTGAGTGGTGCGAGGTCGAGGTGCGCCGCGACGGTCAGATTCACTTCCAGCGCTACGAGCGCGGCCATCCAAAGGCGCCGGTGAAAGCCACCGGCAAGATCAAGGACGGAACCACCGGCACAAGGGTCTCATTCAAGTTCGACAAGAAGATCTTCAAGGATGAGATCGATTATCGCTTCGACACCCTCTCCCAGCGCTTTCGCGAGATGGCGTTCGTAACCCGCGGAGTTACCATCTTCTTTCTGGATGAGCGCGCCGGCCGGGAGATGACGTTCTACTTCGAGGGAGGGCTCACCTCCTTCGTGCGCTACCTCAACCGCAACCGCGAGACTCTGCACTCCGTTGTCCACGTTGAAAAGGACGCGGAGGGCATGGGCATCGAGGCAGCCATCCAGTTCACCGATGCCTACACCGAATCGGTGTACTCCTTTGCCAATACCATCAATACCGTCGATGGAGGCACACACCTGACCGGGCTGCGGTCCGCGCTCACGCGGGTGGTCAATGACTACGCCCGCAAGAACAACCTGCTCAAAGATTCAGATGATAACTTCTCGGGCGACGACACGCGCGAGGGCCTGACCGCCATCGTCTCCATCAAACATCCCGATCCTCAATTCGAGTCGCAGACCAAGGTGAAGCTGATGAATCCGGAGGTGCAGACCTCCGTGCAGCAGATCGTCGGCGAGGCCTTCGCTACTTTCCTGGATGAGAATCCGCAGGCGGCGCGTGCCATCATCGCCAAGTGTCTCACCTCTGCCCGCGCCCGCGATGCGGCGCGCAAAGCCAGGGATCTCGTCATCCGCAAGTCGGCGCTCGAGTCGCTGACCCTGCCTGGGAAACTCGCAGACTGTTCCGAGCGCGATTCGAGCAAGACCGAGCTGTACATCGTCGAGGGTGACTCGGCCGGTGGATCGGCCAAGCAGGGTCGGGATCGTCACTTCCAGGCCATCCTACCCCTGCGTGGCAAGATCATGAATACTGAGCGCGCCCGGCTCGATAAGATCCTTTCAAGCAACGAGATCCGGGCGCTGATCTCGGCACTGGGAACGGGCATAGGTGATAACTTTGACTTGGAGGGCCTGCGCTACGGGAGAATCATCATCATGACCGATGCCGACGTGGACGGCAGCCATATCCGCACGCTGCTGCTGACGTTCTTCTTCCGCTACATGCCGCAATTGATCGACGGCGAGCACCTCTTTATCGCGCAGCCACCGCTCTACCGTCTCGCCCACAAGAATCAAATCAAGTACGCGTATGCCGACAAGGAGAAGGACAAGCTGCTAAAGGAGATGGGAGGCGCGGACAAGATCGCCATTTCACGTTACAAGGGTTTGGGCGAAATGAACCCCGAGCAGCTGTGGGAAACGACCATGAATCCCGCCAACCGCACTCTTCTGCAGGTGTCGGTCGAGGATGCGGCCGAGGCAGACCGCACTTTTGACATGCTGATGGGCGATGCGGTGGATCCACGCAAGCGCTTCATCCAAACGCATGCACGCTTTGTGCGCAACCTTGATGTATAGGGCGGCGTCTCGTCCCCGCTGTCATCCGCAAGCTTGCGTCACGGCCAGGTTCAAAGCAGAACCTGGTCGTTCTTTTAGTCAGGGAACCCTGAACAGTCGGCGGAGGAAGTTGAGCACGGAGTCGATGAACCGGGGAATCGGTGCTGCCGGCGTCTCGACTGGGGCGGCCGTTGGCGAAGGCACGACTATTGTGGGTGTTGCCGCAGGCACCGAGGTTGAGGTGGCCGCTGGCGTGGACGTCGGTGCGGGCAGGGCTGTGCTTGCAGGTTCCGGCAGGCGCACGATGCGCGGCGCGACCCACAACGGGCGGTCGCCCGCGGAGCTGCCGAGGTCGTTCACGCTCAATACCAACCTGATCTGCTTCCCGGCGAGTTCATTGAGGTCCAGATCCAGATCGTAGTAGTGTCCGTCGTAAAACTCGCCCAATGTCCAAAGATCGTGCGCCGCGCCTGTGGAGTCTAGATAACTGATGCGGAAGAGCACCGAGCACTGCTCCGCGTCAAGCTCGCACCCAACCAGTGCCTGGAACCGATCCCCGGCCTGCACCTGGTACTGGGGATACAGTCCCAGAATGTAGCCTTCCTTGGACGTGGACGGCATGGTCAGGAGGGTCGGCTGAGTGACTGTGGTCCCGTCCTCAAGGCTGGCCTGGCTCAGCACGGATATCGAACCGCGCGGATCACTGTCCGAGCCGGGGCAGTCCAAAGTCCCATCATTTGCCTGCCATTGAGCCACACACGCGTTGCTGGCGAAGTCGGCCACCTGCGCGGGCGTGGCAAGACCCCGTGGCGTGGAGTTCGGTGTCGGGGATGCTGCCTGGGCTGTTTCCGTGCCGACGAAGGCGGTGAGCGTTGCTTCCGCCCATCCGGTGGGCTGCCCGGAGGCCGACGAGGGCAGAACCCCTGATGTAGTTGCCGTGGGAACTGCCTGTCCAGCCACGCGGATCTGCACCCAAAGGTTTCCGGCCGCGGCTGGTCCGATGCCGAAAGTCGTTCTTTCGGGCGTCTGGAGCTGCCAGTATCCCTGGTATTGACCCGGCTCGGCCGGCGCAACCAGGTCGACGGATACATCTGCACTCTGGCCCGGAACCACCAATGCGGGCAGTGGGACTGAATCTGGCCCACTCATGTGATCCCCACGAACAAAGACAAGCTTGTACGCTGCCGTCCACGGGCAGTTGCCGGCGTTCTGTATCCTCCAGGTCTTGCGAAATGCCTCGCCGGGGCGCAGCGTCGCATTGTCGACGATTGTGACGTCGCCCAGGAACTCCGCGCGGTTGCATGCCGCGTCGAGCGTGGATGTTGGGCCGCTGGTCACGCGAAGCGTGGTCGAAGCTTGCGGTGCCGCGATGCTGGTCCGGGTCGGCGCGTTGATGGGCGTAAGCGTCAAGGTTGGCCGCGGCGTGTTCGTCGGGGCAGGCGTGGATGTCTTCGTGGGCGTGTTCGTCGGCGTGGAGGTGAAGGTCGCGGTCGGCGTCCGGGTGCGCGTGGCAGTCGGCGGGCTGGTCGGTGTGCGCGTCGGGGTCTTCGTCGGGATCTCGGTCGGTCGCCGAGTGCTCGTGGGAGCGTGCGTCGGTGGCGCGGTCGCCGTTGGCAGCGCGGTTCGCGTTGGCCGTGGCGTGTGCGTCGCGGTAGGGAGTAGCGTGCGCGTCGGGAGCGGCGTGGATGTCGCCGTGGGCCGCGGCGTGTGCGTCGCGGTGGGGAGTGGCGTACGCGTTGGAAGCGGCGTGGATGTCGGCGTCGGCGACGGCGTGTGCGTGGGTATCGGCGAGGCAGTTGGCGTACGGGACGGCGTGGCTGTGGGCGTTCGCGTCGGCAGAGGCGTCGGAGTGCTCGTGAAGATCACGTCCAGGCACGCTGGCCAAGAATCCGCGGCACTGAAGGCATCGCCCGTGTGGTCATAGGCATCGTAGATCTTGACGCGCAGCACACCGGGGAACTGCTTTAGTGTGGCGATCAACGGCTGCGCGATGCTGTATCCAATTCCCGTCGGCTGACAGTTGCCTGCGAGGTAGACGGAGAGAATGCCGTTGATCAACTCGACTTTCCGATAGCTCACGAAACCGTTACGCAGTACCATCAGCCCCTGTGACTGCTCCTCGACCGTTGGTCCCCTAAAGTACTCATCCAGCGCCACCGCCATGGTGTTCGCGGATCCGGGGATCTCGCGCCTAACGGCCTGGTCGAACAGCGCGCTGCCTGTACCCGACGGGCGCGTATTTGTGAAGTAGATATTGACGATCACTGGCAGCGGCGTAGGTGTGATGGTCGGCGACGACGTGGGCGATGGCGTGCGGCTCGGAGTCCGCGTGGGCGTGCTGGAGGGAACCGGCGTGGCCGATGGCCGTGGCGTCCGCGTGGGCGTGCTGGAGGGAACCGGCGTGGACGATGGCCGTGGCGTCCACGTGGGCGTGCTGGAGGGAACCGGCGTGGCCGATGGCCGTGGCGTCCGCGTGGGCGTGCTGGAGGGAACCGGCGTGGACGATGGCCGTGGCGTCCGCGTAGGCGTGCTGGAGGGAACCGGCGTGGACGATGGCCGTGGCGTCCACGTGGGCGTCGAGGTAGCCGTCAACGTCGGGGGCGGTGTCGCCGTATTGGTCCTGGTGGGGGTCGGCAGCTTCGTTTGCGTCGGCGGAGGAGATGCTGTAGATGAGGCGGTTGGAGTCGTGCTGCTCGTCGCCGTAGGTGACGCGGCTCGAGTCGCGGTGGGTGCCGGTGTAGGCGTGGCACTCGGAACCGCGGTACGCGTGGCTGTTGGCAAGGCTGTTCGCGTGGCTGTGATAGCCGCGGCCGCTCGCGCGACCTGCGTGCTGGTGAATGAGGGAACCGCCGTAGAGGTTGGTAGGCGTGTGCTTGTCGGAGTGGGAAGCGGCGTGGAGCTAGGGGCGGAGGTGTTGGTTGATGTTGGAGCCGTGGTTGCCGTCGGCATGGGTCGCGGCGTTGAGGTCGGCGCAGGGGTGGTGCTCGGCACTGGCGTCTTGGTCGGTGGGGGAAGTGGACTGGCCGTTGCCGTTGGAGTGATTGTGCGAGTGCTCGAAAGTGTGGCTGTTGGCAAGGGGGAGGCGGTAGCGGTCGGGGGCGGGCTGGCTGTGACGGTTGGGGGTAAACCATCGAGCGCGAATCGACCTGATGCCTTCCAGTCGGTTCCAACGAAGACCTGCACTTCATAGTCGCCGGCCTGCCATTCCGGTGCGGGCCGGAGCCAGCTGGCGACGGCAACTCCGGGCGGAAACTCCTTCCACGACGTCGTGTCGACGTGTTTGAGCTCTCCATTCTGGTACCAGAGCGCCGTCCATTCAACCTTCACGCCGATGGGCTGATAGGTGAACACCGCATACATCTGCTTGATGGGATTGCGGAACTTCTCACCGGGGGCGACCAGCGTGTAGTTGTTGATCTCGGTGGAGAAACGCAGCCGCCCGAACTGGATGTCAAAGGCCGGTGTCACCGTCCCCTGGATCATCGCCTGCACCGCGATGGGCATTGCCGGCGTGGGAGACACGGCAATGGTCGGCGGGATGACCGGCGAGGGGGTGATCACGATCGCAGTCGGCGTGACAGAGGGAGGGATCGGCGTCTCAGTCGGCGGACCCGGCGAGGCCGTCTCAGACACCTGAGGCGTTTGAGTGGAGGGCAGGGTGGCCGGCTCTGCGGCGGGTTGTGCCAGCCGGCCGAAAACCAATAAGGCCACGGCGAGCGCCGCAGAGAGCACAGAGAGCAACACCGAGCCGCGTGCCTGCACGATATATCGGCGGCGCAGCCGGTAGTCCGACCATCGACGGCTTGTCTGGAGTGTGCGAATTGCCGAGAGGAGACTGAAGATGGCCCCCAGCCCAAAGATGAGCACTCCGATCCACAGCGCGATGAACGACATTGTCTCAAAATTATACGCCACTTGCTGCAGCAGGGGCCTCTGCGGAACGCCGATTGAACTGTCTGGCTGGAGGCGATGCATTGACCCGAGTTGTTACCGCCTCCAAGCAACCAGTTGCTTGTTGCCGCGGCCAGTTTCTTCACTTGCGCGGAATGTAGACTGCCGGAGACTTCTTGATCTCAGCGCTGGTTTCATCGTTTCACGTGGCGTCCGCATGGTCAAAAGAGCCCATGGCCGGCATCTTCTTTCTTCGGTTTATGTGGATTCTCGCGGGGTGTAATCTTGGGCCGCATCCGGCGAAATGGCGGGTGCGCTGCGCCCTGGATCGGCCTCCTGGGAAGCCCATACGTTGAGGTGAGAACCTTTGCACCGACCCGCGCGTTACCCCGCCGCTCCCACATCCTTTATCGATCCCGCCTTGCCTGGTACGGTCGACTTTGAGTTCAGTTTTGCCTTCCAGCCCATTGTCGACGCTTCAGCGCGCAAGGTGATCTCATTCGAGGCTCTTGTCCGTGGACCGCACGGAGAACCGGCCTCCGAGGTCTTCGCGCGCGTCCCCCGGGACGATCTGTATTGCTTCGACCAGGCCTGCCGGCTGAAGGCCATTCGCTTGGCAGCCCGCCTCAATCTGCACGCCTCTCTGAATCTGAACTTCTTTCCGAACTCAGTCCAGCGTAGCAGCGAGTATCTGGGGGCCACCCTCGAGGCTTCGCGCCAGGCAGGATTCCCTGTGGAGCGGCTTGTGTTTGAGGTGACCGAGACGGAGTACCTGCAGTATCGCGGCAGTGTTGAAGGTCTGTTCGACAAATACGCTGCCTATGGTTTCCAGACCGCCATCGACGACTTTGGAACTGGCTTCTCTGGGCTGCGCAGGCTTGCCGAGTATCGGCCCAGTTACATCAAGCTTGACCGCGGTCTTGTTTCTGACATCCACGAGCATCGGGTGAAGCAGGTCATAGTCAGGGGCATTCGCAGCATCTGCCGTCAGCTGTCCATAACTCCTGTCGCGGAGGGCGTGGAGACGGTTGAGGAGTACCGCTGGCTTAGGGTAGCGGGTATTCACATTTTTCAGGGCTACTACTTTGCCCAGCCTGCCTTCGAGGCCCTGGCAGAGGTCAAGCCGGCAGTTTTCTAATTCGCCAGACCAGGCGGGTAGCCTTCTTGAGGGTTTCAGGCCTTGGGGGATTATTGTAGGGCGGGTAGGCCGACACCGAGAGTGGTTCCCGGTCAGGTCCGCCCGCCCGTGCCCAATTGCCACAGATTACGTCCAACTACCTGATATTCCTCTCTCACCTTGGGATCGAGCCGCCTCTCCCATCCTCCGCAGTTCAGACCAATATTGTGACAAATGACACGTGAATTGAGCTGTCATTTGTGCTACATTCTCCACAAGTATCTTCCACCGTGGTCTGAGTTCCTGACAAAGGAGGCACAATGAGCACCAAAGCACCCGTAGCACCTGCGGGCCTGTTCCTGCGTAAGTCCTCCGGGCTGGTGAGGGCTTTCTCCCCTTTCGATGGATTCCTGTATGGCGTGTATGCGAATTCCATCGTAGTGGCCGCTGCGCTTTCCTATGCGGTGTCCTGGCCATGGAATGACGCCAACATTCCCTTGGGCATCGTCATGGTCTGTTTGGCATTCATCCCCTGCTTCACGGTTTACGCCATGCTCACCAGCCTTATGCCCCGGGCAGGTGGTGACTACGTGTGGCAGAGCCGGTCGCTAGGCGGCTTCTGGGGGTACATCTTGGTCTTCACTCCGCTCCTGTTCGGTCCATGGTTCTACATGGCGTCCAACGTGGCGCCGGGCTCGAGCATGGTGATGGCGCCGTTCTTCATTACTTTGGGCAATCTGCTCAATGCGCCGGCTCTCACCACTTTCGCCACCTGGCTGATCACCAAGGTGGGTACTTGGTGGTTCTATGTTTTCTACTGCTCGTTCGCGGCCGTCGTCCTGGCCCTCGGCATGCGGTTCTATGCCAAAGTGCAGCGCTGGAGCTTCTACGTCGGAATGCTGGCCATCCTCACTTGGGTGGGCATGCTGCTCTTCACGACCTCTGCCGGCTTTCAGGCAGGCTTCAATAATTTCATGGCCAATACACTGAATTGGGGGGGTGGCCACGCCTTCCAGCAGGTGCTTCAGATGGCAAAGGATAATGGCTATCAGGCACTGCCGCTTTCTCAGACCCGCCTCCTGCCGTCCTTCCTGATCGGGCCTGCCCTGGCCTATACCTTCATGTATATCGCCTGGACGGGCACGCTTGTCGGCGAGATTGGCGGCGTGAACCAGTTCAAGAATTCCTTTAGGATGTTCATGGGCGGCAACATCTTCTCTATGATCATCTGCGCCGGATTCTTGTGGCTTCTGATCTCGCGCATCAGCAATGAGTTCTTTACGTCCTCCAATTTCCTGTGGATGACGGGCAATACCGGCGACATGCCGGTGGCACCGTACTACGGCATCTTCTTGATGTCCCTTAGCCAGAACCCGCTGGTTTGGCTGTGGATCGCCATCGGTCTAAGCGCCTGGTTCTGGATTTGGCCCACCAATAACATGGTCATGTCGACCCGCGTGATGTTCGCCATGTCGTATGACCGCATGCTCCCGGGCTTTGTTGCCCGTGTCTCCCAGCGTTGGGGTGCGCCCATTGTGGCGATCGGTATCTGCTACGTTGGCTCATTGATCATGGGTTGGCTGTACTTCTTCACGGGCTTCTCCAAGCTCACGCTGGACATGCCGCTCATGACCTCCATTGCCTTCGCCACCAGCACTGTCGTGGGCATGCTCTTCCCGTACCTGAAGTCCACGCGCAAGATCTACGAGGGGTCCCCGATCTCGAAATACAAGCTCTGGGGCGCGCCTCTCATTACGGTCATGGGCGCCCTGGGAGCGGTGTACTTCGCCGTCATGTTCTATCTCTACATCAGTGATCCACGCTATGGCACCAATGATCCTCTCTCGGCGATGTACATCTTTGGCGCGCTGGTTATCAGCGCCATCATCTACCTGGCCTACCGGTCCTATCGCCGCCGCCAGGGTGTCAACACAGACTTGACCTACCGCGAGATCCCGGTCGAGTAGCCGTTCGGGCACCCGGCCCGCTGCTTGGGCCGCGAGTACAATGGGATTCTCCAACTCCAGGAGGTGCTGCAGCGCCTGAGGCTGCAGCCCTCCTGGTAACTTGCGTTGCGTAGCCATTTGTTGAGAGGAGCCTGAATTGTCTGCGAAAAATGGATCGCCCACGAAATTCCTCTTCGCAACCGATATCCATGGTTCTGAACGGTGCTGGCAGAAACTGGTCAACTCGGGCGCATTCTTTGAAGTGGATACCATCATCCTGGGCGGGGATATGACCGGCAAGGGCATCCAGGCCATCGTGGAAAGCACGCCCGGTGTATGGCGCACGGACTTCTTGGGGGAGGCGGTTGAGGTCTATGGTGAGCCCGAACTGTCCCAACTCGAGCAAAGGGTCCGTGCAGCAGGGTTCTACCCCAGCAAGATGACGGCGGAGGCCTTCGGGGAATTCGTTGGATCACCCGAGGTCCAGCAGAAGACATTTGAACGCTTGATGGGGCAAACCATCGAAGGCTGGCTGGAATTCGCGGAGAAGAAACTGAAAGGGACCGGCAAACGGATCATCGTCACCGCAGGCAATGATGATCCATTGTTCATCAACGATCTATTCACGGGCTCCTCGGTTGTCATCATGGCCGAGCGCCAGGTCTTCCCGTTGGACGAGCATCATGAAATGATCAACGAGGGCTACTCGAACCCGACGCCGTGGCACACTCACCGCGAGATGAGCGAGGAGGATCTGTACAAGGCGATCAGTCAGCAGGCAGAGCAGTTGAAGGACGTCAAGAACGCCATCTTCAACCTCCACGTTCCGCCTCACAACTCAAGACTCGATGATGCCCCCCTGCTGGACGAGAATCTGGTGCCGGTCGACGGCGGTCGCACATACGTCCCGGTCGGAAGCACAGCCGTTCGCAAGGCGATTGAGACGTATCAGCCGCTCCTGGGCTTGCACGGTCACGTGCATGAGGCCAAGGGTTCTGCCAGCATTGGTCGGACTCTATGCTTGAATCCAGGCAGCAACTACACCGAGGGCATTCTGTCAGGTTATCTGGTCTTGCTGGATAGGGACCGCATTCGTGGTTTCCAGCCCGTGACCGGCTAGGGATCAGGATGCCCACCGGCGCGGCAAACGCGACCCAATCAGATTAGAGGTGATGAAATGGAGCAACAGGAGTTTCTGGACTACGCCTATCGAATCGTGGAAGAAGGCCAACAGCGCGGCGCCACGTTGCGGCTGCTTGGCGCAGTCGCCTTCCATGTCCATTGTCCCGTACACCGGTCTTTCCAGGCAAAAGCCGGTCGCGCCTTCACCGATCTGGACTTCGCTGCGTACTTCAAGCACTATGAGGCGATTCGGAGCGTGTTCAACACGCTGGGCTTCTGGGAGGATCGCGAGGTTGCCGTGGTTTACGCCCGTCAGCGGCTCGTCTTCAATGATCCGAATTCCACGCTGCACGTCGACATATTCTTTGACAAACTGGATTTCTGCCATCCCATTCCATGGGCCGGAAGGCTGGAAGTCGACACACCCACAATCCCGCTCGCCGAAATGCTCTTGGAAAAGATGCAGATCGTCAAGCTCAACGAGAAGGACGTGATCGATACGTTGATGCTGATCCGTGAGCATACGCTGGACAGCAGCGACTCCGATACCATCAACGCGATACGGATCGCCCGGCTCTGTGCGCAGGACTGGGGATTGTGGCGCACTCTTACCACGAACCTACCCAAAGTGATGGACCTATCTGGCGATTACGCATGGCTGGATATGGACGATCGCGCTGTCATCCAGCAACGCATCGATCAACTGCTGGCTGTCATAAGCCAGGAACCCAAGAGCCTGGCCTGGAAGGCCCGCAGTTTGGTGGGCGATCGCGTCCAGTGGTACAAGGATGTACACGAGGTGAACCAGTAGCAAAGGGCACTTGCAGGAAGCTTGGAGGAAATCGGACATGTTGCTTGCAGATGCAGAACGCGCCATTTCGGCTGCCCGCGCCAAAGCGGCTGAGATCGGCGTGGCAATGGCAATTGCCGTGGTAAATGAGGCCGGATTCTTGATCGGCTTCATCCGCATGGATAACTCCGAACTTGTCGCCATACCGATTGCCCAGGATAAGGCCTTCACCGCCCTGGTGAACCGCATGACTACCATGGAGCTTGGCACGCAGTGCCAGCCGGGGGGCCCGTTGTATGGCATCCAGAACAATCTCGGCGGGCGGATGGTGGTTTTCCCAGGCGGCGTGCCGGTCTGGAGAGATGAAAAGCTGATCGGCGCCGTGGGGGCGAGCGGCGGAACGGTCGAACAGGATCATCTCTGCGCCACAGCCGGGGCATCTGCAGTGTAAGATGAGAATTCACCTCAAGTGCATTGGCGATCTGCGCGACTACTTGTCGCGTGAGACACAGGAGATCGACCTGGCCAATGGCTCATCGTTCAGCGACCTGTTGTCAACGATCGCGGAGCGCTGGGGGGGTAGGCTGCCTCCATATCTCTGGGATCCGCAAGAGCATCGTTTCCGCGGTGCGGTCTTCTTCGTCATCGACAAGCAGGTGGTTCAAGATCTTTATGCACCCTTGGAAGATGGCAGTGAGGTGATATTGATGCGGGCGCTTTCGGGAGGATGAGATCCTTTCGGCGCGCTTTCAGCTTCCACAGGATGTCCAGTCAGGAGACCCAATGGCAACCACAACCATCAAAGGATACGCAGGTCGACAGTTGAGGGTCAACCTTGATGGGTGGCGCTCTCTCTCTGAGCCAATATCTGGGGAAACGTCCAGGCAGTACCTCGGCGGAGCAGGTTACGCGGCGAGACTGCTCTATGACGAACTTGAGAAGGGCGTGGACCCCCTCGGCCCAGAGAACATCATGATCGTGGCCACCGGCCCGCTGAGCCTGAGTGCAGTGCCCGGGGGCGGTTCTGCCGTGCTGTGCTTCAAGTCGCCCCTGACGAATGTTTGGGGCGAGTCGCGGGTGGGCGGCGATTCGGGTCCAGATATGAAGAAGGCCGGCTTCGACTATCTGATCATCAAGGGTGTTTCGCCGAAGCCCGTGTATCTGCATATCCACGAGGGACAGTGCGAATTCCGGGACGCGACGAAATTGCTCGGCATGACAGTATCGGAGAAATCTGCCGCCATTCGCAAGGAGCTTGCAGACGCAAAAGCATCCGTGCTGTGCATCGGACCCGCCGGCGAACACCTGGTTAAGGTGGCGGCCGTAATGTCTGATGATCGGGCGGCAGGACGCTGCGGCGGCGGTGCGGTCTGGGGGAGCAAGAACCTGATTGCCATTGCCATGCAGGGCAAACAAAAGATCGACGCGGCGGATCCCGCACGGTTGAAGAGCTTCCTGAAAGCCTCGCACGATGAGATCAAGACCCTTCCGGGCTTCTTGGGGTTGCAGGGCGGGGGCACTATTGGAGATACCCCCAGCAACGATGACGGCGGCGACTGGCCCACCAAGAACTGGCTCTCGAATTCCTGGGGTAAGGGCCCTGAACTTCATGACCATTATCAGGCAAAGAACTTCATCAAAGGCTTTGGCTGCTACCGGGGATGCACCATGGCCTGTGCGCGTTGGGTGCAGGTTGCCGATGGCGGCTACAAAACGCCCGAGCACGGCGGGGCAGAGTATGAGTCCATTTCCTGCTTTACGGCCTATGTCCTGAACGAAAACATGGACGCGGCCATCCACAGCACATATCTGTGCAATGAGTTGGGGCTGGATACCATATCGACCGGTTCCATCATTGCCTTCGCAATGGAGTGCTTTGAAAGGGGCATGCTTGGGGACCTCGATCCTGAGGGCCTTGATCTTCATTGGGGCAATGCCGCAATCCTGCCGGTTATTGTGAGGAAGATCGCCTACCGGGAAGGTCTGGGGAATATCCTCGCTGAGGGTGTGCGCCAGGCCGCCGCCGTCATCGGCCAGGGCGCGGAGGACTTCGCCGTCCATGTGAAGGGTTTGGAGGGACCGGCCCATGATCCTCGGTCCGGAAAGGCTCTCGCGATCACGTATGCCACTGCTAACCGGGGTATGTGCCATATTCATCCGTTGGAGGGCATGGCGTGGGATCGGGGCAAGATCGATTGGGGGATGATGAAGTATGGCGTTCCGGATCCGAACACAGTGGAGCGCTGGGATGAGACTGGGAAGGGCGGCGCCGTGGCCTTGCTTCAGGACGGCCTGGCATTGCCGGAGGTCCTCGGCACGTGCAAGTTCTACATGTACGGCGGCATCACCGTGGATCACTGGGCAGAGATGGTCTCGGCTCTGACGGGTTGGGAGATCGATGGCCGTGAGCTGCTGAAGGTTTCGGAGCGTGTGCTTAACCTGCAGAGGATGTTCAATGTCCGCGAAGGCATCACCAGGAAGGATGATCAGATTCCTCAGCGGGTGCGCGCAGTGCCGTCCTTCGGAAAATACGCCACGGAACCCGCGGTTGAGGTTCGTGACATGGATGGAATGCTTGAGGAATACTACTTGAAGCGGGGCTGGGATCCGGCCACGGGCATTCCGACTCAAGATAAGCTCAAGGAACTGGGTCTGGCGTAGTTCTGGGCGGCGCGTTACTTCACCGTAGGATCTGCAGCTGGTTGTTCTTGGCTGAAGCGAACAGCGGCAGATGGATCTTGCTCAGGTCGTCTGAAGAACGGACCACGCCCGGCGGCGAGACGTAACCTGCGCGGCTGAACAGCCATGCTCTCAGTATGTCCTCGCTGACGCCCAGCGGTTGCAGCACCTCGTGCACCGCGCGCAGCACGAGCTCCCTGTAGCGGGGGAGGTCCAGGCTGCGCGGGTCGAGATCATCTGCTAGTTCCCAGGCGCGCGCGCCGGGGCCCGCGGCGATGTGCAGGTAGCGCACCCGCTGACCCATCTTTAATGTCTTGCCCATGACCTCCAGTTGTTTTGCAGCGGTTGCAGCATGCGAGAAATAGCTGTAGTCATTCAGTTCGCGGCTCAGGGTCTGCGCAACCACCATTTCATCGAGTGGAACCTGCCCGGCTTTCAATGCCGCCAGCTTTTCCTGTATTACCGCCAGGATTTCAGGGAACAGAGCGACCAGTTTGTCCGGGTCGGGCTCGCGCGCCAGGATGTTCAGGATCTCGATCTGCAGGTTGGACACAAATCGCGGGGTGTCGCTGCGGCGCAGGGCGATGCCGCGGATCTTGTGATCGCCGTCGGCCGACAGGCCGTAGAAGCGATTGGCCACCGAGATGTTCGCGTTCTCGCGCGTCCCCAGGAAAGCGAACCATGGGTAGATGTTTTGCAGTTCTATCGGTAGATGGGTCTCCTGCTCAATCGCCTGTGCCAGGGCCTGAAAATCCGCCGCAGAAGCGCCCGGGCAGGAAACGAACAGGCTGTCGACGTATAAATGCAGCACCCGGAAGCCTCTGCCCTCCGCCACCAACTTGGCGCGGGTGATGACTTTCCTCGAGAGGAACGAAACCACCTCGTGCGCGTTGATGCGCCCGAATGTCGAATTGGCAAAACCCAGCCGCCCGTACGCGACGACCGTCAGCCACTTGAGCGCGTCCACCACAGCTTTGTATCTGCGCCGCATGGAGCGGTAATGCGGATCCTGCGGGTCCAGCGTCTTCAAGAGGCGTTTCAGCCTCAGCCGTTTGTCCCGCAGCGGGCGCAGCGCGGTCGGCATCAGCCCGGGGCGCGTCCCAACCTTCACGCCGAGTTCGGGCAGTTCCAGCGCCTGCGGTTCATCCGCGCCTGCCGTTTCGGGTGACACGTTGAATTCAATCATGATCGAGGCCATCATGGAACTGAAATCCAGGATTGCCACATCCGGAAAGACGCCCACCGGCGGCTGCAGGATGAGCCCGCCTCGGTCGGACTTCACCATCTGGCTGTAATTCTTGGGGATCTCCCCCTTCTGGTGTTGATAGGGGATCAGCACGCCGCGGCGCATGGCGGTGATGGTTTGCAGCGCGGCGATGCCCGCGCCCGGCGAGCGCCTGGCAGCCTCCTGCACCGGCAGGCCGGTCATGCGCGTCTCCTCGATGGCGCCGATTAAGCCGTAGTCCGCGAAGGTCATGCCATTCCGGCTGTCGATGTGCCAGCGGCCGCGCAGGTGGACCTGCTGGCCGCGGTAGTGCGCGCGCCCGTAGTTGAAGAAGCTCACTTCCTTGTGCCGCAGCACCGGCATGGAGGTATCGCGGTTCGGATTGATGGAGATGCCGGTTTGCTTGGAGGCCTCTTCCAGGTGGGAGAACAGCCACGTGTCCCCAAAGTGGGTCTGGATCACATCCGGGTCGTACGTCTCGAGAATGCCCTGCAGCAGTGAGAGCAGCGCGCGCGGCCTGTCGAGGGGCGCGCGCACACTGAAGCCGTCATATTTGATCAGCAGGCGTTTGGGCGAGGCGCTTGTGGGATCGACGTCGGGTCTCAGGTTCAGTTTCCTGAATCGCGGCAGCCTTGGATCCAACTCCTCCGGCGAGTCGGATGTGCTGATGCTCACCAACTGCCCGTCTTCCTGCGCGGTCACCTCGCAGTGCGCCATCATGAACACATTGCGGGCCGCGGCAAAGCGCAGCGGCAGAGGGATATCCACGTCGTAGAAGACCAGGTCCGGAAATTGCCGCTCAACCTGCTTGAACAACGCCGGGTACGCGGCTGGGTTGGGGACCCGGGCCTCCACCACGTCCTGCGGCCCCGCGAACAGATCTTCGCGCCGCGTGTACTGTAACCTCACCTTCCTGGATTTCAGGAAACGCCAAAGCTGGCGCAAACGCTGCACGTCGCCGCCGGCATAGAACGGAACGTCGAGATCCCGATCGAAGAAGCAGTGCGGCTTTTCGTCATCCCCCAACAGCCAGAAGGTCACGCCCTTTTCAGGATGGGCGTACAGGTCGAACAACCATCCGCTGCAGCTATTCATGGGCCATCATCTTGCTCTCCAGAGGCGTCCACCGGCTGTTGCAGATGCCCGTCAGGGTACTGCAGTCGTTCTTGGTCCTGCTTGAGCTTCTCGATCTCCGCCTGAAGCTCGTTGATGGCATGGTTGGTCCGTTTGCGTTCCTCCAGCAGGATGACCAGCAGGGTTGCCTCCATCGGCATCAGGCTGGCGGCGTTGGCAATGGCAGCCCGGTTGTTCAGTGCATATTCGTAGAACCTGTTGAGGATCCACCGCTCGTGTGGCGGCAGCATCTCCGAGAATGGCTTTAGCTCGCCGATCACCTCATGCACCAGCTGCGTTGCGGACGGAAAATTCCTGCCCATGTCGCTCCTTGCCTAATGACCCCGGCTGCATTTCGTGTGCAGATCTTCTTTCCTGCCTCTCTTTCCTCTCAGCTTCATACGCGTTCACCACTGGCGAAAAACGAAAGCTGCACATCTTCTGCTGCCGGCATCTCGTCAAGCCGCAGGACATCGTCAGCCGTCGCAGCCACCAGAGGGAAGAACTGCCTGTATTCCTCCGTCTGCATGCGCTCGACAAATACGATCAGCGGCCGCAGCAGGGAAAGGCGCTGCAAATGCTTGCAGCATTGTTCCAGCACGCGCCGGCGCACGGAAGCTTGGATATCCGGGCTGTAGAAATGATGCAGGAAGTCCAGGATCAGGATCGGATCGCGTTCCGGCCGGATGTCCTCCAGCAGGTCCAGCACCTGGTAGCACGTGAACGGCCTCGCCAGCCGCACCCGTCCCAGCACCTGCTGCACCTCGGTCGTCCTGCGGCGGACGGACTGGACCAAGGCATAGGTCGGGATCCATTCGCCACCGGCAATGGCATAGAAAGAACCGCGCAGGGCCAGCGCCGCGAACAGTTCGGTGATTCCTGCGCTTTGCCTGCCGGCGGTCTCGATCAGCCGCAGCCGAGCGGGCTGGCTCACAAGCTGCAGGGAATGGGATGCAAGGTCTGGTAGTGTGTTCATGCTCGAGAAGATACATTGATCAAAAAATCCCCGAAAGGGGATTCGCGAGTGATTTCGGAGTGATTTCTGAGTGAGCCAGATGTGGCGTGAAAAGGGATGCGGAGCCTAGCCGTGGTGGTCCTCCCACCACGCCTCAAAGTCCCACTGCCTGAGAGCCTGCCGGAGTTCCTTTCGGTTCACACCGAACTTGGCATAGATGTGCTTCGAATGTGTTCGCACCGTTTCATAAGAGATGCCCAGCGCGACGGCGATCTCATAGCTCCTGTATCCTAGGCACGTGAGCGCGGTCACCTGCTGCTCGCGGGCTGAGAGCAAGCCCCAGATATCTTCGTACTTGCGCTCGTCGCTTAGAGCCTTCATGCCGGATTCAATGATGTCGTTGTACACTTCACGTTCCGCTCGCTGCTGCGAGACCGCCATCTCTCTGACGGTTCGCACCAACTGCTCGTTCTTGGAAAAGACGCGCCACACGATCCCCGGTCGTCTTTTCTCGAGCATCTCGCGCAGGCGTGGAGGCAGCAGGAACATTCTCAAATCCGAAGTGTTGCGGGATTCTTTCCACGTGTACGTGCCTCCTGGGTGGCAGGGGGGTGGGGGGACGGATGACGGTCGTTCTCACCCAGCAGATAAGTGATGGACATGCATATTGTATAGAACAAATGTTCTGGAGTCAAGAGGCTGTCTACCCTGGACTTGGATGCGGGTAGGCGTTTCCTGCAGGTGATAGAATTTCGAGCGCCATGGGTCGCTCTGCCTCCCAACCCCACGCGCCGCAACTCTATCTCGCTCTGAACGCCGTCGCCCTCTTCGGCGCTGCAGCTCTGATGCCCTTGCTTTCCAGAAGCGGCGGTTTCTCCAACCTCCGGCTGATCCTCGTGACCGCCACCGCGGCGCTGGCCCTCGCGGCCGCAGGTGCCGCCATCCACTTTCATTTCCACCCATCAAAGGTACGCCGCTTCGCCAGGGCCATACCCGCCAAAAGGCCGCAGCTGGCGGTGGCCCTCGCCGTCGCATTCCTGGGCTTCTGGTGCCTTACCTGGTTCCCTCCGCAATACACGGGTGATGCCTACCACTACTTCATCGGACTGTATCCACTCATCCTCTGTGGCTTGCTTGCCAGCGGGTCTGCCCTCGCATTGACCATGGTCCCTCACGGCGGCTCCTGCATTGAATGGTGGACGAGATATTTCCGCCAGCGGCGTCTTGCCATATATGTTGCCCTGTTGGCATTGGCTGCCTTCGCACTCGTAGCGCTTATCACCACCCAGTTCCGCATCCTGCACGGCCATGAGCCCTACTGGTACGGAGCCGGCGTGCCTCTTCTCGCTGCGCAGGTCCTCTTGGCGATGCTGATTGCCGTGCCGGCGCTCCGGCTTGAGAGGTGGCCGGGGACCAGGCGGCTCTCCGCGGACCTGATCCTGTTCGCCCTCATCTGGGGCATTGCCGCCGCCCTCTGGGCAGCGCGGCCTGTGCCCGCGAGCTACTGGATCACTGCGCCCCGCCCGCCGAACTTCGAGTTCTATCCGTTCTCTGATCTGGTCACCTACGACGTGGCCAGCCAGTTTGCCCTCATCGGTCAAGGCATCTTCAATCGCATGTTCTTGGATCGCGCGTTGTACGTGAGCTTCCTGGTCTATCTGCACACCATTGGCGGCCAGAACTACCAGCAGCTCATGTCGATCCAGGCTGCGGTTTTCGCCGTGTTTCCTGCCTTGCTGTACCTCATCGGCAAGCACCTGCACAGCCGGACGGCCGGCTTGGTGCTCGCGGCGCTGATCATCATGCGCGGTCTCACCAGCTTGCAGGCCTCTGCCTGGATCGACACGGCAACCTTCAAGCATATGCTGACCGATTTCCCAACCGCCATCGGCATCGCCGTGTTCCTGGTGCTTATCCTGAGGTGGATGACGGCGCCCCGCGAACGCGCCGCGTGCGCGATCTGGGCCGGCGGCGTACTGGGTCTCACGTCGCTTCTGCGGCCCCATGTGCTCCTCCTCATGGCTGCGACCGCCCTGCTCGTCATCTGGCTGTATCGATCCCACTGGACGCGCGGACTTGGTACCGCCGCCCTCGCTTTGCTGGCATTCCTGATGGGAGTGCTGCCGTGGATGACGCTTGGACCCAGATCGGGTTCGCTCCTGGCGTTCTATGGCCAGCGCATCGAAGACGTGATCGCCCAACGGTATCCGCGCGCTGCTGCCACTCCACTGCCTGAGGTCTCCGCGACGCCAACTGCCTCTACCCTGGCTGTGGCGCCGGCAGCCCCTGTGCCCGTTGCGCCCGCTCCAGCGTTTGCGCAGTTCGCGCCGCCTGCCGATCCGGGCTTGCCTTTCATCGCGGATCACTTCCTGCACAATCTTGTTACCTCAGGCATGATCTTTCCCGACTCGCCGCAATTCCTCTTGGTGAAGAGCGTGGTCAAGGAGGAGCAGGATTTCTGGCTGCCCAGATGGAACGGCAGCATGAGTCATTTGTCGGCCTTCATGCTCGTCCTCAGTCTCGCATGGGTCGCGTTCGGCATTGGCACGGCGGTTCAGCGTGATCGCCTACGCGGCGTCGTGCCCATCGCTGTGCTGCTGCTCTACTTGGCAGCCAATTCATTGGCGCGCACTTCTGGCGGACGGTACATCGTCCCGGTGGACTGGATCCTTGTCGTCTACTTTTCCATCGCCATAGCCGAACTGGTCCACGCAACCAGCTCGCTCTTTCAGGGTGAATCCATTCGCACGCCAGCGGCATACCCGGAATTGCCGCGAGAACGTGTGGCGGCTCCGTTCCGCCCGGCCAAATCAGCGGAGTGGACCGCAGCGCGCCTGTTGAACAAGGCATCCCATCCCCTGGTTGCTCCGTTACTGGTTCTGCTGATTGGCGCGCTAATTCCGCTTGCCGGTGTGTTGTACCCCCCACGATACACGGCGACCGAAACTTCGATCCTCCTGGCCGAGCTGCGGAGATACCTCCCGCAGGCGGGAGGCGGTGAGGTGGCTCTTGAAGCCTTCCTGCAGCACCCAGATGCCATGCTGCTGCAAGGGCGCCTCCTGTACCCACTCCACTATCGTCAAGGTCAAGGCGAACCGACCCGCTACGCGCCCTACACCGCCCGGGACTACCCGCGGACGGTTTTCGTGCTCATAGGACTGCGAGGCAGCAAGTACGTCATGCTTCCTGGGGATAGGCCCGGGCGGCTGCCGAACGTCAGTGATGCCATAGTCCTTGGCTGCCTCGACCGTCAATCCGGGCTGATCAGTGCCCTCGCGGTCGCACTGCCGAATCTGCGGGCCGGGCTTGAACGCAGCCCGGTGGCCCCGCTCAACTGCCCGCTGCCCGAGCCCGTCTGCGACAACAACGGCAACTGCTACTGATCGCCCCCTGGATATCCTCCCTGATCTTTCATAGCCCATGATCTCTCCCATCATCCACATCCATGAACTGAGCAAGACCTACGAGGTCACCGAACGCGAGTCCGGCATGCTGGCTTCGGTCCGGAGCCTCGTGCACCGCACTCGGGAGGAGGTCCGCGCCGTCGATCGGATCTCGTTCGATCTTGCCCCCGGCGAGGTCGTCGGCTTCCTTGGCCCCAATGGCGCCGGGAAGACCACGACCCTCAAGATGCTCTCGGGGCTGCTTTACCCGACCGCCGGCGAAGTGACGGTGCTCGGCTATCTTCCGTCAAAACGGATGGGCAGCTTCCTGCGCCAGATCACGCTCGTGATGGGGCAGCGCAATCAACTTGTCTGGGACATCCCGGCCATGGATTCATTTGAGCTCAATCGCGCCATCTACCGCATTCCCCAGGCGGACTATCGCCGCACTCTCGACGAGCTGACGCAGCTTCTCGAGCTGGGCCCGCTGCTGCGCAAGCCTGTTCGCAATCTATCACTGGGCGAGCGCATGAAATGCGAGATTGCCGCCGCGCTGCTGCACCGGCCGCAGGTCGTCTTCCTCGACGAACCGACGATCGGCCTGGATGTGACCATGCAGCGCCGCATTCGCGATTTCATCGCCGAGTACAACCGGCGCTTCGGCGCCACGGTGCTGCTCACCAGCCACTACATGGCGGATGTTGAAGCACTGTGCAAGCGGGTCGTGGTCATCCATCACGGCCGCCTGCTCTTTGATGGCGAGCTGTCTGCGCTGGTTCGGCAATTCACCGCCCACAAGACCCTCGTGGTGCAGTTGGAGGATGGCCGCCTCGACCTGGGCAAGTACGGCGAGGTGCTGTCCTCTGAAGAGGGCCGCTATACCTTGCGCGTACCGAAAGCCCAAACCGCCCGCATCACGGAGCAGTTGCTCGCCGACCTTCCGGTCATAGATCTGCTGGTCGAGGATCCACCCATCGAGGAAGTGATCGAGCGCGTCTTTGCGCAGGAGATCGAGTGACGGCGCTGGCGCAGCTGTACCTGCAGCAGTTCAAGACCACGTTCGCAACCATGGTCCAATACCGGGCTTCCCTGTTCATCTGGATGATCGGCCACGTGCTGGAGCCGTTGGTATATCTTGTGGTTTGGTCGGTGGTCGCAGAGGGGGGCGGTGGCAGCGCGGGGAACTACACCACCGCACAGTTCGCCGGGTACTTCATAGTCCTCATGTTAGTGGAGAACGTCTCGTACACATGGATCATGTACGAGTATGACTACCGCATACGGGAAGGCCTCCTGTCGCCGGCGCTGCTCCGACCGGTACATCCCATCCACGCCGATATCGCCGAGAACATTTCCTCCAAGGCGATCACCATGCCCTTCATGCTCGTGGTCGCCGGGGTGCTGGCGGCGGTCTTTCACCCCTCCATGTCGCCTCGGCTCTGGGCTATGGCCGCCGCGATTCCGGCACTCGTGCTTGCCTTCCTGCTGCGCTTTCTCCTCGAATGGACCCTGGCACAGGCCGCGTTCTGGACAACACGGGTGAGCGCGGTCAATCAGAGTTACTTTGTCCTGGTCCTTTTTTTGTCAGGTCAGGTAGCGCCGCTGACCCTCTTTCCGCATGCCCTTCAGATCGTGGCAGCCATTCTGCCGTTTCGCTGGATGTTGGGCTTCCCTGTGGAATTGCTGCTCGGGCGGCTGACACCAGCCGAGGCCATGCTCGGCCTCTTAGTGCAGGTGCTCTGGGTAGGCATTGCATATGTGATGATGCGCCTCGTTTGGAGATCCGGCATTCGGCTCTACTCGGCGGTGGGCGCATGAACTATCTGCGCATCTTCGGGTTGTACTTCAGGATCGGCGCGATGGGGGAGATGCAGTACCGCTTCAACTTCTTCGCCCACCTCTTTCAGTCCCTTCTGCAGTTGGGCATGGCCATCGGCGGCCTGGCGGTGGTCTTCTCGTACACTCACAACCTCGGCGGCTGGCTGCCGGATGAAGTATTGGCGCTGGTGGGCGTCTACACCCTTGTCGGCGGTCTCATCGGTCTGGTTGTGTACCCCAGCATGGAGCAGTTCATCATGTCTGTGCGTGATGGGAGGCTGGACTTCGTACTGGTCAAGCCCTTCGACGCGCAACTTCTGAACAGCCTGCAGTCGGTGGACATCTGGAGGTTGATCGACATCGGCCTCGGTCTGGGGGTCTTGATCGTGGCGCTGGCGCGCCTCGGCGCACAGGTAGGCCTCACGCAGGCAGCTCTGTTCATCGGCATGCTGCTGACAGGCAGCGCAATTATCTATTCGTTCTGGACGATCCTGGCCACGCTCTCCTTCTGGTTTGTGCGCGTCGAGAATATCCTGGAGATCTTCCGCAGCATGTACGAGGCTGGCCGCTGGCCGGTCAGCATGTATCCGCCCTGGCTGCGGTTTGCCCTAAGTTACATCGTGCCCGTGGCCTTTGTTACCACAGTTCCCGTTGAAGCGCTGACCGGCCGGCTGGGCCCCCACACGCTGCTGCTCGCCGTCCTGCTGGCAGCGATCCTGCTCGTTCTTTCGCGTCTGTTTTGGAAGCTCGGCCTGCGCCAGTACTCGGGCGCCTCGGCATGAACGATTTGGCCGCGGCGCAATACTCGGCCAGAACTGAGCCCCGCCCTACCGATCCCTCGTTGCCTCCACGGATAACACGCGCTGATCCAGTTCACGCAGCGCCGGAATGAACAGCATGCTCAGGGTGGCGGCCAGGTAGGTGATCGCCACAGCCAGCAGCAGGCTTTGCAGGCCCAGTATTTCCGTGAGCACTCCAGCGATGAGAACGCCCAGGGGCATGGTCACCCACGCTCCCGCCTGAATGGTCCCGAGCACGCGTCCCCGCATATTTGATGGCACTCGCTCGAATATCACTGTATCGATGATCGGGTTGAGTGGCCCCGCGCCCAGGCCCGAGATCGCCGCCGCGACCAGGATGATCGAGAGCGGCTGGAATAGTGCAAATGCCCAGGAATACAGGCTCGCCAGAATGAACATCGCCACGAAGGTGGCAAAACGCGGCAGACGATGCCCGATCATGCCGAAGATCATCCCGCCCACAACCGAGCCGCCGCTCATGACCCCGACGAACAGGCCGAGATTCACGGGATTGCCAAAGACCTGATTCACGTATACAGGCAGGAGAACGCCGCCAAAGGCCGCGTCCAGGAAATTCGTGATCATCACAATGACGATCATGCTGAGCACCAGTCTGTGCTCCCGCATGAATCGCAAGCCGTCCAGCACCTCGTCAACGTACGTGGACTGGGCTGCTTGCGCTGGCTTGGCGATGGCTGGGCTAACGGCCGCCGCGACGAGAACTGCCGAGAACAAGAAGGAAGCTGCATCCAGCCAAAGCACGTTCGCAGTCCCAAGGGCCGCGATGAGTAGGCCCGCCAGCGGGGCTCCTATCAGGCGAGAACCGCGCTCGACTACCTGTCCGATGGAGGTCGCCCGCTCCAGAGCCATGCCGGCATGTGCGGCCAGCTCGGGGACCAGCGCAACGCGCGCCGTGCTTCCCGGCGCGTCCAGCAGTCCGCCCAGGAAGACCAGCAGCATCAACTGCCAGAACTGAAGCCCGATGGTGAAGTGCAGCAGGGGGATCAGGGCGACGGTGACGCAGCTGGCCAGGTCCGCAATGATGCTTGTGGGTCTGTAGCCTAGGCGGTCAATAAGCGCCCCGCCAAGAAATCCGGCAATGACCACTGGCAAGATGGTGAAAAATCCTGTGATGCCAGTCCTGGCAGCGCTGCCAGTTGTCTGAAGCACGAACCAAGGGATGGCAATGGCGGCCAGAACGTTTCCCACCATCGAGATTGCGTTGGCGGCAAAGAGCGAGATTATTGGAAGACGCTGCATTGCAGGTTGCGATGCATGTGGGCACAGTAGGATTCGCCGCGAAGCGTCCTCGTGGGAAACCTGCGACCAAACGTATTCATACCGCGGAGAACCTCGGCATCTGCGAGGCTCAATTCCAGTTCGGCCACAGTCTGCCCCCGCCTGCCTCCCCCAAATGCACGTTTCGCGCCAAAATCGATCGGCGATTCAGACGTGCATTTGGGGGAGGTGGCGAAGCCGGAGGGGGTGTTCTTCGAACCTACGCCCAAGCGAATTCAGGCTCAATTCCAGTTCGGCCACGATCTCACCCTAACTCGGCCTGCCGGTTTGAACCTGAGACAGGGGCACAACGCCCGCTACATCGGGGTTATCAGCTGGAAGTAGTTGCCATCCGGATCCGCCAGGGTCGCAACCCACCCGCCGCCCATTTCATAGGGCGCCTTGACGACCGCGGCGCCAAGCGCCTTCACCCTCTCGAACTCGGCCTTGACGATCTTGGTCTCGAAGTTCAGCATCATCCGGCCGGGGTCTTTGGTCTTGCCTACCATCTCGGAATGGTCCAGGACGGAGAAGTAGATGTTCCCCAGATGCCATCCGTAGAAGCCATGCTCACTATCCGCCATGTCAGGCGGCTTGCCGATCACCGCTTCATAAAATGCCACCATGGCCTTGGTTTGTCTGGTTCCTATCATGACCGAGCTGAGATTCAACATACTCTGAGCATCCTTTCCCTGCAGGATCAGGTGCAAGCTATCCGGTGGTACGCGCTCAATAGTACACTGTTCTGGCCCACCCCTCACCTCTCCCGGTGGGAGAGGGCGAATGGGCCTCCTGCAAGTGCCCGCCGCCCGTTGGGTGAGGCAGTCGAGCCCGGAACTACCAACGCCGGCGCAGCCTCCTGCTGCCCAGCGTCAGCCAGCAGTTCGGGCGTGTGCCCAACCTCAGCCCTGTATAATGAAATCCGGTTCTTGCGGACCGGCAGGAAGCTCACGCATCTCGAGCCTGGTCGTCTGTTGAGCGGCACCAGTTCGCGGCAATGAGGGGCGGAGGCTGTGCGGGCAGCGGTCCGCGGATCATGATTCCCATGACATTCACACGCGGAGTTGAGCGCATGTGGCAAGGGCTCTCTGATTGGCTGGAGCGTTTCTCAAAAGGCTGGGTCGCACTGATTGCCCTGGCGGTTTTCCTGCTGTTCACCGCGCTGGTGCTGCCTCAGCAAGCGCTGGCCGCAGGGAAGACCGCCGGCGAAGCTGGTTCACCGGACATGTCTTTCTACTATACGGCTCAAGACCTGTATCGAATGGCCGAGGCGTACGGGGAGGAAGGGCGGGCAGCCTACATCAGGGCAAGGTTCACTTTCGACCTGATCTGGCCGCTCGTCTACACGTTCTTTCTCGCCACCGCGATCAGCTGGCTGCACCGCTGGGCGGCCGCCTCAGCCCGTCTGCCGCGTCGACTCAACCTTGCGCCCGTGCTCGCCGCGCTGTTCGACTACCTGGAGAACGTCTCGACCTCGCTGGTGATGCTGCGCTATCCGCAGCCCACTGTAGTCGTGGACGCGCTCGCATCAATCTTCACAGTCTTGAAGTGGGTCCTTGTGTACGGGAGCTTCCTGGTGCTGCTTCTCGCTGCCGCGCTTGCAGTCGTGCGGCGGCTCAAGGAAGCAACGCGGCGGTCGTGATGCGCCAGGGTCAGCTGATTGAAAACGCCCTTGAAGAGAGGAAAGCCTGAGATATGCCAATTGAGTCCCCGGTTTCAATGCGAAAGCTTGGCAAGACCGAGATATCGGTAACTCCCATCGGGCTGGGCATGATGGAGTTCGCCGGCGGCGGCAGAGGTTTGACCAGGCTTGCATTCCCTGTCATGCCCCAGGACGAGAAGAACGCAACCGTGCGGGCCGGGCTCGAGGGCGGGATCAACTGGTTCGACACAGCCGAGCTGTATGGAAACGGCGTGTCGGAGTCCTCGCTGTCCAAGGCGTTGAAGGCGGCGGGCAAGCAGGACAAGGATGTGGTCGTCGCCACCAAGTGGTGGCCGCTGTTCCGCACCGCCGCGAACATACACCGAACGATCGAACAGCGCCTCCGATTCCTCGATGGATACAGCATCGGGCTCTACATGGTCCATCAGCCCTTTGGCCTGTCCTCCAAGGAAGCCGAAATGGAGGCCATGGCGGGCCTGGTGGAGGCGGGCAAGATCCGCTCTGTCGGCGTCAGCAATTTCAGCCCGAGGCAGATGCGCCGGGCTCACGCGGCCCTGCAGCGGCGCGGATTGCCGCTTGCAGTGAACCAGGTTGAATACAGTCTGTTGGATCGCAGGATCGAAACGAACGGGGTTCTGGAAACTGCGCAGGAATTGGGAATCACGATCATCGCGTACACGCCCCTGGCCTTAGGACTCCTGACAGGCAAGTATCACAAACATCCTGACCTTCTGAAGAAGAAGATGTTCTACTGGCGCGCAAGGCTCGAGCGAGGCATTGGGAAGAGCCGGACGCTGGTGGCGGCGCTAGAGAAGATCGGCGCGGAACACAACGCGACCCCGGCCCAGGTGGCATTGAACTGGCTGATCCACACCCGGGGAGACATTGTTGTGACCATCCCCGGCGTGACCAGCGCCTCCCAAGCTGCTGAAAACGCCGCGGCCATGGACTTCCGCCTGTCCGGCTATGAGATGTCGCAGCTGGACGAGCTCTCGGACACCTATCGATAGACCATTCCAATATGGTAGAGCTCAGGCCACGGACTGCTGGCACCATGCGGATTGGCCTCGCTCCACCTCGCACATCCACACATATGACCCCACCCATCCGCCGGTGCGGGCTGCTTCGCGATCCCCGTTCTCCGCACTGCGAAAACGGGCAGGGCCGGGGCGGGGCGTATGCTGAACACTGGCCTCAATAGCCGATCTCCCTCCCCCTCGCACATCCACGCCTCCATGCTGCGGCCGGGAGCACCCGCAACTGCGGATCGGCCTTGCGCCTGTCCCTCATTCCGTCACCCCCCAAAGGCGCACTGTCCCATCCCAACTGATTGAGGCGATCAGCGTTCCCAGGGGATTGACGGCCACCCGCAGAACGGGCGCGACATGTCCTTCCAGCATCTTCAATAAGCGACCGCTCTCAACATCCCAAACGCCGATCTGCTGATCGTGGCCGCCTGAAACGAGCAGTATGCCATCGGGCGTGAACGCCACGCCGTTGACGTAGTGTGCATGTCCCTCCAAGGTCGACTGAAGTTCATAGTCGCTCGCGTCCCAGAGCCGGATCTGGTTGTCATCGCTGCCTGTCGCCAGTAAATCGCCGTCCGGACTGAATGCCAGATCGCCGACATGATTGGGTATGGGCCATGACTGCATCAGCGTTCCCGTTTCCGCGTCCAGGATCAGCACGCTGTCGAATGTCCCGTAGGCAATTGTTTTCCCGTCGGGAGAGAAATCCACGCTGAGGAGGCGCAGGGGAGTATCGCTTTCCGTGTAATCCCAGAGCAATTCCCCGCTGTCGACATCCCACAGATGTATTCCCAGGGCGTCGGGGAAACCGGAGCCAGCGATGTCGAAGTTGGCCGAAGCCAATCGTTGGCCGTCCGGGCTGAACGCAAGATCCCATATTGGCGAAGGAAGCGGACCAATGGTATTGATCAACTCGCCTGACACGGCATCCCATACCCGGATTTCCTTGGCGAAGCCCCCCGTGGCGATGCGTTCTCCGTCCGGGCTGAAGGCAAGCGCGACCTCATGTACGGGCGATGATTCCAGCGAGCGGATCAGCTCAGCGCTCTGCGCGTCCCACACCGGTATCGTGTTTTGATAGCAGACCCCGCTCAGTGAGCTTTCATCGGAACTGAAGGCGACACTGCATTGACTGAGGCTGCTCTTCTTGAAGCCAGAGATCTCAAGCGTCTTGAGCAGTTGGATGTTCCCGGCATTGGAGGTCGTAATCACCTGCAACGGCGGCATTGGCTCTCCCACATCTTGGGTCGGCAGGATAGGCGTGAGGGTTCCGTCCTGAAGCCGATCAAGGAAGTCGAGCATGGACGTGGCCAACTTCGCAGCCGCATCCGTGCTGAAAAGATCGGTGCCATGCTGTGTTCCCGGAAGCAGAATGAGCTCCTTGGGCGCGGGAGCCAGCTCAGCCATGCGCTTCATATCATTGATGACGTAGAAATCATCTTCTGCAGTGATGAACAGCTTTGGCGGAGCGAGGCTGGCAAGATCTTCCTCGGCCAGGCGCAGGGCGTGTTTTCCGCTGCCGGCCGTCATGCCGCTGGCAAGGATGATCAACCCCATGTATTCTTCGTGCCTCGCAGCAACTAGGCATGCGGTTCCGCCCTGGCTTGCTCCGGCGCAGACGATCCCGCTGTAGCCGCGCTCTCGCAGGAATTGAGTTGCCGCCTGCACATCCTTCCAGAGATCTGCGGAGAGGAACGTACCGCCCGACCGCCCCACGCCGCGAAAATCGAAAGCCAGGGCGGCAAAACCATGCTCTGCCAGCAAACGGGCGAAAGAGGCCCAGGTCGTTTGGTCCGCGCGAGGCGTGCCCTGATGGGCCAGGATAATGGCGATCTGGCCATTGCCGCGGAGCGTTCCCGAGAGGCGCACGTCGTCTTCTGTTGTGAAGGTGACAGTTTCGAATGGGATGGAGGTCGCAGTGGGAGGGGCTTCAGGAGTCGCGGATGGCTCGAAAACGGGCACGGAAGTCGCTCTTGCGGCGCTGCAAGCAGCGAGAAGCCACGCCCCGAGAGTCAGGAGGATGAATGCGGGTTTCATTATTGGGATTTCCTTCATTTTCGGTTCCTGCAATCCACGCCCCTTGGAGCGATGGCCTGCCCCGACTGCATACAGGTCCCGGCGAGGCGCAGGTTCGGCCCCGTGATTTACGCAACATCTGCGCTCACGGACATCAGCAAAGCAACGATCAACTCGAAAGCACACAGGCTGTTCGTGATCTCTGTTCGGTTGACATGCGTTCGGGGGAACTGCGATTCGCAGGGCAGTGGCCGCTCCTCCTCGTCCACCTGCGCGGTCCTCAAACCATCGTGCGGTTGCGATCCCGTGCAGGGCAGCCTGTTCAGCAACAACCCCACTGCTATCGAAGCCCTACTCTAATGTCGCGGACATTCTAACATGCCGGTGCTTGCGGCTCTCAGTCCACCTCGCACATCCACACATACGGCCCGCGGGCGCTTGCCAGCGTCTGGTCCGCCTCAGCGGGCAGTAGCGTCATCGATGTTGCTGCAGCAGGGCCACTCGATCCATAGCCACCGGTTCCGAGGACCACAAACGCGGCAAGCGCACACAGGACGGCTCGCGTTCTCATCATGCCCTCCCTACCCCACGGGCCCTTTGTTATGGACCCGAGCGCTCTTGCGATCCGCCGGTTCCGACCTACGACCTTATAGACGCGCCTTCACACCGTCGTAGGCGGCGTACCAGAGCTTCTCGCGCGTACTCCCGGTCGGTGCCAACCAGAACCGGATGCCGCGCAGAAGTTGCAACAGCCTCCATCCTAGAACGGTTCCGCGATGGCAGAAGACCTTGCTCGAGCCCTTGATCTCGTGGAACCGAACCGCGTCAAAATCGTAGAGCGCCTTAAGCCTCTCGGCCCTGGCGGGGCCACCAAGCGCCTCAAACAGGAGATTCAAGCCAAACAGGACCGTCTGGCTCGACGCCTTGGCTTCCACGGCGACCATGCCCAGGACGTAGCCCGGGTCAAAGCCCCGCGGACTCCGGTACTTTCCGGCCTCGGGGAAGATCGCTTCTATTTCCTCGAATTCTGAGAGTTGCAGGTAATTATCAAGGACGCGGAACATCTCGAACTCGGTCCGGATTATGCCTTCCGGTGTCGGGCTGCTGGCGTTGATATTCTCCCGGGGGACGCGAAACTGGACCAGCTTTTCCGGCAGCACGTGGATCTCATAGTGCAGGCACATCCGGATCCAGGCGTCCAAGTCGGTGACCTGCGAAAAGCCCCGCCGGTACAGGCCGTATTGGTCAAAGAAGGCCTTCCGAATCAGGACGCTGGGATGGCACAGTCCGTTGCCCCTGAAGAAGAAGAAATGCAACCATTCATATCGACTGCGATTGGGCTGCGCAAAAATGCTGAAGTAGCTGTTGGTTCTTTCGGTGGAGGGTTTGCCGCGCTCATCGATGATCAGGGCGTTCGTGAATACCGCGCCATGCGTTGGGTGAGTGTCCAAAAACCTCACCTGCGCGTCGAGCTTGCCGGGCTCCCAGATATCATCTGAATGATGGATGGCGATGTACTCGCCTGCGGCCATTTCGGAAATGACGCGGTTGATCCCGAAGATCGGGCGCCGCCGGCTCTCGTTGCGGATCGCACGGATGCGCGCGTCGCCGTAGCTTTGGATGATTTCCCAGGACTGGTCACTGGAGGCATCGTCCCAGATGAAAAGCTCGAAATCCGTGAACGTCTGCGCGAGGGCGCTCTCGATGGATGCGCTCAAGTACCGGGCGTGATTGTACGATGTCAGGATTACGGAAACCTTCGGCAAATCGATGCTCCAGGGCCTGGGGTGGAAAGCCTATCCCCCGCGCGGGCCAAGATCCGTTCCGGCACCCACAGTCTGACTCTCCTGTGACGTGATGAGGCTTGTCACTGGGGCCGGCTCAGGCATACCTCGCTTAGCTGCTCAGACACCGTCGGCGGTTC
>Ga0315288_10000030_pt1 | contig 159466 bp, 131 predicted proteins | sample YL17G11_20_MG_FD_203454 | JGI IMG/M metagenome (GOLD analysis project Ga0315288, IMG submission 203454) | Sediment microbial communities from Yellowstone Lake, YNP, Wyoming, USA - YL17G11_20 | ecosystem: Environmental > Aquatic > Freshwater > Lake > Sediment | place: USA: Wyoming | collected... | reverse complement strand
GTTTCCTCCCCTGCCGGCAGTACGCGGTACTAAAACGGGATCTTGGCAGCAGTTTGAAGAGAAAATGCGGGGAATCGTTTCCTCCCCTGCCGGTAGTACGCGGTACTAAAACAGATTTAACGCCTTGGCTTAAGCCGAGACGTTTAAACTCAGTTTCCTCCCCTGCCGGTAGTACGCGGTACTAAAACTTTTGCGTTTCTCCCGCTTGCTCCAACTTGCCTCTTTTTTCCTCCCCTGCCGGTAGTACGCGGTACTAAAACGCTTTACCCGGGCCCTGGCGGACGAATCCGCTGTGCCACTTTCGCCCGCTGCCGGTATTACGCGGTACTAAAACTCTTGCGGCGGCGTGAGCTTCGCTCCACAGAAGGGGCGCTTTCATCCCCTGCCGGTAGTACCCGGTACTAAAACATTTCTCCTCCTCCGCCAACACGGGGTCGGCGTTTGGTTTCCTCCCCTGCCGGTAGTACGCGGTACTAAAACTCCGGGTCCACGAAGACGGAACTGAGCATCGCGATCAGTTTTCTCCCCTGCCGGTAGTACACGGTACTAAAACTAGTCGCCCCCATCGTCCGCAGACGATGAAACAGGACGTTTTACCGCCTGCCGGTAATGCGCGGTACTAAAACCTGACCAAAGTCGTCGGAGGTTCACCCTCAAACCGCACCCGTTTCCTCCATTACCGGTAGTACGCGGTACTAAAACTAGAATTACTTGCGGGCAGCGAGGAACCGACAGTGGGCGTTTCCTTCCCTACCGGTAGTACGCGGTACTAAAACCAGTCACAGGTCAAGGTTTAACGTTGCAGGAATGATAGTTTCCTCCCCTGCCGGTAGTACGCGGTACTAAAACGGACGACGCCGCAGTTCGATCAGGATTCCGCGGTCTGGTTCCCTCCCCTGCCGATAATACGCGGTACTAAAACGACGGAGCGATTGCCATACGGGTTCACGAAGACGGTTTACTCCCCTGCCGGTAGTACGCGGTACTAAAACGGATGAGTTCCTGGACGATTCCCTCTGCTTGTGCAGCGAGTTTCCTCCCCTGCCGGTAGTACGCGGTACTAAAACTAGCTTTGGCCTCCACCGGGTACTGCAGTCTCGCCGGCCGGGTTTCCTCCCCCGCCGGTAGTGCGCGGTACTAAAACTTGGCTAAGCCCCTAGACCAGGGCCTCGACCCTGCGGGACGTTTCCTCCCCTGCCGGCAGTACGCGGTATTAAAACGTTTGGGCGAAGTAGCCGCCCTCGGTGTCCGTGCATTTGAGCTCCGCCTACTGCCGGTAGTACGCGGTGCTAAAACTCTAGGACTTCGCCGTACCCGTTTATGTTAATCGTTGGTTTCGCTTCTTACCGGTAGTACGCGGTACTAAAACTCCCACGATGGCGGCACAGACATCGGGATACCATTCCGTTTCCTCCCCTGCCGGTAGTACGCGGTACTAAAACTGGTCGAAGATAACCTCGTGCTTGACGATTTCCTCCGGTTTCCTCCCCTGCCGGTAGTACGCGGTACTAAAACCCCACTCTATCTAGTTGGGCGGTAATCTCGGTCTTGTGTTTACTCCCCTGCCGGTAGTACGCGGTACTAAAACGGGCCGCCGCCGAGGGCAAACCAGTAAGTAGGATAGAGTTTCCTCCCCTGCCGGTAGTGCGCGGTACTAAAACTCTATCTGGCGCTCGTCGACCCATTCCTTCATATACGGGTTCCCTCCCCTGCCGGTAGTACGCGGTACTAAAACACCCAGTTAGCCGGAGCGAAAGGCCATCCATCGAGATAGGTTTCCTCCCCTGCCGGTAGTACGCGGTACTAAAACCTGATCCCGCCCGGTTGGGAGCGATCAAACTCGTCAAAGGTTTCCTCCCCTGCCGGTAGTACGCGGTATAAATAAAGTGGCACAGGCATTCCTGCCTGTGCGCAAAGCTGCCGAGCTGGAGGCCGCGTACCCACCGGCGAGAACGCCGGCGCCACGCGAACACGCTCGAAAAAGAAAACGCCGACCCAAAGGTCGGCGTTTTCGTTAACGCGGGGCGCCCGGGCGAAGTTCTAATCCCTCCGCCGGCGGCAACAAAAAAGGCGGCCTATTCCAGCCGCCGCGCTGGCCGCCCGAACGCGCCGGGCGGCCTAACCCTACATATTACTTCCTAGTCCTACTTCTCCATTAAAACGTTTCCTCGCCGGCTATATCGTCCGCGGCCGGCGCGTCGTGGTAACTACGTCACGGGGGGGAGTCGCCATAAGCCGTCCTGGTCGATAATGAAACTGGCGCCTTCCGTCAAAGTCGTCCCGGGGACGTAGAACATATCGGACCTCTCTTCTTTCTTGCCCGGATGCGCGAGGCGCTGACCGAAACCCCACCGCCCGTCTTTATTCCCCTGGTCCTCGAATTCCCGCCAGCGGAGCGGCTCCTGCTCGCCAGCTGCGGCTAGTGCCTTAGCCGGCGCGTGCGCCCGCAGCGCGCCGCCCGCTTCCACCGCTACCACGAGTTCGCCGTTCCCGCCGGCGGCCGGCCACAAGCCGGTAATAGTTTCTTTTTCGCCGTTACGGAGTCCCATCGGCGCGAGGACGCCGAAGCCGTACGTCCGCTCGCCGCCCGCGACAAGCGGGAAGTCCTTTAAATCGTGCTCTTCGTATACCAAGCCGCCACCTTGGTGCCAAATCACGCCGGCGAGTAACGTATCCTGGAGGTCACCGGTAGCATCTTTGGTCCGGGGCGAGATATATTCGACCTCGCGGAGGGTCCCCTCCGCGGCCGCGTTCAGGTCGGGCGTGATCGCCGTAGCCGGCCGGGACCCGATGAAACGCCGCTCGAATTGGCGGACGTCCAAACCGCCGAATTCCAGCCCGCCGCCGCGGTACGCAGGCGTAAAAACTGTCAAGCCGCCGGCGCCGGGGCGGGCGACGAAGAAGTAGCCGTAACGGAAATCCTTTTTAAAATCGCCGCCAACCTTTTCATAATCGCCGCCGACGCGCCGTACGTAAGCATCTACGAACGCGGCCCAAATGTTCCGCGCGGGGACGTAATACCGCGTCAACGCCACCGTCCCCCAGGGCCGGTAGCCGACGTGAAGGGGGGAGCGGAGGCGGTAAAGGACCGGCTCAGCCGTCCAGGTCACGACGTCGCGCCCCCTTCTCCGGAGACGTTGCCCGGGCCCAGCGCCTCCACACGGTAGCGTGCGTACATCAGCGCACGGTCCGCTACCTTGTAGGCGAGGGTGAGGTTCGGTAGGTTATCGCTAAGGCCCCGGACTTCATCTAAAAACCGCTCCGCCTCGAGCGACCGTGGTGTCCGGGGTAATTCGCACTTGCCTAAGATGCCGGTTTCAGATAAAGAATGGTATAAAACGGCTATGACCGGTACGTACTCTGATTTGAATTCGTACCGCGTAGTTTTCCCTATTTTACTATTTTGCGCCAAGGCGTAGATAACCGCTGCATACGGGCCCTGGCCCTCGAGGACGCCGTGGGTCTTCTGGATAGCGTTCTTAGTCTCTTTGCCTTCGCCCTCGACCGGTTCCGGGAAAGCCTTTTCTACCGCCGCCGCCGCCGTCGCATCCAGGTTGATCTTGATCATCTTGTTCCTCCCGCGGGAAAGGGATAAGGAATATCGAACCTCGCGACTTGCTCCAGGCGGCCGAAGCCGCGGGTGTTCATCCCACCGACGCCCAGGACCTTAGCCAAACCCAGCGCCTCGGCGACGATATCCTCAACCTTCACGTTTTTCTTTTCGGTACCGTTTGTACCCGCTTTCGGTACGACGTACTCCTCATCATCCGGCTTTGAGAAGACGATGTCGCCGACGAAATAGGCGCCGCGGGGGACGGCTTCGTACGTGAAGAGCGCGCCGTCGGCGGCGGCGCCCGTCGCCGGGTCGATCGCGACGGAGGTCCGGACGTCCATGTTCATGTTCACGAGGGTCGCGAACGTCGTCTCGCTCACGACGACGAGGCGCCCCGGCATCCCCGCTTCAACCAGCTTTAACCAAAACTTATTTGTTTCGTCTTTATCTTGGTTTTTATCGGCGTATTCTATCTTGCTGGCGTCGAGGAACAACCACCCGAGGGCGATCTTCTCTTTCTTTTCGTTATTACTACCGACTTTAGGCAACGTGGCGAAAACGCTGGGGGCTACTTTCGCTTGTGCCTCGCCCGGCGTATCCACGTCGAGCTTGACGTCGAAGAGGTCCTTGAGGAGCGAGGCGGTAGTCAGCCAGGCCGGCCCGACGTTCGTGGCCACCGGGAAGAGGGCCAGGACCGCGTCGTGTACGAAGACCGTCCCCTGCTTCGCCCGCGAACCGACGGTGTAGCCGAACGGGCCGCAGATGGGACATCTCTTATCATTTTGTTCCGTATCTTTTTCGCCGCAGTGTTTGTTCTTGTCGTCTCCGTCTTCGTGTTTTCCCGCGCATTTACCGTCGTTGAACAAAAGCGCGGCGTTAGCTCGGATGACGCCCGCCAGGCTCGATCCGGGGATGAAGGGGAGGTCCGTCGCGGGATCGCGCATCACGGTGTTGTCCACGCGGCCGAGGCGGTAGCCGCCGGTCCCCACGTGCAGCGGGTCGAGGCACTTCAGTAGATACCTTGTCGTCTTTTCGACCATAATCACTCCCGTCTGGGCGCGGCCGGCCCGCGGGCCGGCGCGCGGTACTATGGTTTCCGGTCTACTTCGTTTTCGCCGCCCTTGCCGCTCTTGCCGCTCAGCATAAAATAGAAGTCCAAGACGTCAAAAACGGTGCCGTCGCGGCACGCGGCTTCAAGCGCCGCCGCATCGGCGTCTTTCGCGAAATGGCGCGCGGCCCACGTCGTAAACGCGTCATACGCGCCGGCGTTGTCAGGCAACCACTCCCGCGCCCGCGTCTCGAGCAAGGCGCGGAGGTTCTCCCGTTGGGTGGCGTCCTTCTTCCCGAGGATGCGGCGGAGCCGTTCTAAGACCTCGTATTCCTCGAGGTAGAACGGCCGCCGGCCCTGCGCGCCCATTAACGGGTGGTTCCGGCGGACGCCGGCCGTTCCCGGGGCCCCGTCCTCGTAATAGATGCCGTACCGCCGCGCGGCCACGTCCAGGAATTCGAAGTCGACGTAGCTCGGCTTTACGAAAACACGGTCGCCCTGTTTGATGTCCACGCCGTGCACGACCTCGGGAAACAACACGTTCTTGGGGTGTTCGGCGTCCCCAGCCGGCACCTTTATGTATGTCGCCCGGGTAGCGGCGTCCATCTGGTCCCCCGTCAACGTGAGGTTAAAATGGTGGCGGTCGGCCGAGCAGTCGCCGAAGGTCGCGCGTACGCGCCAGTCGAGCCGGCGGCCGCCGGGCGTCGTCCAAGTAAGGGCTATACCGCCCGCGGCCACCGCGTCGCTCGCGGCCGTCCATTTCTCCGGAGCCCGCTGGGCCGGAATACCCGCGCGGTTTAACCGGGAGGCCGCGTCGCGGACGAGGTAGAGCGGCGTCTTGTGCTTGAAGAAGACCACGCCGACCTTGACGGGGAGGCGGTCGCGGACCTTGCCGAAGTGCCGTTCGTAGAGGGCGATGACCTCCGCCAGGACGTCGGGCGCCGTCGCCGCCGGAATCACGACGTCGAGGCGGTCCGGCCAACGCGCCAGCTCGTAACGGGCCGAGAACTTGCCGTCGCGCGGATACCAGCCCGTTACTTTTAAATCTTTAGGGTCGTCGCGTTTTTCCGGCAACGCGACCGTTAACTCAAACCCGCCGGCGCCGTTCCCCGACAACGCCTTCTCCAACCGATCTCCGCGGCCGATGAGCCAGTACACCCCGGCGGCGTCATCATCCCGCTTCTCGAATATAATCTCATAGCCGACAAGCTCCCGCGCGCCGGCCGAGGCCAGTATCTCGTAAGCGAGGTTGGGTATCAACCCGCCGCGCAGTACGTCCAACCTTACGCGTGAATAGATAGGCGCGTGCTTAGCCGCCGCGTCGGCCGCGGCCGCGACGAACTGCTCCGCCGCAGTCCACACCCGCATCAGCCGCCCGGGGGTGGGGTGTTTGCGCATCAAGAGGTTTAGGAGGTGGGCGGGTTTCTTGACGGACGCGGGGGCGACGAGGAATTCGCGTTTCTTAACCTGCTTGAGCCGGTCGGCCGGCGTTTCCCGTCCCTTTAATTTAAAGTCGAGGAAGCTGTTCATCCAATCTTCGGCCGTCCCGGCGTAATTTGAAATTTTAAGGTCTATCTTTAGCTCCCGGATAATCGCCTCCGCGTCGCGGAATTTCGCCGCCGTGGCGCCTTTCTCGTTCGGCCGGAACGGCGTTTCCCCTTCTTTTTCCTTGGGGGCGCCGGTCCCCCACTCCTCAAGCGAGAAGTTGAACAACGTCGGCATCGCCACGCCGCTGAGGAAGGAACGCAGGTCCAGCTCGAGCGTCAGGAGCGCTACGTAGTTCCGGTCGTCGGCGATCTCGTCGATAAACACCGTAGGCCGGACCGGCGTAGTTTTTTCTTTCTCCCGGCGTACCTTTACACCATCTACGCGGGTTCCCCGACAAAAGGCGCAAAGGCCCGTGTTCGGGTCGGCGACGCGAAGGCCACACGCGGGGCAGATCTCACCAGGGGAACCGGCTTCGGACTTGTCATTGACCCGCTTCTCCTGCGCAGCTTTATCGCCGCTAGAGGTTGCCGCCATTGGCTCGAACGTATTCAGAGGTTTCCGCGTGACCTCATTATCGGCATGGTCGCCGTCGTCCTTCTTATCTCCTTTTTCACAGTTGTTTTCTCCGGCGGTTGTGAAGAGCCGCGGCAGGTCCGTCAGCGACGTCGCGCGCTTGTAAACCAACGTCGCCTCGAGCTCGCCGCCGACCGTTTCTCTATCCTTTAAGAGGCTTACGAACCGCTCGGCCGCCATATCTACCCGACCCGCGGCCAATATTCCGTCCGCGAGGAGGAAGTAGATGCCGTCCCGGTCGCGATAAACCTCGTTGCCCCAGCACAGGTCGACTTCCACTACCCTCTTAAGCTCGTTCTGTAGGTACTCAAGCCGCTTGTAGCGCCCCGCCGCGTCCGCGACGCGCTGGCCACGGTTTAGAAAGCGAAGGCCTTCCCACCGTAACCCCGCGAGAAAAAAGCCCGTTCCCTTATCCTCCTCGTTTTCCTTCCTCTCGTTCTTCAGAATTTCGAGGGGTTTCTTCGCAAACGAACCGCCGTTGCCGTTGATATACTCGTCCGGCGTTATCGCCGTAAGGTCTTTACCATTATTCTCCGCGAAATCCACGATGTCGGCGACGAGGAAGGCCTTGAACAACGTGGCCGTCACGTAACAGTGGTCGTAGAGGGTTACTTCGTTCGCGGCACGGCGCGTCCGCGCTAATCCCTTCGAAAAATATTTCCCTACTAACTCGTAGGTTTGACGGCGGAAATCCTCAAGGTTCGGGAGCATGTTCGGCCACGTCAAACCAGTTAAACCCTTGGCGAATTCCTGCCGACGCGCGTCTAAGTCGTCTACCGGTTCTTCGATACCGAAAGGCGTGGCGCGGAAGTATTGGCCGCCGCGTTGTAAAACACCCGGTTGGGACTTGTCGGCGGTGGAATCCACGCCGTCGGCCGCCATCACGAACTTGCTGAGCCAATCCCCTTTCTTCGAAGAATACAACTCGGCGGACCATTCCTCCTCCCCTCCTTTGTAAGGCCTCGGCGGGTGGTGCCGGTCAATAGCATCTTTCAACGTGTAATCGTCGTGGACTATGTAGTTTATCAATTCCGATTTTAGGTTCGAACAACGCTCCCAAAACATACCGTTTATTTCTCGGCCGTCTTTCCCTTTTAATAAGCCGTCTTTATCGTGGTTCTGGGAGGCGTCGTCGAATATAAGATGCTCGCCGTAGTCGTCGTAGGGCGTTTGCTCGTACGCCTCGCGCGCCAGATAAAACGACGAGAGTTTGCCGAAGTCGTGGAGGAGGGCGCCGAACTCGGCGCGGAGGATGAAGGCGCGGAGCTCATCCGAAAAGGTTAAAGAACGTCCCATTACTTCTCACCCTCGTTTCCGGATAGTGACTCGGCGGCGTCCTTTAAGGCGGCCGATAGCTCCTCGACGCCACTACGCTCGAGACGTACGTTCCCCTCCGCCGCACCTTGGGCCGCCGTCGCGTTCGCCTTATACCATTTCTTAAATCCCTCGAATGGTTTTCGATGAACACCGGGGAATCGGTTACTGAACTCCGAATTGCTTAAGCACCCGCCGCTTTCGCCACGGTATTCTTCTTTGACGGTCCCGTCGTCGTTAAGGAAGGGTTTAAATTCATCAAGGATCGCGACGGGCCCTGGCGCCGGCCAGTTCCCCCAAAACCCGGGTTTCCCATCGTCGGCCAGTTTATCTTCGGCTAAGCCATAATCCTCGGCGGTCTTGGCGCCGACGCCGCTCGTCAACAACAACTCGGGGAGGGTCGCAGCCACCGTCTTCAGATCGCGGCTTACGGCGCGCCGGACTTCCAGCTTATTCTTACCGACCAGGTCGAACGGGACGTAGACGAGCGTGAACGTCGCCGGCTCGCCCGCGGGGACGCACTCGAAGTAGATGGGGAAGGTCCCCGCGCCGGTCTCGCGGTTGCGTTTGTTGATAACCTCGATGCCGAGCTTCTGGAAGAACGACGGGTAGAAGAGGAGGCGGCCGCGCCGGCTTTCACCCGCGTGCTCGTCGGTCCCAGTAAGTCCGTCGAGGTATTCTGCAAAATCCTTATGTTTACCCTCGGCCCCCTGCTCATGCCCGAACAGGTCCCGGTGGGCGCGGCGGAAGGCCCGGCCGCCGTTCACATCTTCCTGCCACTTCTTATCGCCGAACTCGAACTCGGCGCGGAGGGCCGCGCGGCGGAAGGCCCCCTTCCAAGAGGTGGCGGCGACGTACGGGAGGCCGGTAACGATGTCTTTCTTGACGGGGTTATCGATAACGTAAAAGGCGCGGTCGTCGCGGCTTAGGTATGGCTTCGCGAGCGTGAACGCAAAGGAGAGGACGAAGGAATAGGGGATGCCGCTGAGGACGTCGATTAGCGCTGAAGCATTGTCCGCGGCCGGGATTAAACCAAACGCGACCGCGTCGTCGAACTCGGATTCGAGGTCCATTTCGTTCTTAACAGCTTCAAGGTAATGTCCTACGCCGACTTGTATCGATAATAACGCGGAAATATCTACATTTCGGTTTTCGGTATCCGGGCAAACAAGAAATTTGTAGGTATTACCTATACCGGATGCTGATAACATTGAGATCCGGGATACCTGGGTACCTAATCCGCGTTTGGCGAATTTACTTTCCCATTCGCTTTTTATCACGCAGGATTCCTTAGCTTTTCCGTGGCTATCCCTGCGTTTTACTTCCCAAGGCAGTTCCTTTAAATGTGCGTAGAAGTCGTAACAGCTCATCGCGTTACCACCTTATCACTTACGCCGCAGAGGTGTTTGAGGAACGCCACAACGCCTTCGGGGCCCTTGCCGTAAGGAACACCGCTGTTATCACGGCCGCCGGTACCCTGGCTCCAGAATTCCCGCCAATCGATATCCAACATCTCGGGTTTGGGTTCCCGTTCGGGAAAACCCAAGTATTTCTCCCAAAACGTCGTCGCGCCGCTCGCGCCGTTTTTGTTTTCCAATATCGCCTTTAACGAGTCCAAGACGCCGTCGCGGTTCGCATCGCTCTGGGTCCATTCCTTATCGAGCCAGCCCCAGACGCGGAAGCGCCAGCGGCCGTCGGCGGCAACGCCGTCTTCGGCGTAAGCCGGGTAGGCCCAGGAGACGTGGATGCGGGAGATACGGGCCGGGTCTTCCGTCGTACCGAAGAGCGCCCTGGCGACGGCCGATTCGCCGTCCCCAACGCCGTGCAATATCGACGATTTGTTGTTCCCATAACGTAATGCGTACTTTGCTGAAAACGCCGAGGGAACGTATCCTTTTTCTATCCTCCATTTTTTAAGCCACTCCTCGGTTTCCTTTTTATCCTTTTCTTCGCGTTCTTTCCTTTGTACCTCCGTTTCGTTTCTAGGTTTCTTATTAAAAGGGATAACGAGCCGCGGATTCCACGGGTCTGGCGGCGTGAACGTTACTTTCGCGAAGAAGAAGTCGCGGAGGTCGGGGAATTCGGAAGCATCGCGGGTTCCCGCACCCAATTTAGTAATTATTCCTTCAAGCCCTTTTCCGCCTACCGTAGTCGGCGGTTCGGGTAACTTTACGACGCCGAAGCCGAGCTGGGTTTTGGCGCCGAGGCCGCCCCAGCGCTCGGCGAGCGCAAGGGCGGGCCAGAAAAAGTAGGTTTCGATATCCATCTCCGTCTCCGGGGGGTTCCGGAAGACGAAGCGTAGCTTCAAGTCGCCGAGGAAGGCGGCCGGCCCGACGAACCAGCCGTTGCCACCTACCGTAAAATTCAGCGGTTTTTCGTGGATCTTCTTAGGGTCGCCGTCTACGCGCAATTTAAATTTCTTCGCCTCTCCCGTCCGGCCGAAGACCTCGCACACCGGGCACGCGCAATCGTCCGTCCCGCCGCCGTTACAGGCGTCGTGGCCCAGGCCGCGGGCGATGACCTCGAGCCACCAGCGGAGGGAGCCCATCAGCCCCGTCCCGCGGAGGCGTTCGGTCCCGCCCTTAACGTTGCCGGTGAAGAGGGGGGTCAGCGTCTTGACGTCAAACGAAACTTCTTTTTTATCGGTGGGGGACATTACTTTTTCTTCTTCCTCCCGGCGGCGGCGCCAGGGCGCCGCCCGCCTTTCGCTGCCGCGTCGTCCCGGTGGGGCGGGGCGTATAGGAGTTGAAATAGCGGGGCGCCGTAGCGGGCGCGGGCGTAATGGCGGTGGTTGTGGGGGCGGTGCCGTTCTTGGCCGCGCCGACCCTGGCCGGTAAAAAACAAAACGCCCAGAATGGCCGCTACGACCATCCTGGGTAGTATTCTCCGTTGAGCGTAGCATCCGCCGCGCCCCCGTATTATTTCGCCATTGACCTTTGGCTTAACCCCGGGCATACCCTTGCCTTTCTTTAAATGCGTCCGGGTTCCAAATCCAACAACCTCTACGATAAAACCGCCCCCGTGTCAAGGGAAATTAGTAAGTCCTTAATGCCCGGTTGCCAAGAAAGCAGGTTGCCAAAGGTGAGGTTATATTATTAATTATTTTCGCACCCGTGTGCAAACCTCGGCCTTAACCGCCGGAGAGAATAGACCCGTCCATCTCGATTCCGCCTTCCATAGAAATCGGGTTGCGTGCCCCCGCCGTAGCCGTACGCACCGAACGAGTACCTCCGTCGTCGTTATAGTTTATCCGAAAGTAAGGCGTCAAATTGTGGAGCCCCGGATCGTACCCCGTTTATCCCGACCTTAACCGGCGCGTACGAGTCCGCTTTCTACGTCCCGCCGCCGCATACGTTTCCCCCGGTCAATATCCGCCTACATTATACGATTTAGCGCGACCCATGTTTAACGCCGCGGCATACGTATATCTTATTAATATACTAATATTATTCGCAAGGTCCGCGTTTCCACCACGGATTTACAAAAATAAAAAGCTTGACACCACGGGCGGCTTATCGTAAATATGGCTCCAGTCTTTGCGACTTGGGTACTACGCCGTTTTAAGGAGAGACCATGACGATACGGAAGGGGTACGACGACGGGAACGGGCCGCGCGTCCGCGGCGCCGTTTCCCTAAATACGTCGAGGTCAGCGCACAGCGCTTTCCTCGGCTTTTTTATTTTCGCCGCGGCGCTGCTAATGGCTTGCGGCGAGGACGAATACGCCGGCGGCCCCATCGGGCCCGTCAACGCCAACGACCCGCACCCGATATGGACGCTATACGGCGATATTTTTCAGAAACTGGACCAGAACGGGAACGTCCTCCTTACCGTACCGGTCAACCCGCACACCGATTCGCCCGGCGGCGTAAATCCCACTAACGGCGACATCTGGGTTCACGGCGCACACGCCGACGACCAAAACAGGATTTTCATATACGACGCTAACGGACACAAGAAGAAAACGATAGAAAACGTGCACTTCGCGGAGGCCATCGCATTCGATTCCCATCACGATCGCGTGTGGGTCGTCCAAACTGGCGACGGGGAGCAGGAAGAGGACTTATACCTATCGAAATTCGATTACAACGGTAACCTGATATTTAAAAAACCGGCCCCTCCCGAACTTGGGACCGCCGCCTTCGACGCCGGCGTATACGAGAAGACCGGCGAGTTTTGGGTCGTAGGTAACGGTTACTCGCCGAGAGTGATTTATAAATTCGACCCCAACGGCGAACCTATATTTTATAAAACTACGCACGACTTCGGGCCGTCAAACTGGCTCCCCGTACAGCGGATATTAGTTGACCAAACGGACGGCGCCGTGTGGTTGGCCGCCGTACCTGTCAACGAGTTCGCCCTGAAGATCGGTGCGGACGGCGGCCTTATTTTACGATTGGACCAACGCGGCGGCATCTTCGACGTCGGCCGTAAGACGGGCAACGTGCTGACGTACGTTTGGGAACCGGGCGCGAATACCCTCCGGATGTATACGAAGTCGGGCGATTTGATCTGGCAGGGACCGTCGACGAAACAATATTATTGGGCTACCATCAACGACTTCGACGGTTCCTGCTGGGCGTCTTACGGTACGACTTATACCACGGAATCGATGAGAAAGGTGAGCGCCGACGGCGGAATGCTCGCGGACGATATACGTATACGGGACAGACGGTTCTACGTTAAACGAGACCCTTACCCCTACTGACGGCCTGTCGGAATGGTCAATACTTCACGTCTAATATTGCGTTCCCTGGTTGCAGCCGCGGTATCCGCCGCGAGCGGCTTCGCTTGGGTGACCGGCGTGGACCCCTCCGCGGCGTCGTTCCCGTTGGCGAACCGTAACGCCGACATCGGTTACACGGGCGATTTTACCTGGTCGGAGAACGTCATGACGGTGCCGGGGCGCAACGGCCTCGGCCTCGACCTTGTCCTCGGCTATTGCAGCAACTTGGGTATCGACCAGGAAGCGTCATGGGTAGGGTTGGGCTTTAACCTTACGGCGGGTTACATCACGCGTAACGTCGTAAACGTGCCCGATGAGGCGGAACCCCAAGCGCCCGAGAACACGGACCGCGGCGCGTTTTTCAACGGGACCGAAGTCCACCAGTGGAACGACCCGCGGACGGGAGAGGTATTCGGGAATGGGTTCATCAAGCCGCAAGATAGGTTCTATTTAGTTTTACCGGGGCGCGGCGGGACGGAAATCATCGCAACGGGTTATAAACAAACTCTCGACCAGAACGAAGTGAACGATATCCGATTCCGTTGCGCGAATTGGCGGCCATGGAAGATTGTCCCAACCTTTGACTACTGGGCCGGTACGCGTTATATTTCCAGCTTCACCGTGACGACGGAGGATGGAACCATCTATAAATTCGCGTGCCACGTCTGGTCTCAGTTGTCCGTCGGCCAAATATTGCGTACTCGGCGAGTTGCGGAAAACCCCTATACGGATTTATACGATTCCCCTAGACCGAGTTGGCAAGACTGGCATAATTTTCCGGCCGCGCCTTATATTTGGTACCTTACCGAAATCCGGAGCGCCGATTACGAGGATACCGACGCTACGTCGGGCCCGAGCGACGGCGATAAAGGGAATTGGGTGAAGGTAAGCTACGATATATATACGAGCAACGCCGAACCGCCTGACCCGACCGATACCGTCAACGGGTACGGATATTGGACCCGTTTCGAAATGTATCAACAAGGGGAAATATATCCCATTTTCCCTTTTTATTATCGCGACGAATACTTCCGGCAGAACCGAACCCGCATGCATTTGGCCGCCATCAGCCACGTCGATACGCCCACCCATTTCGCGGAATTCACGACGGCGTATCGCGGCGGCGCCGACGGCGTCGCGTGGGCAAATAACGCCACCGGCCATAAGCACCCCAAGAAACTCACGGATATAACGTTAAAATCCAAGTACGGTAATAACGCCCGCGTAAGCCGTGTCCATTTCACTTATATAGCCGACGTGAAGGGCCAAGTCCCGTTGTGGGATGAGCACCCCGTAACCGCGAATTACGGGGACTTCCAGGGCGGGCGGTTAACGCTGGATAAAGTCGAGCGGTACGGCGTCGACGACGAACACCAGCTCCCCCCCTATTCGTTCCAGTATCCTGATTATTATGGAGATTATCGTTCGTACTATGACGTACCCCCCGACGAACGGGGTAAATGGGGCGGCTACGGCGGCGCGGTGACCGGTATCCGCCTGCCGACCGGCGGCACAATGAACATCAGTTACGAAAACGATTCGTACCAATACGTCCAAGATACGTATTTAAACGACCCTATTACCGCGGACGATATGGTGCGTGTAAAGACTATAACGTATAAAACCGGGTTCGAGGACGGCTTGGGGATAGAAAATACCCTTACGCCGATGGAATACCGCAAGGTCGAATATTTATATTCGGCGGGCGTGGCGATATGGAACGTGGACGAAACGCCTTTGCGTTATAAATCATCCGCCGTGTTCTTCGGCAAGGACAATTACATCGCGTACGGCGGCGTTACGACCAAAGAAACGGAGCGGTTCGCGGACCGCGGCTTCGAGGACTCGGAGCAGAATTGGGTTGACAAGGAACGGGTCGTGGCTACGAGTTATATCACCGCTTACGACGAGCCGGACGAACCCGAAGAACAACCTCTTTATATTAACCGCTTAACGAACAACGATTGGAAACGAGGAATCGTAACCAACGTAGTTTCCACCGGCGGGGAGGAAAATTCCGTCGTTAATACGTACGAGCCGTTGAGGATGTACGAGTTCGTCGGCAGCCATCTAGTCGGCGGCGTTACGAAGTATTTCTATATTATCTCGGGGTGGATGCGGCCCGGCGTGGTGGAAATGACGGAAGACGGCGTCCGGCGGAAGACCGTGTATTGCCACGACAAACCCGAACAACCGGCCCAACCCGAACCCCCGCTGGAAGCGGAGTCGAACACTTGCAACGGCCTCCCCATCCAGATCGAAGAATACCGCCCCGCGCGCGACGCCTTCGACGTCGCCAACACGGCGAAAGCCGGCGTGGGCGGGGCCGCCGAGACGGCTTCGGCCCTCGCCGGTGGGGTTGCCGCGGCCATCGCGAACGCGGTCACCGGCGACGAGGCCGCCGCGAATGAAACCGTATCGCCGAGGACAGGTATCTTTGAAGGTACGTGGGATGAGATAAAAAATACACTCTTGGGTGACGAGAAAATCCGGACGACTTTCATCGAATACGCATATGAAAAAGACGGGGCGCCTTACGAGGATATGAGGTTCGCGGGCAAACACATGATGTCGCAGGTTTACGCTAAAGCAGTAACCAACGCCGATTTCGACCTCCTATCCAAAACCGAAATCCACTACGCCGACGTCGACCCGGGTGACGGAAAGCGGATATACCCAAGTTCTTCGTGGGTGTGGCTCGATCGAAATTACGACCAGTTAATAAATTTCGATACCGAACTGGTGACGTCACAATACTTGGGTTACGACGATTGGGGCAACCTCCTCCACGTGAAAGACCCGTTGGACCGCGAGTCGTATACGGAGTACGCGGATACGTATACTCACTCGCTACCGACCAAGTTTACCAACGCGTTGGGGCAGGAGACGACGGTAAATTACGACGCCGTTAAAAGCGTGGTCACGAAAGCCACCGACGCCAACGGCCTGGAAACCGAGTATGAATATGACGATTTCTGTCAACTAATAGCCATATGGTATCCCAATAACCCCAAGGCGGCTAACCCCAACCAGCCGTCGGTAAAGTATAACTACAACTGGGCCTGGCTGATAGACCCCGATGACCCGGCGCACCAGGTAAACTGGATCCGGACCGGCCGATTGATGGAAGACGATACGTACCAATGGACGACCTCTTATTATAACGGCCTTGGCGAGTTGTTCCGAACCGTCCGGCATTACAACGATCCGGTCCTGGATACGGGCGGCGACCCCGTCACGGGTTACTTCGAGGGGATGTACTACGACGTCGAAACGAATACGCTCGGGCTAACGAGCCGGACCTTCGTCCCCTATTACGTCGACGACGACCATTCGCCGGGGAATTGGAGCCACGCTATTTCCGTTCCTTTCCCGATAGATACAGAAATGACCGTGGAGGAATACCGGCCGTTCGCCCTCACGGTCTACGAACTCGACGCGCTGGCCGGCCCGCGGCCCGCGGCTGTATACGAACCGACTTACTGGAACGATTTCCACTATGCCTCCTTCCCCTACTACGCCGGGAGGCCCGTTCGCCGGTTCCGTTACGGCAGCGAAGAGAACGAGGACTACCCGGCCTACGCGGACGAGCAGCTACGTTTCGTCGAAGGTTACGACCAGGAAGGGCGCGCCACCAAACAATACTACGATAGTATAGGACGCCATATCATCACGCTCGAGGGAGCGGAATACAACGTGACGTATCCGCTGACGAACGAAGGCGACTGGGGTACCGGGACCGAATACGTTACAACCACGTCGTTCGTTTACGACGACGTGGACCGTTTGATTACGAACGAAGCCGCCAATTCCCTCGAAACGAACTACACTTACGATACCCTGTCCCGTTTGACCGCGGTCACCGACGCCGACCGCGGCCTAATCAAATACGGTTACGACGACGCGGGGAACCTCACGATGTTCCAGGACCCCGAGCGCCGCGCCGAGGAGGAGTTAATTGTTTACGGCTACGACGAGTTGAACCGTATCACGGCCGAGGGGGTATACAGCGAGGGGACGTTGCTGGGGCGCGCGGCGAAAAAGAAGGAAGGCTTGACGTTCAGCGCCGGCGTCGACGTTTACGGCACGGGCGTGGACCTATACGATAACTCCCGGAACCGCAAAGGCGAAAAAGCGGATCGCGGCACAGACGCGGACCGCGGCGCGGCGGCCAAAAAGATCACCGGCCTATTCACCGACGGCGACTTGGACGTAAAAATCACGTATCGTTACGACTCCTACCCCGAGGGCGAACCGGGCGGCGGCGCACAGGTGTTGAGCGAATACCCCACTGAATATCCCAAAGGGAAGCTGACTTGGACCGAGGACCTCGTCGGCGAGAAATGGTTCTATTACGACAACATGGGCCGGATGGTAGCGACCACGTCGGACCGCTGCTACTTCGACCACTTCGTTCTGACGCACGAATACAACTACAACCTCGGCGGCCAGCTAACGGCGGAGAAATACCCCTCGGGGACGAACGTCAGCTACCGATACGACGCCATCGGCCGGCTTACCCACATCCCGGGGGTATATGGTTCGGAGGGGGGGCCCGCCGGCTTGGCCTCCGTCGCGCCCGGCCCGAGCGGCGCCCCCACGCCGGCCGCGCCCCGGCGTTTTGACCTCCGTTCGCGCATCCTACCTTCGTTGAAGGCCCGGCGGTTGGCGGTGAGCCGCCGCCCGCAGAACAACGTCGATTACCTCACGGCGGGCGTAAACCCGCTCCTGGACGAGGGAGGGAACGACGGCTTCGAATACGACGACCGCGGCCGCCTCCATACGATTAGGCCCGACAACGGCTGCGCCACGACCATCAACTACGACGAAGGCGGCTGGGGGGAACGCCAGGTTATTAGATCCATATCGTTCAATTTGATAGGGGCGAACCCCGACGTCGTATATGACTACGCATACGACGCCAGCCGCAACGTCACCGAGATCACGGACAACCTGGCGGGGGGAGAGTACGACCGGAAGCGGACGTATCAATACGACACGCTGAACCGCCTGACGGACTATTCGGTAGATTGGGATACGGGCGCCTTGGGGGCGAAGAACCCGTTCGCGAAAGCCATCGCGGCGATAAACGGCGCGGGCGTGACGTCGCGGGGCGAGGTACCCGATCCCCCACCCTACCAGTTTTACACGATGGGCCAGGTCCACTACGACTACGACGACGTCGGCAACCGGACGTGCGAGGTTCACGACACGACCGAGAGCCACTACTCTACGTACTACGAAGGAACCGACCAGCTGCAGACCGACGGTTTCGGCGATGTCTTCACCTACAACGCTAACGGCGCGGTGGCGACCAAAGAAACCGCCGTATACGACGTCTACGACTACACCTACGACTACGCCGGGCGGTTGGTGGGCATCACGAAAGAACAAACCCTCGCGGCCGGCGGCTCGCCGACCGTAGGCGCCGGGGGCCCCGCCGCGGGCGAGTCGGGGCCGACCGTCGGCGCCGGGCCCAGTCCGGGGGTCGTAACGCCGGCGTACCCGACCGTCTCCCCGCCCGCGCCCACCGTCGGGGCGCCGGCTGGCCCGCCGACGAACGCGACCCCGTCCGACCCGACCGTTTCGCCCGACGAACCGCCGGCAGGATTGGAGCCGGCCGGCCCCGCCTTCGTGTCCGACGAGGAGGAGTGGGAGTTCGTATACGACGGCGCCGGCGCCAAGATAATGAAGATCAACGACACGTCGGCGTCGAAGTATATCTACGACGCGACCGGCCGCGTCGTCATGGAATACGCCAACGACATCCGGAAGTCGAGCGCCAACGTCGTTAAAAATCCGGGACTCGAAATCTACTCGGCCGAGCCGTGGGCGCCGCCGGAGGGGTACTTGGCCGCGCCGACCGTATTAGTAGCCACCGGTGCCGAAACCGTACCGGCCGTAGAAAGCCCGACGCCTACGACCGAAGACGTGGGCGATTTCGGCTACTGGGAAGAGGACGCCGGCGAGACGCCCGAAGGGTCCATCGTCGCCGACGCGGAAACGCCGCTGGAGGGCAGGCTGGCGGTGATGATGTCGCGGGCGGAGGCCGGGACGCAAGACCTGCGGTTGAAACAGACGATAACCGTAAAGAACGCGCCGCCGCGGACGTACGAGCTGCGGTACTTCGCGAAGGCCGGCCCGACGCTGTCGGGGCGCGCGTACGTCCGCCTTACGACGCAGGAAGGGGGGCCGGGCGGGATATTGGGCGCGGCGGCCGGCGGCGCCGAACCGGCAGCCGCGGCGGCCAACCTCTACTCGCCGGACGTCGAGGGCGAGGAATGGAAGGAGTACCGCGTTATATTCGCGTGCGAGGAGCCGCTGCTGGGCGTCCAGCTCGTCCTGGATAAGGACGCCACCGGCGCGGTTTATTTCGACCGGGTTTCCGTCGAGGAATACGCGAACGACGTGGTGAACGCGTCGTTCGAGGACCAGGGCCAATTTTACCCCGACGTCTTCGACGATTGGACGGAAGTGGCGGAGGGCGGGACGATCGCCGTAGGTGACGGCATCCTGACGGCGGACTCGGCCAAGGTAACGCGCACCGGCGGGTCATCGCTCTATACGGGCCTTTACCAGGCGATCACGGTAACCGAAGGCCGGACGTACGAGGTCGCGGCGACGGTCAAGGCGGAGGATCTGGACGGGGCCGAGGTTTTCGCCGAGCTCGAGACCGCCGAAGAATATCAATTCGAGTTCGTCCGGGTGGACGCCGATACCGACGGCTGGGCCCGGTTCGTGGGCCACTATTCGGCCGCGGCCGACGGCGACCTGACCCTCCGCCTCGGCATGGACGGCGACGGTACCGGCGTCGCGTACTTCGAGGACGTGGGGATGAAGGAGCTGCCGGCGGTGTGCGACAACGGCGACTTCGAGACGTACACCGTCGGCCCGCTGGGGGCGGAGTACGTCGCGTGGGAGGCCGAGCTCAACGGCGGCGAGGTGGGCGTGGACACGGAGGCGCCGCGGATGAACGCGGCGGCGGCGGTCCTGGCGAGGAGCGAGGCCGCCGCGCGGGTTCTGGCGGCCGGCGAGGCCGTCAAGGTGGAGCGGGGCCGCGGCGTCGTTACCAGCGACCCGCTGGGCAACACGCTCTTGCGGCAACGCATCGCCTGCCTCCCCCACACCGAATACGAGGTTACGATCTTCGAGAAACATGACATATCGGCGCTGGAGGACTACTACGGGGCGTTCGCGGTGGTGGGTAACATCACCGGCGCCGCCGGCATCCCCGGCGTCGGGAACGTCTACACCGGCGACTTCGTCGAGGTGTTCAACGTCGGCGTGGGGGCGGCGACCTGGAGCGCGCATACGGTTCGGTTCACCTCCGGCGAGGACTGGTTCGAGGTACTGCTCGGCGTGGGGGCGGCGGCCGAGGGCGCCGCGGCCTTTGACGGCATCCTCATTCGGGACTTGACAACCAGGCGCTACGAGTATATATATGGGTTGGGGAGGCGCCTCGCGAAGGTGGAGTACGAGAGCGTCGTGCCGGAGGGGCAGATGTATTACGACCACTACGACCTGGTGGGCTCGCCGGTGATGCTCACGGACATAGACGGCGCGGACGTCTGGCGGGGCGACTACGCGCCCTTCGGCGGGATGCTGGAGGCCCAGCCGGTGAACTGGGGCAACCCGTACATGTACTTGGGGAACGAGGACGACGGCGGCCTGATGGACTTCGGCGCGCGGTTCTACGACCCGCAAATAGGCCGGTTCTACGCGCCGGACCCGATAAAGAACGTGGCGACGGCCAACGTCGTCAACCCGTACGTCTACTGCTCCAACAACCCGCTGCGGTATACGGATAAATTTGGCCTTATGCGAGCGGCTCCCGAGGGACCAGCGGGCGACGGGGGCGGGAGTTTGGGTGGTACCGGCGGGGGTAATAATTGGACGACTACCGAAAGGATTTACGAAAATGGTATAGAATACAGGCAGGAGAGGACGGGCAGGCAAACCGGTTGGGCGCAATGGCCGGCGCCTACGGAAGCCCAAGCCGGCGCGTTTGACGCGATGATGAACGCGGCGTGGGGCGGGTTAAAAAGCGGGTTGTCTAGCGCGTATAGCGCAATAGCCGGCGCTTTTAACCAGGTTTTTAGTAGCGCGAAAGCCGTGGACCCCGTATTATTTTTATATGGAGGAGACGTCGCGAGGGAAATGGATGTCGAGTCGCAAGGAGGTAAGCCAGGGACTACGGATCGATGTAAAGAGATCCTAACGAACAAATGCAAAGAAATGGGGATAGATGTAACCGAATTCGGGGAATTCGCGACGGGGGTTCCGGAATCATTCGGAAAATGTATTACAAACACGAAGACGGTTATGGCCGAAGGTAAATTCAACCAAATCATCGTTTATGAGCATGGTGACGAAGACACCCAAGAAGTGGGAGGGATTTCCCGGGCGTTTATAATGGAGGAAGCCTCGAAATATTTAATACCCGGCGGTAAATTGACGATCGTCGCTTGCGATTTATATGTCGAAAGGTGGGAGCGGATCGCTGGGAAATTCGGGATACAAATCGAATGCGTCCCTGGCCGGGGGCAAGATCTTTTTAATTACCAAGTCCAAGATTTCATTAATCATTTAAAATGACGGCCGGAGGTTCGCGTTGCGCGTTAATAATACTATTACGGCGATTACGCTAACTCTCGTCGGGACGCTGGGTATTACGTGTAGCCGCGGGCCCGACGTCCAGCGGAAGCCTGCCGCCGGAATCCCGTCGCGTTATGAAATAAAGACGAAGGCACCTGAGTTTAAGGGGACGATATATTTCGTCAGCGGGCAAGGTATCGATCCTTATAAAATTTTTAGTTACGATATCACCAGAAAGAGGTGCGAAGAAGTTGGTACTTTCCGCGTCGGGTCGTTATTAAGCATCGCCCTCTCCCGCGACGGGCGTTATTTGTTCTACGGCGGTATAAGCACGGACCAACGGGGTATAATCACGGTCATGGCGTTCAACGAAAAAACGGGCAGGTTTAAGACAAGTAAAGTATTCGAAACAAGTCCCGGGGCTTCGAACCATATTATTTACGATGATTGGGATAGGAAGTTGTATTATCGCAGCCAGCCAAAACCATATATACCGCCCAAGCCGGGCGGTTATCCGCCGGGTTCATATCCTAAACACATCCACCCGCCGGCGGAATATGGATATATAGATATGACCGGTGAACCGCGCATTGTCGAAGCGCCGGGCGCGCGGATCGCGGCCTTCAATACGATCGCGGTTTCAAAAAAATATATTTATTATTTGGAGGATAAAGCGGGTAAAAGGTATTTGGTTCGGAAACCTAAAAATGCGAGCGATTACGAATATTTGGCTTCCGTTCCCGATAACGCGTGGAATATATGCGTTCTAAACGGCGAGCGGGCGTGTATAATCGATACGATGGTCGTAGGTCCGAAAAAGGAATGCGCCGATTGTTATTATTACGTCAGGTTTAATGCGGATTCAGGCCGTCTTGGTTCGTGGGAATTATTAGGTAAAGAGGAACCTCGCTACGATTTAACGGCCGTGCAATCCCCCTCTGCACTAAACGCTGAAGGCGTTCTCCTCGCCCCCTACCGTGCGCGGCTCGAAAACCATTCCTACGTAAATACCGTCAGCTTCTATGACGTCCGCGCTAATCGCGTCTACCCGGTATTTAAGCAGGCAGTACCGGCCGCGGTCGTCACGACCGAATATATTGGTTGGCTCTACGCGGAAGACGCTGCGACGTTGGATAAAGCCGAATACGTGAACAATACTATGAACGATATATATGGTTGGTCTCAACACTAAGCGAGACGAAGAGACCGATGAGTAATTACAGTATCCCGAAAATATTAGACGGCGACGGCGGCCTGATGGACTTCGGCGCGCGGTTCTACGACCCGCGGCTCGGACGGTTCAGCGGCGCGGTTAACACGAAACGACCGATGAGGAGGAGATTGCCATGCGTAAGATGATACGCATACTCGCGGCCTTGGCCGCCGGCGCGGCCGCCGGCGAATGGGTTTACGAGGGCCAGTGGGGTACAACCGGTTCGGGTAACGGCCAATTCAATTACCCTTACGACGTCGCGTGCGCCGCCAACGGAAACGTCTACGTAACCGACGTCAGCAACCACCGTATCCAGTATTTCACGCCTACCGGCTCGTACCTCGGGAAATGGGGGACGGTGGGCGCCGGTAACGGGCAACTCGAACACGCTTATAGCCTGGACGTCGCCGCGAACGGCGTCGTCTACGTCGCCGACGCGGACAACTACCGAATCCAGTACTTTACCAGCACGGGCTCGTTTCTCGGCAAGTGGGGTTCCAACGGCACCGGGAACGGCGAGTTCTCCAAATGCGAGGCGATCGCGATTCACCCCAACGGCGGTAGTATCTACACCGCCGAGACGTTCAACTGCCGGGTCCAGTATTTCACCCCCCAGGGTTCGTTCTTGGGTAAATGGGGGACACCCGGGACCGCCAACGACCAATTCCAAAACCCTCGTGCCATAGACGTCCTTTCAAACGGCGACGTTTACGTCGCCGACACGTACAACCGCCGCATCCTATACTTCACGTCCACCGGCTCGTTTCTGGGCAAGTGGGGGACCTACGGCAACGGGAACGGTCAATTCACGCTCCCTAAAGGTATAGCCGTCACTCCCGACAACCACGTCGCGGTCTCGGATGCGAGTCGTAATTACGTGCAATATTTCACCGCCACCGGTTCGTTCATAGACCGTTTTGAACACTCCGGATATTTTAAAATGTATAATGGCGTCGGCGTTTCCCCGAGCGGCAACCGCATCTACGTGGCGGATTCGGAATCGGATTGGGTCGAATACTATCGGTGGTCGGACGAACCGGTGGAGCCGGCGTCACTCGGCAAAGTAAAGGCCTTATTCCGATAACCCGTTCCCCCTCTCCTCGAGCGCTGGACCCCATGCAACGTTTCGTCGTCGCCGCGTTCGCGCTGTGGGCCGGCGCCGCGTTCGCCGGCCACGTGGATTTATCCGGCGGCATTTCGGTCTTCACGCCGCCGGACGAAGGCGCGGACACGACGCCCCTCTACCACGTCGACGCTTCTTATTGGTTCACGAAGAGGGCGACGGTTAACGCCGAAGTCGGTTACGCGAACTACCGCGTCGGCGCCGTGGTTTATTACTACGTCCCGAATAAGCTCCGCGTTATCAGCCACCCCAACGCCGGCCGCCTTTTGGACCCGTACTTCGGCGGCGGCTTCGTCTACACGAAAAAGAAGAACAACGCCTCGGGATGGGGCACGAAGTTCGGCTACTCCGGCCTACTCGGCTTCAACTTTCTGCTACTCCACAACGCGACCGTCGGCGGATACGCCGAATACATCATTCCGGATTGGCGCTCCACCGACGGCTACTGGGAATACGGCTTCAACTTCGGCGGGATAAAATTCTGAACGCGTTTCGAGTCCAACATAAAAGGCGCCCGGCGAGGGCGCCCTTTTTTGTGTTAATTTTGTGTCATAGCCGCCGCGAATTACCTCTAACTGCCGGCGACGTTCGGTAACGTCCGCAGCGGCCGAACTAGCATAATACCCAAGCGGTTACGCGGTTTTCGACGTAGGTATTGGATACGCCGAAAAAGGCCGGTTTTAGATTTTCAGTCCCGTGCTCTACCAACTGAGCTACCGCGGCTTAGAACTTATTTATAACATACCGCGCGGAGGGGGTCGAGGGGTAAGGGGGCGGCGGCCGGCGCCGGCGCTTAGCCGTGCAAGAACTTCAACGCGTCGTAGACGAGGAAGGCGGGCCAGACGAGGGCCTTGAGGAAGCCGACGACGCCCGGCCAGAACGACGACGCCATACGGATATAGTAGACCGCGGCGCCGATGACGCCCAGGCAGTACAACGCGCCGGGGGTAGCGCTCTTAAATACTTTGGTCGCCATGGTTCTCTCCTTTCCGCCGCCACCATAACACAAATACCGCGGCACGGCAAGCCCCCCCCGCTCGCGCCGGGGCCGCCGCGCTATTTATGGCTTGACAGGTCAGGTATATTATGCTACCATATACGGGTAGGAGGTATGGACGATATGCCGCAACGCAAGGAAGTCACCGACGACCAGCTCCGGGCGCGCCTCGGCCGCGTGGAGGGCCAGGTCCGCGGCGTCTCGCGCATGTTGGACGAGAAGCGCTACTGCATCGACGTCGTGGACCAGCTCTCCGCGGCCCGGGCGGCGCTGGCCCAGGTCGCGATGCTCATAATGCACCGCCACCTCAACTCGTGCGTGAAGCGCGCGGTAATCGAGGGCCGGGGCGAGGCGACGACCGACGAGCTCATCGCGAGCCTGAAGAAGCTGGTCAAGTGAGGGCCCGGGCGACAATCGCACTCGCGCTGGCGTGGGCCGCGGCCGCGGCGGCCGCCGCCGAGCTCCCCTCCCCCCTCACCGCCGGCGCGCTGGCCGACGAGGTCCTCGCCGCCAACCCCATGGCCGCGGCGGCCGTGGCCGAGGCACGGGCCGCCGACCGCACCGCCGCCGCGACGGCGCTCTGGCCCGACCCGATGTTCATGGCCGAGCGGATGCTCGGCCCCGGCGGCGCGGAGCCGCCCCCCGGCTCCGTCCTGATGCCGGGGTGGGACTTCCGCCTCCGCCAGGAGATTCCCCTCCCGGGCAAGAACGTTTACGACCGCCGCGCGGCGGCGGCCGGCGCGCGGGCGGCGGGCGAAGACGCCGCGCGGACGCGGGCGATGCTGGTGGAGGAGGCCAAGCACGCGTACCTCGAGCTTTGGGCCGCGGCGCGGATGCGCGGCCTCGCCGACCGCCAGCGCGAGCTGTGGGCCGACTACGAGCGGGTCGCGACGGCGCGCTACGCCGCGGGCGCGGCGCCCCAGGCCGAGGCCCTGCGCGCCCAGGTGGAGCGGCTGCGGATGGCGAACCAAGTCCTCGGCTACGAGGCGGCGGAAGCCGCGGCCAGCGCCCGCGTGAACGCGCTGTTGGGCCGCGCCGCCGGCGACGCCCTCCCGCCGGCGGGCGAGCTGCCCGAGGTGACGATTCCCTATACGTTGGACGAGCTATACGCCAAGGCCGTGGCGCAGAACCCGGGCGTCAGGGCGGCCGAGGAGCGGCTGGCCGCGGCGCGGGCGATGCGGACGGCCGAGGCGTGGCGCTACGCCCCGGACGTCGCCGCCGGCGTCGGCTACACAAGGATGGACGCGTCCACGATGGTGCCCGCCGAGGCGGCGTGGTCGGTCTCGGCCGAGGTCGCCGTCCCCATCTTCATTACGCTGGGGCAAAGCCGGATGCGGGCGGCGGCGACCGCGGACGCGGACGCGATGGCGGCGGACGCGGCGGATGCCCGGAACCGGGCGCGCCGTGACGTCGGACGCCTATACGCGGCCATCACGGCGGCGGACAAGCAGCTCGAGCTCTACCGCGACGGCCTCCTGCCCCAGGCGGAGGCGGCGGTGCGGGGGGCCGCGGCCGGCTACGCCGCCGGCAGCGTGGACTTCATCATGCTCCTGGAAACGCAGATGACGCAGTATCAGAACCAGATGGAATACGTCGACGTACAAATGAAGAAACACGAGGCCGTCGCGACGCTGGAAGCCGCGGTCGGCGAACGTTTCTACTAACGGGCCGGCTACGCCGGCCGGGGAGAAGAGCGATGAGAAGCAAACTGATGCGCAATCTATGCGTCGCCATGGTAGCGGCGGCGCTGGCGACAACGGCCGCGTTCGCGTGCGGCGGCTGCGGCAAGGCCGCGACCGACAAGCCGGCCGCGGTGACGACGGCCCCGGCCGGGACCGTCTACACCTGCCCCATGCATCCGGAAGTGAAATCCGACCAGCCGGGCAAGTGCCCCAAGTGCGGCATGAACCTGGAGCCGGTCAAGGAGAAAGGCACCGCGTCGGAGCCGGCCGGCAAGTAACGCCGGCGACGCAACGCATAGGGAAGTGGTAGCATGACGACTCACCGCAAAGCCGATTTCTACGCCGTCGCGATCGTCGCGGCGGTCGTGGCGGCGGCCGCCGGCGGCTTCCTCCTGCACCAGCACGGCGCGGGGGGATGGCCGTTCGGCGGCGGCCCGCACCAGCTCTACACCTGCCCCATGCATCCCTACTACACGTCGGACCGCCCGGGCGACTGCCCCATCTGCGGCATGACCCTCGTCCCCGTGAAGAAGACGCCGGCCACGATGGACCACGCCGGCCACGAGTCCCGCGTCGCGGGGATGGCGGCGGTGGAGATCGACCCGCGCCAGCAGCAGCTCATCGGCGTGACCCTCGCCACCGTGGAGCGCAAGAACGTGACGCGGACGGTGCGCGCGGTCGGCGCCGTCGTGGCCGACGAGCGGCGGGTGTATTCGGTGACGACCAAGGTGGACGGCTGGATCGAGCGCCTCTACGTGAACGCGACGGGGCAGCCGGTGGCGGCGGGCCAGCCGCTCCTCGCCATCTACAGCCCGGAGGTCTATTCGGCGCAGGAGGAATACCGCGTCGCCGACGAGAACGCCCGGGCCCTGGCCGGCAGCGGCGCCGACGGCGTGGCCGCCGGCGCCGAGGCCCTGCGCGACGCCGCGGCGCGCCGCCTCGCCTACTGGGACATCGCGCCCGCCGACATCAACGCCGTCCCGGGCGAGGGGTCGCTCCGGAAGACGTTCACGGTGCGCTCCCCCGTCGGCGGCTACGTCCTGGAGAAGATGGCCACGGTCGGGATGCGCGCCGAGCCGGGGATGCCGCTCTTCACGGTGGCGGACCTGTCGCGGGTGTGGGTGGAGGCCGAGGTCTACGAGTACGAGCTCCCCTACGTCAAGGTGGGGCAAGAGGTGGAGATAACGCTCCCCTACTACCCGGCCGCGCCGCTCGCGGGCAAGGTCGCGTTCATCTACCCGGTGTTGGACCCGATGACCCGCACCGCCAAGGTCCGCGTGGAGGTCGCCAACGCCGACCTCAAGCTCAAGCCCGAGATGTTCGCCAACGTCGCCCTCAAGCAGGACCTGGGCGAACAGCTCGTCGTCCCCGCGAGCGCGGTCCTGGACAGCGGCGACGAGAAGATAGTGTTCGTCGTCCACGGCGCGGGGCACTTCGAGCCGCGCGCCATCACCGTCGCGACCAAGGCCGACGACTACTACGTCGTGGCGTCGGGGCTGGCGGCCGGCGAGCGCGTCGCCGCCAGCGGCAACTTCCTCATCGACTCCGAGAGCCGCATCCGGGGCGCCGCGGCCGCGATGGGCGGCGGCGATGCCGGGATGGCCGGCATGCCCGGCCACCAACACTAAGGGGCAGCGATGGTTCCGCGCTTCATCGAGTGGGCCGCCCGCAACAAGTTCATCATCATCCTGGTCGCGGCGTTCGCGACGGCGTGGGGGGTGTGGGCCATACTCCACGTCCCGCTCGACGCCATCCCCGACCTCTCCGACGTCCAGGTCATCGTCGTCACGGAGTGGCCGGGGCGCAGCCCCAACCTGGTGGAAGACCAGGTCACCTACCCCCTCGTCTCCTCCCTCCTCGGCGCGCCCAAGGTCAAGGTCGTCCGCGGCTACTCGGCCTTCGGCGCCTCCTTCGTCAACATCATCTTCCAGGACGGCACCGACCTCTACTGGGCGCGGAGCCGCGTCATGGAGTATCTGGCGCAGGCGCGGGAGAAGCTGCCGCCCGACGTAACGCCGACGCTGGGGCCCGACGCCACCGGCGTGGGGTGGGTGTACGAATACGCCCTCGTGGACAAGTCCGGCAAGAACGACCTGGCCGCGCTCCGCACGTTCCAGGACTGGCACCTGAAGTATTGGCTGCAGTCGGTGCCCGGGGTGGCCGAGGTCGCCTCCATCGGCGGCTTCGAGAAGACCTACCAGGTCAAGGTGGACCCCAACAAGCTCGCCTTCTACCACGTGACGCTGATGGACGTCGCGACGGCGCTGCGCCGCTCCAACAACGACGTCGGCGGCTCCGTAATCGAAATGGGCGGCAAGGAATACATGGTCCGCGGGCGGGGCTACATCTCGTCGCTCGCGGACGTGGAGAACGTCGCGGTGCGCGCGGACGAGCGGGGCGTCCCGGTCCTGGTGGGGAACCTGGGCGTCGTCACCTACGGCCCGGACATGCGGCGCGGCGTCGCGGAGCTGAACGGCGAGGGCGAGGTCGTCGGCGGCATCGTCGTCATGCGCCACGGCGAGAACGCCCTCCGCGTCATCAACGGCGTCAAGGCCAAGCTCGCCGAGGTGCGGCCCGCCCTTCCCCCCGGCGTCGAGGTCAAGGTCACCTACGACCGCTCCGAGCTCATCCGGGCCTCCATCTGGACGCTGGTGGAGGCGCTGTTGCAGCAGATGCTCATCGTGAGCTTCGTGATGGTCATCTTCCTCTACCACTTCCGGAGCGCGCTGGTCCCCATCATCATCATGCCGGTGTCGGTCATCATCGCCTTCATCCCCATGTACTACCTCGGCCTCACCTCCAACGTCATGTCGCTGGGCGGCATCGCCATCGCCATCGGCGTCATCGTGGACGGCGCCGTCGTCATGGTGGAGAACGCCCACAAAAAAATCGAGCGCGACCCCACCGCCAACCGCCGCAAAATCGTCGTGGAGGCCGCCAAGGAGCTGGGGATGCCCATCTTCGCGTCCCTGCTCGTCACCACCGTCTCGTTCCTGCCGGTGTTCACGCTGGAGGCGCAGGAGGGGCGGCTGTTCAAGCCGCTCGCGTTCACCAAGACCTTCGCGGTCCTCTTCGCCGCGTTCCTCTCCATCTCCGTCGTGCCGGTGCTGATGACGTGGTTCGTGCGCGGCAAGGTCCGGCCCGAGGAGAAGATACCCATCAGCGCGCTGCTCCTCAAGCTCTACCGGCCGTTCGTGAACTTCGCGCTCCGCCGGCGGTGGTGGGTGGTGGCGGGGGCCGCGCTCGCCATCGCCGTCACCGTCCCCGCGTTCCTCGCGATGGGCTCCGAGTTCATGCCGCCGCTCTACGAGGGCAGCATCCTCTACATGCCGACGACCCTCCCCGGCATGAGCGTCACGGTGGCGCGCCAGCTCCTCCAGACGCAGGACAAGCTCTTCATGACCTTCCCCGAGGTGGCCACCGTCTTCGGCAAGGTGGGCCGCGCCGAGACCGCCACCGACCCCGCGCCCATGGCGATGGTGGAGACGACCGTCACCCTCAAGCCCAAGAGCCAGTGGCGCCGCGGCATGACGTACGAGAAGCTCATCAAGGAGATGGACGCCAAGTTCGCCTTCCCCGGCGTCACCAACGCCTGGACCATGCCCATCAAGACGCGCCTCGACATGCTGACGACGGGCATCAAGACGCCGGTGGGGGTGAAGGTCCTCGGGCCCGACCTGGAAAGTATCGGGATGACGGCGATGCACGTGGAGGCCATCCTGCGCGACGTCCCGGGGACGCGGAGCGTCTACGCCGAGCGCGTCACCGGCGGCTATTACGTGGACGTGGTCCCGGACCGCGCGGCCCTCGCGCGCTACGGCCTCACGGTGGAGGACGTGGAGGACGTAATCGAGACGGCGGTGGGCGGCATGGTCATAGACCACACGGTGGAGGGGCGGGAGCGCTTCGGCATCTCGCTGCGCTACTTCCAGGACTACCGCGGCGACGTGGAGGCGCTCAAGCGCGTATTGGTGCCGACGATGGGCGGCGCCGCCGTGCCGCTGGGGGAGGTCGCGGCGTTCAAGGTCACCGGCGGCCCGGACGTCATCAAGGACGAGAACGGCTCCCTCGCGGGGTGGGTGTACGTGGACATCAGCGGCCGGAGCGTCGGCTCGTACGTTCGCGACGCGAAGAAGGCGGTGCGGGCGAAGCTCGCGCCGCGGCCGGGCGTGCACCTGTTGTGGACGGGGCAATACGAGGCCATGGAGCGGGTCCAGAAGCGCCTCCTCCTGGTCCTGCCGGTGACGCTGGTCATCATCTTCGTCATCATGTTCTTCAACTTCCGCTCCGTCACCGAGACCCTCATCGTCATGCTCTCGGTGCCGTTCGCGCTGGTGGGGGCGGTGTGGGTGATGTTCGCGGCGGGCTACAACCTCTCCGTCGCGGCGTGGGTGGGGATAATCGCGCTCGCCGGCGTCGCCGCGGAGACGGCGACGGTGATGATGGCGTACCTGGACGACGCCTACCACAAGGCCGTGGCGGCGGGGCGGATGAACGACCGCGCGGACCTGCGCGCGGCGGTGGTGGAGGGGGCGCTGATGCGGGTGCGGCCGAAGCTGATGACCGTCCTCGCCGACATCCTGGGGCTGCTGCCGCTGCTCTGGGCGACGGGCGTGGGCGCGGACGTGACGAAGCGCATCGCGATGCCGCTGTGGGGCGGGATGGTGACGTCCACGGCGCTGACGCTCGTCGTCATCCCCGCGGTCTACCTCATATGGCGGGAGCGGGGGCTGGGGCGCGAAACACAAAACGCCGCCTGAGGGTTATGCGTGGGAAACCGGTTAATCGTAGGGGCGCACGGCTGTGCGCCCCTTTAATATCACAAGGTGGCCGGGCCTTAAGGCCCGGCCCTACGGAACGGCCGGAGCGGGGGTTAGTTCAAAAAAAAGGTAATTCTTAAGGGCGTACAGGAAACCAAGAAACGCAACGGATCCTGAATTAATACCACTTGACAACCCCTCTAGATTGTGTATAGTATTAATATACGACCTGACGGAAAACAGGTTTGAAAGGGAATGATTAACTGTGTGGGAATGTATCCAAAAAATCGCCGATTCATTCACAATAGGGGGTTTAATAATCGCCGTAGCCGTGGCCGTTCTAGCATTCGCCGGATTCACATGGGTAAGAGGTAGAGCGTGGCTACAAAGGGAAGTTTGGTTAAAAATCAAAGGGTCACCATTAAGAGGTGGTAAATATATAACTCTGACATCGGAAGTGTTTTCGAAAATACCGGCGGATCGCCATTATAAGGGTAACGGAAAGGATTTCGACCCGAATAAGGTCGAATCCACGAACGAGGACAAACGGGGGAAAAATTTTAGAATGAATGCGTCGGTTGGAAATAAAGACGGGTGGGTTACGGATTGGAAAGGCCGCCGGTATTCCCGCGAAGGGTACGCACTAAAGGAAATATGGCTCCAGGTATGGCCTTATTCGTATAAGGACGCTAACGAATGGAAGGTCGCAGTTTCAATATTAAAACGGGATTTACCGGCCCCTGTTCCCTATGAACACCGCTTATTTGGTAAAAGGCAAATATCGTTCGAGATCTCACGGCACCATTCCGAAGGCAAACAAGCGATTTTAGGAGTTTTCGAAGGGCATCCGTTAAAAGTTAGGTCGGATGGAATTTCAGAAGGTAATTGGACGTGGTTAGGGGTCAGGATCGGAGATAAAAAAATTGAATTTTTCGTAGGTTTCGAATGTATAGCAGTATTCGATACAGGATTTAATATAGATATCCGGGACTTCAGTCCTGGTGAATTATGGCTCGTTTTCTGGGCCGATGAACAAACGGATATGGCGGTCCGTTTCCGAAGGATAAAAACATATTGGCGCAAAAATACTAACCTATCGGGAGAATAAAATATGACGATGCCAACGCGACTTTCAAACGCGGCCTTACGCCTTAGTTTCGACCGCGCACCCGAACATATTCGCCGGTTCATCGAACACTTACCCGGTTTGTTAAACGCATACCCCCTTGAGGTAGCTTTAGGGTATTTATTTATGGCGATAGAAAAAGCACAACACCGGGCTATATATGCGGGGTTATTAAAAACACATCGCGCCGACTGCGTAGTAACTCGAAACGTCTTAGAAAAACACCGTTTTGAACGGGACGAGTATAACGTATTATTTAAGAACGTATTCGACTACGCTATACCAAACCAAACTCTTGGACATCGTTCTCAAGCCGAGAAAGTACGAGATAAGGTAATACATGGAAAAGACGTAAAGGACCGAGAGATCAGGAATGGGATTTCAGACGCGTTCTATTACTTAATCGGTTTCGATTCATTCGTACACTCTTTAATCGGGCTTTATCCTACCGGCGACTTACGTAGTAGATGGGCAGGTCGGCTACCCCGACACACTACTCGCTGGGTTTTAAAAGGTATGGGTTTCGCGGCTTAAATACAAAACCGGAAAATAAAACCGACAGGAAGATAACCCGTATGGATTTAGATATCAAGGACCTAAATATCGTTATTGGCGGCGTCGATAAAAACGAACGCGGCGATAATCTCGAGAGACTCGTTGTAACCGTATTCGATAAATTAGGGTATTGCGATTTCCGAAGAAAGGTCAAAAAAACGGGCCACGAAATCGATATCAAATGCAAACATAAACTAACCGGGTACAACGCTACAGTAGAATGCAAAGCGTACCAAGAACCCGCTGGTTCCAATGTCGTTAAGAAAGCTCGCGCAGAATTCGATAAAGAAGCTAAACGGGACAAGAACCTTGTCGCGTTTATTATATCGACTAGCGATTTCAACGGAACCGCTTTGCAGTGGCACGAAGAGCGAATAATAGAAGTCGATGAAGACGAGCGAGATAAATTCCAAGTAATCCGCAAAGAAAAATTATTGCAATGGTTAGAAGACGCCTTCGACCTCGAGGTTAAAAAGGTTTTAGAATTAATCGAGTTGTTCAGGGAAACGAGTACGGATATAACAGCATACCTCATTTTCGCCTTTATGAACCCATATTTCGTAGCGGTAAAGGGGGCCGAACATGATGAGATAATCGTAGTTTCGGGTAAAGGTACGCCTTTAAAGGAAATCGAAAGTACGAAGGTTTTACATGAGATAAAAGATGTCATAAGGGTAACCGATTACGACCTAGTTAATTTAGATGTCGAGGCGGACGTCGTATGGTTTTTACTACAGGGAGATAGCGACTTAACGAGTATCGCGAAAGGTATTAACCAATCCGCCGGTTCGGTTTCGAACGCCATCTCCAGGATAAGAAAAGAGGAACTAATAAACGAAGAGGGGCAAAACCCACGGTTATACGGCCTCTCAAAAACCATCGATGCATTTATTCGTATCACGAAACTATTTATCAAAGACCGACCCAGAGCATATATGGAATCTAAGTATTACAATGAAGTATTGGACCGCGCGGTAATAAAATACGCTGGTACCCGGTATTACGTTGGGTTCGAAGAAAAGGATTTCGATGCACTTATTAAAGTAGCTCTGATTTCAAAATCAGCTATCGAATTCCTATTATTCGGGGATACCGAAGGGGCTAGGAACGGTTATGAACAAATGAACCAACCCGGAGTAACTGAAGAGAACCGGCGGGTCTCGGAAAACCAGAGAAAGGAATATATTTTACGACGAGCGGTTTTCCTTTTATTATCCGACGTCATCCATGGATTAACGGCGCAAGGTAATTGGAAATCGGATAATATAGATTTCGCGTTCGCGGACGTTTCCTTATCGATAGGGAACCAAAAAGAAATATACCTAAAAATAGAGGCCATACATACCATCGCTACTATGAAGGCCGGAGGACCGATAAAGAAAGGCGAATCCGTATTCTATTCAGGGCCGTCGTACGAAGTTGATATCCCATACGCGTTGTTTTTAATCAACGCTGGCGAACCCGAAAGAGGTATTAAAGTATTCGAGAAAGCGACATCCGAAACGACCGACCCAAAAGGTTTATTCGGCATACTAACTAACTATAGTTTAGCTCTAAACATGACCGGCCGTTTTGATGAAGCATTAGCTAAAAATTACGATGCGGAGAACTACATTTTATTCGCCGGCAACAACGAAGATAAGGCCGTCTTGTACCGTAATAGGTTGGCTATTTTTTTTCGTTTGTACAAACGCGAAGGTAAAACCGAATACCGAGATAAAGCATTAGAAGCTTGGTCTAAAACTATAGAGTTAAACCCGGAATACCCACCGCCCCCCGAATTAACCGAATTATCCCCGCCTTATTGCCCGTAATAATTCAATAACCTTTTTCCGCCGTTTATTTTACTGGTCTCTCCCCCCTCCCCTCCGCGCCGCCGATATGTTAATATGCGCGGCGTCGGAGCGCTGAAGCCGTGGCCCCCATCCTCACCTACGCCAAGCTCTCGAGCGCGGGGCGCGTCGTCGCCCTCGCGGCCCTCCTCCCCGTCGTCGTCGTCTACAACGTCGGCGTGTGGCGCGTCACCCAGTACGTCTGGAACATGGGGCTCCACTTCTACGGCTCGTCGGTCTTCACGGCCGACACGCTGTGGTACGGCATCCATTGCGTGCTGCTGGCGCTGGGCGTCTTCCTCTGGCCGCACCAGGCCGGCCTGGCCCTCCCCCGCTTCGACCCCGCGCGCCGGGTCCTGGCCCTCTACGCCGTGGTCATCGGCGTCACGGCGGCGGCCGCGGGCATCAACTACCAGTGGCACCTCTTCACCAACCCGTTCTCGGGGCGGGGGCCGTTCTTCTTCACGCTCGGGCCGCTGGCGTGGGAGGCGATGTGGCCGGGGCTGGTCTACGGCTTCGCCGCCCGCCTCCTGGACACGCGGGCGCCGGGGCGCATCGGCCGGACGGTCGCCGTCGTCATCGCGGTCGTGAGCGTCGGCTGGTATATCCCCATCCTGGGGTGGCTGTCGCGGCTGGACGCCGCGTTCTTCATCGCGATGACGCTGGGCATCAACCTCTTCAGCCTGGCGCTCCGGCGGCGGACCGCGAGCATCCTCCCGGGGCTCGCGTGCCACCTCCTCATGAAGTTCATCCTCACCTGGTAGCCGCCGCGCGGCGGCGGCGAGGCGGTCCCTTGGCGGCACACAACAGCGAGGCGCGAACACCGGCCGGCGAAGACCGCTGGCTTGAGGCGTGGCGCGAGCGCGGCGAGCGCGTCCTCCCCGACGCCGACGGCGTGCTGGGCGACGAGGCCGCGGCGCAACTGCGGGAGGCGCGGCGTCCCGCGGTGGTGGAGGTCCTGGGGCGCGACAGCGTCGCGGCGGCCGTGGCGGCCGGCGTGAGCGGCGACTACGACCTCTTCCTCCCCACCGTCGCCTACACCGGCACGGAATACGGCGAGCCGGCGACGCTCGCGGCGGCGGTGGCGGTGCTCCGGCGCGAGCTCCCGCGGCGCGGCGCCGCGGTCGCGGTGCTCGAGCCAGTGGCGCTGGGGTCGCCGCGGCTGTGGCGGATGTTGTGCGGCCGCTACGCCGCCGCGTCGGCCGCGCGCTTCGGCTTCCACACCCCCTGCCTCGGCTGCCACCTCTACCTCCACGCGCTGCGGATACCGCTCGCGCGGGCGGCGGGCTGCCGCGCCGTCATCGCCGGCGAGCGCGAGGACCACGACGGCCGCGTGAAGTTGAACCAGGTCGCCGCCGCGCTGGACGCCTACGTCGCCTTCGCCGCGCGCTTCGGCGTGGAGCTCGTCCTGCCGCTCCGCCGCGAGGCCGACGGCGCCGCGGTGGCGGCGCTGGTGGGCGGCGGCTGGGCGGAGGGCGAGGGCCAGCCGGCGTGCGTCCTCGCCGGCAACTACCTGGACGCGAAGGGCGGCGTGAGCTACGAGCCGGCAGCGGTGCGCCGCTTCCTGGAGGACTACGCCGTCCCGGCGGCGGCGCGCGCGGTGGAGGCGTGGCTCGCGGGGCGCCGGCCCGACTACGGCCGCCTGGCGGAGGGGCTATGGCCGTAGCGACGCCCGGGCGGAGCTGGGACGGCCGGCCGCTGGACTGGCGGAACAAGGCCACCGACCGCTTCATCCTGCGTTGGACGAAGCGCCGGCTCAGCGCGCCGCTAACGCTCGTGCTCCGGCGGGTGGGATGGGTGAAGCCGGGTATGGTTACGGCGGCGGCGGCCGCGCTGGGCGTGGGCGCGGCGGCGCTGCTGGCGCTGGGCTACGCCGTCGCCGGCGGCGTGGTGGCCGCCGTGGGCCAGGTCCTCGACGGCGTGGACGGCCAGCTCGCCCGCCTGACGGGCCGGGAGAGCCGCGCCGGCGCGTTCTGGGACTCGGTCCTGGACCGCTACGCCGACGGCGCGCTGATGGCGGGGACGGCGACGTACCTGGCGCGCCTCCCCCATGCGGCGGCGTGGTGGCTGCCGGCGGTGCTCGCGACGGCGTTCCTCGCCTTCGTCGGCGCGAACCTCGTGAGCTACACGTCGGCGCGCGCGGGCCAGCTCGGCGTGGACCTCGGCCGCCCGACGCTCGCGAGCAAGGGGACGCGGACGGCGGCGCTGGTCGCGGGCGCGCTGGCCGCGGGGCTGTGGCCGCCGGCGCCCGCGCTCGCGCTCGCGTATATCGCCGTCCACGCCAACGCCGCGGCCCTCCGGCGGCTGGTCGTCGTCGCCCGGGCCGGCCGCTGACGCCGGCGCGAGATTCCGGTGGGCGCCGCGGCCGGTTTGAGGTATAATACCGCCGAAGCCGGCTCGAGCCGGCGCCCGCTATGGTCAAACCCTTCAGGAGAGATACTATGACCCTCGCCGCCAACCGCGTGCTGATGTTCGTGGACGACGGATACGAGGACCTGGAATTCTGGTATCCGAAAATTCGGCTGGAGGAAGGCGGCGCGGTGGTGGACGTCGCGAGCCGCGAGCGGGGCGTCTACCGCAGCAAGCACGGCTACGCCGCCGAGGCCGAGCTGGCCTACGGCGAGGTGGACCCGTCGGCCTACGACGCGCTGGTCATCCCCGGCGGCCAGGCGCCGGACCGCATCCGCCGCGCCAAGACGGCCCTCGCCATCGTGCGCGAGCTGGCCCGCGGCCACAAGCCCATCGCGGCCATCTGCCACGGCCCGCAAGTGTTGATTTCCGCGGGCGTCATGCGCGGCAAGAAGGCCACCTGCTTCGAGAGCATCCGCGACGACGTGATAAACGCCGGCGCGCAATACATGGACGAGGAGGTCGTGGCGGACGGCGGCATCATAACGAGCCGCACGCCGGCGGACCTCCCGGCCTTCTGCCGCGCCATCATCAAGGCGCTGCGCGTCTAACCCTCCCCGCCAACGAAAACGGCCGGCGTCACGCCGGCCGTTTTTATTTTCGCCGCCCGCGAGCCGCCGTCAGTCGGGCTCGTGGCCCGGGTTGATTATCATGCGGTCGAGGTCGCGGACGGTGCAGTAGGGCACGTAGCCCTTCTGCCAGCAGCGGTCATAGACGTGGTTAATATGCTCCTCGTCGCGGCAGTAGTCCACCGCGAGGACCTTCTTGCCGGCGGCGACGTAGCGGTCAAGGTACGACTCGCGATACTGTACTTCTTCCGCCGACAGCGGCGTATCGTCGTTGAAGTAATTGTCCTCGGAGCCGAGGCCGTCGATCCTCGCGGCGTAGCCGGCCTCGTCTATAAGCTCGTGGCCGTTCTGGGGGACGATAACGAAGCCGGGGCGCGCGGCGCGGCAGTAGGCGGCGATTTCGCCGACGAACGCCGCCATCTCGGCGCGGGCGGCGGGCCGCTCGCCCTCCCAGTATTCGTATTCGTCCACCTTGTCCAGAAAGGCGCCGTCGAAGCCCGCGGCCAGGATTTTATCCAGGTAGTCGTAGACGATATTCTGCCACCCGTCCTCCCAGAAGCGGACGGCGTAGTTGCCCGGCCACTCGGCGTTCTCGGGGCCGAGCCACGAGGGGTTGCCGGGCCCCCAGCCGTCCTGCCAATACCAGCGGTAGTCCTCGGCCTCGCCGACGGAGACGTAGCACAGGGCGACCTTCGCGCCGCCGGCGCTGTCTTTCAACGCCGCGACCTCGGCCGCGCTGAACTTGCCGCCCTCGGTCCCGTCGCGCGAGTAGTCTATGACGGCGACGTCGTAGGCGCTCGCGCCGAGCTGGGTAAGGTTTATGTCCTGCAGCCAGTAGGTGAAGTCGTTAGCGACCGCGAGCGTCATGCCCTCGTCGCCGTCGCCGTCCTCGCCGCACCCGGCGGCGAGGGCCAGGAGGAGCGCCGCGACGGGAAGCAGCCGCCGGCTTTTCATTTCCACGTCATCCGTTCCGCGACCAGGCGGTCGCCGCGGGGGCCGGAGCGCGCGACCAGGAGCCAGGTCCCGTCCTCGCCGGCGGCCAGCGCCGTCCCCTCGGCGCAGAACGTCCGGGCGCCGTCGTCGGCGCGCCAGAAGACGCCGCCGGCGGCGTTCTCGAACGCGCCGCCGCAGGTAGGCACCGGCACGGACGCCGGCAGCCGGCCCGCGTCGTCCATGGTGGGGAGGCCGGGGACGGCGCGCCACGCCGCCGCGAGGTAGGGCGGGTGGGGCAAGCCGGCCGCGAGCTTGCCGTTGAGCTTTTCGGGGGTCTCGGCCGCGGTCGCGAGGGTCGTGAAGGCGCCGTCCTGGAGGTTGAAGCCGAACAGCGCCAGGCGGCTGGTCCCGGGCGACTTGCCGCCGCTTATCTCCCGACCCACGACCAGCCGTTCGCCGTCGGCCCAGTCCAGGAAGTCGCCGCCGGCCGCGGCCAGCGCCTTGCGCTCGCCGTCCTTCAGCGTGTAGATGACCGGCCGCGTGACGTAGCCGCTGCCGGCGAAGGCGTCGTAATACAGGATGTCTTCGAGCTGGTTGGGCGCGATGTTCAGGTCGCGGGAGACCTTGTCGGCGCGGGAATAGGGCGGCTCGATGGTGGCGTCCGTCACCGTCAGCTCCTCGCCGACGGCGACGCGCTCCCACGCCTCGTCCAACGCCGCGGACCAGACGCCGCTCAGCTTGAGCGGCTTCCGTCCACCCCCCAACACCACGAGCGTCGCCGCGAACGGGTCGCCCTCGAACGTGGTCCACGCGAAAACGGCGAGGCCGGCGCCGTGGGTGGCGGTGGCGACGTACGTGCCGCCGCCGAACGCGACGCCCGTCTCGTATGCATCGGCCACCGCGGCCGTGGGCGCGGCCGCGGCCGGTACCCAGGAAGGGACGAGGGTCAGCGCCACAAGGGCGAGGGGTCGCATAACTCTCCCGCGAGGGCGGCGGCGGCCGCCGCCGCCGCGCCCACGTAGTAGGTCTCGAGGCCGCGGGCGGCGCAGGCCTGGAAGGCGCAGAGGGTCGTCGTGGCCACGGCGCCGTCCGCCACCTCCTCCGCCCACGGCAGCGCGCACAGTGGCAACACGACGGCGCCCGCCTCGATGAGGTCCAGGAGGTAGCCCTTGGCGGTGGCGTCGAAGTGGGCGGCGCGGGACGCCGGCGCCACCCACATCTCCACGTCGGAATGGATGCGGGCGCCGGCTAGGACCCGCGCGGCGTCGCCGATGTCCGCCGCGTCCGCCGGCCCGACGACGACGCGGCTTACGAAAGCCCGCGGGACCGCGGCGACGGCCCCGACGTCGAAGCCGCCGTCCCGCGCCGCGGCGTATTGGGGCGTGAGCGGCGTGAAGTCGTATTCATATTCGGCGTCGCCGTCCGGCGCCGCGCCGGCCACGCAGAGGGCCGCCCGGGCGCCGCACAACAGCGACGCCGCGACCAGCGCGTCGCGGGCCGCGGCCGCCGGCAGCGCCGGCGCGTCCAGCTCCAACACCGCGCCCTCGGCGCCGCCCGGGCCGAACTGGCCGGCGACGTAGAGGCCGACGTCCACGCCGCCGACGGGGGGGCTCAACTCGCCGCCGCACCGCACGCGGTAAACCTGGGGGGCCGGCACGGCGGCGGCGCCGGTCCGCAGGAGCTCGTCCAGCGCGGGCGACCCGAGGGGCCAGACGAGCGCGCCTTCGCCGCCGGCCCGGGCCGCGACCACGCCGGCCGTGGCCACGAGGGCCCCCGGGGCCGCGAAGCCGAGCTCGCGCAAGACGGCGAGGGGGCAACCGTCGGCGCCGCGCAGGAGACGTAGGCCGAAGCGCCGCGCCTGCTCCTGGGCGCGCAGCGTCAAGCCGGCGGCGCCGCCGAATGGGCAGTCGCCCTCGAAGACGAGGACCCGGCCGGCGTCGTACGCCAGGCCCCGCGGGTCCTGCGCCGCGATGACGTCCAGCGCGGCCTCGCCCGCCGCCGCCACGGCGTCGGGGCGGCATCGCCCCTCACCGTTCGCGTGCGCCCTCAGGATGGCCCGGACACCGACGCAATCGCCCATATGGTTTGACACCTGGCGCGAGATGGGTTATAATTATATAGGGTAAAGACGATGGATAAAATAATACTAGCCGTTTTGGCGGCATGGTTCTTGGGCGGGGCGGGCGTCGGCCCGGCGCTCGCGGCCGACGACGACGAGGCGAAGACGGAGACCGAGAAGGCCGCGCCCCCCGCCTACGTCGAGCGCGAGGTCAAGGTCATCAACTACGTCTCGGGCAAGGTCGAGACCGAACGCGTCATCGAGTTTCCGGAGGTTGAAATCCTCTCCGACATCTCCAAGCCCGTAACCATCGTCGTCCCCCGCCAGAAGCCCGACTTCGACAAGATAAGCCAGACCATATACAACAACGAACCGCCGCTCTACGTCCCCGAGGACTTCCGGCTGGAGTACTACCGGCGCATCCCCGTCCGCGACATCCCGGCCGACGACCCGGGCCAAAAGGATATCGAGGGCACCGAAGACACGGCCGGCGGCGAAACCGCCGCCGACAAGAAGTAGTTCCCGCCTATCCCCCGTTCCGAGCCGACACGGCCGCCTGCGCGCGGCCATGTTGGTTTTAGGGGAAGCCGCGGCGCGCGGCGCGCCCTACTCCCGGGGCCGGTCCGGGTTAAGCTTTCTCGGCGGCCCCTTTGGTGGTGGCCCGGGACAGCGCGGCCTTGGAGTCCTCCACCAGCCCTTCCACCCGGCCTTTGGCCTCGCGGGCCAGCTTCTCGGCCTGGCGTTTAACGTCGCCGGCGGCGGCGGACAGCTCCGCGCGCGTCTCCTCGCCCGCCTTCGGCGCGAACAGGACGCCCACGACGGCGCCCACCATCGCGCCCACGACGAAGGACAGGAAAACCAAACCGCCGGTATGGGTATTCTCGGCCATAGCGTCTCCTCTCTACTCCTCCTCCGAAGCCCGCGGCTCCTCGCCGCCCGGCGCCGGCCGCGCCGCCACGAAGCGGCCCAGGAACGAACCGACCAGCGCGAAGAGCGGCGCGAGCGCCGCGAGCTTGGAGAAAACGGTTTCGTCCAGAAATTTTACCGCGGCCCGGCCGCGGTCCACCAGGACCCGCGCCAGCGACGCGGCGTCCTTCACCACCGCCGCGGTCTCGGCGGCGTCGGCCGTCAGCTGCTCCACGTTGCCCAGGACCTTGCGGACGCTGGCGGCGGAGGCGGGGACCTCGGCGCCCACGTCGCCCAGGATGCGGTTGGCGCGGCCTACCGTCCCGGCGAGGCGGACGATAAGGAAGGTCAGCGCCGCCGCGATGATGACGATCGCGAGCGCGAGCGCCCAATATACGCCGTCCACTGCCGTCATACGCTCACCCTACCTCCGGCCGCCGACCTCCGCCGTCGGCGACATGGCCTGAAGCCGCTCCACGATGGGCGGCAGGACATCCAAAACGCGGTCCACGTCGCCGGCGGTCGTGTATCGGCCCAGACTGAAGCGGATGGAGCCGCGGGCGACCTCGGCGGGGACGCCGCACGCGAGGTGGACGTGGGAGGGCTCGGTGGAGCCGCTGGCGCAGGCGGAGCCGGTGGAGACGGCTATGCCCTCCATATCCAGCGCCAGCATCACGGCCTCGCCGTCCACGCGGGGGAAGCAGACGTTGAGGGTGTTGGGCATCAGGGCGTCGCGCGCCCCCACGACCACCGCCGTCGGCACGCGGGCCAGGACGCCGTCGCGCAAACGGTCGCGGAGGCGGCGGAGGCGGTCGCCCTCCGCGGCGGCGTGGGAGACGGCGAGGTCCAGCGCCGCCGCCAGGCCGACGATGCCCGGCGTGTTGTGGGTCCCGGCGCGCCGGCCGTTCTCCTGGTGGCCGCCGTGGATGACGGGGACGAGCTCGACGCCGCGACGGGCGTAGAGGGCGCCCACGCCCTTGGGGCCGTAGAACTTGTGGGCCGAGAGGGAGAGGAGGTCCACGCCCAGCTCGCCGACGGTGAAGGGGATTTTACCCACCGTCTGGACGGCGTCGGTGTGGAAGAGGACGCCGCGGCTTCGCGCCGCGGCCACGAGCGCGGCGATGGGCTCCACCGTGCCTATTTCGTTGTTGGCGTGCATGATGCTGACCAGGACGGTGTCGTCGCGGAGGGCGTCGGCGAGGGCGGCGGGGTCCACGCGGCCGCCGGCGTCCACGCCCAGGAAGGTCACGTCCCACCCCTCGGCGGCGAGCCACTCGCAGGTCCCGAGGACGGCGGGGTGCTCCACGGCCGAGGTGACGACGTGGCGGCCGCGGCCGCGCAGGGCGTAGCACACGCCCTTGAGGGCGAGGTTGTCGGCCTCGGAGCCGCCGCCGGTGAAGATTATCTCTTCCGGGCCGGCGGCGCCCAGGAGCGCGGCCACCTGCTCCCGCGCGCGCAGGACGGGACCCCGGGCGCGCTGGCCGGGCTGGTGGAGGGAGGAGGGGTTGGCGAAGTTGTCGCCGAAGAACGGCGCCATGGCCGCCACGACCTCGGGGGCCGTGGGCGTCGTGGCGTTGTAATCGAGGTAGATATGGCCCAACGTTCTCACCTGCCGGACGAGAATGTTACCAGAAAAAGGGCGGCGGCGCAACGGCAAACGGAAAGCCGCCCGCGAGGGGCGGCTTTAATCGGCGGGTAGCGCCGTCAGCGGAATACCGCTTTTACGCGGCCCCAGCTCGCGGGTTTTAAGTTCGTAGTGTCGCGGAAGTATTCTATACGGCTGTTATAGGTGTCGGTTACGTACGACAGGTCGCCGGCGGCGTTTAGCGCTATATCGTTCGGACCTTGGAATTGGCCGTTGCCCGCGCCGGTCTCGCCCCATTGGCCCACGTACGACCCAGTGGGCGTGAAACATTGAATGCGGTCGTTCTGGGAGTCCGCGACGTTAAGGATTTGGCCGTCGGGGGAGAAAGCGAGGCCGATGGGATAGTTGAATTGGCCCTGGCCTTCGCCGAGCGTACCCCACCCGCCCAGGTACGAACCCGCCGCCGTGAAGTACTGGATGCGTTGATTGACCGTATCGGCGACGTAAACGTTCCCGGTGGTAGGGGAGATTACTATTCCTTGCGGGTCGCGAAATTGGCCGGCCGCAGACCCCAAAGAACCCCACTTTCCTACGAACGAGCCGGCCGCCGTGAAATACGATACCCGGTCGTTATGTACCTCCGTTACATATACGTAACCGGTACCGGGCGCAACCGTAATACCCCTGGGGTTATCCAATTGCCCATCGCCCGCGCCGGTAGACCCCCATTTCCCTAAGAACGAGCCGCTCGGCGTAAAATATTGGATACGGTCGTTCGAGCCGTCGGCGACATAAACGTAACCCGTCGTCGGGTGGACGGCGACGCCCGCGGGGTATCGGAACTGGCCGTCGCCGGAACCGTACGTACCCCATTTCCCGAGGAACGAACCGTTCCACGTAAAATACTGGACGTCGTCACGGTTGCTGTCGGCGACGTAGACGTAACCGCTCGCCGGCGCCGCAGCGCAATAGCACGGGAGATAGAACTGGCCGTTACCGCCGCCGTACGTCCCCCACTGGCCCTCGTAGTTCCACGTCGCGAGGGCGACGGCGGGAAGGATTAGGATACTCATCGCGCTTTTCATGACCCGGCCTCCAAACAAAATACGGCCCCCGCCAGCGTAGCTGGCGCCGGGCCGTCGCGATATCGCTTTTCGCCCATATCCGTTTTCGTAGTAACCAGCCGAAACTACCACCGCGGCGTGCCGATGTCAAGAGGCTTCTCTCGCCGGCGGCGCAACGGCAAACGGAAAGCCGCCCCGGAGGGCGGCTTTTTTTCACCGACAGGAATGTCGGTGCCACGGAAGCGGAGACCACCGACAGGAACGTCGGTGCCACAAGTTTAGACAAGGGGCTTTAACCCCTTGTCACGCCGGGGCGCCGGCGGCGCGAACTAGAAGTTGAACATCGGGCCGGCGCGGAAGAAGGGACCCGAGAGGTCTATGCCGGGGGCGGCGGGTATGGGCACGCCCACCTGCGTCATTTCGCCTTCCGGTATCGCCGCGGCCATGTAACCCACCTCGACGCCGAGCGCGAACCAGCGGAGGAGGCGATACTCGGGCGCGACGAAGAGCTGCCACGAGAACGCGCCGCCGTCCAGCTCGGCGGTGAAGGTGGAGGGGCCGGGGAGGGGGATGTTGCCGTAGCGGTAGGGGGAGGTGGAGACGGTCTTGACGTAGGTGACGCCGAAGAGGCCGGCGCCGCCGCCGGCGAAGACGCCGACCCTCCCGTCCAGCAGATAAAACTTGTAGCCCGCGACGGCGTGGTGCATGCCGTAGGAGACGTCGCAGTCCTTGACGACGTCGTCGGGGAAGACGTCGCCGACCCGGAAGCCGCCGCCCTGGCCGAAGTAGCCGAGCTGGACGCCGGGGCCGAAGGTGAAGCGGAAGGTGCCGCCGAAGTCGAAGCCCGCGCGCGGCGTGGGCAGGCCCATGGCGCTGAGCTCGTCGCTCAGGCCGCCGCAGTCGAAGAAGGCGGCGCCGGCGAGGGGCGCGCCGCCGAAGCCCATGGAGGGCTCGAGGGCTGCGGCGGCGCCGGCGGCCAACAACACGAGAAGGGGAAGGCAGCGTTTCATCGCTACTCCTTGGCCGCGCCGGCCGACGGCGCGCGCTTGTCGCGGGGGTAGAGGAGGACGACGACCACGGCGACGGCGAGCATCTCCACCACCGCCGCGACGGACAACGCCAGGACCAGCCGGTCCGGCAGGAGGAAGCTGCGGTAGAGGCACGCGGCGCGCGGCGCCGCGCCCGCCGCCAGCAAGACCACCCAGAAGAGGAGGACCCGCTTCCACGCCGCCCCCGTCACCGCGCGCTTCACGATAGCGTAGGCGAGGACGAAGAGGAAGCCCAGGCCCAGGTCGAAGAGGAAGCCGACCAGGACGGTCTGGAAGGTGATGGCGCGGAGGCCGGCGACGCCGGCCGTCAAAGGCGTGAGGACGAGATGGGTGGCGGTCCCCAGGGCCGAGATAAGGAGGCCGGCGACGACGCCGACGAGGAGGATGCGTCCGATTTTATCCATTGGGTCTCCGGAGGTTGGAAGATATAATAATATACCACGGGGCCGGGGCCAAGTCAACGCCCCGGCGCCGGGGGCCAAACCTTCTGGTAATAATACGGGCTTATGCTATAATGGGTTTCACGTTGCCGCCGCGGCCCCGGCGAAAGCGCCCCGGGCCCGTTTCTTTTACGCCCATGTCCCTCCCCGTCGTCGCCAACCTGGCCGTGGTCGCCTTCGTCGCCGTCGCGCTCCTCCTGCGCCGGCGGCGCCGGGCGCTCGCGGCCGTCGTGGGCGTATATTTCGCCTGGGCTCTAACGTACTTCGCCGTCCAGGGCGTCGCGAAGTCACAGCGCGACCAGGGCGTGGACTTCGCCTCCTACCTCGTCGGCGCCCGGGAGCTCCTGGCGGGGCGGGACCCCTACGCCGACTTCGAGCGCTTCCGCCTGACGCGCGAAGGCCCGGTGGCGGAAATCCTCGCGGCGGAGGGGCTGGAGCTTTCGCCGCCGGTGATGTATCCGCCGCCGTTCTACGTTTTGATATCGCCGCTGTTCCGGCTCCCGTACGCCTGGGCGTTCGCGGCGTGGTCGGCGCTCCAGACGCTCTTCCTCGTCGCGGCGGTGTGGCTGGGGTGTCTCGCCTTCGGCCTCCGCGACCGGCTGGGCCGGCTGGCGGTGCTCGCGCTGGCGCTGGCCGCCAATCCCACCATAGACAACATCTTCGAGGGGCAGGCCAACATCCTGCTGGCGCTCGCGCTCGCGGCGCTGGCGTGGGCCGTGGCGCGCGGAAAGCGCCCGGCGGCGGGCCTCTTCGCGGCCGCCGCCATCCTCCTGAAGATCTTCCCGGTCCTCATCCTGGTCTATTGGGCCGTCCGCCGGCAATGGCGGGAGCTCGCGACGGCGGCGGCGGCGCTCGCGGTGGTCGCGGCGGCGGTGGCGGCGGCGTGGGGCCCCGGCATCTGGGCGAGCTACGCCACGCTTATACTGGTTCCGGGGATAAAGGCGGCGCCGACCATGGGCGTAAACGTCTCGCCGGTGGTGATGCTGGCGCACGCGGTGCCGCCGGGGGCGCCGGCCGACGTCCTGGTGGGGGCGACGAAGCTGGCGCTGCTCCTCTTCCTGGCGTGGCTCTTCGTCCACCTGCACAAGCCCCGGCTGGAGGGGGCGGCCGAGGTCGCGCTGTGGGTGGCGGCCGCGATGGCCGCGAGCGGCTGGGTGACGGCGCCGTATTGCGCCGTCCTCCTCCTGCCCTACGTTTTCCTGGGGCGGGAGCTGTGGGCGGGGCGGCTGGGGCGGCCGGCGGCGGCGCTGGCCGTCGTCTCGTTCGTGATAACGTACCTCCGCTACGATTACCGGATATGGGAGTTAATGGGATGGCCGCACTCCATCCCCATGGTCATAAAGCCGCTGGGGCTTTTGATGCTCGCGGCCGCGATGGTCGCGGCGTCGCTCCGGGCGCGAAACGCCGCGCCGCCGGCGCCGGCGCGTTTATAACTTGCCCCGCCCCGGCTTCTATGGTATAAGCCGCTGATTATGAAAGTCATAATATTTCTACCGTGCTACAACGAAGAGGCGACGCTGCCGACGGCGCTCGCGGCGCTGCCGCGCGCGCTCCCCGGGGCCGACGCCGTGGAGCTGATGGTGGTGGACGACGGCTCGCGCGACGGCACCGCGGCCGTGGCCCGCGCCCTCGGCGTCCACCACGTAATCCGCCACAAGCGCAACCAGGGCCTGGCCGCCGCCTTCCGGACGGCGCTGGACGCGGCGCTGGCGCGGGGCGCCGACGTCATCGTGGGGACCGACGCCGACAACCAATACGCGGGCGCGGACGTCGCCAAGCTGGCGGCGCCGGTCATCGCGGGCGAGGCCGACGTGGTCATCGGCTGCCGCGACATCGACGCCATCCCCCACTTCTCGCCGATGAAGAAGGCGCTGCAGCGGCTGGGGAGCGGCGTCGTCCGAATGCTCTCGGGGTTAAAGGTCTCGGACGCCACGTCGGGCTTCCGCGCGTATTCCCGGGAGGCGGCGCTCCGGCTGGTGGTCCTCTCGACGTTCACCTACACGCTGGAATCCATCATCGAGGCGGGCTATAAGGGGCTCACGGTCGTCGAGGTGCCCATCGGCGTGAACCCGCCCACGCGGCCCAGCCGTCTCTTCCGCTCGGTCCCGGAATACCTGCGGCAATCGCTGAATACCATAACGCGGGCCTACGTCCTATTCCGACCGCTCCGGGTGCTGGGGACCGTCGGCGTCCTCATCCTCGGCGTCGGGCTGTTCCTGCTGGGCCGCTTCTTCTACTACTACGCCACCGTCCCCGGCCCCACCGGCCACGTGCAATCGGTCATCGTGGGCGGCGTCATCCTCCTCCTGGGCTTCCAGGTCATCATCATCGCCCTCCTGGCCGACCTCATCGCGGCCAACCGCCGCCTGCTGGAAGACATCCTCTACCGCGTGAAGCTCGGCCAGTTCCCCCGACCATGACCCGTTTGCTGGTCTGCTCCTCCACCTTTCCGTTGGGCGCGGACGACTGCCGGACGGCGCGGTTCGTTTACGACCTCGCCGCGGCGCTCGCCGCGCGCATGGAGGTGACGGCGCTCGCGCCCCACCACGCCGGCGCGGCGCCGGCCGAGCGGCTCGGGCCGGTGGAGGTCCGGCGGTTCCGGTACTGGGCGCCGGCGTCGGCCCAGCGGCTCGCGGACGGCACGGGGATAATGGCCAACCTGCGGCGAAGCCCGCTCGCGCTGCTCCAGGCGCCTTTTTTCCTCGCGCGCTTCCGGGGCGCGGCGCGGGCGCTCTTGCGGGAGCAGCGGTTCGACGCCGTGAACACCCACTGGCTCGTGCCGTCGGGATGGGCGGCGGGGGCCGCGGCGCGCCGCGCCGGCGCGCGGCACATCCTCACCGTCCACGCCGCGGACATATTTCTCCTGCGGCGACTGCCCGGCGGGGCGGCCCTCGCGCGGCGGGTGGCGGCGACCGCCGACGCCGTCTTCGCCGACAGCGAGTTCATCGCGCGGGAGTTCGACCGCCTGGTGGGCCGGGAGACGGGGGCGGTGGCGACGACCGCGGGCGTCCACGCCGCGGCGTTCGCCCCCCGCCTGACGCCGGCCGAGGCCAAGCGGGCGCTGGGCTGGCCCGACGCCCCGGCCGTCCTGTACGTCGGCAAGATGGTGGAGAAGAAAGGGCTGGTTTACCTGATACCGGCCATGGCGCGGCTCGTCCGGGAACGGCCGGACGCTCGCCTCTACCTCGTCGGCGACGGGCCGACGCGCGCCGAGGCCGAAGCGCTGGCGCGGGAGCACGGCCTGGGCGACCGCGCGGCGTTCCTGGGGCCGCGGGGCCACGACGAGCTCGCGCTCATGTACAACGCCGCCGACGTGCTGGCCGTGCCCTCCATCGTGGCGCGGGACGGCGAGACCGAAGGCATGCCCACCGTCATCCTCGAGGCCTTCGCGGCGGAATGCCCGGTGGTGGGAAGCCGCGTGGCCGGCATCCCGGAGTTCGTTCGCGACGGCGAGACCGGCTTCCTGGCCGAGGCGCGGGACCCGGCGAGCCTGGCGGCGGCGCTCGCGCGGGCGCTCGCGGCGGGGCGGGAGCGGTTCGCGGCCGCGTGCCGCGCGGCCGCGGCGGCCAAGGACTTCTCGAAGCTCGCGGCCATCTACGCCGCGGCGGTGGAGGGATAACTATGGACCTCGCCTCCAACTGGCGGAAGATACGGACGCGGGCGGCGGGCGGCCGCGGCTACTTCTACCTCACGGCGGCGCTATACGCGCTCCTCCGGACGTACGAGCGGGAGGGCGCGCCGTATATCCGGGGCCGGGTGCTGGACGCCGGCGGCGGCTTCGGCGCCTGGCGGCCGGTCCTCGCGGCCCGCGCGGCGCGGGTGACGAACGTGGACCTCGCGGCGGCGGGACGGCCCGACGCCGTGGCGGACCTCAAACGCCTCCCCTTTCCGCCGGCGTCGTTCGACGCCGTCCTCTGCTCGCAGGTACTGGAGCACGAACGCGAGCCGGCGGCGCTTTTGGCCGAGCTTCGCCGGGTACTCGGGCCCGGCGGACACCTGGTCCTCACGGCGCCGCACCTGAGCTGGGTCCACGACGCGCCGCACGACTACTTCCGCTTCACGTCCTACGGGCTGAAGTACCTCCTGGAGGAAGCGGGCTTCGCGGTGGAGCGTGAGGCGACCGCCGGCGGGCCTCTCTGTTTCTTCTTCCACAATGTCTTCGTCCTGTGGTACGCGGCGTGGGGCTGGTTTCCGCCGGCGGCCTGGGGGGCCCGGCTCAAGTCGCGGTTTACGTCGCCGGCGTGGGCGTGGCTGGACCGCGTCCTGGACCGCCGGGGGTACTTCGCGATGAACTGGCTCGTGGTCGCGCGCAAGAGATGAGCCCGGGCGCGGCGGGGTTCGTGATGGCCGCGGACCAGGTGGCCCGCATGGCCGACCTCCGGCGGGGCGTCCGGAAAGGACGGAAGATACGCCGCGTCCTGGAGCAACGGCTGGGGCCGGCGCCGTGGCCGCGGGCGCGGGGGCTGGACCTGGGCTGCGGCCCGGGGACCATCACGGCGTACCTGGCGCGGTACGCCGCGGCCTTCACGGGCGTGGACATCGACGGGGCCGCCATCGCCGGGGCGCGGGAGCGCTGGCGCGGGCCGGGCCTGGCCTTCGTCCAACACGACGGGCCGCGGCTCCCGTTCGACGACGGCGCCTTCGACGTGGTCGTGGTCAACCACGTCTACGAGCACGTCCGCGAGCCGGCCGCGCTCTTCGCCGAGGTCCGCCGCCTCCTCGCGCCGGACGGCGTGGCCTACCTGGCCGCGGCCGGGAAATACCAGCTGCTGGAGCCGCACTACGGCCTGCCGTTTCTGTCGTGGCTGCCGCGGCGGTGGGCGGACGCGTATCTCCGGGCGGCGGGCCGCGCCGAGGGCTACGACGTGCGGCTGTTGAGCTACCGCCGGCTGCGGCGCCTGCTGGCCGGCTTCGACGTGCGGGAATACACCTATAATATAATCCGGGAGCCGCGGACCTACGCGGCGGGCGACGTGGTGGCGGCGTGGCCGCCGCTCCGCGCCGCGCTGGCCGGCGTGGCGCGCCTCTTTCCGGCGCTGGCGCCGACGCGGGTCATGCTCCTTTCGCCGAAACGCCGTGAGCCGACGTAAAATAACCTTCAAGCAGGCGGCGTTCGCCGCGGTCAAGGCGGCGGCGGTGGGCGCGGCGGCGTTCTTCGTCGTGCGCACCTTCGTCGTCAACTGGCCGGAGGTGCGGGAGGGGTGGCGGGCGCCCGCGGTATGGCCGGCGGTCCTGGCCGCGCTGGCCCTCGTCGCCTCGTACCTCTGGCTGTTCGGCGTCTCGCTCGCGGTGCTGCGCCGCGTCGGCTACCGGCTCACCTTCCGGGCGGGCCTGCGGCCGTTTTTCTACACGCTCCTGGGGCGGTATATCCCGGGGCGGGTCGCGGTCATCCTGGGCAAGGTTTACATTTACGAGAAGCGGGGGGTGCCGCGGCTCGCGGCGGCGCTGGCGCCCGCCTACGAGAACGTCTTCGCCGCCATCGGCGGCGTGGCCGTCTCGCTCGCGGCCGCGGCCGCCCTGTTCGCCGGCCGGTTCAGCTGGTGGCAGCTCGCGCCGGCGTTGGCCGGCGTCGCCGCCCTCGCGGTCTTCATCCAACCGCCGGTCATGGGGCGGCTGCTGGCGTGGGCCATGCGGCGCTTCGGCGCGCTCAAGCTGGAGCGCGACGCGACCATCAAGACCCGCGGCGCCCTCGCCTTCGCCGCCGCGTACGGGGGCTACTGCGTCCTCCTGGGGGCCTTCTTCGCGGCGCTGGCCGCGGCGTTCGTCCCCCTCGATGCCGGCGGCGCGGCGCGGGCGGGGGCCGCGTTCGTCGTGGCCTCGGTCCTAGGCTACGTCGTGGTATTCGCGCCCTCGGGGTTGGGGGTGCGGGAAAGCCTGCTCATCGTCCTGCTCGAGCCGTACATGGGCGCCGGGGACGCGGCGTTCCTGGCGGTCGTGAGCCGGGTGGTCGCGGTGGCGGCCGAGCTCGGCTTCGCGGCGCTCGCGGCCGCCGTCGGCGGCGACGACGCGGCCACGCCCACGCCGCCGACGTAGCCGCCGCGACGCCGCAAACGAAAAACCCGCCGCCAGGCGGGTTATTTTATTAGGGGACGCGGGCGGCGGTTCAGTAGGCGCCGCGCATGAGGAGGACCACCGGGAAGGTCTTGAGGAGAATCTTGAGGTCGAGCCACAGCGACCAGTTCTCGATGTAGTAGATGTCCAGGCGGACCATTTCCTCGAAGGTCAGGAGGTTGCGGCCGCTGACCTGCCACAGGCCGGTGATGCCCTGGGGGACGGTGAGGCGCTTGGTCTGCCAGTGCTCGTATTGCCGGGCCTCGTTGGGGAGCGGCGGCCGCGGCCCCACCAGCGACATGTCGCCGATAACGACGTTGATGAGCTGGGGCAGCTCGTCCAGGCTGAAGCGGCGCAGCCACTTCCCCACCCGTGTGACGCGCGGGTCCTCGCGGATCTTGAAGATGGGCCCCGCCATCTCGTTGAACTCCGCGAGCTCGGGGAGCATCTCGTCGGCCCCCACGACCATGGACCGGAACTTGAAAATCTGGAACGGCCGGCCCCCCTTGCCGATGCGGTCCTGGCGGTAGAAGACGGGCCCGGGCGAATCCAGCTTGATGAGCGCCATGACGACGGCCCACAGCGGCAGCAGGACCGCGATGCCGCCGGCGGCGGCCATGACGTCCAGGCCGCGCTTGAGGTAGCCCTGCCAGCCGTCCAGGGGCTCGCGCCACAGGCGGAGGAGGGGAATGGAGCCGATCTGGTTGATGGAGACGCGGCGGGTCACGAGCTCGAAGAGGTCGGCTATGACCTGGAAGGGGATGCGCTTCTCGCGGAGGTCGAAGACAACGTTGAGGAGGTGGCGGTGGGCGGCGGAGGGGATGGCCAGGAGGACCTCGTCCACGTCGCGGGAGATGATGAACTCCTGCAACTTGTCGTACGGCCCCAGGACCTCGACGCCCTCGTAGGTCTTGCCCCACTTCGCGGGGTCGTCGTCCACGAAGCCGACGATGGCGTAGCCGAACTCGGGGTGAAACTTGGTCTGGCTGGCGAGGATGCGGCCCGACTTCCCCGCGCCGTAAATAAGGACGCGGACCATCCCCACATCGCGCGTCGCCAACACCCCCACCACCTTGCGGAGGGTGATGCGCCACAGGTCGACGAGGGCCAGGCTAACGATGAAGTTACCGATGACCAACGCGCGGTTGTAAGGGAGCTGCGGAACCAGGATGGATATCGCCATCATGAGGAAGGCCGCGATGACGAGGGACTTCATGACCAGATACAACTCGTCCAGGCGCGCCTGCGAGCGGTGGCGGGAGTAGAGGCCGCGGTTCAAAAACACGAGGACGGAGACGGCGCTGTAGAGCAGCGAGATCTTGAGGTTGGTGATGAAGCTCAGGTAGAAATTGACGATGAGACTCGACGCCGGGGCGTGGAGCAAAAACCCCGCGCCGAAGACGTTGTCGTGGATGAAGAGGACGGCCAGCGTCGAGACGCAGAGGAGCGTGAAGTCCACTGCCAGCTTGACGAGGAGGATGACGCGGTTGTAGAACTTCTGTCCCATAGGGGCGGGGGCCGGCCTAGGCGGGGGCGGGCCCGGCACGGGCGGCGGCGCAGGCGCGGACGCAAACGCCGCAGATATGCTGGTTGGTTACGGCTTTCCTGAACTCGCGCAGGCGGGCCAGGCACGCGTCCCGGTCCCAACCGCTGTCGCCGATGGCGCCCGCGGGGCACGCCCGGGCGCAGGCATCGCACGCCCCGCAGTCGCCCGCGGCCGGCTCGGCCGGGGCCAGCGGCGCGTCGGTAAAGACGCTCACCAACCGCACGCCGGCGCCGAAGGCGGGCGTCACGAGCAAGTTGTTTTTGCCTACAAAGCCGAGGCCGGCCCGGACGGCCAGGCGGACGTGGCTCACCGCCCCCAACATTCGGTCCCAATCGGCGATGTGGGAAGCGGGGACGGCGTAGGTCGCGAAACCCTCCCGCTCCAGAAACGCCGCCACGCGCGTCGCGACGTGGTCCAGGGCCGCGTTGACGGCGCGGTAGTGACACGCGTAGGCGCGGCTCGGCTCCCGGACGCAGGTCGCGAGGACGCCGCGCGAAAGCGGAAGGGCCGCGACCGCCGCCCGGGGGTAGGAGCGAAACGGCGCCGGCGTCTCGGGAGGCACGGCGGCCACGCCGAAAAGCACGGCCCCCGCCGCGCGCGCCGCGTCTTCGGACGCGCGGGAGATGCTATCGGCCGAGAGCGCGGCGGTCACCCCGGTCAGGCGGCGCCGGCGGCGGCCAGGCGCTGGCGCGCGGCTTCGATTTTCATGATGGCGTCGGCCGGCAACAGCGCGCGGTTGTTGACGTCTATGGGGTAAGCGATAAACTCGCTCGCGATGTTTATCTTGCGGACGCGGCCCCGGAAACGGCCCTCGACGACGGAGACCAGCTCCTCGTACACCAGGTCGTCCCAGCGGATGTTGAGGGAAGTCACGACGAACCCGCGCTCCAGCGAATTCTGGTTGGACTCGTAGCCGATGACCAGCTTGTCGCAGTCGTGGGCCACGGCGGCGATGTCGGCGTTGGCCGGCCCGGCCGCCGCGAAGATTACCGCCGCGCCTTCCCGGTACAGCTCGGCCGCGATTTCGCGGGCCAGCGCGGCGTCGAGGGGGGCGGCGAAATCCTTGCCCATATAGCGGACGGCTACGGGCGCGCCGGGTATCTCGGACCGGACGCCCTCGGCGTAGCCGGCGGCCAGGGCCCGCGTCTCGGCGTCCTCACGGCCGCCCAGGAAGCCGTAGCCGCCGGCGGGGACGGCGGCCGCGGCCGCTACGCCCATGAGGTATCCCGCGTCCCGCACCGGGAAGTCGATAGCCACGACGTTCTTGCGGAACGCGGCGCCGCCGACGACGATGAACTTGGTCCGGGGATAGCGGGCCGCGAGCTTCATCACGTCGGGCTCCCAGGCCGGCGACGCGACGACTACCGCGTCGGCGCCCCGCGCGCACACGTCGCGCAACAGGTGCTGGCCTTCGGCCAGGTTCCCGGGCTCGCGGCAGTCGATGGCCGCAACGCGGGGGTCTTCCTCCGCGAGACGCTGGCAGGCGCGCCACAACATGTCGTTGCGGCCCTTGTCGCCTATGCCGCCGACGTCGGCGACCAGCGCCAGACGGACGGCCCCCGGCGGCTTGTCGCCGCGGTGGCAGGCCGCGAGGGGCAAGGCAAGGATTAACGCCGGGATGAGAACGCGATAGTTCACGGATCGAAAACCCCCTTGGGAACGGACGCCAGGCGTCCGCCCGGGACGGGGGCGCGGCGTTTTACCCGCGGCTAAGCTCGCCGCGGCGCGGGCGGCCGGCGCCCGCCGCCTCCAGCGTCGTGAAGCGCGCGAACGCCGCCATGGCCTCCGCCCGCAACCCCAAGCCGTGGTAAAGGTGGCCGATGTTGAACAGGGGCCAGGGGTAGCAGGGGTTCAGGTCCCGGGCGAGGCGGTAACGCGCGAGCGCCTCCTCGAACCGGCCCAGCTTCTGGAGGGCAAAGCCCATCCGGTTATGGGCGTACGCGTCGTCGGGACGCAGGCGGACGGCGCGGGCGTAGGCAGCGAGCGCGCCGGCGTAGTCGCCGGCGGCGGCGCAAGCCAACCCCAGGTGATAACAGACGTCGCCGTCGTGGGGGCACAGCCGCCGTGCGAGCCCCAACGACCGCACGGCGTCCATCCACCGGCCGGCCCGGTAGTGGGCGATGCCCGCGCTTAACAATTCCTGGCCTTTTTCGGCGTCCATATCGTATCCGCAGCCGGCGCCACGGGGCGCCGCCGCGCATAGATTTTACGACCCGCGCCCGGGGGTGTCAAGGGCTTTCGGCGCTGGCCGGCGCCGCCGGCCGGAAAACTCTTGCATTATCGGCCGGATTATAGTATTATTCGATAAAGCAATGTTAACTTCCTACAGGAGGAACCTATGAAGTTGAGCCGTATTCTCATCGTTTTAGCGGCCCTGGCGGCGGGTTCGGTGCTGGCGTACACTATGCCGGGCGCCACCCCCTACGACGGGCTGATCACGTTCGACCACGGCGCCATGCCGCTCGTGCCCAATGCCCTCCACATCAACGGCGGCATCGGCTACGTCATGACGTCCAAGGGGTTCAACGACGACAGCGAAGCCGTAGACCTCGTTGACGACTTGACGCTGCTCGCGATCCCCATCGACATCGGCTACGCCTTCGACGAGCGGTGGCGGGTAGACATCACGCCGCAGCTCCTCCGGCCGGCCATGGGCGACACGAGCGTTATGGGCCTCGGCGACCTGTGGGTCAAGACCAGCGCCATCTGGGAAACGGCCGCCGGCTTCTACGTGGGCCCGCGGCTGGGCATCAAGGCACCGTTGGGCAAGACCGAGGACATCGACATCCCGTTGGGCGACAAACAGATGGACATCGACTTCGCGGCCATCGCGGCCAAGTACGGCGAGTCGGCGTTCAAGGCCGACGCGGCCCTCGGCTTCCGGTATCGGATGAAGAGAACCGACACCATCGAAATGGGGATTCCGCTGGCCTCGTACGACGTGGACTTAACGCCGGGCATGATGATCTACCTGGACGCCAACCTGGGCATGGGCCTGGGCGGCGACCAGAAGTGGCAGATCTACGTCCCGGTGGGCTTCTTCACGACGATGGAAGATAAGTATACCGTCGGCGACGATTGGCCGGCCAACGTTACCGAGCCGGAAGGTATGTCGTATATGGGCGTCTACGCCGGCCTGTGGCCGAAGTACGTCATCGACGAGAACACGAACGTAGGCCTCAAGGTCGAGTATCCGTTCATGGGCAAGAACACGCCGCAGGGCATGCTGGTAGCGTTGACCGCGGACGCGTTCATCCCGCTCTAAAGGAACGGCAGTCATACGCAAGACCGGGCCGGCGCAAGCCGGCCTTTTTATTTTAGCCGGGCGCAGGCGCAGGATAAACGGCGGACGCCGGCGTCAACGGCGACCTACGCGGGCAATGAGTAAACGATTCCCGGGAATTCCGACAATATGAGAATAACGGTGGCGCCCTTGACTTATTAGTGGCGATGTGCTAATAATTATATAGGTTAAGAACGACTACTTACCCGTGGGCCGGCGCGAACCGGCCCTTTTAACAAGCGAGACGCCGGCCCCCCGGACGCCGCGGTTCACGGCCGGATGGCGCGAACGTAATTTCCTATTACCGGATTATAGCTAGCCGCAACGGAAGGCTATTGTTATAATTTCCCGCAGGATTAAACGACTCGGGCTCCAACAAACCTACCATTACAACCACCCAAGAGGTCGTCATATGATAAGTTTTTGTCCGGTAACCAAGGCCCGGCTGTTAGCGGCTGCGATTATGCCCGTTATCTTGGGGCTGGCGTGGCCGGCCTTCGCGTTCGGCATCCCGGACGCTGGCGGGGGCAACGTCGTTCCCCTGCTCGTAAAGTATAATTCCGGCGAGAGCGTATTCCTCGGGACGATGAACCTTACGGTCGGGTTTATACCGTTCAGCGCCGAAAACGCGGACTTCGGCGCACCGGTCCCCATCGAGCCGGACAACTCCCGGGTCATCGGGACCCATCAATTCCCGGCCAAACTCATCAACAACAGCATCCAACTCGGCCTTACTGACGCCGGGATAAAAGTGGTCAAGTTGGACGACATAGACCCTCGCTTCGCGACGCCGGACTATCTCGCCAAGGTAGCCCGGGAACGAGGGTGCAACGTCGTGCTCGCCGGCGACATTTTCGCCTACCGTCTGCTCCTGAAGGGTTACGGCGACGCCGCGCTGAGCGAAATGGACAAAAAGAAATACGCGGCGTACGATGCCGCGGCCAAGGAAGCTTCGGCCGCCGCGGGCGCCGAACTCGGGAAGGCGTTGGGGAGCAGCGTCGCGGGTTCCGCCGGCGGGGCTCTCATTGGAGGCCTGTTCAACTCCGCCATCACCTCGGACCGCGCGAATACGTCGCTGCGGCAAGCGAACCTTGTGGGGGTCTTTGTGTGCGTGCCCCACATCAAAGACGCCCGCACGGGCCAGGACATTTGGACGGGGAAGATCGAGGTGGCCTCGCCCAGCGTAGACCACGGCGGGCCCGCGGCGCCGGAGAACGCCAACCGCCTGATGACCTTTTGCCTCACCCGGGGCGTCGACACGTTCGCCAAGAATAAGACGCTATGGGCGGGGATAGCGGACACGCTGGCCAAACCGCCGGGGGCCGTGACTATGAACGTCGCGGGGACCGGCGTAACCGCGCCGGCGACAGCCGCGGCGGCCGGTGCCGGGACCGGCGCCGGGACCGGCGCCGGAACCACGTATTATTTCGACGTGTGCGTCAAGTGCGACACGCGGGCCAAAGCCGGCGACGTATTCTGCGGCAAATGCGGCATGAGCCTGCAGAAGCCCATGAAGAACTGCCCGGTATGCGCCTTCGGCAACGTCGCCTCCGATAAATTCTGCACCAAGTGCGGCGGCGCCATGAGCGGGATCAAATGCTACCAATGCGGGAGCGTCAACCCGGAAGGGAACTGCTTCTGCAGCAAATGCGGGACCCAAATAAAGAGCGCCTCCGGCGCCGTCATCACCAGCGGGACGGCGCCCACCACGACTACGGGCGTGGGGGGCAAATTCTGTACGCAATGCGGGACCCGCGTCACGTCCGGAACCAAGTTCTGCACCAAGTGCGGCCAGGCCAACGAACCTTAAACCCGAAAGGAAAAGGATGCGCACCCACGCGAAATGTTTAGCCGTCTTGGCGGTCGCGACGTTCGTCGTAGCGGCGAGCCCCGCGCCCGGCGCCGACCTTTACCCCCCGACCGCCGCCATAGCGGCGGCCACGACCGTCATATGCCCCTCCTGCTCCTTCGTCAACAACGGCGACGCGACCTTCTGTTCCAACTGCGGCGCGAAGTTGCCGGTCGGCGGCACGGGCGGCGCGACGACCACGAACGGCCAGGAGAAGATGTGTCCGCAATGCGGCGCGCTGACCGATAAAGACGCGCGTTTCTGCTCGGGCTGCGGCTACACCTTCGCGACCCGCGGGACCACCCGCAAGCCGACGGAAAAGAATAAACGGAGCACCCTCGTCGGCACCTTCGGCTTTGATTACCTCAGGGCCGAGGGCGTGGGCGCGCCCGGCGCTACGTTTACGGCCGGCGGCAGGGTTAACGCGGGCTCGGGAAGCGGCGGGTCAAGCCCGATCGTGAGCCTGAGCGGCGGCATGGGCTACTACAAATGGCCCAACGCCAGGAATATGCCGCTGTTCTTCCAAATGCGGCTTGACTTCTTGCGGGGCAGCATCTCGCCGATGATGTACGTCGACGGCGGGTACGTTATCTCCAAACTCACCGAGCCGGAGGTCGACGTCAGCGGACCGGAGGTCAGCATCGGCGGCGGCATGGACTTCTACTTCATGCCCAACGTCGGCTTCACGGTCAACGTCGGCTACCAGCGCCTGATGAGCCAAATCGTCTATTACAACCCCTGGACCGGCGAAGAGATAAGCCGCGAACCCGTTAACTACAATTGCTTCCGTTTCAACACCGGCGTGATATTCTAACGCGGCGCCGGCCCGATTGCGATACGCCGGGGCTCGAACCCGGACCGGCCCCAATGACTCCTAACCGCGAGCGTCCGAAATGACGAAAAGATTGCGCCTAGCGGGTTCCGTTGCCGGGCCGATAGGAACGCTGGTAGCGGTCGCCCTGGTCGCGGTTTCGTGCGGGAACGACGCCACCGACGGGACCGCGCCGCTTACGGCTTCCATAACCCGGAACGACGGCGTACAAGCCCCCCGTTGCTCCATTTTCATACCCAGCACCCACACGATAGAATTTCGCACGGTGGGACTCCTGCCCTACCCGTCGGGAGCACACTGGACGTGGTGGGCGTACAACGGCGGCGGCGCCACCCAGTATTCCGCGGGCTTCACGCCGGGAACCGACGGCAACTATTACGAGCTCCTGGAATTTCCTTCCGACTACGACCTGTTCGCGGGAGATGACCGACGGTTCTGGGTGCAGCTCGGGAGCGTTTACGCCGCGTTTTTGGTAACCGGTTACGAGGCCTACGAGGAGTTGACGGCCTGGAACGCGGCCGCGTACGACGGCGTCCACGGCACCGCCGATTATTCCCCCACTACGGGCGCGCTCCAATTGACGCTGGCCGACGTTCCGGCCTCGCCGGCCTCGCCGCTGGCCTGGGAATATAATATCTACGTCAAAACCGGCAATGACGTGAAACGCCTGAAATCGGGGCTCGACGGCGGCGATTGGCATTTCGAATGGTCGCGCGGCGACCTGTCCCACGCCGGCGTCGACGGCATAGGACCCGGCGACCAAATCTGGGCGTGCATCGAACCTTCTAGCGGCGGCGACGCCAGCCGACTAGGTTATTACAACATCCTGCTGGGCACGTTCACGGAATTGCCGGGCGGCGGTTAGGTTTTCACGGCCCTAACGGAAGCGGGCCGGGACGCGCCGGTTGCGCCGGCGAAAGGGGCGGATATGGTTAAACGGACCGTAATAACGGCGTTGCTGGTTGGGGCCGCCTTTTTGCCGGCGGCGGCCGAACCGGCGGCGCCGACCAACCCGTTTTACGGGAGCATAACGCCCTACGTGAAGGTCGGCGATGAGGAGGGCGTCGCCGGCGGCGCCGGTATTAACCTGAACCCGCGTTTCGCCGTCGGTCTGGACGCGGCGGCGGAGGCCATCCTTCGGTGCGAGGACCCGCCGCCGGGCGTTAAGGTTACGTTGAGCCGTTGTTTCCCGCTCGTCGCGGCGCTCCGCTGGCGAACGACGGCCGGCGCCTTCGCCCCCGCGTTATTCGCGCGGGCCGGCTACCGTTTCGCGCGGCATACCTACGAGTACGGCGGCAACGGCAACGCGTGGTCGATAGAAAAGCCGGCGGGCGGTATCGTCGCCGGCGCCGGCGTAGGGATCGAAGCCCCGGGCGGCCCGTTCGGTTTCACGCTCCGAGCGGCCTACGCGTTCAACGTCCGGCCTTTTTATAAGTTCATCGCTTTTCCGGGGCACCCCGCCGGCGAAGGGACCCTCGCGGCGTCTCCCGTGACCCGGAAGGATAACTCGGTCCAGCTCGAAGCGGGTATTACCTTTTAATCTACAGGCGGATCGGAATACTACGGCCGGCGCGAGCCGGCCTTTTATTTTCGCTTGCCCCGCGCGCCGGTTTCGGATAATATCTCCTCCCCGGCCCTTTCCCGCCGGCCCCCCCCCATGTCCACGCCCATGCTCAGGCAGTACCGCGCCCTCAAGGAGCGCCATCCCGACGCCATCATCTTCTTCCGGCTCGGCGACTTCTTCGAGATGTTCTACGAGGACGCGCACCTCGCGAGCGGCCTCCTGGGGCTGACGCTCACGGGCCGGGGCAAGGGCGAGAACCGCGTCCCCATGTGCGGCTTTCCCCACCACGCCGCCGCCGGCTACGTCGCGAAGCTCCTGGCGGCGGGGCACAAGGTGGCGGTGGCGGAGCAGACGGAGGACCCGGCGCTTACGACGGAGCTGGTGCGCCGCGACGTCGTCCGCGTCATCACCGCCGGGACGGTGTGGGAGGACGAGCTGTTGCCGCGGGCCGAGGTCCGCTACCTCGCGGCGCTCGCCTCGCGCCGGGACGAGTGGGCGGCGGCGCGGCTGGAGCTGGCGGGCGGCGGCTTCGAGGTCTGGCCGGGGCTCTCGGCCGCGGCCGCGGCCGCGGTCGTGGGGTCGTGGGGGGCGGCGGAAATCCTGGCCGAGGCCGGCGCGGCCCTCCCCGCCGGCGTGGCGGACGACGGCCGCGTGACGTACCGCGAGGCGGGCGACTTCTCGGCGGCCGAGGGCGCGGCGTTCCTCAAGGAGCACTTCGCCGTCGCCAACCTCGCCGGCTTCGGCCTGGAGGGCGAGGAGGCGGCGTGCGCCGCGGCCGGCGCCGTCCTGCGCTACGCGGCGGCCACGCTCCTGGCGCCCTTGACCCACGTCCTGGCGCTCCGGGTCCGCGCGTTCGGCGACCGCATGCACCTGGACGCGGCGACGGTCCGCAACCTGGAGCTGTTCGAGCACGCCGGCCCCGGCGGCGGGACGCTCTTCGAGCTGATGAACCACACCCGGACGGCGATGGGCGCGCGCCTGCTGCGGCGCTGGCTGGCGGAGCCGCTCCTGCACGCCGGCGCGATAGAGGCGCGGCTCGAGGCCGTGGCGGCGCTGTTGCGCGACGCCGAAAGCCGCCACCGCCTCCGCGAGCTCCTGCGGCCTTGCTCGGACGTCGAGCGCCTCGGCGGGCGCGTGGCGCTGGGGACGGCGACGCCCCGCGACGTCTACGCGCTGGGCCAGGGCCTGGCGCTCGTCGGGCCGCTGCGGGAGGCGCTGGCCGGAGCGGCGGCGCCGCTCCTCGCCGACGTGCGCGGGCGGCTGGTGGACTGCGGCGACCTGGTGGCGCTCGTGGCCGCGGCGTTGACCGACGAGCCGCCGGCCGCCGCGGCCGAGGGCGGCTTCATACGCCGCGGCTTCCGCGCCGACCTCGACGACCTGCGCGACCGCTCCTCCCAGGCCAAGAGCTACATCGCGGGGCTGGAGCGCGCGGAGCGGGAGCGCACCGGCATCGGCTCCATCAAGGTCGGCTACAACAAGGTCTTCGGCTACTACCTCGAGGTATCCAAGGCCAACGCGGGCCGCGTCCCGGCCGACTACATCCGGAAGCAGACGCTGGTCAACGGCGAGCGTTACGTCACCCCCGCCCTCAAGGAATACGAGGAGGTCGCGCTCTCGGCCGACGAGAAGATCGCGGCGTTGGAGCGCGAGGTCTTCGCCGAGCTGCGGGCCGAGCTGGGCCGGCACCTGCCGCGCGTCCTGGGCGTCGCGGCCGCCGCGGCGGAGCTGGACGTCCTGGCGTCGTACGCCCAGGTGGCCGTGGAAAACGACTTCGTCCGGCCGCAGATAACGGAGGAGCCGGCGTTCGACGTGGAGGACGGCCGGCACCCGGTGGTGGAGCGCTACTACCTGGACGAGCCGTTCGTCCCCAACGACCTGGCGCTCGACGCCGCCGAGCGGTTCATGGTCCTCACCGGCCCCAACATGGCCGGGAAGTCCACGTTCCTGCGGCAGGCGGCGCTGCTCACCATCCTGGCGCAGGCCGGCTCGTTCGTCCCGGCGCGGCGCGCGACGGTGGGGCTGGTGGACCGCGTCTTCACGCGCATCGGCGCCGCCGACGACCTGTCGCGCGGCCGCTCCACCTTCCTGGTGGAAATGAACGAGACCGCCGAGATCGTGAACGGCGCCACGGCCCGGAGTCTCATTCTCCTGGACGAGGTGGGCCGCGGCACCTCCACCTACGACGGCGTGAGTCTGGCGTGGGCCATCGCCGAGTACCTCGCGGCCAACGTGGGCGCCCGGACCCTCTTCGCCACCCACTACCACGAGCTAGCGGCGTTGGCCGAGGGCGGCCGGGGCGTCGTGAACTACAAGGTCACCGTCCGCGAGTCTGGGGGCCGCGTCCACTTCCTGCGGCGCGTCGTCCGGGGCGTGAGCAGCCGCTCCTACGGCATCCAGGTGGCGCGGCTGGCCGGCCTCCCCCCCGCCATCCTGGCCCGGGCGCGCGAGATTCTGGCCGAGCTGGAGGCGGGGCGCGGGCCGCGGCTCCAGCCCGCCGACACGCCGCAGCAGCGGCTCTTCTCGCCGGCGGCGGCGGCGGTGGAGGAGTTCGCGGCCGCGTTGGAGCCGGACCGGATGACGCCGCGCGAAGCCCTGGACGCCGTATATAAGCTGCGAAAGATGCTGGGGCTGGACGAGAAGCCGAAAGGGGAAGAGCCGCCGCGGACGTAAAGGCGGCCGGGATACGCCGTTCTTGCGAAGGCGTAACTTTTATGATAAACTCCAATATTAAGCCTCCCGCGCGCGAACGGAGCCGGCGCCAGGCCGGGGGCGGCGAGCCGCCGCCCCGTTTTCTTGTCGCACCCGACAGCGTGCGCGGCGAGGCGGTCTACGTCCGGGGGCCGGAGGGCCACCACGCGCGGCGCGTCCTGCGGCTGGAAAAAGGCGACGCGTTCGTGGCGGTGGACGGCCGGGGCGCGGAATACGAGGCCGTGGTCCACATCGCGACCGCCGACGGCCTCGTGGGCCGCATCGTGCGCACCACCCGCCGCAGCCGGGAGCCCATCGCCCAGGTCACGCTCGCGGTGCCGATGCTCCGGCCGGCGAAGCTGGCCCAGCTCGTGGCGGAAGCCACGGCGCTCGGCGCCCGGGGGTTCGTCCTCTTCGAGTGCGCGCGCGCGCCGAAGCGGGAGCCGTCGCCGCTGGAGCTCGCCCACCTGAACGCGGTCGCGGCGGCGGCGATGAAGCAATCGCTCCGGTCCGTGCTCCCGGCGGTGACGGGCCCGAAAACGTGGGGCGAGGTGCTGCAGGCCGCGGCGCGATTCGAGCTGGCGTTCATCTGCCGGCGCCAGCCGGCGGCCGAGCCGCTCGCCGCGACGCTGGGCCCGCGCAAGCCGCAGGCCCTGAACTTCTTGGTGGCGGTGGGCCCGCCCGGCGGCTTCGAGCCGGCCGAGGAAGAGGACGCGGCGGCGGTGGGGCTGAAGCCGCTGGACCTGGGGCCGCGGCGGCTGCGGACGGAGCAGGCCGCGACCACGGCCTGCACCCTCATCCTGCACGCGATGGGCGACCTCGGGCCGGCGGGGCCGCGCTAGGCGGCGACGGACATGGCGGACTGCGTATTCTGCAAGATCGTGGCGGGCGAGGTCCCGGCCGCGTTCGTTTACCAGGACGAGCTGGTCGTGGCCTTCCGGGACGTCGCGCCCCAGGCGCCCACGCATATCGTCGTGACGCCGCGGCGGCACGTCGCCGGCGCGGACGCGCTGGAGCCGGCGGACGAGGCGCTCGTCGGCCGCATGGCGCTCGTGGCGGCGCGCCTCGCGCGCGAGCTGGGCGTAGCCGCGGACGGCTACCGGCTGGTCGTGAACGCCGGCCGGCACGGCGGCCAAGTGGTACCGCACCTTCACCTCCATCTCCTGGCCGGCAGGCCGCTGGCCGCCGAGATGGGATAACCTTCAACAACGGCAAGAGTAATTGCCCAACAATGATGGTGAGCCGTTATGAAACAGTTTGACATCGTGATCCAACCCCGGGAAGGCAAGGGGAGCTCGCTGGCCAAGGCCGCGCGCCGCGCGGGCCTGGTTCCGGGCATCGTCTACGGCGCGGGCGAACCCAACGTCCACGTGGCCGTGACCGAGAAAGACTTCCGCGCCGCGCTGCGCGCCGGCGCCGCCAAATCGCTGGTCAACCTGAAATGGAAAGACGGCGGCGCGGACACGCTGGCCGTCATCAAGGAAGCGCAGTTCGACGCCCTGGGCGACGACATCCAGCACGTGGACTTCTTCCGCATCGTCCCCGACAAGCCCATCCACTTCACGGTGCCGGTGGTGACGCGGGGGAAGGCCGCGGGCGAGAACCTGGGCGGCGTGTTGGAGCACATCTCACGCGAGGTCCACGTCCTGTGCCTCCCGGCGGACATCCCCGAGGCCATAATGATAGACCTCTCGCCGTTGGGCGTGGGGAGCGCCGTCCACCTCCGCGACCTCTCGCCGCCGCCGGGCGTAACGTATCTCGACGCGCCCGATATGCCCATCGTCGCGTGCAAGGCCAGCCGGATGGCGAAGGCGACGACCCCCGAGGCCGATGCGGCCGAGGCCGCCGCGGCCGAGGCGGCAGCCGCCGAGGCGGCGGCCGCCGAGATCAAAGAAGAAGCCCCGGCCGAAAAAGACCGCGGCCGGAGGAAAACCGAGAGGTAGCGCCCCCGCCCGCGCGGCGGCATCCCTACGGCCCCCCGCGAGACATACGCCGTATTCGGCCTGGGCAACCCGGGCCGGCGCTACGCGGCGACGCGGCACAACGCCGGCGCCATGGCGGTGGCCGCGCTCGCGCGGCGCCACGGCGTCCGGATGTGGCGCCGGCGCTGCGACGCCGCCTGCGGCAAGGGCAAGGTCGCGGGCCGGGCGGTGTGGCTGTTCCATCCCCGGACCTACATGAACCGCTCGGGGTGGGCGGTGGCGGCCGCGGTGGACGAGCTCGGCCTCGAGCTCTCGCGGCTGCTGGTCGTCTCGGACGACATCTCGCTTCCGACCGGCGCCCTCCGCCTCCGGGCGCGCGGCTCGTCCGGCGGCCACAAGGGGCTGCAGTCCATAATCGAGGAGCTCGACAGCCAGGAGTTCGCGCGGCTGCGGGTGGGCGTGGGCGACCCCGGCGGCGAAGACGCCGCCGACTACGTCCTGGCCCCGTTCGCGCCGCCCGAGGTACCGACCATAAACGCCGCGCTGGCGCGTGCCGCCGACGCCGTGGAGCTCTGGCTCGCGGAAGGCACGGCCCGGGCGATGGCGGCCTTTAACGGTTAACGCAGGAGAAAACCACTGTGGAACCAACCTTCTCTCTCGGCGGCGTGGCGCTGGCCCTCTTCTTCGGCCTCCTGAGCTTCATCTCGCCCTGCGTCCTGCCCCTCGTCCCGGCCTACCTCTCCTACATCTCGGGGAACACCTTCGAGGACCTGACGGGCAAGGAGCGGCGGGCGCAGGTGGCGCTGAAGACCTTCTTCCACGCCAGCTTCTTCTGCCTGGGCTTCACGCTCGTCTTCCTCGCGATGGGCGTGACGGCCACCAAGCTCGGCTCCTTCCTCACCACCCACCAGACCATATTCAACCAGATCGCCGGCGTCGTCCTCATCGTCTTCGGCCTCCACATGTGCGGCGTCTTCCGGATCAAGTTCCTGTTGATGGAGAAACGCTTCGAGGGGAAGAAGGGGCGCTGGGGCGTCCTGGGGACGGTCCTGGTGGGGCTGGCCTTCGCCTTCGGGTGGACGCCGTGCATCGGGCCCTTCCTGGCGGCGCTCCTGGCGCTCGCGGCCAAGCAGCAGACGCTGGGCCAAGGCTTCATCCTCCTCCTGTTCTACTCGCTGGGGCTCGCCATCCCGTTCCTTTTGTCGGCGCTCGCGGTGAACGTATTCCTCGCGGCTTTCAACCGGATAAAGAAGCACTTCCGCATCGTCGAGGTCATCGGCGGCATATTCCTCATCGAGTTCGGCAACCTCTTCCTCTTCAACAAGCTGGGCATCCTCTCCGCCTGGTTCTCCACCAAGATGGCGGCCATAACGCCCTTCTTCGACCAGATCGAGCTGTGGGGCGTCAACCTGTTGAAATAGGGGCGCCGGTATGTTTCACCTGACGCGACAGGAACGACTCGTCCTCATCTTCCTCGCGGCCGCGCTCCTGGTGGGCGCGGCCGTCCGCGTCTGGCGGGGCCGGGCCGTCCCGCCGCCGGCCAAACCCGTCGAGCTCGCGTGGGACCTGGCCGCGCCCAAGCCGTCGGTCGCCGGGCTCCCGGGGGCGACCGCGGCGACGGCGGCGCCGAAGGTGGACGTCAACCGCGCGACGGCGGCGGAGCTCGCGACCCTCCCCGGCATCGGCGACGAGCTCGCCCGCCGCATCGTCGCCTACCGCGAGGCCCACGGGCCGTTCCGGCGGCCGGCGGACCTGGGCGCCGTGGCGGGCATCGGGCCGGAGACGGTTAAAAAAATCGCGCCGCTGGTCACGACGGGCGCCGAAGCCCCAAAAAACGCCGCGCCGTAAAGGCGGCGCAGGGGCGCACCATCTTTTCACCGGCAGGAATGCCGGTGCCACAAGACCGACAAAAAAGCCGCCCCGTAGGGCGGCGTTTTCATTTTATTCCCGTTTTCTGTTACCACTCCATCCGGGCGCCGCGCTCCGCCGGCCCCGCGAGCGACGTGTAGAGGCCCAGGAGGCCCGGCCGCGGGCCGGCGTCGAACGCGGGCGTTTGCATCAGCCGGCGCGCGATGGTGGCCGCCAACCTGCCGCCGGCGGCACCGCCCGCGGTCTCCACCAGGTTGATGGTCCCGGCCCGGACGTCCACCGCGACGTCGTCGCCGTCGCGGACCGCCGCCAGCGGCCCGCCCAGCGCGGCCTCGGGCGATACGTGGCCCACGCACATCCCGCGCGTCCCGCCGGAGAAGCGGCCGTCGGTTATCAGGACCAGCTCGCTCGCGAGGCGGGGGTGGCTGGCCAGCGCCTCGGTAAGGAAGAACATCTCGGGCATGCCGGCGGCCCGCGGGCCCTGATACGGGAGGACGAGCGCCGTCCCCGCGCGGACGCGGCCGGCGTTCACCGCGTCCCGCGCCTCGCGCTCGTCCCAGAAGACGCGCGCCGGCCCGCGGAAGCGGCGGGCCTTGGGCGAGGCGGCCGCGAACTTCACCACCGCGCCGTGGGGCGCGAGGTTGCCGAAGAGGGCCTTCACGCCGCCGCCGCGGGCGAGGGGCCGGCCGGCCGGCCGGATGACGTCTTCCCGGCCGAGCCCGTAGGGCACGAGGCGCCGGGGGTTGCGCTCGAAGAAGCCGGCCTTCTCGAGGTCCTGCAGGTTCTTCCCCACCGTCGCGCCGGTCACGGTCATCGCGTCCAGGCGGAGGTGGTCGCGGAGCTCCCGCATGAGCGCGGGGACGCCGCCCGCGAACCAGAACCAGCTCGAGGGGTGTTCGCCGCTGGGGCGGACGTTGGCGAGGAAGGGAACCTCGGCCTGGACGCGGTTATACGCCGCGAGGTCGAAGTCCAGGCCGGCGACCGACGCCAGCGCGGCGAGGTGGAGGAGGCCGTTGGTAGAGCCGGCGACGGCGGCGTGGACCACGGACGCGTTGTGGAGCGCGCGCTCGTCGCAGACGTCGGCGAAGGTCAGCCCCTTCTCGATGCCGGCAGCGAGGTAGGCGGCGGCGGCCTTGGCCATCCGCGTCAGCGCGAAGTCCGAGGCGGGGATGAGGGCCGAGGCCGGCGGCGCGAAGCCCAGCGCCTCCGCGAGTATCTGCATCGTCGCCGCCGTTCCCATGAAACCGCAGCAGCCCGGCCCCGGCGTCGCGACCTCGTCGAAGCGGTCGCGCTCGCCCCGGCCCACGGCGCCCCGCGCCGCCGCCGCCGCCAGCGTCCCCACGTATTCCAGCGTATGGCAGTCGTCGCTCGCGGCCATCACGCCGCCGGGGACGAGGACGGCGGGGAGGCCGAGGCGCGCCGCGGCCAGGAGGTGGCCCGGGACGGCCTTGTCGCAGGAGGAGAGGAAGAGGACGCCGTCGGCGTGCGCCGCCACGGCGTGCATCTCGGCCGCGAGCGCCAACACGTCGCGGGAGGCCAGCGACAGGTTGATGGCGGGCGTCCCCTGGGCGATGCCGTCGCACACGTCGGTGCAGCGGTAATCAAGGGGCTGGACGCCGGCGGCGAGCAAACCCTCGCGGGCCACGGCCGCGAGCGCGCCGAGGTGGTAGCTGCCGGGGTGGCTGTCGCCGGCCGCGGCCTCGACCACCGCGAGCGGCTTGCCGAAGTCGCCGCGGGCGAAGCCGCAGCCGAAGCGGAGGGCGCGCACCTCGTCGCCGAGGGCGGCCATCGCGGCGCTGTGTCGTTTGGGAGGCATGAGCCGAAGTTATTTCAACTTGGCGTCGGGGACGCCGACGTCGAACCGGTAGTCGTCGTAGGTCTCCGTTATCGTGAAGGAGCCGCGCATGACGAGAAAGGCGGAGAACTTGCCCGCGGCCACGAACTTGCGGAGCATGCGGTGGCCGCCGAAGTCGGCGAACCAGACTTTGACGCCCATCTCGGTGACGTATTTCGGGTTCTTGTACATCGCGACGTCCAGCGCCAGCACCTTGAAGCCGGCGCTCTCCACCCACGCCCGGCCGTGGACGTAGCCCTCCTCGCGCTTGTCGCTCGCGACCGTGAGGACGTAGCACTCCACGCCGTCCACGACGTCGGTCTTGGAGTAGGCGAAAGTGTAGTCGGCGATGCACTCCGCGTCGAACGGGAGCTTGAAGCCCACCGATTCCGACTCCCCGCCGCCCTCGTTGGGGTCTTTCTTCTTGCCCTTCACGTACATCTCGGTGATTTCCTGGCCGAAGCGGTCCGGCTCCCGGAAGTAGTTGTACCCCGAGTAGCGCTGCTCCTCCTCGCCCTCGCCGTTCAGGCGCACCGAGGCGAAGCGGCACTGGTAGTCGGTTATCCCGCCTTTGTCCGCGGCGTAGGCCGCCGAGGCCCGGGCCGCGATCTCCTGGGCGGTCAGGGCCCGGGCGGGGACGGCCGCGGCCGCCGCGAGCGCCAAGGCGCCCGCCGCGACGAGCGCGGCCGAAACCCCGGTGGTCCTCATTCCCCCACTCCCTCCAGGAGGACGGCCCGCACGGGCGAGCCGTCGCCGCCGGCGATGCGCAGCGGCAGCGCGGCCAGGAAATAGCGCCCGGGCGTCACCGCGTCCAGGTTGACGCCCTCCAGTATCATCACGCCCGCGCCCAGAAGGATGCGGTGGGCGTCGGGGGCCGCGCCGAACCGTTCTATGGACAGGTAGTCCACGCCGACGAGGGCCAGGCCGCGGCCGGCGAGGGCCCGGGCGCCGTCGGCGGCGACGTAAACGTAGTCCTCGCGGAAGGCGTCGCCGGCCCAGAGGGCGCCGTTGTCGGTGCGGAAGAGGACGCGGCGGGCGTCCCGCGGGACGCTCGCTTCCACGTCCGCGGCCGTTATCGCCGCCTTGCCCCGCGCGTCCACGACGACGCAGGGGCCGACGAAGGGCGAGAGCGGGACGGCCGAGAGGTCGGCGCCGCCGTCCACGAAGTGGACCGGGACGTCCACGTGGGTGCCGGCGTGGCTGCCCAGCGAGAGCGCCGAGACCTCGGCGTCGTCGCCCAAGGCCCTACTACGGGCGGGCGTCCGGACGAAAAGCGGGTCGCCGGGATACGCGGGCATCGCGGCCCGGAGCGGGACAGAGATATCAATAATGCGCATGGCCAAATCACATCCAACCTACCATAAACGGCGGGGGGTGTCAAGGAGGAGGGCGGCGGCCGGCGACGGGGGGCCGACGCCGATAAAATCGTTGACGGCACACCGGGAATGACTTATAATCCGCGCCACTGGGCGGGGATGTTTTTTAGGGGACGTTTGATAACTTTTTCACAAACCCGTGAGAGGCCCAAGTGAAAACGAAGAAAATACCGTCCACCACAATATCGCGGCTTTCGGTGTACGTGCGCGCGCTGGCCAAGATGCGGGCCGAGGGCGCGACGGCCACGTCGTCGGAGAAGCTGGCCGAAGCGGTCGGCCTGACGGCGGCGCAGATTCGCAAGGACCTCGCGTACTTCGGCCAGTTCGGCGTCCCGGGCCGGGGCTACTACGTGGAGAACCTCCACCGCGAGCTCACGGCCATCCTCGGCATCGACCGCCGGTGGAAGGTGGTGCTGGTGGGCGTGGGCAACCTCGGCTCCGCGCTCCTGGGCTACAATGGCTTCAAGAAGCAGGGCTTCGACATGGTGGCGGCACTCGACCACGACCCGGAGATAATCGGCCGGACGGTGGAAGGGGTGGAGGTCCACGACGTCGCGGCGGCGCCGGCGGCCATCGCGGCGTCGGGCGCCGAGATCGGCATCATCGCCGTCCCCGCCGCGAGCGCCCAGGAGGTATGCGATACGCTCTTGCGGGCGGGGCTGAAGTCCATCCTCTCGTTCGCGCCGGAGCGGCTAGTGGTCCCGCCCGACGTGACGGTGAAGCGCGTGGACCTCGCGATGGAGCTGGAATGGCTGTCCTTTTTCGCCACCAACGCCCGCGGCCGGGGTTGAGCCGAGGATAAATAAGTTCGGGTCCGTCGGCCGCGAGCGCAACGCCGGCTTGCCGCCGGCGTTTTTTTGTTATATAATCGCGGGAAGGAATGAAGAAAGCCGGCCTGACAGTCCTCGTGCTGGCGGCGCTCGCCCTCGCGGCGGCGGCCGCCCTCTACCTGCACTACCGCGACGCGGTGGCGCGCCGGCCGTCGCCGCCGGTCGCGAAGACCGTCGTCGTCCCGCCGGGCTACAGCACCAAGCGCATCGCGTCCCTCCTCGCGCGGGAGGGCCTCATCGCCGACGAGGGCGCGTTCGTCTGGTATTGCCGGCTGCACAAGCTGGACGGGAAGCTCCAGGCGGGCGAATACCGCCTGCGCAGCGACGACGGCGTGGCCGCGATCGCCACCACCCTCGCCGCGGGCCGCATCCACCTCCTCAAGTTCACGGTTCCGGAGGGCTACGACCTGGACAAGACGGCGCGGGTCGTCGCGGCCGCCGGGATATGCACCCAGGCCCAGTTCCTGGCCGCCTGCCGCGCCGGCGACCCCCGCGGCCGGGTGAAAGGCGACAACCTGGAGGGATACCTGTTCCCCGACACCTACGAGGTGGCGGCGGACGCCACCGCGGCCGACGTGGTCGCGATGATGCTGGAGCGCTTCTTCGGGGTGATGGGGCCCGCGGAGGTCAAAAAGGCGAAGAAGGAAGGGCGCACGTTGGGCGAGGTCGTGACGCTCGCGTCCATCGTGGAGCGGGAGGCGATGCGCCCCGCGGAGAAGCCGGTGGTGGCGTCGGTGTTCTACAACCGGCTGGCGAAGGGGATGCGGCTGGAGTCGTGCGCCACCGTTATCTACGCGCTGGGGCGCCAACCCGACCGCCTTACGGTCCAGGACCTGAAGGTGGATTCGCCGTACAACACCTATATCCACGCCGGCCTCCCGCCCGGGCCCATCTGCTCGCCGGGGGAGACGTCGCTGCGCGCCGCGCTCGAGCCGGCGCGGACGGACTACCTCTTCTTCGTCTCCAACGGCGACGGGAGCCACACCTTCTCCCGGACGCTGGGCGAGCACCTGCGGGCGCGCGAGGCCACGAAGGAAAAACAGAAGGGGAAAAAGTGAACTTCCGCGCCCGGCTCCCCCGCCTCGCGCCGCCCGCGGGCGACGTCCTGGTGTGGGACCTCGCCATCCCCGCGGGCGCCATCGGCGTCGTGGCCGGCATCTGCGACGGCTACGGCGGCGCGGTCCAGCTCCGGACCAAGGCCGGCGGCGGCCCGGGCGCGCACCTGGTTTGGGTGGCGCCCGCGTTCCGCGCCGAAGCCGAGGAGCTGCTCGCCCTTTTCGCAAGAGAATACGGCGTGGGGGTCGCGGGGCCCCGCCCCTTCGGCGCCGCCGACTTCGCCGCCGGGACGAGTTTCGGCGGCAGAGACGCGGGGCCGTAGGAAAAAGGGGCCGCCGCGCGGCCCGAGTCGTGCGCCGGGTCCCGGCGACGCGGCCCCCCCACCGTCAACGTCAACCCCAACCGATAAGCCGGTAAACATGGCCAAAAAGCCCAAAACGCCGCCCCCGCCGCCGAAGCCCGGCAAGAAGCACAGCTCCGCCAGCCGGACGGTCGTCGAGATCGTCGCCATCGTCGCCGCCATCGTCGCCATCCGCCTCTGGATATTCGAAGCCAACGTCATACCGTCGGGCTCGATGAAGGAGACGCTGCTGGTCGGCGACTACATCCTGGCCGAGAAGCTGACCTTCCACTTCCGCGAGCCGCGCCCGGGCGACATCGTGACCTTCGTCTATCCCTACCGGGCGATGACGCCGGAGGAAGCGGTGCGGTTTTTCCTCCGCTTCATCATAAAGGAAAACCCCACCGGCCCCCGCCTGCTCATCAAGCGGGTGGTGGGCGCGCCGGGCGACGTGCTGGATTTGAAGGGGAACGTCCTCTACCGGAACGGGAAGCCGGTCCGGGAGCCGTATATCAAGGACGGCGCGGGCGACTGGGGGCCCAACCTGACGGGGCCCTACGCCGTGCCCAAGGGCCATTACTTCATGATGGGAGACAACCGCTACGACTCGGCGGACAGCCGCTACATCGGCCCGGTGCCGCGGCGCTACATCACCGGCCGCGCGGTAATAATCTATTTCTCGTGGACGCCCAAGAAGTGCCCGCGGCACGCCTCGGCGGCGGAGAAGACCAAAGAGGGGTGGCGTTGCACCCTGGGCGGCGAAATCCTCCGCCCCGGCTGGGACTTCGAGCCCGCGAGCTCCCTGCGCCTCGACCGCCACATTCGGTGGCACCGTATCGGCAAGCTGCTGAAGTACCTGCGCTAATCCCCACCCGCTAACGACGCGCCGCCCGCGCCACCTCGGCGTAGAAGGCGGCGCGTTTTTTTGCCGCCGGCGAAAACGCGCCCAGCGCGCCCCACGCCAGCCGGCGGGCCCCCCACGACGCCCGAGAGCAGGCCCGGACCAGGGCCGCGGCCGCGGGCCCCATCCAAATACGGGCGTAGCGCTCTGCGCTCGCGTGCGACGCCACCGCCACCAGCGGCGACGGCGTGCGGCGGCTCCCGCCGGTGTAGTGGCGGACGGGCGCCGTGGGCACGTACCACAGCTCGCCGACCGCCGCGAGGCGCCGCGAGAGGTCCATGTCCTCGGCGTAGAGGAAGTAGCCCTCGTCGAAGCCGCCGACTTCCCGAAAGGCGGCGGCGCGGACCATCATGAACGCGCCGCCCAGGACCTCGGCGCGCGCCGGCCCGGCGCGGTAGTAACGCGTCGGGTAGAAACGATGGGCGAGGCCGGCGCCGAGCGGCCACGACTCCCCTATCCCCGACACCTGGGCGAGGAGGTTGGCGAGGGTCGGCTCGCGCCGCGCCGCGTACTTCTGCAGCGCGCCGTCGCGGCCCGCGAGCGTCGGCCCCGCCGCGGCCGCGGCCTCGCGCTCCCCCAGGAAGCGGCTCAACGCCTCCACCACGCCGGCGGGGACGTCGACGTCGGGGTTGACGAAGAGGAGGAGCTCGCCGCGGGCCCGCGCCGCGCCCAGGTTGTTGGCGGCGGCGAAGCCCACGTTGCGCTCGAGCGCCACGGCCGCCACGCCCGGGAAGTCGGCGGGCACGGCCGCCGTCCCGTCGTCGGAGGCGTTGTCCACGACGATGACCTCGCAGCCGCCCGTCACCTCCTGCAGGGCGAGCGACGCGAGCGTCACGCGCAGGAGGTCCGCGCAGTTGCGGCTCACGCATACGGCCGACACCCGGGGCGTCATCCCCTGGCCCCCATCTCGCGGACGAGGCGGGCGAGGTTGGCGAACGGGTCGCCGCGGTCGTCGCCGAGGTACTCCCGGGAGAAGGCCCGCCGCCCCTCCTGGAACCAGCCGGGGGAGGCCGCGGCTTCGGCGACGGCCGTCCCCAACCACGCGAGCTCGCCCAAACCCAGCGCGGCGCCGTAGGCCACGTAGGGGATATAGTCGGCGACGCCGCGCATGAGGTTCACGTGGACCATCGGGACGCCGGCCACGACGGCGTCCACGCCTATGCCGGAATGCCCCGTCACCACGACCGCCGCGTCGCGGAGGACGTCGGCCAGCGGCGCCCGCGCCGCCACCTCCGCCCCCGCCAGGCCGAATTTCCTTATTACGGCGCGATACAGCTCTTCCCCCTCGCCGGGGTGGGGCCGGAAGACGAGGCGGAAGTCGGGGCGCGCGCGGGCCCAGGCGCCGGCGGCCAGGGCCAACTCGCGGTTATGGTCGGCGTCGAAGCTGTTGGTGGCCACGACGACCTTGGCGCGCCCCGGCGACGCCGCGCGGCCCCGGTAGAGCGGCGCCGCGAGCGCCGCGTAGCACGAGCCCACGACGACCAGCCGGTCCCGCGGCGCGCCGCCCGCTACCATCCAGTCCCGGCTCACGCGGCCCCACGTCGCCATGAGGTCGGAGGTGAGGGGGAGATAGCCGAAGGTGGGGCCGCCGGTGATGTGGTTCTGGATGACGAGGGAGCGGAGGCCGCGGCGCGCGGCCATGGCGGATACGAGACGGCCGGTGAGGTGGACGTCGCTCAGGTGGACGACGAGCGCGGGCCGCCACCGCTCGAGGAAGGCCTCCACCGCGGCCGCGGTGAAGGCGAGCGAAATCAGGTAGGCGTCGGGGCGGAAGACGAAACGGTCGCGGAAGTAGGAGACGAGCGCCGGCGGGAGGCCGAAGCCGTCGAAGAGGCCCGCCCGCTCCAGCGCCCGGTAGTCCACGGCGAGGGCGCCGAAGACCGCGCGCACGCGGCCCGCGGGCGGACGGGCGTCGTAGAGGGTGTCGCACAGGGCTCCCGCCCGGCGGCCGCCGCGGGCGGCGGCGGGCGTGGCCGCGAAGAAGGGGAGGTCCGGCCCGAGCCGCTCGCGCAGGGCCAGGTAGACGTCCACGTCGTAGGAGCCGAGTTGGCCCCAGAAGACGGCGCCCCCGGGCCGCCGCATCCGGGCGTCGAGCCGCGGCGCGACGCCGCCGGCGCGCCCCCGCCGCCGCGCGGCCTCGAACATCATGGGCCAGACGAAACGGCGCGAGGCGAGGTCCAGACGGCGGCGAGCGCGGGCGAAGGCCGCCGCGCCGAGCCGCCACGAGCCCACCCTGTCCGCCGCCGCGAGGTACGGGAGCAGTGCCGCGGCGGGCGAGCCGTCGTCGACGAAGACCACCTCCTGGGGCGCGTATCGCGCGACGACGTGGCGCCAAACGTAATAGAGCTTGACGGCCGGCTTGAAAAAGTCGTAGAGGTCGGCGGTGGGCGCCGCCCCGACGGGGATGCCGCGCCACTGGAGGTAGCCGCGGCCGCCGACCGTGTGCCACCGCTGGGCGAGCGCGGCGGCGAGCGTAAGCACCTTGTCGCCCACGCCGAAGTCCAACCCCTCCTCGCCCAGCGCGGCGTCGCCGTCGCCGGCGTAGCCGTGCCACCCGAAGGACACGAGGGGGAGGCGCGCGTCGTGTTTGCGGACCACGGCCGCGCCGGCCTCGTCCCACACCAGCCCTATAGTCCGCGCGCCGATAGCCGCTCTCCCAAGAAACCGAATATCCGTTTTATAAATCCGGTCTGGCGTTCGACGTAAACGCCGAACAGGAGGACCGGGACGGCGAAGCACAGGAGCCGGGCGCCGAGGATGGCCACGTCGGCGTAGGGTTGGCCCAGGCGATAGACGCCGAACCGGACGGCGTAGGACCCGTAGTAGAAGGCGAAGCCCATCGCCACCGCCACCGCCGCCGGCGGGAGGAGGAGGTAGCCGAAGGCGTTGGGGAAGGTGCGGGCGGGGAGGCCCATCGCGCGCCAGGCCTCGAACTGGAGGATGCAGGCGTAGACGACGAGGCCGACGGAAGACGCGGCCGCGACGCCGACGAGGCCGACGCCGCCGAACAGCGCCGCCGCGGCCAGGCCCGCGGTAAACGCCAGCGAGACGAGCTGGGCCAGCGCTATGGTTTTGAAGCGGCTGAGGGCGACGAGGATATACGCGCCGCCCTGGGCACCCCCCTGGCACGTGATTCCGACCAGGAAGGCCGCGACCAGCGGCACCGACGGCCGGAACGCCGGGAGGACGTAGCGGATGAACGGGATGAGGCAGAACACCGCCACGCCGCCGATGACCGCCACGAGATAGGTCAATATCAGCGACGGCTTGACCAGGTATTCCTCGAACGCGGCGCGGTCGCCGTCGCGCCGGAGGGCGAAGATGCGCGGCGCCATCGCCTGGCCGATGTTCATGGGGAGGAAGTAGATGAAAGTGACGATGGTGACCGCGAGCATGTAGTAGCCGACTTCCTCCGGCTTCGCGAAGCGGATGATGATGAGCCGGTCCACGGACTGGAGGAGGAAGCCGAGGACGCCCAGGCCGGCGAGCGGCAACCCCACGGGCAGGAGCTCCTTCACCACCGGCCACGGCGGCCAGGGCCCGGCCCACGTCCGCGTCCAGGCCGAGCCGACCACGAAGAAGAGAGCGCCCGTAAATACCAGGGCGGCGTAGACGCCCCACAAACTGAAGAAGTAGAGCAACCCCACGACGGCGCCGAACATCACCGCGGCCTTGAGGGACGTATATACGAACGACGCCGTGAACTGGCGCCGCGCCCGGAAGAGCGTCGTAAAGAAGACGTCGAAGCGGCCCGTGACCATCAGGTAGGCGAAGACGACGAAGCCCCAGGACACCACGGGGCGGAAGCGGCCCCAGGTGGCGAGGGCGAACAGGACGACGCCCAACGCCGGCCCGACGGAGGTCAGGAGGTTGAAGGAGAAGACGGCCTTGGCCAGGCGGCGGGCGCGGGCGTCGTCGCCGGCGGCGAGGGCGAAGGGCACCTCGCGGCTCACGGCGGTGGTCAGCCCCAGCTGCAGGTAGCTGCCGTACTTCGTTATCATGTTCAGGCTGCCGAGGATGCCGTAGAAGCCGGGGCCCAGCCACCGCGGCATAATAATGCCGCGCACGAACGAGAAGGCCTGTTCGACGAGGGCGCCGCCCCACAGCTTCACGGCGTCGCCGGCGAGCAACCCCTTGCCGTCCTTGGTTTCGGCTTTCCGGCTCAACGCGTCCTCACCAGGAGGGCGGCGAAGCCGCCGTTGCAGCCGTCGCGCTGGGGCCAGGTGCGGAGGAAAGGCCCGGCCTCGCCCGCGCCGTTCAACTCGGGCCGACACGCCAACGGCGCGAGCGAGGCGTCGGCGGCGAGGACCGCGGCGACGACGTCGTCGGTCTCCTCCGGCTCCACGGTGCAGACGTTGTAGAGGAGGCGGCCGCCGGGCCGGAGGGAGGCCGCGGCGCGCGCCAGCATCGCGCGCTCCGACGCCGCGGCCGCCGCCACGTCCTCTTCCCTCACCCGCCACTTGATGTCGGGCTTGTGGCGGATGACGCCGAGGTTGGTGCAAGGGGCGTCCAGGAAGACGAAGTCGGCGGCGAGAAGCTCGGCCTGCAGGACGTCGGCCCCCCGGACCTCGACGTTGGCCAGGCCGAAGCGGCGGCCGCCGGCGCGGAGGGACTTCGCCTTGCGCGGGTCGATCTCGTAGGCGACGACCTTGCCCGCGGGGCCCACCATGGCCGCGAGCTGGAAGGCCTTGCCGCCGACGCCGGCGCAGAGGTCCACCACGGTCGCGCCGCGCCCGGCCGCGAGCCACCGGGGCCCGAGGGTCGAGGCCGGGTCGAGGACGGCGAAGCAGCCGTCGTCGTAACCGGGGAGCTCGGCCAGGCGGCGCTCGCCCAGCTCCACCGCCAGCGCGCCGAAGGGCCCGTCGGCGGCGTCGAAGCCGGCCTCCCGCAGCGAACGCGCCAGCGCCTCCCGCGTCGTACGCGCGGCGTTGGCGTACAACGTGAGCGGCGCCGGGGCGTTGCCGGCGGCGAGCAGCGCCTCGGCCTCCGCCGCGCCGAAGCGCTCGAGCCAGCGGCGAACGAGCCAGTCGGGGTAGGAGTAGGTTACGCCCAGCCGCTCGACGTCGGGCCCGGGGGGCGCGGCGGGCGCGCCGCGGGCGGCGAGCTGCCGCAGGACGCCGTTGACGAACGGGACCAACCCCGCGTAGCCGGCGGCGCGGGCCAGGCCGCCGGCTTCGTCCACCGCGGCGTAGGCCGGCGTCCGCAGGAGGAATATTTCCGCGGCCCCCAAACGCAGGATTTCGCGGACGGCGGGCGGCGCCTTGCTCAACGGCCGGGCGGTCTGGGTCTCGAGCTGGTAGTCGAGGAAGCGGCGGTGGCGGACCGCGGCCTTGGCCAACTCCTCCGCGAACGCCGTCTCCCGGCGGTCGAAGCCCCGCCGGACGCAGCGGTCGAGCGCCACGTCCAGCTTGCCGCCGGCGCTCACGACGGCCAACGCGGCGAGGGCGGCGGCGCGCGGCGATACGCTCGCGGCGAGGTCAGGCACGGGCCTCAGCCCCCGCTTCGCCCCGCGGTCGGAGCCGCGCCCAGACCCGGTCCAGCGCGAGGCCGCCGAAGATGATGAGCCACGGGTCCACCGAGGACGCGCGAAAGGCCGTCCCGTAAACGACGAAGACCAGGACGGCCGCGCCGTAGGCCAGGAGGACGTACAGGTAGGGCGCGGGGCGGCGGAAGGACACGACGAGGCCCGCGACGCCCAGGATAAATACCACGGCGTACGAACCGTAGGACAGGGCGTAAACCGGGCCGCCGAAGTTGAGGGATCCGAAGCGTAAAAACTGGCGGGCGCGGACGCCGCAGAGGCCGAGGTAAGCGCGGGGGTTGGCCCGGACGAACGCCGCCACCCGCGCCTGGAGGGTGGCCGCCCGTTCGAACTCGCCCTCGGCGTCGAACGCGGGCATCTCGGCGAGGTCGGCGCGGCGAAGCCGCGGCAGCTCCCGGGCGCGCAGGGCGTCGTATTGGAGCTCGTAGGCCGCGACGTCGCCCCGGCCGAACTCGGCGGAGAGCGGCTGGAGGTTGGCCTCCCACAGCACCCGCGGCCCCTGCGTGGAGAGAAACGAGAAGTGGCCGAGGGAGGCGGCGTTGCGCGCCGCCCACGGGAGGGCGACGAGGACGGCGACGGCGGCGAACGCCGCGAAGCGGCCCAACGCCCGGCCCCGGCCGCCCGCCTTCAACGCCGCGCCGAGGACCAACAGGCCGCCGAGGAGGGCCGGCCCCGCGAGCTCGGCGCGCGTCAGGAAGGCCAGGCCCGCCACGACGCCGAAGGCCAGCGCGGCCGCCCAACTCCGCCGGTCCCGGTCCCGGAACCGGTAGTAGCCCTCCACCACGGCCAGGAGCGCCAGGATGGAGAATAGCTGGTTGGTGAGGGAGGCGGCGTAGAAGATGAAGAACGGGTAGAGCGCGGCGCCCCACGCCGCGAGGACGCCCGCGCGGGCGCCGAACAGGCGGCGGCCTATGCTGAAGGTGAGGGCGGGGACGGCCAGCGAAAGGAGGAGCTGGACGACGCGGGCGGCGAGGAGATGGGGGCCGAAGAGGCGAAAGACGCCGCCGACGAAGCAGGGGTAGAGCGGCATGACGAAGGCCGTCGGGTAACCCGGGCGGATGAAGTCCCACAGGCCGGTCCGGCGCCAGCGCGCCATCAACGCCTCGGTCCAGGCGCCGCGGCCCGGCTCGAGGTCGAAGATGGCGGGAGAGACGGCGAGGCCGCGGCCGGCGGCGAGCGAACGCCCCAACTCCAGGTAGAACCGCCCGTCGCCGAAGGCGAAGTGGCCGCCCGCCTCCGCGTGGACCACCAGCGCGAGCCGGAGGGCGAAGGCGACCGCGAGGGCGGCCCATAACCCAATCCTCTGCTGGCGGCTAAGGGCACCCATATTTTTAGCGCCGGCGCGTCAGGGGGCGAGCCGGCGTTTGAGCGCGGTTACGTTGCGGACGGGCGTGGGGTCCACGCCCCGGAGGAGCGCGAGGTAGTAGGAGACCAGGTCGCCGAAGTAAATCAGCTCGAACAGGCCGACGAGGACGCTGCCGCCGGTGGCGCGGACGGGGACGATGGCGCGGACGGCGGGGGCGATAAGCTCCAGCGCGGCGTCCACCTGGCGGGCCGCCGCCGCCGACTCCACCGCGGGGCGGAGGACGACGACGACGAGCCGGCGGGCGACGTCGGTGGGGACCTCGAAGGCGACGAGCTCGTTGTGGCAGAGCTCGGGGAAGGCGTGGCCGGAGGCGTAGAACTTGGCGTTTTCGGCGAGCTGGGCGCGGCACCGCTCGGCGGCGACGGCGGCCGCGGGCCCGGCGCCGTAGATGGCCGCGACGCCGGCGTCGTTAACCCGGAGGGCGAGCTGCTTGGCGGCGTTGGCGGCCGTGGGGACGTCGAAGCCCCACCGCCCCCAGCAGGCGCGGAGGTGGTCCGGGACGGCGCCGACGTCCGGGAACTGGTACCACCCCATCTGGCCGAAGTAGGCCATGAGGGCGCCGGCCATATAGCCCAGCGCGCAGCGCGGCGGCCGGCCGGCGGGGACGGCGATGCAGGGGTAGTTCGCGGCCGCGGCGAGCTCCCGGAGCCGGCCGCCGCTGGTGACGACGAGCCCCGGCGACCGCCGCGCCACGACCGTGCGCCCGGCCGTCAGCGTCTCCAGCGTGTCGCCGGAATAGGACACCAGGACGGCGAGGGTGGTCTCGTTCACCCACGCCGGCGGCTCGAAGTCGCGCACCACGTCCACGGGGATGCGGGCCAGCGGCGCGAGGTAGGCGGCGAGGACCTTGCCCACGATGCCGGAGCCGCCCATGCCGAAGATGGCGACGTCGGCGGGGACGGGGCCGCCGGCGACGGCCGCGGCCCGGCCCAGCGCCGCGCCCTCCTCCAGCTGGTCGGGGAGGTCGCGGATGAGGGCGCCCGCGGCGGCGATGTCGATCTCGCCGTAGCGCGGGGGTTCGTCCAGTATTTTCTCGCCGGCCATAGTCGCCTCCGTCAGAACCCCAGGAGGTAGTTGACCTTCAGGAAAACCACCTGGTCCAAAAGGTTGCGGCCCACCTCGGCGCGGCGATGGTCCTTGTAGAGCCGCTTCTCGTTGTAGACCAGATAGACGTGGCAGCCCTTCTTGAACTCGTAGGAGAGGAGGGCGTTGGTGGCGTAGTGGCCCAGGTCGCTGGAGGACTGGACGAAGAGCCGCGCCGCGAGGTCGTCGGTGATGTTGAGGTCGCCGTGGATGCGGTTGATGATGAACTGGTAGGTGATGCGCGGGTTGCCGGGCTGCTGGTAGTCGTAGGCGCCGAGGGTTTCGTAGTCGAGGTCGTAAGCCAGCGTCAGCCGGCGCCACGGGTTCACGGAGAAGCCGCCGCCCCAGTAGTCGAGGTCGAAGTCGTAGTGGGTGCCCCACTCATAGAAGGCGTAGGCGGAGGACCACTCGTCGAGGTTATAGCCCACGGTCCCGGCGTAGTAGCGGTTCTCGTAGGTAAAGCGCATCGGGAAGACGAGAGGGCGCGGGGTTATGAGGTGGGGATAGAAGGCCTCGACCTTGGAGATTTCCTGGCGGTAGTTGGACTCGGCCAGGAAGCGGAAGGTGAACTTGTTTTCGAGGTAGACGCCGACCTCGCCGTCAATCCCCTCCCGCTGGAGCTTGTGGACCTCGGGGCCGAAGGGCGTCTTGATGGCGTCGCCGTGGTTGTCGTAATGCTCGCCGTTGACGTAGAAGTTGAGTTTCTTGATGCCGGCGCGGTAGAGCCACCAGTCGTAGTCGGCGTAGGCCCAGGGGCCGAGGACGTCGTCGTAGGGGACGTAGCCGGTCTTGATGAGGTCGAAGCGGCGCCCCAGGTCGCGGTAGCCGCCGCCGAAGGAGAGGCCCGAAGTGTAGCGGTTCACCTGGAGGTCGTAGCCGTTCTCGATAAAGCCGGTCTCGCCGTCGTTCATGCGGACGAACTGGCCGGCGAAGATGAGCTCGTCGTTGAAGGAGACGGCGGCGTCCACGCCCCCGACGTCGTTGTTCTTCCAGGTCTCGCCGTCGCGGCGGGCGCCCATCAAGCCCACGGAGGCATACTTGGTGACGTCCTGCTTCACGCGGGCCACGGCCCAGTTGTATTCGTAGGGGCCGCCGGGGTTGTCGGGGTCGCCCTCGCTCTCGTAGGCGTCCACGTCCAGGGCGTAGAGGTGGGTGGGGCCGACGCGCCCCAGGTACTTGCCGCCGACGTCAATGTCGCCGATGCGCCGGCTGTAGAAGGCCTGGATGGGGGTGTCGAAGTACTCCTGGCCCTCCAGAAAGAAGGGGCGCTTCTCCGGGTAGTAGAGCTCCTCGTCGGTGAGGTTGATGCGGTAGGGGTCGGCCTCCACCTGGGCGAAGTCGGGGCGGTAGGTCCCCGCCACCGTCATGCTGGGGAGGAAGCGGGAGGAGACGTCCAACCCCTCCTTGTGGCTGACGCTCGCGTGGTCGTTCTTGGCGAGGTCGCGATACTGGCCCGAGACGTAGGGCTGGACGTCCAGCGTGGGCCGGCGCTTGCGCCCCGGCGGCGCCGCGAGGGTCCCGAAGCGCGAGACCCGCAGGAGGTTCTGGCCCATGTCCACCCACACCGTCTGGTCGCCGTTGCGGCGGTGGAAGCGGACGAAGTTGATGCCCCAGTCCCGGTTGAAGAGGCCGAAGCGGAAGCTGCGCAGGGGGAGGCGCATCTCCAGCGTCCAGGAGTCGTCGTTTACCCTGGCGGCGGAATACCACACCGCGTCCCAGTTCCGGTTCTCGACCTCGCCCTCGTCGGAGAAGTAGCCGTCCATCTGGGTGTTGAGGGGATTGACGGCGAAGTAGTAGGCGGACTTGCGGTCGCGGAAGGTGTCGAGGAAGACCTCGAAGCAGTCGTCGTACCAGAGGTTGGAGTCGCGCAGGAGGATGCGGGCCGTAATCTCGTCGGGGTCGGCGACCTCGCAGCGGGCGGCGAGGTAGAGGTTCTCGTCGTCGTAGGCGACGTAGACGGTGGTCTGCTCGTCGGCGAGCTGGCGATACGGGAGGCCGCGGTAGATGAAGCCGGAGGCGCAGGCGTCGGGGCGGCGGGCGGCGTCGCGCCAGCAGCGGTCGTCCAGGACGCCGTCGATGCGGGGGGCGACGTCGGCGCGGACACCCTTGAGCGTGTCGGCGGGGAGGGCGACGGCGCCCACGGTTTGCTCGGCGGCGGCGGCGCCCACAAAAAAAACGGCCGCCGCGAGCGCGAGCCGGGGCGCCGCGCGGCCCATATTACGCAGGAGGTTGACTATCATATCTGTATCATAAATAATACCATAGCCGCCGGGGGGCGGCAAGGGAAATGGCGGCGCGGGCGGCGGGCGCGAAAAAGCCGCCCGGTGGGGGGCGGCTAGCGGAAAACCGATTTGAAAGAATAACTTATTTTAAAACGCTTTTAGTGAGCAGAACGAGTAATAACGGGCCGTCTATATAATCGCTCGACCCACTAACGGTTATAAGCTAAAGAGATTATAAATCGATAAATATCGATAAATACACGAACGACATCCTTATAGTTTATCCCGAGTATAGTAAATATGGAGGCCAATATAGTTAAAAAGGTAGTTGCGCGCTTATGCGTTTTTATCCACCGCCATAATCTTTTGACCTTATTTTTTAATAACCCTCTTTCGAGTTTATCCAATTTTGTTTTTAACTCCGAGTTTTCACCTTCCTTTAAAGCCTTTTCTTGAAGAGCTTCGGCATAAACATTATTTATATAATCATGAACAGCATTTTTAAATCTTGCTATTATTTGTTCGGCAGTTCCACGATTAACCATTTCCATCGCCGTTATCTCTAACATATCGTCCGTCGTTCCCGCTTCGAGTGAGGACAGCGGCTTTTGTAAGATACGCGCGTTCAAAGTAATAGTTGATGGGTCCAAGAAATCATAAGGTAACGCGAATATTTTTTTATCAATTTCTTCACTACCCCAACCTCTCGTCTTTCGGTAGAGTTTCTGTTTTATTAGGTCCTTAAGTTGGTCGGTATCCTGTATCCGATGTAATGCGTTCCATTTACAAACCGCTGAGTAGATTATTCCTTCAGGAATACCCCATTTATTTCGGTCTCTTAATAAATTAACGCCCTCTAATTCAAACCTAAGCCAAACCACAATAACGTTATCTTCTCTCAAGGCGGCTACAGTACGGGTTCGACACGCGATTTCTTCAACACGTGCAGTACCCCCTTCGGCAAGCAAATCCAAGATTTGCTGGCACGAATCGATAACACCGCCTAAATATATTGGGTTAGTAATTTTGACACCGCCTAATTATTATTAAGGGTTAAACTACTAGGTTATCATACGGTCGCGATGTCTCGCTATCGAGATATTTTCTCTTCGGAACCGTGGGCCGCCCTAACCTAAATTCCCCTTTTACAGTGGCCGCTACGTATACCTGCTTATCTATATCCGTGTCCGTCGCGTTAATCTCACTCTATAACCGGTCGTACTCGTTGGGCGTGGTGGCCGCGGCGTACTTTTATTTTAAGAAAACCGAGGAGAACAAACGCGCGAGGAAACGTCTAGCTGGCTCGCTATAACGGGATTGCAGAATTGCGACGATGGCGGCCGCTAAAAGGATACCTTTCTCGGATATTTTGAGTAGTTTCCCTAATAGATGCGACTCCAATTTATAATGGTCTATACCGATGAATTTCCCGACTAACATAAAAGGTAAGCTAGTTAAAAAATCCAAAAACCGCCCCAACCAAAAGAAAGGACAGAACGTACGTACCAAAGCTTTATTCTCGTCTTTACGGTATATGCCTATAGCTCTTTCTAATATATCGAAAATGTCGTAAAAATAAGATCTATTGAAGCATATGCGCTGAAACGAGAATATATTCGCTAATAAGTCCAAGGGGCCTGTCATCCCAATTGGGGAGTATTTTATTTCGTTATAAGGATTGATTCCGGCCCAAATAATATAATCGCGCACTTCGGCTAAAATCAAATTAATCCTACCCCTAACTACCAAAGATTCCGCGGTTTCCTGTGCTTCTAGCGCTAAAATATCGCCTTCCTGATAATAGAACCGGTCGAGGGGATTTACTTTCTGAGTTTTTAAATATTCTACGACTAGGGCTCTAAAATATAAAAGCCTCCTTATCCGATACCTATTCCCAATAATGGATATTTGGTTATACCGGTTCATTAAGGTTTTACCTGTTCGCCCCCTTCCACTACCCTTATCTCCTCTTCCGTCAGCCCGTACAACTCGTACACCAGTTTGTCTATCGCCTCGTCCGTCGCCTTAATCTCGCGCTCGAGCCGCTCCTGCTCGTTCGGCGTCTTGACCGCGGCCTTACGCTTGTGAAGGTCCAGCATCCGCTCCACCAGAGATACCATCTCGTCGTGGCGGGCGGCGTCGGCGGCGTTTTTGAAATCGATCGGACGGATAGGCAATTGCTCGATTTCGAAAACTCTCATTTCGATATACCCACCGCGCATCGACGTACCCGCGTACTTTTTCCTGACGTAATAAGAGAACAAAGAGGAATTCAAAATCCCCAACGCATATAGGTTATCATTTTCCCCGTATTCGACTATATAGACTGTGTTAACTACTCCGAAATCCTCCTGAGGGATAACGGCGTTTATTGAGAAGCAGATTTTTTTCATGATTATTGTTTTGGAATCGACAACGAAAGTTCGGGATGTTTCTATAAAACCGGCCGCGCCCGTAATAAAATACCTCTGCACTTCCTTGTTCGTTAAAGCGGCTACGCTAGACTTAAAACGTTTAGGCGTAATAGATTTAGCCGTCGGCTTTCCTCTCTTAACTTGTAACGATTTCTTCCCGGTTGCTTCAACCCGTAAGATAATTCCGTCTCTTTCGAGGTCGAAAGGCGTTCCTTCGGGAGGACAAACTTCGTATTGTTTTGCAACGAACCTCCGAACGATAGAGCCGCGTTCGCTAGTCGAAACCTTAACGGTCGTACCCTTCTTGGGTTTATCGTTCTTAATAATCATAATAAACGGATAGGTAGACGGACCTAAAAACACTTTATCCAACCTCAAATCGACTATTTCGATAATGGTAAAACCTGAAGATAGAAATCCCCTTAACCCCGAACCGTATTGGGTAATAGCGAATTTATCAGAAGTGATCATACCGAAAACGCCGCCACTTTTTAAAAGTCCCAATGCTTTCTCATAAAATAATTGGTAAAGGTCGTATTGGCCTCTCGCGGTTTTATAAACAACCGAAAAATACGCCTTCTCTGCAGCAGTAATATTATGTATCCGCACGTACGGCGGGTTCCCGATAACGGCGTCGAAGCCGCCGGCCTTCATAATCGCCGGGAACTCCTTCGCCCAATCGAACGGGTTGACGCGGCGGCGTTCGTCCTCGTCCTGTAAGGGCGACCGGCCGGTCGCCCCTACCAATCTACCTTCAAAATAATCCGGGCCGATAAGGGAGTTGCCGCACTTAACGTTGGCGCCCAAGTCCGGGAGGGCGCGTTCCTTGTAAAGCTTCGCCTGCGCCCCCACCGACTCGCGGCTCTCCCCGTCCAGGGCCCGCAAGAGCAGCGAGAGCTTGGTGACCTCCACCGCCTGGGCGTCAATGTCCACGCCGTGGATATTGTTCACCAAGATGCGCTTCTTCTCAGCGATGGTAAGGCGATAGGCGTTCGGGCCGGGGGCGCCGGTGGGGACCAGCGCGTCCTGGTGTTTCTCGGCGCCGTCCTCGACGTACCACGCGAGGTGCCAATCCATAAGCCGCCGATACGCGCCCAACAGGAAGGAGCCGGAGCCGCAGGCGGGGTCCAAAACTTTAAGCTTCGCCGCGTCCGCCGGCGCCTTGCACCCCTTCAACAGCTCCCCCACCGTGTTCGCGACGATGTAGCTAACGATATACTGCGGCGTGTAGTAGACGCCCCCCGCCTTCTTGACCTCCGGCTTGTCCTCCACCTTTACGCCGCCGGCGGGCAGGACGCGGATGACCTTCCCCAGGAACTGCTCGTAGACCTGGCCGATTATCTCGACGGGGATGACGCCGAACTCGTACGGGCCGTCGTAGAGGTCCTTGACGACGCCCCGCAGGACCTTGTCGTCGAGCGCCAACGTCGGCGTGAACGTATCCCGTTGGCTCGGGCGCCCCTTTTCGTCGCGGAAGTGGAACAGGCCGGAGTTGTATTTATCGTCGGCCTCGCGGAAGAACGCCAGCAGCCGCGCGTAAACCCCATCGCCCTCGGCGGCCTTTTGCAGGCGCTTATCGTCCTCGAGGCGGCGGTCCTCGCACACCTTGAGGAAGATGATGCGGTCAATGGTGGTTTGGACGGCGTAGTTGAGGTCGGCCGCCGTCAGACCCAGTTCTTTGTTGCGGTTGGCGACGTTGTGGGCGAGCGCGTCGCGCCACCCCTCAATGACCTTTAGGAAGGACTTATCGACCTGGGCGTGGGGCCCGCCCTTGGCCTCGCCGGCGAACTTGTCGTAGCCTCCCGTTTTCCACACCGCGTCCCACGAAAAGACGTCGGCGATTTCCGGCCAGCGGCGCGCGTATTCGTCGCAGGTGAGGTAGAGGACGCGGGCGGCCGCGGCCTTGTCGCCCGTCTTGGGCTCGACGCGGCCGTCGTAAACAGCGAACTCCTCGAAGTCGGTGAGGATGCCGAGGGCGTACCCGGCGGAGAAGGAATAACGGCGAATCTGGAGGGCGGGCTTGGGGTCTTCCTTTAACGAGATACCCGGTTTCTTGGCTTCGGCGAAGAACAACACTTTCTCGCCGCGGCGGAAGGCGTAGTCGGCTGTCTTTTGGGAACCTTCCACCTCCTGCGTGTATTCGTGGTCCACTTCGCGGAGATGCGGGAGAAGCCGCTTCTTGTTCTCCACGTCCCACCCTAGCGCGGCGAAGAAGGGGTCGAGGAACTCCCGCCGGAGTTGGGTCTCGTTGTATTGGGCCCGGTCAATGCGGCGGAAGCTTTCTACAAGCTCCACGATTCGTTTAGGCGCGGCCAAAGGGCACCTCCGGGGGCGATTTTACGACCCCCGGCCCCTAAAAGCAAGGGCGAACGGCGCCCCCCAACCCAAATTCCCCCTTGACAGCGGCGGCGCCGGCCGCTAAACTTTAGGATATTGCCCGCGGCCGGCCGGGCCGGCTGGCGGGCCTACGACCACGATGAACGACGACGCCGAAAGACCCATCCGGATACTCCTCTTGGAGGACAACCCGGGCGACGCGCGGCTGGTGCGCGAGGCCCTCGCGGACGCCCACGGCCGCTACGAGCTCACGTGGGCGGACCGCCTGTCCGTCGGCCTGGAGAAGGCCACGGCCGAGGAATACGACCTCCTCATCGTGGACCTGTTGATGCCGCCGGAGAGCCGCGGCATAATAACGTTCACGCGGGTGCACGCCCAGGCGCCGCTGGTCCCGAAGCTGGTCCTGACGTCGTGGGACGACGAGGAGCTGGCGGTGAAGGCGGTCCAGGCCGGCGCGCAGGACTACCTCATCAAGAGCCAGATCGACGGCCCGGGCCTCCTGCGCGCCATCCGCCACGCGCTGGAGCGCTACCGGCTGGTCACGGAGCTCCGGGAGCTGTCGCTCCGGGACGAGCTCACCGGCCTCCACAACCGCCGGGGCTTCTTCCTCCTGGCCGAGCAGCAGCTCAAGGTGGCGAAGCGGACGCGGCAGAACCTGCTGTTGTTCTACGTCGACCTGGACGGCATGAAGCGCGTCAACGACACGTACGGCCACCTGGAGGGGGACCGGGCGCTGGCGGAGGCGGCGGCGGTCCTGCGCGACACCTTCCGGGAATCGGACATCCTGGCGCGGCTGGGCGGCGACGAGTTCGCCGTACTGTCCATCGCCGCGAGCGACCAGAGCGCGGCGGGGATACGGGCGCGGCTGGACCGGGCCGTGCGGGCCCACAACCGGGGCCGCGAACGGCCGTACAAGCTGTCGTTGAGCGCGGGGATGGCCCGCTTCGACGCCACCGCCGACGCCGACGCCGCGCTGGAGGAGCTCATGGCGCGGGCGGACGCGGAGCTGTACGAACGGAAGCGCGAGCGGCAAAACGGCGGCGACGACGCGGCGACCGCGGGCTGCGCCTGACGGCCGGCGGCCGCCCCCGCGCGCGAAGGCCGCCCCTCGGGGGCGGCCTTTGCGTCGGCCCGGGAGGGGTAAATTCCCCCTTGACAGCGGCGGCGCCGGCCCGTAAACTCGGCGACGAGCGAGGTATGCCATGAACAAGCCCCCCGTGAAGTTCCGGAATACGCTGGCGCTGAAGCTGACGCTGGTGGTGGAGGCGGTCATCATCCTGGCCGTCGCGGCCGTGACCACCGTCAACCTGCAGCGCGTCCTGAACCGCATCGACGACGACGCCCGGGCGCGGATGGACCTCACGGTGGCCCTCATCCAGCGCGCCTTCATATCGCTGGACCAGGCCGCGTTCGGCGACTGGCTGAAGGAGATATACAAGGTCCGCTTCACCGCCGCCGACTACGACCTGTCGCCGGTGTACGTCCTCATCCTGCGCGGCCCGGAGGAAGTGGTCTTCGCCTCCTCCAACCCCCGCTTCCCGGTGGTGGACGGCGCGGGCCACAAGCTCCAGCCGCTGCAGTATTACAAGATAGACGCGCCGAACCTGGCGCGGGCCAACGCCGAGGTGCGGGACCCGGCCACGGGCAAGGTGAGCTACCTGGTAAGCGTGGGCTACTCCATCGCGGGCTTCGAGGGGCTCATCCAGCGGGAGGTGCTGACCGCGGCGGCGGTGGCGGGGCTCTTCATGCTGGTGGGGCTCGCGGTGGCGGTCGCGGTGTCGGTCACGTGGACCAAGCCGGTAAAGGACATCGCCGCGGGGCTGGCGCGCATCCAGGACGGCGACTTCAACTACCGCCTGCCGGCGCGGCGGCGCGACGAGCTGGGGCGGCTGGCCCACTCCTACAACGTCATGGCGGAGGGGCTGCGCGACCGGGACTTCATCAAAACCACGTTCAAGCGCTACGTCACGAAGCAGGTCGCGGAGAAGATACTGGCGCAGAAGGAGGAGATAACCCTGAAGGGGGAGAAGCGCGAGGTCACGGTCATCTTCTCGGACCTGGAGGGGTTCACCGACTTCTCGGAGCGGCACACGCCGCAGGAGGTGGTGCTGCTCCTGAACGAATACCTCGCCATCATGATTGACGTCATCTTCCTGTACGAGGGGGCGCTGGACAAGTTCCTGGGCGACGGCGTCATGGCCTACTGGAACGCACCGCTGGACCAGGACCACGCGGCGCTCAAGGCCGCGGTCGCGGCGATGGAGATGCAGGCCGCCATCGCGGAGTTCAACCAGCGGCGGGTGGCGGCGGGCAAGGAGCCGGTCTACGCCGGGATAGGGATAAGCACGGGCGAGGCCATCGCCGGCAACATCGGCTCCGAGAAGAAGATGGAATACACCGTCATCGGCGACAAGGTCAACCTGGCCCAGCGGCTGGAGCGCCACACCGACCGCGGCCAGATATTGATGTGCGCCACGACGTATATGCTCCTCAAGGACTACTGCTTCGCGACGCCGCTGCCGCCGAGCCGCGTAAAGGGTAAGGCGGAGCCGGTGCTGATGTACGTCCTCCACGGCCTGAACCGCCGGGCGGCGCCGTTCGTCGTGAGCGGCCGCGCCGGCTTTCTTATTGACGGATAGGGGGCGCCGCCGGCGAGACGCGGCCGGGGGCCGCGGGCGCCGCAAGGCACCGGGCCGCCGCGCCAAATTTGCTATTGACTAAACGGCCGCCTTCAATTATACTCTCGGAGCTACACGGCCATTAATTATAAACCTGCACGCAAGGCGAAAGGAGCACCGCAGATGAGGAACACACGGCTCTTATGGGTGGCATTCGTTATCCTCGCCGCCGGAATCGCGCTTTACGGCTGCAGCATGCTCAAGAAAGGAAAGCCGGCCGAGACGCCGATTTCGGTTACGGAACAACCGGCGACCGCCACCCCCACCGAGGCCCCCCCCGGGACGGCCGCCCCCACCGAAGCGCCGGCCTCGCCCTACGCCCCGAAGACGCTGGACGTCCTTCGGATGCTCGACGACTGCCTGGGCGCGAGCCAAGTGACGCTGGGCTGGGACAACATGTATTGCTCGGTTTCGCTGGACAAGGACGTCGAGCTCTTCACGATGCTGCAATCGGTTTACGACGCCGGCACGGCCGACCGCAACTTCGTGGAAGCCTCCATCAAGGACCTCGGCAACATAAAGACCAACATTGACGAGAAAGTCGCCAAGGGTGAAGGCATCGACCCCACGAGCACCGACGCCAAAGACAAGAAAGCCAAGATCGCGGCCATCCGCGCGAAGGTCCGCGGCATGATATCGGGCCCGGCGCCCAAAAAAGAGCCCATTCCGAAGTGGAAGGGCGACATGATGAAGCGGAAGTGGAACGAGCGCGGCGAGATGATGAAAAAGAAGTGGGCCGAGCGCGGCAAGAAGTAGCTACGTTCGGAGCGAATACCAGAGGCGGCCTTCGGGCCGCCTTTTTAAACCCCCGGCGCGGCGCCCCCGTCTAAAGGGGTGACGCGAGGCCGGTCGCGTTTTACCGTTGACATTGGCCGGAAATTATCATATAAAAGAGCACGAGGAATCATAACGATTCATGCTTTATCCACGATTGAAAGGAGAAGCACTCATGAAAGGCAAGTACCTCTGGATAGCCCTGGCGCTCGCGCTCGTGGCCTGTCTCGTAGCCTTCGGCTGCAAGCTGGGCAAAGCCAAGGAAACCAAGACCCCCGACATCACCGTAAGCGAAACCACGACCACGCCGACGGAGACGGGCGTGACCGTGGCGCCGGTTCCTGAGCAGCCGGTGTATCAGCCCACCAAGCACGACGACCTGGTCATGGTCAACGATACGCTGGGCGCCTCCGAGCAGACGCTGGGTTGGGACAACGTCTTCTGCTCCATCACGTTGGACAAGACCATCGGCCTCTTCACCGAGCTCCAGCCGGCCTACGCGGCGGGCTCCGCCGACCGCGGCTTCATGGACGCCTCCGTCACCGACCTCACGAACATCAAGACCTGGGTGGACGGGAAGATCGACAAGGCCGAGGCGGTTGACCCCAACAGCGCCGACGCCAAGGACAAGAAAGCGAAGATTCGCGCCATCCGCGCCAAGGTTCAGGCCATGATCGCCGGCCCCGCGCCCAAAAAGGAGCCCATCCCCGAGTGGAAGGGTGACCTCATGAAGAAAAAGTGGCACGAGCGCGGCGAGATGATGAAGAAGAAGTGGGCCGAGCGCGGCAAGAAGTAACTCGCCAATCTCATCCCGGCTTTATCTGACATCGGGGGCGGCGCAAGCCGCCCCCTTGGCGTTACGGCGCCCCGGTAAACGAAATGACGACGCTCCGCCGCAACGTACCGCTCCTTTTCGCGCTCCGCGTCTGCGAAAACCTCCCGGCCTTCATCGGGCCCATCGTCGTCGTTTTCCTGCGCGGGCGCGGCCTCAGCATGACCCAGGTCATGCTGCTGGAGACCATCTTCGCCCTCGTCATCATCGGCCTGGAAATCCCCTCCGGCTTCTTCGCCGACCGCGTGGGCCGGCGGTGGAGCCTGGTGCTCGGGATGGCCGCCGTGACGGCGGGGGCCGTGGCCTACGCCCGGGGCAACGGCTTCGGCGACTTCCTGGTGGCGGAAATCGTGTGGGCGGTGGGGAGCTCGCTCATCTCGGGCGCCGACACCGCGATGCTCTACGACACCCTTCTGGCGCAAGGGCGGGCGGAGCAATACCAGAAGATGGAGGGCCAGGCCAACTTCCTCGCGCTGGGGGTGAGCGCCGCGGCCTCCGTCGCCGGCGGCCTCCTCGCGGCGGGAAACCTCCGCTATCCCTTCTACGCGACCGCCGCGGCGTTGGGCGTCGGGACCTTTGTGGCGCTGTTTACCCGCGAGCCGCCGCGGGAGCCGGGCGGCCATCCCCGGGGCGAGCTCTACTACCTATACAAGATAGGCCGCTTCGCGCTCTACAAGAACGCCGAGGTGCGCTGGCTCATCTTGTTCGCGGCGCTCCTCGGCGGCTTCGGGACCATCGGCTTCTGGCTCTACCAACCCTACTTCCAGCTGTGCGGGATACCTCTCGCCTATTTCGGCGTCATCTTCGCCCTCTTCCACGTCTTCGCCGCCTTCTCCGGGAAGTTGGCGTTCGTGCTGGAGCGGGCGGTGGGCAAACGCGCGGCCGTCGTGATATTGCCGGCGGCGCTCGCCGTCTCGTTCGGCGCCATGGCCGCGTTCGCCGTCCCCGCGGGGTTCCTCTTCGTCCTGTTGGCCCAGTTCGTCCGGGGCTTCGCGACGCCCGTAATCCAGGACTACATCAACCGCCACACCTGGTCGGACAAGCGCGCGACGGTAATGTCCATCAAAAACCTTCTCGGCCGGGTGGTTTTCGTCGCGGGGGCGCCGGCGATGGGCGTGGTGGTAGACCACGCCGGCGTCCGTCTCGGCCTCGCGCTCGCGGCCGTAGGGACGTTCCTGGGCGGCGGCGCGCTCCTGGTGGCGCTCCGTCGCGACCGGGTTATCTAACCACCTGACGGGGATTTAAGGACCGGCGGCGCCGGCCGTGCCGGCGGCGGGCGGCGGGGCGCCGGCGGTTTCGGCCGGCGCGGCCGCGGGAGGCCGCGCCGGCTTGGCGGCGGACGGCGGCAGCGGCCCCCACACCACGCCGGGGCGGCGCGGCGGCTCGTACTTCCGGGCGAGCTTTAGGTAGTACGGCTCGCCGAGGGGGCGGAGGTCGTCGGCGCAGAGCAACAGGTCGGCGCGGAGCCGCTCGTATTCGGACGCCGTGAGGGCCGGCGCATAGTCGCCCGCGCCGCGGAGGGTTAGGGCCGCGGCGTCCAGCCGTTCGTAAACCCGCGCGAAGACGACGCCCCGGAACGAGTCCGGGGCGCGGCGGACGGCGTCCAGGGCGTCGTCGCGCCCCTGGGCGGCGAGCGCGCCGGCGCGGCGGTTGTCCGTCCCCAGGTATACGGCGGCGAGCTCGCAGGTCTTGCCAAGGGCCGCGGCGCGGGCCGCGAACTCGTCCTCGCCCAAGGAGGGCGCCGCCGGCGGCGCGGGCGCCCTCTCCCGGGTGCACGCCGCGAACGCCACCGCCAACGCCACGACGGCGATTATTTTCAAACCGTTCACGGCTTGCGGGCCGTCACCACGGCCATAATCCCGCCGACCTTGTCGCGGACGCGGACGTCGGCCAGGCCGGCGCGCGCCAAGCGCGCCGCGAAGTCGCGGGCGCCGAAGCAGCGGCGGATGGACGCGGAGAGGTAGCGGTAGGCCGCCGCGTCGCCCGTCACGAGCCGGCCCCACCACGGCACGGCCGTTTTCAAATACCAGCGGTAAAGCCAACCCCACACCCCCGGCGGCGGCGCGAAGACGTCCACCACCGCCGCCCGCGCCCCCGGCCGCATCACGCGGGCCATCTCGGCCACGGCCTCTCCCGCCGTCGGGAGGTTGCGGAAGAGGAAGGCGCTGCCGACGCCGTCGAAGACGCCGTCGCGGAACGGGAGGCGGGCCGCGTCGCCGAAGACGAAGACCACGCGGCGCGCGCTTTCCGCGCGGGCGAGTTTCCGCCGCGCCACGTCGAACATCCCGGCGCTGCGGTCGAGGCAGACCACGCGGTCGGCGCCGGCCTCCAGGCACGCGGCGGCGAGGTCGCCGGAGCCCGCGCCGAGGTCGAGGACGCGGCCCCGCAGGCCGCGGGCGGCGGCGCGCCGCGCCGGGCGGTCCAGGCCGAAGCTCTGGAGCGTGTTCACGGCGTCGTAACGGCCGGCGATACGGCCGTAGATGCGGTCGAGGAATTCCTGGCTGGCGGTTGGGGCGGTCGTTGACATGGCGCGGGGCCGATGGTATATTCGGGTTATGAAACGCACCGCATGGTCGTTGTTACTGGCCGCGGCGTTCGCGACGTTGGCCTGTGGGCCGGTCTGGGACACCTACCGCGGCGGCCCGGGCCGCGCCGGCTCCCTCCACCCCACCTTCGCGGCGGCGCCGCAGCGGCGGGCGTGGGACCTGCGGCTGGGCGCCGCGTCCTTCTCGTCGCCGGTCCTCGCGGGCCAAAAACTGGTCCTGGGAACGGCCGACGACGACCTCGTCGTGGTGGACGCCCTCGCCGGCAAAATCCTTTGGAGCTACAGGACCGGCGGCGACGTCGCGGGCGGCGCCGCCCTCGCCGGCAACACGGCGATTTTCGGCTCCGCCGACGGCTGCGTTTACGCCCTCGAGCTGGGCCGGCAGCGGCTGCGCTGGAAGTTCCGCGCCGACAACAAAATCGTGGCCGAGCCGTCGGTCACGGGCGGCCGGGCGTTCGTCGGGACGCTGGGCGGGACGCTCTACGCCCTCAACACGTCCAACGGCAAACCGCGATGGTCGGCGGCGAACCTCGGGCCGCTGTGGACGTCGCCTACGACGGCGGCCGGCCGGGTTTACGTCGCCTCGCGCGACGGCCGCCTGCGCTGCTTTGACGCGAAAACGGGCCGCCAGATTTGGAGCTACGACGCCGGCGCGCCGCTGACGGCGCCGCCGCTCTGGGCGTCGGGCCTGGTGGTGGCCGCGACGGAGAAGGGCGAGATATTCGCGGTGGACGCCGCGCGCGCCGAGAAGCGGTGGTCCCACGCCGCGGGCGCGGGCGTTAGCGGCCTGGCCCTGGCCGGCGATGCCGTCGTGGCCGCGACGTGGGAAGGGGACGTCGTGGCGCTGGGGCTCGCGGACGGCGAACGCCGCTGGCGGACGCCGCTCGCGGCGGCGGTGGAGGGCTGCCCCGCCGCGTCCCCCGCGCTGATTTACGTCGGCGCGGCCGACGGTCGTATTTACGGCCTGGCCCCCGGCGACGGCGGCGTCCGGTGGCAGGAAAAGATGGACGGCGGCGTGTCCTCCACGCCCGCGGTCGGCCCGGACGCGGTCTTCGTCGCGGCCGACGACGGCAGCGTCAGCTGTTTCCGCTGACCCCCCGACCGGCTCAGTTCCGCCGGGACCCCAACAACAAATAGATGAGGTAGGTAACCGCGGTGAGCGTCGCGGCGAGGTACGTAAGCGCCGCGGCGTTCAGGACCGCGCGCGCCCCCGCTACCTCCTCCGGCGCCACCGACCCCGTCCCGCGCAGCATCTCCAGGGCCCGGCGCGACGCGTTCAGCTCTACCGGGAGGGTGACGAGCTGGAAGGCGACGGCGAAGGCGTAAAGGATGATGCCGATGTTGATGAGGAATCCCCAGCGGAAGATGAAGCCGCCGATGAGGAGCGGGATAAGGAGCTGGGAGCCGAGGTTGGCCACCGGGAGGATGGCGTTGCGCGCCGCGAGAAAAGCATAGTGGTCGCGGTGCTGGACGGCGTGGCCCACCTCGTGGGCGGCGACGCCGTAGGCCGCGATGTTGGTGCCGCGCGCCACGGCCGACGACAGGCGGAGCGTCCGGGAGCGCGGGTCGTAGTGGTCCGACAGGTTGCCGCCGATTTCTTCCAGGCCGACGTTGTCCAGGCGCTCGCGCTGCAAGAGGTTGGCGACCATCTTGGCGCCGGGGATGCCGGCGGCCGCCGGGATGCGGGCGTATTTGTTGTAGGTGGCCCGCACCTTCCACTGGGCGTAGAGGCCCAGGAGGATGACGGGGATGAGCAGGAGGTACGTGGGGTCCAGAAAGGCGTGTAAAGGATACGACATGGTCCTACCCCTTTAGGCGCGGCTTCAGGCCGCAACGCGGCCGCGCAGGCCGCGGGCCCCGGCCGCGAGCCGGAGACGGACGAAGACGTTCGCCGGGCCGGCGTAATCGTCGAGCGCGACGTGCAGGTAGTTGTCGGTCAGAGCTTCGGCGCCGTTTTCCACCAGCGCCGGCCGCTCGGCGCCGTCAAAGCGGCGTTCGTAGGCACGCCGCTTCTCAACCGCCAACTCCCGGAGCGCGGCGGCGCGCCTTTCCCGGTCCGAGGCGGCGACCTGGGCCGGCGCGGCCGCGGCGTCCGTCCCCTCGCGCGCGGAATACGGGAAGACGTGAAGGTAGGCGAAGGGATAGGCGCGGAGCAGCGACGCCGTGGCCTCGAACGCGGCCTCGTCCTCGCCCGGGAGTCCGGCGATGACGTCGGCGCCCACGGCGACGTCGGGGCACCGCGCGAACAACGCGTCGCAGCCGCGGCGGTAGTCGGCGGCGCGGTAGCGGCGGCGCATGGCGCGGAGGACCCGGTCGTCGGCGGACTGGAGCGGCAGGTGGACGTGGGGGCACAGGGGGCCGTCGGCCAGGAGCCCGACCAGGTCGTCGTCCAGGTCGGCGACGTCCACGGACGAAAGGCGGAGGCGAAAGTCTCCGGGGCGCTCCGCCAGCGCCGCGACGAGGCGCGCGAGCGACGACGGCGGCGCGAGGTCCCGGCCGTAGGCGCCGAGGTCCACGCCCACCAACACGACTTCCTTGACGCCGCCGGCGACCGCGGCGTCCAGGTCCGCGACGACGTCGGCCGCGGGACGGCTCCGGCTCGGCCCCCGGGCCGTGCGCACGGCGCAGTAGGCGCAGGCGTGGTCGCAACCCTCCTGGACCTTCAGGAAGAAGCGCGTCTTGCCGGCGAAGCGGGTGGGGCGCCGGCTCGCGGCCCCCTCGGCCGCGCCGCCCAGCAGGGCCGCGATGCCGTTTTTCCGCTGGTTGGGGACAACGCGGACGCGGGGGCCGAGCGCCCGGAAGACGTCGGGGGCGACCTCGGCGTAGCAGCCGGTGACGACGAGGACGGCGTCGGGCCGGTCGCGGCAGATGCGGCGGGCGAGCTGGCGCGACTTGTAGTCGCTGCGGCCGGTCACGGTGCAGGTGTTGAGGACGTAGACGTCGGCCGGGGCGTCGAAGGGGACGGCGTCGAAGCCGCCGTCCTCCAGCGCGGCGCGGATGGCCTCGGTCTCGTACTGGTTAAGTTTGCAGCCGAGCGTCTTGAGAGCTACGGTGGGCATGCGAGGGCGGCGGGCCCGCCGTCACCAGGTGAAGAAACCCGGGACGCAGGTCAGCAGGATGCCGACGAAGATAATGACGAGGCCCAGGACGCCGGCGGGGGGGCCGACGATGCGGAGGACCTTGGCCTTGGACTCCTGCCCCAGCCAAAACCCGCCCACGAGCATCACAAGCCCGAGAAGAACGACCAGGAGGTATTGGTATTCGATCATGGCTTCATCCTCTTTCGCGCCGACGATTATACCAAAACTCAGGCCACGGGGATAAAGAAATCGTAACCCAGCCAGCGGCCCCGCAGGTCGGCGAAGGTGAGCTCCACGCGGCGGACGTCCGCCGTCACGCGCAGGAGGGGGGCGCGGAAGACGCCGTCGCGGCGGCCCATGACGCCGTGGGTGGGGGCGAGCGGGACCTGGCGCGGGTTTTGCCAGCCGTTCACGCCGAAGCGGATTTCGCCCGGCTCCCCCCACTCCACGACCAGCAGGTCGCCGGGGCGGAGGTGGACGGGAAGGTCGGGCCGCCAGACGACGCGCCGGGGCGCGATGGGGGCGTCGAGCGCGGGGGGCGCCGGCTCGCCGAGGAGGTCGTACATCGCGCGGAGATTGGCGCGGAAGAGGCGGTCGAAGGTCTCGTCGGCGCCGCCGCCCTGGTCGTCGCCGTACCACCAGAACCAGTCGCTGGCCTCGGCGCGGAGGATGAAGTCGTAGGCCCGCTCCCGCAGCCGGGGCACCGCCTCGGAGGAGGCGAGGGCCTCCCGCGCCGCGCCCAGGAAGTCCCAGGCCCGGTTTTCCTCCGGCTCGCCCGCCCAGGTCCCGAGGTCGTTGCCCGGGAGCGAGCCGGCCTCGTCGATCCAGGAGGCGCACGCAAGCTCGCCCACGCGCTCCAGCGTCGCCGGCGGATGGGGCGCGAGGTCGCGCGCCGGCGTCCCCTCCAGGTATTCGGCGAAGGTGACGCAGCGGGCGGGTTCGCCCCGGGCAAGGATGCCGTAGAGCTCGGTGAGGAAGGGGACGCCGTGCCGACGATAGGCCCCCCACGCGTTCTCGCCGTCCAGGATGACGGTGACGACGGCGTCGCCGAACGACCGCGCGAACGCGAGCTCCAAAAGCGAACGCAACTGCTTGGCGAAGTCGGCGGCCGCGCCCGCGGGGTCGCGCCAGTGTTGATACACGAAGCCGACGGCGTCGGAAAGGCCGCGGTGGCGGAAAAAGGCGGCGAGGTTTCCCGCGCCCACGCGGTAGGGGCGGAAGAGGACGTCGGCGTGCCGGGGGTCGAAGGGGGCGCCGTCTTCCCGGCGCGAGGCGGCCAGGACGCCCTCGTCGGTGGCCACCCACTTGACGCCGGCCTCCTCGAAGTAGGCCACCGCCTCCTGGCCCACGGCCCCCTCCGCCGGCCACATCCCGGCGGGGCGAAAGCCGAACCGGCGCTCGAAGAAGGCCAGCGCCCGAACGACCTGCTCGCGGGCGTCGGCGGGCCGGGCGAAGCGGCGCGGGTGGCGGCTGCCCGGCCGGTCGATGATGGCGTCGTCGGTGTCGTGCAACAACGGGAGGATGGGATGGTAGAAGGGCGTGGTGCAGATCTCGATGCGCCCCTCCGCCGCGAGCGCCGCGTGGAGCGGGACCACGGCCCGCATTATCTCGAGCTGGGCCGCGATTATGGCCTCGACGTCGGCGGGGCGGTAGCCGCCGCCGCGGCGGAATAGCTCGGCCAGCTCGAGGCGGACGCCGGTTTCGAGCGCCACCGGCTCCTCGCGGAAAATCTCGGCGGTCCAGGCGAGGTTGAAAAGGGCCACGGCGTCCGTCAGCTCGTCGCGGCTGAAGGCCTCGCGCCGGCAGAATTTGCGGTAGAGCTTGAAGTAGCGGGGGTGGTCCTTTATCTGGTTGCGGAAGTCGGCGTCGAAGGACGAGGCGATGAGGAGGTCTTCCTCGGCCGCCGTCAGGCCGCCGAAGTCGCGGAGGGAAAGCTCCTGGAGGCGGTCGCGGGCGCCGCGCTCGAGGTAGGCGTCGAACTGCGCCAGGAGGGCGGGCGTGAAGTTGAAGGTCAGGCGGAGGCCGGGGAACCGCGCGGCCAACGCGCCCATCTGGTAGTAGTCGCGCGCGGCGTGGAGGCGGACCCAGGGGAGCGCGAGGACGCCGTCGCCGGCCGCGGGCTCGAAGTAGGGCGGCTGGTGGTGGTGCCAGAGGAAGGCGACGTAGGGTTTACCCATAAGGCGCGGGGAAAGCGCGATAGCACTTGACGCCGGGAGGCGGATTTATTACAATGCGGCGTGGGAGAAACGTCCACGCAGGAGGACGAGAGTTGAAAATAATGGTAACGACCGCGGGAAGCGTACCCGCGAAAAAGAAAGCCGACTACCTCGTGAACATCGCGGCGCGGGCCAAGGCGCAGCTGGTCGTGCTCCACGTCATCGACAGCCAGGACGAATACGCGGACGGCCAGCAAGCGCTGAGCATCTACCAGCGCAAGGGCACCGTCCCGAAGATTCGACCCATCCTGCGCATAGGCCGGCTTACCGACACCATCGCGAAGACGGCGGAGGAGGAAGGCGTCGACCTCATCATCCTGGGGCTGGACGCCAAGGGAGACGTCTCGAGCAACATCTCGCGGGAAGTCCTGGCCAAGACCGACATCCCCGTGCTCCTCGTCCCCAACCTGGAATAACCGCCCCCACGGATTTAAACAAAAGCAGGCGCCGCGCCTGCTTTTTTTCGTGCCCCGCCGCGGCCTAATCGTAAGTCTTGATGTAGGCCTTATCCTTCAACTCCACCAGGTACTTTTGCTGCTCCAGCGCGAGCTTCTGGGAGCGGAGCGTATGCTTGATGGAGTCCCGCGCCTCGTCGTAGGTGACGTCGCGGCCTTCCGCCCGCGCGTCCAGCCGGACGATGAAGAACCCCTCGCTCCGTTCGATTACGGGCGAGACGTCGCCGACCTTCATGGCACCCATCGCCACCGCGATTTCGGGCATATCTCTTTGGAGTTGGGCCAGCGAAAGCTCTCCCACCAAGCCGCCAGCGTTCGCGCTCTCGGCGTTGTCGCTGTATTCCTTGGCGACCTTCTCGAAAGGTTCGCCCCGCGCCAGCGCGGCGGCCGCGGCCTCGACGCGGGTCCGCGCCGCGGCCGCGTCGTCGGGCGTAACGCGGAAGGGGAGGCGGACGAATTGGACGTCGCGCCGCCCGTCCTTCAGAGCCGTCAGGCGCACCAGCCAGAAGCCGTCGGCGTCCACGAATACCGGCGAGAACTCGCCGACCTTGAGGTCCCCGACGGCCCGCTCCAGCGCCGGGACGGCTTCGCCCGGGCCGAAGACGAAGGACGCGTTGAATTCGCCGCCGGCGTCGGCGGCCACGGCCCGGCCCAGGGCGGCGAAGTCGCCGCCGGCGAGCGCGGCCCGCCGCACCTCCTCCAGCCGGGCCTTCGCGGCCGCGGTGGAAGCGGCGGTGGGCTTTTTAGCGACGGCGATTTCGCGGACGGTGACGGACGTGGGCCGGGCCAGGTCCGCGCGGCGGGAGTCGTAGTAGGCGCGGATTTCGCTCTCCTCGAGCGTGACGCGGGGCCCCAGGACCTCATCCGTCAAACGGGTGATCTTGAGCTGGTCGCGTATGTTCTTCCGGAGTTGGGCGGCGTAGGTCTTCTCCGTCATCCCGTATTGGGCGAGGGCCGCCTCGTATTCCTCGGGGGTCGCGAAGGCCTGGCGGAGGCGCGCGAGGTCCTCGTCGACGTAGGGTTTGATGTCGTCGTTGGAGACGACGATATTGCGTTTGTCCGCGTCCTGGATGAGGAGGCGGGTGTCAATCATGGACGCGAGGACTTCGCCGGTGAAGCTCTTGACGTCGCGGGCCTCGGGCGCGCCGGGGCCGAGCTGGTAGAGCCGGACGGCGACTTCCTCGCCGAGCTCGCTCGCGAGGATGACGTCGTCGTTGACGACGGCCACGACGCCGTCGAGGGGGTGGCGCTCGGCGCCGGCCGGCCCGGGAAACAGGCCGAAGGCCGCGGCCGCGGCGCCCGCCACAAGGCCGAATGCCCGCGCCCGGCTCATAGAGCGGCGAGCACCTTCTCGTCCACGTAGACCTTGGCGTTTTTGCGCAGCCCCGCGACCCACCGGGCGTAGGCCTGGGCCTCGCGTTCGGTGCGCAACTTGTCCTCTATCCGGGTCCGGACCTCGGCCAGCGGGCGCTGGCCCGCGGGACGGACCTTCATGACCTTGACGATTTCGAAGCCGTAGGGCGTGGCGATAACCGGGCTGACCTGGCCGGGCGGGAGGGTGGGGACCACGGCCGCGACTTCGGGCGGGAGGGAGTCCAGCGTGACGTAGCCGATATCGCCGCCGTCGTAACGCTCCGGCGACAGCGAGGCGTCGCGCGCCACATCCTCGAAGGCCGAACCGTACGTAACCTTCGCCAGCGCCTCATCGGCCTTGGCCTTGTCGTCGGTGATTATTTGCTTCAGGTGATATTCGGTGGGGAGCTGGAATTCGGCGGGATGGGCCTCGTAGTAAGCCCCGACGTCGTCGTAACTCACCGAGACCTTTTGCACTACCGCCGCCTCCACCGCCCCTTCCAGCATCAGGTTCTCGCGGACGGTTTCGCGGAAGGCCGCGACGGTAAGCTTCTGGGTCTTGAGATAGGACTCGAAGCCGCGGGCGCCGTAGTCGGCCTCGATAAGGGCGATGCGGGCCGCGACGTCGGCGTCGCCGACCTTGACGCCGTTCTCGGCCGCCCACGCGAGCACCAACTCCCGTTCGATGAGCTGGTCCAGGACGCGGCGGGCGACGGCCCGGTCGGGGCGGGCGCCGGAGGGCCGCCCCTGGGGATACAAGCCGCCGTAAACGTCGGCGTCGGTTATCTGGCGGTCGCCGACGCGCGCCACGACGCGGGCTTCGGTTTTGACTTTGGCGGGGCCTTTGCGGCAACCGACGGCCGTCGCGAGCAAGATCGCGACGGCCGCGGCGGTGACCCGATACAGGGTGGGGCGCATTACAGCTTCTGGGCTTTCTTGAAGGCCATCTTCAGCGCGCCTTCGTCGATTACGACCTTGTGTTTGTCGCGCAAGGTCTGGAACCAGGCCTGACACTTGCGGTCGGTGGCAGGGCTGGCCATCTTCTCGTTGCGCGCCAACTCCTTGGCCTTATCCTGCACCTGGGGTTCGGCGAGCGTATGCTGTACCAGGGGGTAATACTCGAAGTATTTGAAGAACGCCCACCGGCCGTCCTTGAGGCGGAAGGGCGCGCTGAGGTCACCCACCTTGGCGGCGAAGACCTTGGCGCGGATTTCGGCGATGATCGGCGGCTCGCCGCCGCTACCGGGCGGGCTGCCCGGGGCGGGCGCGGTCGGCTGGCGATTTATGTTTACGAAATCGGCGACCGGCATCGACGATTCCGCGGGCTGCTCCTTGGGCGGACCCTTCTTCATCATCTCGTCGTTAAAGGCCTTCATGTATTCGCCGACCACGGTCTCAATGGGCGCGCCGGCCTTGACCTTGGCGTACAGCTCGTCCGACTTGGCCTTGTCCGGCAACGCCACCAGGAAAACGGCGGCCCGTTCCGGCTCCTGAAACTCGGCTTTGTGGGCGTCGAAATACCGGGTTATCTCCTCCTCGGTAACGGCGGGGATGGTGGGGAGGAAGACCTTCTCGTACAGGATGTCTACCATCATGCCGGCGCGGAATTTGTTGACCTCGCGGATGAAGTCCTCTTTTTTGTCCTCGCCGTCGCGCAGGGCGGCCCACTCCGACAGCGCCTGGTCCTCGAAGATGCGGAGGCGGTCGTCCATAATCTTCTTGAAGGCGGCCGGGTTTTCCTTCCGCCGCAGCTCCATCGTGTTCTCGTTCACGCCCAACTGCAGGAAGGCGCCCTCGTACCAGGTGTCGAAATACACCGGCACGGTGCCCACACGGGAGACCGCGGCGCGCTTGCGGTTGTACTTGGCGGCCAGCTCCGGGATGGGCTTGTCGTACATGCCGTTATACATCTCGGGGTCGCGGACGATCTTGGCCTCTTTACGCCATTTGGCCACCATCTCGCGCGTCTTGACGTCGAGCTTATACTGCTTGATGGAATCGCGAATGCTGTCCTTGACCTTGGCGTATTCATCCTTCTGGCCCGGGACCTTTTTGTCCACGCGGAAGATGAAGTACATGTCGCCGTTTTCGGACGCCACGACCGGCGTATACTTCCCGACCGGCGTGGCGTAAACGGCGCGGCTCGCGTTGTCGCCGCCGTAGGTGAAGTCTTGGGGCACCTGGCCGCCCGTCTTCTTGGTTTGCTCATCCAGGCTGTATTTGGCCACGACGTCGTCCCACTTCGCGCCCTTGGCCAACTCGGCGTAGGCCGCCTCGACCGTCTTTTTGTCGTCGGTCACCAGATACGAAACGCGGCGCCATTCCTTGTTCTTGTTGTAGAAATCCAGGATATCGGCTTCGGTGACCTTGATGCCCTCTTCGAGTTTGCGGCGCGAGCGCTCGCGCAAGAGATTGGAGCGGAAGCCCTCCACCTCTTTTATGACGTTGGCTTCCTTGCCGTAACCCAGCTTGTCGGCTTCCATCTCCAGGACGCGGCTGGTTATGATGTCGTCCAGGAAGTCCTTGGCGTCTTCAAAGGTGTTTATGACCGGCTTGTTCTGGAAGGGGGCCATCTCCACCGCGCGCTTGTAATGGTAAACGAAATCGCCGACGGTGACGACGTTTTTGCCGTCGATGGTGGCGACGGGTTTCTTCTCGTCGTAGCCACAGCCGCCGCACCCGGCCAGAAAGGCCAGGCCGGTCAACAGGGCCGCGAGCGTCGCTACCCAGAATATTTTCTTCATGATACGCTGCCTCCTCGGCGGGGCAATGTGTCGCCGACTACGCTTCCCCCGCGGACCGGGGGTATTCCAGGTTTTCGGGGCCGACGGGATTCGAACCCGCAACTTCCGACGTGACAGGCCGGTGCTCTAACCGAATTGAACTACAGCCCCTGGAAAGCCCATTTATAACATACCTTGGGCGCTTAATCAAGGGCGCCGAAAAAGGGAGGGCGCCGGCGGCCGGCGCGGGCCGGCTACGACAGCTTGTCCACCGCCGCCGAAACCCAGGGGTCGTACTCGCGCCAGAACTTGTAGGCCGCGGCGTCTCCCTTGACCTCGCGGATGACCTCCCGTGTCAGGATGGACATGATGGTTTTCTGCTCCTTGTCCATGGCCGCCAGATAGAACTCGCGGCCCCCGTCGGGCAGCGTATCGGCGTATTCCTTGGGGTAAAACGCGAAGTCGCGGCCGTTCACCCATTCCTTGAAGTCGGCGAAGGCCCGGGGGTCGGCGGCGAAGTCGTCGGGCGCCGTCTCGCCGTGCTCGTCGTGGTATTTCTCGGCGTACATCCGGAAGAGGCCGTCGACGTAGAGCTTGGCCGAGATGAGCGCGACCTTTTCGGGCTCCAGCGGGACGTCGGGCTCGATGCCCTTGCCGTCGATGAGGTTGCCGGCCGGCGTGTAGTAGTAGGCCACGGTTATTTTCAGGCCCGGCCCCGGCTCCTGGTCGGCCGCCGACGAGAGCGGGATGAGGGTCTGGACCGAGGCCTTGCCGTACGTCTTCTTGCCCATGATTATGGCGCGTTTCTGGTCCTTCATGGCGCCGGTGAAAATTTCCGAGGCGGAGGCCGAGGTGTCGTCCACCAGCACCACCAGCGGGATTTTTTTCCACTTCGGGTCCTGCTCCGCGAAATACCGCCGGTCTTCCCAGCGGTGGGAGCGGCCCTTGGTGTAGACCACCAGCGACCCTTTCTTCAGGAACAGGCTGGACATGGCGACCGCCTCGTCCAGCGCGCCGCCGGGGTTGCCGCGGAGGTCGATGATGAGCTTCTTGGCGCCCTGGGCCTGCAGCTCGGCGAGGGCTTTCTCGAAGTCCCGGGTCGTGCTCCGGCTCTGGTCGCGGGCGAACATGGTCACGCGGATGTAGCCCACGTCCTTGCCGGCCATGAAGTGATAGGGCACGGTGTCCATGTGAATGACTTCGCGGGTGATGGTGAAGCTCAGCTTCTCCGGGTAGTCCTTGCGGACGACGGCGAGGGAGACGGCGGTCCCGGGGTCGCCGCGCAGCTTGACGAGGGCGTCGCGGGTAGTTATCCCCTCGGTGGACTTGCCCTCAATCTCCACGATCTTATCGCGGGGCTGGAGGCCCACCCGCTCGGCGGGCATCCCCTCCAGGACGTTCATGACGGTCAGCGTCTGGTCTTCCGGCGTCACCGCGATCTCGATGCCCAGCCCCCCGAACGAACCTTCGGTGTCGTTCAGGAGGAGGCGGAAGTCGTCGGCCTCCAGGAAAGCGGTATAAACGTCGAGCTGGGATATCAAGCCGCGGATGGCGGCGTGCAGGAGGTCGGTGGCGTCCACTTCCTTGACGTAGTTCAGCCGCACGTAGTTCGCGACGGTCTCGAACAGCTTGACCTCGCGGACGAAGTCGCGCGTGTCGTCCGCGGCCCAGGCGCGGGAAAACACCGCCGGCGACAGCACGAAGGCGGCCAATACCGCGACGGCGTAAACGGTCTTCAGGACTCGTCCTATTTTCATATGTTCATTCCTCCACGTCGGCCAGGCGGCCGCCCGACGCCGCGACGGCGTCCAGGTCGAGCTCGCCGCGGGCGACGGCCGCCACGACCGCCGGGTAGAGGCGGTGTTCGGCCTCCAGGACCCGGCGCTGTAAAGTTTCCACGGTATCCCCGGGCAGCACCGGCACTTCGCGCCGCGCCACCACCGGGCCGTGGTCGTAATGCTCGTCTACGATATGGATGGTGACGCCGGTCACGGCGTCGCCGGCCGCCAACACCGAGGCGTGGACGGCCGGGCCGTAACGGCCGGGGCCGCCGTGCGGCCCGGGCAGGAGCGCCGGGTGAATATTGAGTATGCGCCGGGGGAACGCGGCCACGAAGGCCGGGCCCCTCTTCTTCATGTAGCCGGCCAGCAGCACGAGCGTGACGCCGTGTTCGCGCAGGACGCGGACGATGGCCCGGTCCAGGTCCTCGTCGTCCGGATAATGCTTGTTGGAAAGATGGACGGCCGGGATGCCGTGGCGCCGCGCCCGGGCCAGCGCGCCGGCGTCGGAGTTGTTGCTTATGACCACGGCCACCACCCCCGGGATGCGGCCCCCCTCGCAGGCGTCGATGAGGGATTGGAGGTTGGAGCCGCCGCCGGACGCCAGGATGCCGAGCCGGAGGGGAGCGCGGGCCGCGGTCACTGCAACCATTTCTCGGGGTCCACCGCCACGCCGTCGCGCCGGATTTCGAAGTGCAGGGTGGGCCCGGAGACGTAGCCGGTGTCCCCCACAGTCCCGATGGCTTGACCCTCGCCCACGGCTTCGCCCGGCGCCGCCGCGAAGCTCCCCAGGTGGGCGTAGACCGAGGTGTAGCCGCCGCCGTGGTCCACGATGAGGAGCTTGCCGTAGCCGCGGAACCAGTCCGCGAAAATGACCTTGCCCTTCATCGCCGCCTTCACGTTCGCCCCGAGCGGGGCCGCGATGTCGACGCCGTCGTTCTGGGTCACGGTGTCGTAACGGTCATCCACGATGAGGCCGAACTTGCGGATGACGGAGCCGGCGGTGGGGGCGGCGATTTTCCCGTGGCGCGCGAGGAGGTCCGCGCCCCGGCCGGCCCGCTTGGTCCCGCCGGGCCGCTTGCTCGTGCTGGCGCGGGTGCGCAAGATCCCCTCCAGCTCGGCCTTTTCCTCTTTCAAATCCTTGAGACGCTTGGTCAGGAGGTCGCGGCGTTTACGCGCGGACAAAAGCAAGTTGGTCTTCTGCGCGCGGCGGCCGCGGCTCACGTCCATTTCCTTCAGGTTCAGCTGTTGGAGCGACTTGAGGTAGTCCAGCTCGCGCGCCACGGCGTCGCGGTCGCGTTTCACCTCGTCGCGGCGGCGCTCCACCGCCCGCGCCAGCCGCCGGTCCTCGCGGGCCAGGGCCACGGCGAAGCGGACGCGGCGCACGAGCTGGCCCATGTCCTCCGCCCCCACCAGGACTTTTACCATCGGGTAACGGCCGAGCTTGTAGAGCAGGCGGAGGTGGCGGGAGAGCTGCCGCTGGCGCGACGCGTATTCGCGCTCGGAGGCCGAGAGGTCCTCCTGGACCGCGGCCAACCGCCCCGAGGCCTCTATCACCTCGGTCGATATTTCGGCCAGCGTTTTATCCACGTCCTCGAGGCGCCGGTCTATGTCGTGGATGGAGTCCAACGACGTGCTGACCTCGGTTTCCGCCTTTTTCAGGTCTTCGCGGTGCCGCCGGATGTCCTCGTTGAGCTTGTCCAGCTTGGAGCGCTCGGCGGCGCCGACCGAAAGAAACCACGCGGCCAGAGCGAGGGCGCAGGCGCCCAGGCGCGCCCCCCGCCGAACCCACGGCCCGGCGCCCGGCGCGACGCCGGGGCGTCCGCGCTCCCGCGACGGGAGGGCCGCGCGCGGCCGGCTCACGCCGCCGCCTCCAGCGCCCGTTTCAGGAGCGTCTTGTAGAAAGGGCGCGCCGGCTTCAGGACCTCGTACGTCAAACCCACCGGGAGGCCCCAACTATAGGCGAACTCCAGCCAGTCGGCCAGCGCCGGCAGAGACATATCGAGCAGCAGGCCCGTGGCCGGGGGCGCCGTTTTCACGAGCTTGGTAATCGTGGCTCGGGGCGGCAGGTGTTGGGCGCAGAGGACCCGGAGCACCTGGCCCCGGAGGCGGACGCCCCAACGGCGGGCGAGGGCGCCGCACGCCCCCTCCGGCCGCGTCGTTACGGCGATGGCGTTCTCCACGGGCGGCGGCGCCACGAGTTCGGCCGCCAGCGGCGCGTAGGTGAACGCGGCCCGCGGATTGGCGGCTTTGACTTCCTGCTGCAGCCGCTCAAAATACTTCGGGTGGGGCTGGTTTTTAAAGCCGGTGGCCACGACGACGTCCGCGCGTTGGAGCTGGTAGGCGAAGGGAAAGCCGCGCAGCGCCGCAGGCTCGGTCTGAATGTTCATGAGCAGGCATACGGCGCCGGCGGCCACGGGCGGTATCACCTGGCCCGAGCCCTCCACCAGGAAAAGCTCGGCGCCGGTCTCGGCGGCCAGGACGGCGCCGTCGCCCACGACGGAAGCCAGCGGGACGCCGGTAAGGCCGCTCCCGGCGAAGGAGCACCCCACGGCCGGGACGCCCGCCGCGGCCGCGAGGAGGTAGTGGTCGCCGTCGATGCGACGGCCGTCGCGGAGATAGGCGTACAGGCGGTCGGCCGCGGCTTCCGGCGCCGACGGCTCCACCAACTCGGGATAGGAGGGGCCGCCCAGGTCCATGACGAGGGCGGCGGCCCGGTATCGGCCGCGGGCCTCGTGCACGAAGTTGATGATAGCCGCGGACTTCCCCACCGCGGTCCCCGCGCCGATGAACATAACGGTGGGGCGGCCCGCCATCTCGTGCGCGACCGGCGGCCACAGCCGGAAGTCGGCGCCGTGGACCTCCAGCCCCAAGCGGAGCGCCTCGTTGGCCCACCGGAAGCGCTCTTCCAACGGCGATTCGGTAATGTCCACCACCGCGCGGGGGTGGAACTTCTCGGCGGCCAGGCGCACCGCGGCCGCGGCGTCGGGCGCCGCGACCACCGGGACCTCCAGGGCGAAATCCGGCCGCGGCTCCTTCGCGATGAGGGCGGCGCCGACGACGCGGTATCGCTTCTCGACCACGAGGTAGTCGATGGCGGACTGGATGGGGCCCGCGCCGAACTTGGGCTCGCACAGGACTACGGCGTCCATTTAACCATTCACGCGGCGTAAACCACGTCGCCGCCGATGACGGTGATTACCACCTTGGCGCGGGACTCGAACGGGTGGGCGGTCCAGACGACGACGTCGCCGTCGTAGCCCGCGGCCAGGCGCCCCAAGCGCCGGTTCAAACCGAGGATTTTTGCCGCACCCTGAGTGACGGCCCGAAACGCCCCGGCTTCGGTCATCCCCTCGCGCACCGCGAGCGCCGCGGCCATGGGGAGGCCGTCAATGGGGAGGAATGGGTGGTCGGTGGTGAGGGCGAGTTCGCACCCGGCCTTCTCGAGCGCCGCCGCCGTGGCGTAGGACCGGCCCCGCAGCTCCACCTTGAAGCGCGCGATGAGCGAGGGCCCCACGACGCACGGGACGCCGTTCTCGCGCAGGAACGAGGCGATGAGATGGCCCTCGGTGCAGTGGTCGGCTATGACGCGGCACTTGAACTCGCGGGCGATGCGGACGGCGGTGGCGACGTCGTCGGCGCGGTGGGCGTGGGCGCGCAGGGGCATCTCGCCCGCCAGGACTCGGACCAGCGGCTCGAGCTCGAAATCCAGCGCCGTTTTCTTGGCGCCTTTAAGGGCGCGGCCGCGGCGGTATTCGCGGGCCTTGGTGAGCATCTCGCGCAGGAGGGCCGCGGTGCCCATCCGCGTCTGGGGCTGGCGCTTCTCGCCGTGGGACGACTTCGGGTTCTCGCCGAACGCGACTTTCATCCCGACGTCGGCCCGGGCCACCATGCGGTCGACGATGTCGCCCGCGGTCTTCAGGGCCACGGCCACGCCGCCGATGACGTTGGCGGAGCCGGGGAGGACGCACACGGTGGTGACGCCGGCGCGCCGAGCGTCCTCAAACGCGGGGTCGCGGGGGTCCACGCCGTCGAGGGCCCGGACGTGGGGCGTGGCGGCGGCCGAGGCCTCGTTGAGATCAAAGCCGCTGGGGCCGGTCCCTTCGCCACAGTTGCCCAGGTGGGTGTGGGCGTCGATAAGGCCGGGGGTGACGACGCGGCCCCGGGCGTCGATGACCACGGCGCCCGCCGGGACGCGGGCGGCGGGGCCGGCCGCGGCGATTTTGCCGCCTTTTATTACGACGTTGCCGACGGCCGGCTTGCGGCCGGCGTCGAAGTAGCAGGTCCCGTTCACTATCGCCAACACAGAGGGCATCGCCGTCTCCTGGTCGAAAGAATTCCGATAAGATTACCAAAAGCCGGGGCAGTTTGCAAATAGATTCCCCCCGGCGGCGCGGCGGCCACGGCGTTTAGACCCGCGCCGTTACTCCCGGGTTGAGTGAAAAACGCGGCCCGGGCGCCGCGCCGGCTTTGCCGCCATCGTGTAAGACCGAACGAGAAGCCCCCACAATTCCCTTGACATATCAACGCCGTGTTAATATGATACTCGCAATGGCTGAGAGGAGGAGTCGTGGCCAATTATAATCGCGTTTTCCTTTTGGGAAACCTGACGGCGGACCCGGAATCGCGCAACCTCCCCACGGGCGGCGCCGTCACCGACCTGCGCCTGGCGGTCAACCGCAGCTACCGGAACCGGCAAGGCGAGAGCGTAGAGGAAGTCTCGTACATCGACTGCACGGCGTACGGACGCACGGCGGAAGTGGCGCGAGACTACCTGGCGAAAGGGGCGCCGGTCTTCTTGGAAGGCCGGCTGCACCAGGACCGTTGGGAGACCAACGACGGGGAGAAACGGTCCAAGCTCAAGGTCGTCGTGGAACGGCTGGTTCTGATGCCGAAACGGGCCGACGCCGCGGGCGGCGCCGCCCCGCCGGAGGAGCACGAGGCGACGGAGGAACCGCCGGTCGCGGAGTTCTAACCCGCCATCATGAAAAGGCCCCGCGTCGCGGGGCCTTTTGTTTTTTCGCCGGCCTAACGGACCACGACCATCTTCCGGATCGCCGATTCGTCTCCCGCGGCCAAACGGTAGACGTAGACGCCGGGCGGCACCGCGCGCCCGTCTTCTCCCCGGCCGTCCCACGATACGGCGTGGCCGCCGGCCGCCGCCGGGCCTTCCCACAGGCGACGGACGAGCGCGCCCCGCAGGTCGTAGACGGCCAGCTCGGCATACGACGCCGCGGGGAGGACGAAGGAAATCGTCGTATGGGTGCGGCAGGGGTTGGGCCGGTTTTGGGCGAGGAGGAAGGAGCGGACGCCGGCGGCGGGCGCCGCGAGCGCGGGGCCGTAGCGGGCGGTCCGGCCGTTGGCCTCCACCGCCTCAAGCCAGTAGTAATACTCGCCGGGGGCCAAAGGCCCATCCTCGTAGGAGTAGGGCGACCGGCCGCGGACCAGCTCGTCGTTCACGCGGGCCGGGCCGTGCACGCCGCCGGCCGGGTCCAACGCGGCCACGGGCGAGGCGGCGCGGTAGAGGTTCCACCCCGCGAGGGGCCGCTCGGCGCCGCCCTGCCAGCGGAGGGTAACGCGGCGCGGCGCGGCTTCGGCGTTGAAGTCGCGCGCGAGCCGCCCCGAGCCGCCGGGGTTGTGGCCGCCGTAGTCGCGGTCGAGGTCGGCGGGGACGGGCGGCGCCCACGTCGGCTGGTAGTAATACATGAACGGGTCGCCGACCAGGACGTAACGGATGGTGCCGTCCACGCCGGGGCGGTGGGCGGGGAATATTTCGGAGACCTGCGCCGTGGCGTAGCACATCGCCTCGCCGAGCGAATACCCCCGCTTCACCAGCCGGTCGACGAACGAACACCAGAACCAGCCCGAGCCCATGAAGGTCACGGGGACGTAGGCGCTGACGGCGGCGGCGGCCAGATGGCGGGTCGCCACCTCGTTCATCTGTCCCTCGGCCACGGAGCACGCGTTGAAGGCGGCGACGAGCCCCCGGTTGTTGCCGCACATGTCGTGCCAGCGGTTGTAGGAGAAGAGCTCGCCCAAGTTATCCACGATGCCGGAGGGCCCGCCGGGCCAGTCGGCTTGGCCCCAGGGGACGTTGGCGGCGACGCCGTCATCAGTCATGAAAGGATAAATGCCGCCGCTGGAGCCGTGGGAGGTGCTGTAGAAGAAGCCCGTCCCCCGGCGGACGTCCTCGGGGAAGCCGACGAGCGCTTCGCCCGGGACGAGGGGGTGGGTGCCGACGCCCGGCTCCCGGCCGTCGTGGACCGCGGCCACATCGTAAACGTCGTCGAAGTCCTGCCACACGCCGGGGTCGTCGTAGCCGCCGGCGTGGCACCCCAGGACCTCGTTCACCTTGTGGGGGCGGCCGTAGTTGTCGGTGAAGTAGTCGTCGTTGGTCACGGCGTTGAGGGCGGTGTAGGCAACGCCGCTGAAGGTGACGTGGCCGGGGCGGGGGTTGTCGAAGACCAGCGCGCGGTAGCCGGAGGTGAGGGCGAAGGAGCAGAGGTTGTCGGCGGGGGCGTTCACGAAGCGGCCGGCGGCGGCGCCGCGCTCGGCCGGCGTCTCCGAGTCGCCCAGGATGGCGCGGTCCCAGACGTACGACAGGCCGGCGTCGCCGGCGAGGGCGAAAGTGAGGACGTACTCCAGCCGCGACGGGTCGGTGCCGCCCAGGCCCTCCAGCCAGGCGTAGAACTGGTCGGCGACGGCCTGCTCGCCCTCGCGGACGTCCGCGGGTAGGACGTAGGGCCGCTCGAGCTTCTCCCGGCTGGGCGGGACCGCGGCGTCGAGCCGGCGCTCCACGTCGCCGGCGAAGGAGGAGAAGGCCGGCGGCACCTCCAGGACGAAGCCGCCGTAGCGGGCGGCGGCGACGGCCGCGGGCGCGAGCTGGTCCCGGCCGCGGAAGCAGCAGAGGGTCGCGGGGCCGGGGTCGGTGAGGGCGTTGACGTAGGCCACGACCTCGGCCTCGGTCTTGAGGTCGGCCGCGACCTCGACGCCGAGGGCGCCGAGCTGGTCGTTGACGGCGGGGGCGAGGCGGTCGTCTATTTCCACCACGACGGCCCGGGACGGCGCGAGCGGCGCCATGGCGGCGAGGGTTTCGGCGGAGAGGCCCGCGGGGGCGGCGTAAAAAAGCGGCGCGTTGAGCCGGGCCGCGACCGCGGCGGCGTTGGCGGCGCTCTCGAGGTCGCGGACCGTGGGCGCGGCGAGGTAGGGCGCGACGACGACGTATTCGCTCGCGGTCCAGTCGCGGGACAGCTCACAGGCGGCGGCCGGCGGCGAGCCGCCCACCTCCCACACGGCGTCGGCGCCCAGGCCGAAGTACTGGCGGAGCCAGGCGACGTCGGCGCTCGCGACGCCGCCGATGGCGACGAGCTGCTTCAGGCCGCCGCGGCCGTCGAGGTAGCCGCGCCAACTCTCCACGAAATACTTAAAGGTGTCGCGGCCGAGGTCGGCGGCGAGGAGGGGCGCCTGGTAGGTCTCGCCGGCGCAGCGGAAGGTCATCGCGGGCGCGGCGGCGCAATAGAGGTAGAGGTCGTCGTCGCCCTGGGCGTCGGGGGCGACGACGGCGAGGCGCGCGAGCGGCGCCCAGGCGCCGGCGGCGGCGGGCAGGACGAGGAGGAGCCGAAGGGCGACCTTCACGGGGCGATTTTAACACCGCGGCGCGGGGGGCGCAAGGGCGGGAACACAGGCAGGAATGCCTGTGCCACAACGGCCTGAGGGCCGGGCTATGGTTTTTTATTGACGGCGGGGCGGGTTTGAGATTATACTGGGGACGTAGGGCGATTAGCTCAGTTGGTTAGAGCGCTTGCCTTACAAGCAAGAGGTCGGAGGTTCAAGTCCTCCATCGCCCAAAGTCATCAGGTAGTTATAAAGCCGGGTTTTTGGCCCGGCTTTTATATTGCCGTCTTCGCCCCATTATTCCTGATACCCGTTGGATATGCCCACGCCGAGCCGGCAGCGATTTACAAAAATAAAATACTTGACACCGGGGGCGGCTTATCGTAAATATGGCTCCAGTCTTTGCGACTTGGGTGAAACGCGGTTTTAAGGAGACGACATGGCGAAACGGCAGGGGTACGACGACGGGAACGGGCCGCGCGTCCGCGGCGCCGTCACGCCCAATAAGTCGAGGCTAGCGTACAGCGCTACCCTCGGCATTTTTATTATCGGCGCGGCGCTGCTATGCGCGTGCGGCGAGGACGAATACGCCGGCGGCCCCATCGGGCCGGTTAACCCCAACGACCCGCACCCGGTGTGGTGTTTCGCAGACAGCTTATGGTTTAAGTTCGACCAAAACGGGAACCAGCTATTAAGGTTAACGTTCCCCGGCGAAAACAAATTTTTCGGCGAACACGTAAATCCGGATACAGGCGATATATGGGCGCTTAAATACTATTTAAATGACCCGTGCGATTTGTTGATTTACGACGAAAACGGCGGCTTGAAAAAGAATCTGGGCAAATACGGCGACGGCGTACAAGGAGGCGTCGGCTCCGACACGAAAAGGGACGTCGTATGGTTTTGTTATCAGAACGCGGCGAGCGATAGCATGCACCTCGTGAAAAGCGATTACGCCGGCAACATCCTAGTGGATAAAGAAATACCTGGACCTTATATAGAAAGCTACGCGTCGAAAACGATTCGCGTTTACGAAAATACGGGCGACGTATGGTTGTTCGACGACCTAACGTGCCGCGTACGAAAGTTCGACGCGAACGGAAACCTGCTTTTTATTAAGCAGCCTTCCGGCTTCGGCGTACCCTACGTTAACGACATGCATCTCGACCCAACGGACGGAGGCGTATGGTTGGGGGTAGGGGACTTAGATTATTCGAATTATCTGCTTAAGGTTGACGCCGCCGGGAACCCCGTTCGCGAGCTCCACGTTTTCGCCAGGTGTAGATTGATGGACGTCGGTCGCCGGACGGGAGCGGTTTTAATAAAGCGGATCGTGAAGGAAGGGGATTATTTGGAGCTTTACGACCGATACTGCCGCCTCGTTTGGTCGCGGCGTTTGGAAAAGCAATATTTCACCGGCGCGATCTCGGATTTCGACGGCGGCGCGTGGTTCGGCTACAGCGCTAAAGGAGGGTCGTACCTCGGGAAGGTCGATTTATTCGGGAACGACAAGATAACCGGTATTAACATAGAAGATTACCCCGGCGCGTTCCGGGTCGAGGTCAAAAACGACCCGTACCCGTATGACTAACGCTAAAGCGATGACGCTCCGCCCGCTTTTGAATCATACCAGGAGGAGGAGAGGGCCATGCGCAAGGTAGTATGCATACTCGTATCCCTGGCCGCCGGCGCCTACATGGCTCCAGTCTTTGCGACTCGGGGTACCACGCCGTTTTAAGGAGAGACCATGACGATAAAGAAGGGGTACGACGACGGGAACGGGCCGCGCGTCCGCGGCGCCGTCACGCTTAAAACGTCGAGGCTAGCGTATAGCGCTACCCTCGGCTTTTTTATTTTTGCCGCGGCGCTGCTATGCGCGTGCGGCGAGGACGAATACGCCGGCGGCCCGATTGGGCCGGTCAACGCCAACGACCCGCACCCGATATGGGCGATATATAACTATTACCTTCAGAAATATGACCAAAACGGGAACGTCCTCCTTACCGTACCGGCCGAACCCCGTACCGCATACCCCGGCGGCGTAAATCCCAATACCGGCGACATCTGGGTCACAGGCGCAACCGCCGACGACCAAAACAGGATTTTCATCTACGACGCGAGCGGACACAAGAAGAAGACGATAGAGAACGTTCCCTACCCCCGGGCCATCGTATTCGATTCCCATCACGATCGGGTATGGGTCGTCCAGGGCCACGACGAAGCCCAAGGAGATTACTTATACCTGTTGAAATTCGATTCCGACGGTAACCTGATATTTAAAAAAGCGGCCCCTCCGGAACTTGGTATTGACGCCTTCGACGCCGGCGTATACGAGAAGACCGGCGAGTTTTGGGTCGCGGGCTTAGGTTTATCTCATAGAGTTATTTTTAAATTCGACCCCAACGGCGAACCTATCTTCTATAAAACGATGCACGACTTCGGCCCGTCCAACTACCTCCCCGTACAGCGCATATTCGTAGACCAAACGGACGGCGCCGTGTGGTTGGCCGACGCACCCAGCAACGCGTTCGCCTTGAAGATCGGCGCGGACGGCGGTTTTATTTTACGATTGGACCAACCCGGCGGCGTCCTCGACGTCGGCCGTAAGACGGGCAACGTGCTGACGTGGGCTTGGAAACCGGACGCTAACTACCTCCGGATGTATACGAAGTCGGGCGAAATGATATGGCAGGGGCCGTCGACGAAACAATATTATTACGGTGCCATCAACGACTTCGACGGTTCCTGCTGGGTATCTTACGGTACGTCTTTTTCCACGGAATCGATGAAGAAGGTGAGCGCCGACGGCGAAATGCTGGCGGACGATATACCGACGCTCGAAAGACATTTTTACGTTAAACGAGACCCTTACCCCTACTGACGGCCTGGCGGCATGGTCAATACTTCACGTCTAATTTTGCGTTCCCTGGTCGCGGCTGGGGCGGTTTAAGGAACGGGTAACGCGAAGCGCCCAATGAGGAGGAGAGAGCCATGCTCAAGGTAGTATGTATACTCGCGGCCCTGGCCGGCGCGGCCGCCGGCGAGTGGGTCTACGAGGGCCAGTGGGGTGGCCCCGGCTCGGCGAACGGCCAGTTCCGCACCCCGTACGATGCCGCTTGCGCCGCCAACGGAAACGTCTACGTCGCGGACGCCGGCAACAACCGCATCCAATATTTCACCGCCACCGGTTCGTACTTGGGTAAATGGGGAGCGGCAGGAACCGGCAACGGCCAATTCGATTCGCCGTCGCGATTGGACGTCGCCGCTAACGGTACGGTTTACGTTTCCGACTCGCATAACCATCGCATCCAGTATTTTACCGGCACCGGCTCCTTTCTCGGGAAATGGGGCACGTACGGTTCCGCCAACGGTCAGTTCATAGCGCCGATGGGGGTGGCTATCGCCCCCGGCGGCGCGCGCGTTTACGTCGCGGATACGAATAATACGAGGATTCAATACTTTACCCCGCAAGGGTCCTTCCTCGGGAAATGGGGCACCAACGGTTACGGCGACGGCCAATTCATACTACCTTTCGGCGTTGACGTAGCGCCCAACGGCAACGTTTACGCCGTCGATGCGAACATCGGCCGCGTTCAATACTTCACGCCGAACGGCTCGTTCCTGGGGAAATGGGGCCACAAAGGAGACCAAGAGGGCGAATTCCGAACCCCCGTGGATTTAACTATCACGCCTGTGGGGAACGTCGCCGTCCTGGACCAGGGTGGGAGGTATTACTACGGCCAATACTTCACCGCCACCGGTTCTTTTTTGGAGTGGTTCTGCGATTACGACGCACTTGAGTTCCCCGGAGGTATCGGCTCGTCCGCGGACGGGAAGCGTCTTTATATCGCCGATCGCGATGCTGATGCGTGCCTCGTCAAGTATTATCGTTGGTCCGACGTCGGCGTTGCGCCCGCGTCGCTGGGCCGCATCAAGGCGTTGTTCCGGTGAACGCGCCGCCACCCCCGCCGACGACGCGGCCGCCGCCCCGGACGCGCCGGTCATTGTATCGGCCCGCCAAAGACCACGCGCGGCCTTACGAATAAAAGGCCGGAGGTTCAAGTCCTCCATCGCCCAAAATAAAACCCCGCCCGGGAGGGCGGGGTTTCATGATGGCAAAGGACGGCGGTCAGGCAGCTTTCCTGACGTTGACCGCCTGCGGCCCTTTCTCACCCTGGACGATGTCGAACTCTACCTCCTGGCCCTCGGCCAGCGTCTTGAAGCCTTCGCCGCTAATCGCGGAGTAATGCACGAACACGTCTTCCGCGCCTTCCCGTTCGATGAAGCCGTAGCCCTTGGCGTCGCTGAACCACTTTACGCGACCCTTGTCGGACATTATAATGGCACTTCCTGGTACACCGGGCCGTCGCCGGCCCACGGACGCCTCGACTTGCGTCCGTGTACGCTTGCGAGCACATGCCTCTACTCCCAATAGTGCGTCGGCCCCGCCGAGAGAACCGGCGGGAAGCAGCTAAGCCGTGCGCGTAGAAATACCAGGTATCCGGCCGTCACCTCCTTCCGTTCTGAAAATCGCGAGGATATACTCCCGGTGCCATTATCTAAAACCGGGGGTCGCAAGTCAAGTTATTTTTACGCAACTTCGGCTTACGAAGACGCCGTTTCCGGGCCGCGCGCCGCGCCCGCCGGGGCGGCTTTTTAGTTGACACCGGCCCGCGCGGCTATTATATTTCACCGGGCCCCGCCGCCGGCGGGGACGCCCCCATGGCCGAACCCACTACCCCCGCGTCGGGATTGCCGCCGGGGAGCCGGACCCTCTGGCTCCGCCTGCAGACGCTCCTCACGGACGCGGTGAGTTCGCTGCCCACGCTGGCGGCGAAGATGGCGGACATCCGCGCGGCGCTGGAACACGCCGGGACGGTGGGCGTCATCTACCTCACGATTCCCCGCGCCGAGGACCTCGAGGCCCTCTACGGCTGGCAGATATACGACGAGTTCATCACCGAGCTCGGCGCCCTTCTGACCCGCTTCCGCGACGAGCACCTCCGGGCCGACGACCTGGTGGTGGTGCGGGACGTCCAGTCGTCGGAGTTCGTCATCTTCGTCCGGCCGTCCAAGGAGGGCGCCATCGACGAGGTGGCCACGGACCGGCTGGAGGAGCTGCGCGCCCAGGTGGGCCGCTACCTGACGGCCCACCGCTCGCCCCACATCCTGCGCGGCCATCGCCACCTGGCCTTCCACACCGGCACCGCCCGCATCATCCACAACCTCTTCACGCGGCCGGAGCGGCTGGTCTTCGCCGCCATCGAGGAGGCCCGGCGCTCCATCCACGAGGAGGCGGAGTCGGAGGCCCGGCGCCAGAAGGAGCTCCTCAAGCGCATCATCGTGCGGGAAGAAGTGGACGTCCTCTACCAGCCCATCATCTCGCTCTCGGACTTCAGCATCTTCGGCTTCGAGGCCCTGTCCACGGCCCGGGGCGGCTCCGGCATCGAGGGCGCCGAGATGCTGTTCGCGCTGGCGGACGAGGCCAACCTGTCCACGCAGCTCGACCGGGTGTGCCGGCGCCGGGCGCTCTCGGGGGCGCGGCGGTGGCTCTCCGAGGCGCGGCTGTTCCTCAACACCGACCCCCGGACGATAGAGGAGATAGGGACCCGGGAGGACGCCCTCTACCACCTTTTCCAGAACGGCGGCGTCAACCCCCGGAGCATAGTGCTGGAGATAACCGAGCGCTCGGCCATCGGCAACCTGGCGCTGTTCGAGGCCACGCTCGCCAACTTCCGGCGCCACGGCATCAGCGTGGCGGTGGACGACGCCGGCGCGGGCTACGCCAGCCTGAACACCATCGCCCGCCTCAAGCCGGATTTCCTGAAGTTCGACATGGCGCTGGTGCGCGACATCGACAAGGACCGCGTGAAGCAGGAGCTTCTGTCCACGGTGCAGCAGCTGGCGCGGCGGGTGAACGCCCGCGTCATCGGCGAGGGCATCGAGACCCGGGCCGAGTTCGAGACGCTGGCGCGCTTCGGCGTGGACTACGGCCAGGGCTACTATATCGGCCACCCCAAGCCGGCCCACGACATCGAACCCTACTATCCGCAGGAACCGCACAAGATTTGCCACGACATCGGCCCGCCGCCCGGCGCGGCCGCGGGAGGCGCGGGTGAACCCTAAGAAAATCCTGGTGGCGGACGACGAGGAGAGCATCCGGACGGTGGTCTCGTTCACGCTGGAGCAGGCGGGCTACGCGGTCGAGACCGCGGCCAACGGCGACGAGGCGCTGGAGAAGGTCTACGCCGCCCCGCCGGACCTCATACTGCTCGACCTCATGATGCCGATGGTGGACGGGTGGGAGGTCCTGAAGCTTTTGCGCTCCGACCCCCAAACCGAGAAAATTCCCGTGGTCCTGCTCACGGCCAAGGGCGAGATTCGCGACAAGATGTTCGCGCTGCAGCAGGGCGCCGCCGACTACGTCGTGAAGCCCTTCGGCAAGCAGGACCTGTTGGCCCGCATCGCCCAGCTCCTGCCCTGAGCCGCCGCCCCCGAAAAACAAAAACCCCCGCCGCGAGGCGGGGGTTTTTCGCGCGGGGCGGCCTACACCTCGCGGATGATGACCTTCTCGTAGCGCTTGGGGTCCTCCAGGACCTTCCCCGTCCCCATGACGATGCAGGTCAGCGGGTTCTCGGCCAGGCGGATGGTGAGGTTGGTCTCCTTGTTGAGGGCCAGGTCCAGGCCGCGGAGGAGGGAGCCGCCGCCCGCCAGGACGATGCCGTGGTCCAGGATATCGGAGGAGAGCTCGGGGGGCGTCTCCTCCAGCGTCTTGCGGACGGCGCCGATGATCTGGGACAACGGCTCGCGGATGGCCTCGCGCATCTCCTTGGAGGAGATGGTGAGGGTCTTGGGGATGCCGGCGACGAGGTCGCGCCCCTTCACCATCATCGTCTCCTCGCGCTCCAGCGGATAGGCGGTGCAGATGGTCTTCTTGATGTTCTCGGCCGTCTGCTCGCCCACCAGGAGACTGTAGGCCTTCTTGAGGTAGACGTCTATGGCTTCGTCCACCTCGTCGCCGGCGACGCGGATGGAGGTGCTGGTGACGATGCCCTCCAGCGCCAGGACCGCGACCTCGGTGGTGCCGCCGCCGATGTCCACGATCATGCTGCCGCGGGGTTCGTGGATGGGGAGGTTGCAGCCGATGGCGGCGGCGATGGGCTCCTCCACCAGGATGACCTCGCGGGCGCCGGCGTGGAGCGCCGAGTCGCGGACGGCGCGCCGCTCCACGTCCGTGATGCCGGTGGGGACGCAGATGGCGACGCGCGGCCGGAAGACGCCGCGCTTCCCTCGCGCCGCGCGGATGAAGTGCTTGATCATCTCCTCGGCGATGCGGAAGTCGGCGATGACGCCGTCTTTCATGGGGCGGATGGCGAGGATGGAGTCGGGCGTCTTGCCCAGCATCTCCTTGGCGGCGTAGCCCACCGCCAGGACCTCGCGCTTGGCGCGCGTGAGCGCCACCACCGAGGGCTCGTTGATAACGATGCCGCGGCCGCGCACGTAGACCAGCGTGTTCGCGGTCCCCAGGTCCATCGCGATGTCGGGGGTGACGGCGCTGAAGAGCGTGCGCCAGCTCCGGAAGCGTTCCCAGGCCATAGTCCTATGTCCTTTAGGTTGTTAAAGTTATATTATCATACCGGCCGCGCGCGCGCAAGGTCAAACGCCGGCGCGGGCCATTTTAGGAAAGAGAGTAGCGCCGTTCCGCCAAGCGCCCCGCTCGACGAAAGAAGCCGCCCGCCGCTTGCCCCTTGACTAAAAGGCCGGCGGCTATTATCATCGGGCGGTTGCAAACGCCATGGACCGCGTCGCCGTCATCGCCGATTCCCACGACCACCTGGGCAAGATCGCCCGGGCGACGGCCGTCATCCGCGAGTGGCGGGCGGACCTCGTCCTCCACGCCGGCGACTTCGTCTCGCCGTTCACGGCCGCGGCCTTCGCGGGGCTGGGGGCGCCGCTGGAGGGCGTCTTCGGCAACAACGACGGCGACCGCCCGGCGCTGGCCCGGGCCTACCGCGAGCTGGGCCGGATATCGCCAGACCCCCTGCGCTTGAGCTTCAACGGCTTCTCGGTCCTACTGACCCACAAGCCGCGGCTGGCGCGGGAGGCCGCGGCCGGCGGCGCCCACTACCACCTCATCGCCTTCGGCCACGACCACCGCGTCCGCGTGGAGCAGGGCGACGGGCTGCTGATATGTCCGGGCGAGCTGGGCGGCTGGACCACCGGCCGCCCTTCCCTCGCCCTGGTCCAACTTTCCATCGGCGACGTGGAGATCGTCTACCTGTAGCCGTGAACAAGCTCCTGGCCCTCGCGCTGCTTTGGGGCGCCGCGGCGCCCGCGGCGGACGTTACGGCGCCCGACGACCGCGCCGCCGCGCTCCTGGCGCGGCTCGCCGAACGGACCGCCGCCGTCCAGAGCTTCCGCGGCCGCGCTACCCTGACCCTCGCCGGCGAGGAGGCCGGGACCTACGCCGTCGCCTTCGGCTTCGCCGCGCCGGACCGGACGCGGCTGGAGGTCACGGGACCTTTGGGGGCGCCGGGGCCGGTGCTGACGGCGTCGGGCGGCCGCCTCCTGGGTTACGACCCGGGGACGCGCGTCGCCGTGGTGGGGGCCGACGACCACGAGACGGTGGCCGCGGCGCTCGGGCTGGACCTCGGCGGCTCGCTCGCCGACGTCGCCGCGTGGCTCGCGGGGCTCGCGCCGCTGTACGAAGGCCAGGAGTTGGGCGTGGCCGCGGCGGAGGAGGAGGGCGAGCCGGCGTTGGTCACGCTGAGCTGGCGGCGCCCCGGCGCGGCGACGCCGTTCCAGAAGCTCACACTCGCGGCGGAGACGGCGGAGCCGCGGCTCTACCGCCGCTTCGAGGGCGCGACGTGCGTCGCCGAGATTACGTACGCCGACTGGCGCAACGCCGGCGGCGTCCGCATGCCCTACGCCGTGACCATCAAGACGGACACGCTCACGGCCGGGATAAAGGCCGCCAAGATGGACGTGAACGTGGCGCTCGACGACGCCCTGTTCGACACGGCGCCGCCGTCCACGGCGCGCGAGGTCGTGACCTGGCCCCTGGAGGGCGGAGCGACGGATGACGGGCGATAGCGAGGCAAGGCGCGAGGTCCTCGCGCCCGCCAAGGTCAACGTGGCCCTCCTGGTCGCCGGCCGACGGCCGGACGGCTTCCACGACCTCCTGACGCTGATGGCGCCGCTCACGCTCGCCGACCGGCTGACGGTCGAAGTCGCGGCGGGCGAAGGGGTAGCGATCGCGTGCGGCGAGCGCGCCGTCCCAAACGACGAGCGCAACCTCGCGGCCCGCGCGGCGCTGGCCTTCCTGGACGAAGCCGGCCTCCGCCGCCGCGTGACCATCGGGCTGGAGAAGGTCGTCCCGGTGGGCGCGGGGCTGGGCGGCGGCTCCAGCGACGCCGCGGCGGTCCTGGCCGCGCTGAACGACCTCCTCGGGCGGCCGCTGAGCGCGGACCGGATGTGGCGGCTCGCGCTGACGCTGGGGAGCGACGTCCCGTTCTTCCTGGTGGGCGGCTGGGCCCTCGCCGCGGGCCGGGGCGAACACCTGACGCGGGTGCGCGGCCCGGCGGGCGTGCCGCTCCTGGTGGCGGCGCCGCGCCGGGGCATCTCCACCCCCCGCGTCTACCAGGCGGTCACGCCGGGCGACTACGCGGCGGACGCGGGCGCGCTCTGCGGGCTGTTGGCGCGGCTGGGGCGGCCGGCGTCGGAGTGGTGGCCGCGGGGCGTGAACTCGCTCATGGCGCCGGCGATGCGCGCCTACACGCTGCTGGCGCGGCTCGCGCGCCGCCTCGGCGAGCTGGGGTTCGCGGAGGCGCGGCTCTCGGGCTCCGGCGGCGCGTTCGTGGCGCCGGCCGTAGACGCCGCCCGGGCCGAGGCGGCGTGCGCGGCCCTCGCGGCCGAGGGATACTGGGCCGCGGTAACGGCCACGGCCTGAACCATGGATACGCTGTTCAACCGCTACGTCGTCACGACGGCGCTGCTCGTCCTGGCCGCCGCGGCGCTCCTCACGCTGGACCTCACGGGTCGGCTGGAGGCGCGCTCGCTCCTGGTGGGGGCGGCGGCGCCGGCGTACCGGGCCTCCACCTACCTCAACGAGCTGAGGTACGGCGAGGCCGACCGCGCCGTGATGGCGGAGCGGCTGGCGCGCCGCTCGCTGGAGGCGGGCCGGGCCGAGGACCGCCGGCGCGAGAACGAGGCGCTGCGCGCCGCCGCCGGCCTCGAGGTCCTTCTCCCCTACGAGCTCGTCCCCGCGCGCGTCGTGGAGCGCAAGCCCGACGCGTGGTTGAAGACCGTCGCCATAGACGCCGGGCGGCGCGACGGCGTCGAGGTCGGCATGCCGGTCATCGGGACCGAGGGGTTGGTGGGCCGCGTGACGCGGGTTACGGCCGGGGCGGCCGAGGTGGAGCTCATCTCCAGCGAGCGGCTGCGGATCGCGGCCACCCACGCCCCGACGGGCGAGAAGGCGGTGTATTACGCCGACGCGTCGGGCCGGGGCCACCTGCAATACCTGCCGCGCACGACGGCGGTGGCGCTCGACGACCTCGTCATCACCGCGAGCGAGAGCGGCCTCTTTCCGCCCGGCCTCATCATCGGCCGCGTGGGGAAATACCGCCGGCCTTTCGACTCCATGTTCGCCGACGTGACGGTGGCGCCGGCCGAAAACCTCAACGCGCTCCAGGACGTCTTCGTGGTGCGGTGGCGGCCGGCGGCGGGCGCGGCGCCGCGGGCGCGGTGAACGGCCGGCCGGATTAAAGTTGATTCAAGAAAGGGATTTTGTTATACTCCACAGAATTTAACAATGATAGCCGAAAGCTGATGAGCAGTTTATGAAACGCACGCCGTTCGTCGAATCCTGTCTGGTAATCGGCCAAAGCGCGGTCAACTGGTTCGCGAAGAGGCCGCTGGTGGTGTCGTTCGAGGTCACCGACAGCTGCAACTGCGACTGCCGCCACTGCGACCGCGGCGGCCCGGTGCACGAGCCGGAGCGCATAACGCCGGACGGCATCGGCCGGTGGTCGCGCATCCTCCAACCGGCCGTCATCCAGATTTCGGGCGGCGAGCCGCTCCTGCGGCGCGATATCGCGGCGTGCGTACGCGCGGCGCAGCGGCCGGGCGGCCTCCCCTACACCGTCTTCGTCAGCAACTGGGCGCTCATGGACGAGGGGAAGTACCGGGCGCTGCGGGCCGCGGGCGTGGACCAGTTCTCGGTGTCGCTGGATTTCCCGGACGAGCGGCACGACGACTTCCGCCGCCACCCGGGCCTGTTCCGCCGGCTGGACCGCCTCGTTCCCCAACTCGCCGCCCTGGGCAGCGACGACATCGTCCTGAACACGGCCGTCACCCGCGAGAACTACATGCTGCTGGACGAAATCTGCGGCGTCGCCGACCGGTGGGGGGTAAACGCGTCGTTCAGCGCCTACTCGCCGTTGCGCACCGGCGACCAGTCGCTGATGATAACCGACCCCGCGGAGCTCGCGGTCCTGCGCGCCCAGCTCGACCGGGTGTTGGCGCGCAAGGCCGACGACCCCAGCCGCCGCATCGTAAACGCCGTCTCGACGTTGGACGAGACGTACGACTACTTCGCGCGGGGCAGCGCGCCGAACTGCACGGCGGGGCTCCGCTTCCTGGTGGTCACCGCCGACGGCTTCCTGCAGCCCTGCTCCATGCAGCACTACCGCACGCACGAGCAGCGCGACATGATCGCCGAGTTCACCGCCTCCAACACCTGCGACCAGTGCTACGTCGCCATCCGCTCCTACCTCGACAAGGGCTTTTTCCAGCTCCTGGCCGAAAACGTGCGCGACCACTTCTCTTTCAAGCCGCTGGAAAAAGGCCGCCCGGCCGCGGCCTGACGCCTCCCGCCAAACGCAAAGGGCGGCCGCAAGGCCGCCCTTTTTATTTTGAGTCCGACGCCACGCCGGCGCTCAATGATAATGGAGCATCGCGCCGTCCGGGCCGACGGCCCAACCCTCGTCCGAATCGACGAAGTGGATGGCGCTGAGCTCCCAGTGGCCGCTGGGCAGGTTTTCCTCGAGGCGCCACGCGCCGGCGTCATAGCGCGCGACGTGCATCCGGTCGCCGCCGGCCCAGCCCTTCGCGGGGGTCGCGAAGCCGCAGCACAGGTAATTTATCTCGGCGTCCGGGCTGTCGTAGCGCGTGAAACCCGCGCCGTCCCACCGGTAGATGGCCGCCGTCTTCCCCACCACCCACCCGTCGTCCTCGGCCGGGAAGCAGAGGTCCGCCAGGTCCGCCGTCGCCGGGAACTCCACCGCCCGCCAGCTCGAGCCGTCGTAGCGCAGGACGGTGCCGCCGTCTCCCACGGCCCAGGCCGCGGTCTCGGACAGGGCGCGCACCCGGCGGAGGGTCCGGGTCGTGGGCGACGGCTCCACTTTCTCCCAGCCGGTGCCGTCGAACTTCAGGATGAGGCCGCCCTCGCCGACCGCCCAGCCCAGCGCGTCGGTCGCGAAGGCCATGCCGTAGACCGTCCGCCCGGGCGCGGGGTGCGGCCAATCCTGCCACACGTTGCCGTCCCAGTAGAAGAAGTAGTCGCCGCCGCCGGCGGCCCACGCGTCGCCGGAGGTCGAGAACGTCGCCACGGCGTAGAGCGGCCCCACGTCCACCGGCGGCAAGGGCGGCCACGACCAGCTGAAGCCGTTGTAGTGGTACGCCTCGCCGTCGCCGGCGGCGTTCACGCCCACCAACCACACGTCGTCGCGGCCGGCAGACGCCACGTCCGTCAAATCCGAGCCCGTAGGCCCGGTGTGCCAATACCACATCGGCGGCGGCGGCTCGGCCGGCCCCGGCTCGTGGCAGGCCAACGCCGCGACGATGGCGGCTATTCCCGGAGCCAGGATTAATTTTCGCATAGCGGCGTCCCTCGGCGACTCGCGGGGTTACGCGGACGACGCGAGCCCCAGACGGCTCGTGGTCTTGAAGTGCAACTTCACGAAGGCGCCGAGGGCGTCGGCGCCCTTCTCCCGCGCCAGCCGGCGCGCGGCCTCCTCGACCGAGGCGGAAGCCCCCTTGGGGAGGGGGAACCCCGCCCGCGCCGACAGCTGGGCCAGGCGGCGGAGGAACTCGGCGCGGGCGACGATGGAGGCCGCGGCCACGGCGGGGTCCTCTTCCGCCCGCACCTTTTGAACCAGCTCCACGGCGCGGCCGCGGGGCATGAGGGCCGCGGCGACGCGGCTCTCGTCGCCGAACTTGTCCGTCACGGCGAGGCGGATGGCCGGCACCTTGGCAAGCAGGTCCTCGAGGACGCGGGCGTGGCCCCACGCCAGGAGGCGGTTGAGGTTGCCAATCCGCGCGTAGAGCTCGTTGTAGCGCGCGGGGCCGACGACCACCCGGGCGAACGGCAACGCCCGCTCGACTTCGGCCGCGAGCGCGGCGGCGCGGCCGTCGGAAACTTTTTTCGAATCGCGTACGCCGAGCCGCCGGAGAAAGGCCTCGTCTGCGGCGTCGCGCACGGCCACCCCCGCGACCACCAGCGGGCCGAAGTAATCGCCCTTGCCGGATTCGTCGGTGCCGATGCGCGCGCTAAAGGCCACGCCTGCCGCCGCCGTCAGTACGGCGTCGGCGGGACGTCGGGCTCCTCCGCCCGGCGCTCCCGGGGCGCCTTTTCCAGCTCGCGGAGGTAGGTGCTGAGGTTGTTCTCGATCTTGGCCTGGGCCATCAGGTCCTGGTACCATTCCGTCTGGATCTGCTGACGGCGCTGGTCCGCGAGGCGGGCGCGGTATTCCTCGCCGCGGGTGGCGTAGAGCGCCGGGTCGGCCGGCGTCCTCGCGACCACCTTGACGACGTAGTATCCGCGCGGGGAGCGCACCGGCCCCACCAGCGTCCCCGGCGCGCCCGTGAACGCCATTTCGGTGAAGGCGAAGTCGAAGCCGACTTCCTGGGGCGGCCGCTGCCGCGTGAACTCGGCGGGGGTCGCGAAGACGGCGCCGGCGGCGGCCGCGGCCTTCTTCAGGTCGCCGTCGGCCCGGGCGCGGGCGTAGAGGTCGGCCGCGGCCTTGGCGACCGCGTCCAACGACGCGTCGCGAGCATAGTCGGCCTCGACGCGCTTCTTGACCTGCTCGAACGGCGCGGGCCCGGGCTCCAGCTTGCCCAGGAGCTGGTAGACGGCATAGCCGCGGGGCTGGGCCTCGCCGGCGGGGTTGGCGGTCACGATGGGGACGACGGAGCCGACGGCGTTGGGGGCGAGGGAGAAGGCCTCGGCGGTGAGCTGCTGCTGGCGGCCCAACCCCTCGATTTCACCGTTGGCCTCGAAGGGCGTGGGCGTGACCGCCTTGAGCCCCATGACCTGGGCTTGGGGGTCGATGGCGTCCTTGGCCGTGGCCCATTTCGTCCGGAGGTCCATCGCGAGGTTCATGGCCTGCTCGTCCGCGGCGCGGAGGGTGAGGAGCTCTTTAATCGCGTCTTTCTGCTCGTCGAACGGCGGGACGTCGGCCTCGCGCTTGATGACGTGGTAGCCGTAGACGCTCTTGACGGGGGCGCTTGTCTCGCCCTCCTTGAGGGCGAAGGCCGCGGCCTCGAACTCGGGGTCCAATTGGCCCCGGCCGAAGAAGCCCAGGTCGCCGCCCTGGGCGGCGGAGCCGCGGTCCTGGCTGAGCTCGGCGGCGAGCTTCACGAAGTCCTCGCCCGCGCGGGCCCGCGTCGCCGCGGCCTCGGCTTTCTTCCGCGCGTCCTCCCACGCCGTCTCGGGCGCGCCCGTGGGGACCAGGAAGAGGATGTGGCGGGCGTGGACCTCGCCGGCGTCGAAGTGGGTGTTCTTATTCCTGTCGTAATATTCCTGGACCTGGTCGTCGGTTATCTTGACCTTCTTCTTTATCTTGTCGAGGTCCACCAGGAAATACTTCACGCGGACGCGCTGGCCGAGGCGGTAGCGGTCGAGGTGGGCGGTGTAGTAGGTGCGGAGCTGGGCGTCGGTGGGCGGCGCGGCGGGGGGGGCGCCGGGCGGGAGGTAGGCGTACTCCACGCGCAGCTTCTCATAGTCGCGGTCGAAGAGCTCGCGGGCCTCGGCGTCGGAGACGCGCGCCGCGTCCCCCACCATCGCGAGGACCCGCTCCATGAGGAGGACGTCGCGCAGCTCGGCCTCGAACTGGCCCGCGGTCATCCCCATCTCCTCCGCCACCCAGCGCTCATAGGACGCCTGGTCGAATTCGCCGGCGACCTGGAAGTTGGGGTTGTTGACGACGTAGTTGCGCACGTCCTCGTCGGTGACGCGGACGCCCATGCGCTTGGCCTCGCGCGTGAAGAGCTCGCGCTGCACCAGCTTGTTCAGCGTGGCGCCGGCGGTCTCCAGGCGGAAGTCGCGCTCCTGGTCCTCCGTCATGGTCTTCTTTTCCTGCTGCTGGTAGCGCCGGTAGCGGAGGGCGAGCTCGCGGGCGAAGCTGGCCTCGAACTCCTTCTGGTCTATCCGGCGGCCGTCGATAACCACGACGGCGGGGCCGCCCCCCCCTTCGCCCCTGAAAACCTTGCGAAGGGTGGTGGCGCCGACGAAGAAGAGGGAGAGGACGAAGGCCGCGGCCACGGCCCACATGACGGGCTTCATCCCCTCGCGCATGGAACGCATCGCTGCCAAGGCACTACCTCCGGTTCAACGCCGCGCGGCTACGAGCTTTCGTGCCGCGTGGGCATGAAGGTGGAACGGCGGTCCTCGAGGGCCGCCTGGGCCGCCGCGAGCCGCGCCACGGGGACGCGGAAGGGCGAGCACGAGACGTAATTCAGGCCGACGTAGTGGCAGAACTCGATGGTGGCGGGGTCGCCGCCGTGCTCGCCGCAGATGCCGACCTCGAGCTTGGTGTTGGCGGCGCGGCCCTTCTCCACCGCGATTTTGATGAGGGCGCCCACGCCGGCGACGTCCAGCGTCTGGAAGGGGTCGTCGCGGAGGACCTGATGGTCCAGATAGTAGCGGAGGAAGACGCCGGCGTCGTCGCGGCTGAAGCCGAACGTGGTCTGCGTCAGGTCGTTGGTGCCGAAGGAGAAGAACTCGGCGACGCGGGCTATTTCGTCGGCGGTGAGGGCGGCGCGGGGGAGCTCGATCATGGTCCCCACCTTGTACTTCACCGTCACGCGCTCGCGGCCGAAGATCTCGGCGGCCACGCGGCGCACGACGGCCACCTGGTTCTTGAGCTCGTTGACGTGGCTCACCACCGGTATCATTATCTCGGGGCGGATATCGGCCCCGTCCTTCTTGCAGACGACGGCGGCGCCGATGATGGCGCGGGCCTGCATCTCGGTTATCTCGGGGTAGATGACGCCGAGGCGGCAGCCGCGGAGGCCCAACATGGGGTTGAACTCGTGGAGGGCATACACCTTGGCCGCGAGCTTCTCGGCCGAGACGCCCATCTCCTTCGCGAGGGCGGCGATTTTGTCCGGCTCCTGGGGGAGGAACTCGTGGAGCGGCGGGTCGAGGGTCCGGATGACGACGGGCCGGGCGCCCATGGCGCGGAAGAGGCCGACGAAGTCCTCCTGCTGCATGGGCAACAGCTCGTCCAGCGCGGCGCGGCGGCCGGCCTCGTCCTCGGCCAATATCATCTTGCGGACGGCGGTGATGCGGTCGCCGCCGAAGAACATGTGCTCGGTGCGGCACAGGCCGATGCCCTCGGCGCCGAACTTCACGGCGATGGCGGCCTGGTCCGGCTGGTCGGCGTTGGTCCACACCTGGAGCCGGCGGACGCGGTCGGCCCACCCCATGAAGCGCGCGAACTTGCGGTAGAGCTCCGACTCCTCCGGCTTAAGCGTCCCGGCCAACAGGACGCGCTCCACCTCGGAGGGCACGGTGGGCAGGGCGGCCAGGATGACCTCGCCGGTGGTGCCGTTGATGGAAATTTCGCCGCCCTCCTTGACGACGGCGCCGCCGCGGGCCCGGAACTCCTTTTTCTTGTAGTCGATAACGATGTCGCTGCAGCCCGCCACGCACACCTTGCCCATCTGGCGGGCGACGAGCGCGGCGTGGGAGGTCATGCCGCCGCGGGCGGTCAGGATGCCCTCGGCCGCCGCCATCCCCTTGATGTCCTCGGGGGAGGTCTCGATGCGGACCAGGATGACCTTTTCGCCGCGGGCGGCCCACGCCGTGGCGTCGGGCGCGGAAAAGACGACCTTGCCGGCGGCGGCGCCCGGGCCCGCGTTCAGCCCTTTCGCGATGACCTTGCCGCCCTTGACGGCGGCGTCGTAGGCGGCCTTCTCGAAGACGGGCCGGAGGACGTGGTTGAGCTGCTCCGGCTCCATCGTGAGGAGGGCCTCCTTTTCGGTCATGACCCCCTCCTCCACCATGTCTATGGCCACCGTGAGCGCGGCGTCCGCGGTGCGCTTGCCGCTGCGCGTCTGCAGGAGCCAGAGGCGGCCGCGCTCAAACGTGAACTCGAGGTCCTGGAGGTCGCGGAAGTGGGCCTCCAGGCGCCGGGCGGCGGCGTCCAGCTCGGCGTAGATGGCGGGCTTCTCGGCCGCGAGTTGGGCGATGGGCCGGGGCGTGCGGACGCCGGCGACGACGTCCTCGCCCTGGGCGTCGATGAGGTATTCGCCGTAGAGGCCCTTGGCGCCGGTGGCGGGGTCGCGGGTGAAGCAGACGCCGGTGCCGGAGTCGTCGCCCAGGTTGCCGAAGACCATGGCCTGGACGTTGGCGGCGGTCCCCCACTCGTCCGGGATGTTGTTGAGACGGCGATAGGCCACGGCGCGGGCGTTGTTCCAGGAGGAGAAGACGGAGCGGATGGCGCCCCAGAGCTGGTCGCGGGCGTCTTTCGGGAAGTCGGCGCCGGTGCGCTCCTTCACGGCCCGCTTGAAGCGGGCCACGAGGTCATTGAGGTCGGCCTCGGCGAGCTCGACGTCGAGCTTCACGCCGCGGGCGCGCTTGACCTCTTCTATTATCTCCTCGAAGGGGTCCACGTCGTCGGCCTTCTCCGGCTTGAGGCCCAGGACGACGTCGCCGTACATCTGGACGAAGCGGCGGTAGCAGTCGTAGGCGGCGCGGCGGTTGCCCATCTGGCGGGCGAGGCCGTCGGCGGTCTTGTCGTTGAGGCCGATGTTGAGGACGGTGTCCATCATGCCGGGCATGGAGGCGCGGGCGCCGGAGCGCACGGAGAGGAGGAGCGGGTTGTCCAGGTCGCCGAAGCGGCGGCCCAGCGACTGCTCCAGGCGGCCGAGGTGGAGCTCCAGCTCCTCGGCCAGGGCCGGCGGGAAGACGCCCTTCTTGTAGTAGTAGACGCAGCAGGCGGTCGTGATGGTGAAGCCGGGGGGAACGGGGATGCCGATGTTGGTCATCTCGGCCAGGCCCGCGCCCTTGCCGCCGAGGAGGTCTTTCATCTTGGCGGTGCCTTCCGCCGCGCCGTCGCCGAAGTAGAAGATATATTTGCTGTCCATCGCTCCTCCGAGGGGGAGAGGTGCCCGGCGACGGGAGGGGCCGCCGGGGGCCAAAATCCGGATATTTTAATATATTTCCAGGGGGATTGCAACGGCGGAGTTGGACGTCGCGGGAAGGGGGAATAAAAAGCCGCCCCTCGGGGCGGCTTCCGTCATCGGCGGTCATACTGCGGTCTTAATCCTACGGGTCGTATTTAAGAATGTGACCGTCGAACGTCCCGACCCATACCTGGTCGCCGCCGAGGGTAAAGACGCACGTCCCCACCTCGTCGCACGGGACGGCGCGCCACTCCCGGCCGTCGTAACGCATGATTACCTGGCCCACCGCCCAGCCGTCGTCAGGCGCGGCGAAGTGGACGCCGTGGAGGAGCTTGTGGTCCGGCGAACCGGGGTTGGGGTAGGGCTTCCACTCGCCGCTCGCCGCCGTATAGTGGAATACGCATTCGTCGGACGGAATCTCCGGTTGCGGGCACATTCCCCCAACGGCCCACCCCTCGTCGGGCGTCGGGAACCAAATGCTTTCCACCGAGCCGAAGGTCGAGGAGGGAACGGCGGCCCAGCTCGAGCCGTCCCAGTGCAGGAACCAACCGTCGCCGACACCGGCCCAACCGTCGTCCGGCGCGCTGAAATATAATACCCATACCCAGCCGTCGGCCGGGTACGTCGTCCAGCTCAAGCCGTCATAATGATAGACCGCGTTCAAGCCGCCGGCCCAAACGTCGTCGCGCGCAAGGGCGAAGACGGCGTTGAGTTCCAAGAGGCCGGGGGCGGCCACCTCGGTCCACGCCGCGCCGTCGTAATGCATTACAATACCCGGCGCCGGCGGGTCGCCCAAATGCTTACCGCCTACAATCCACCCGTCCGTACGACTCGAGAAATGCATCCCCGCGAATTCGACGTGGCCGCCCTCGATGGATAAATATTCGTCTACGTTCCACTTGGAACCGTCAAATTTAAAAATAGTACGGCCGTCCGTACAAGCCCAACCTTCCGACGCCGAAAACATGGTAATGGCGGCTATTCCGGAATTCCCTTGGACTTCCGGCGTGGTGTAAACCTTCCAAGGACCGACGTCCTCGCCGCAACTTAATATGACCGTAATAATAATCAATACGGCCGCGAACGCCAAGGCGCGGCGAAGGAGATGCGCGACAGTTTCCGTTTTTGTATTCACTATTAGAAGTTATCACAAGCGGAAAAGTATTTCAACGGTTTCCCGAGGCAACCGGAGAAGACGCTGGCCGGCGCGCCGTTCTAAGAAAGTAGCCGCCCTGACGGGCGGCTTTTTATTATCAAAATGCCGGGTTACTCGGCCGTCGGGTCGTACTTTAATATCGTGCTGTGATAACAACTGACCCAGACGTCGTTCCCGCCCGAAGTAAAAACGTCATACCCGACTTCCGGGCAGGGAACCGCGCGCCACTCGCGGCCGTCGTAACGCATGATTACCTGGCCCACCGCCCAGCCGTCGTCGGGCGAGGCGAAGTGGACGCCGTGGAGGAGCTTGTGGTCCGGCGAGCCCGGGTTGGGGTAGGGTTTCCACTCGCCGCTGGCCGCGGTATAATGGAATACGCATTCGTCGGACGGAATCTCCGGTTGCGGGCACATTCCCCCAACGGCCCACCCCTCGTCGGGCGTCGGGAACCAAATGCTTTCCACCGAGCCGAAGGTCGAGGAGGGAACGGCGGCCCAGCTCGAGCCGTCCCAGTGCAGGAACCAACCGTCGCCGACACCGGCCCAACCGTCGTCCGGCGCGCTGAAATATAATACCCATACCCAGCCGTCGGCCGGGTACGTCGTCCAGCTCAAGCCGTCATAATGATAGACCGCGTTCAAGCCGCCGGCCCAAACGTCGTCGCGCGCAAGGGCGAAGACGGCGTTGAGTTCCAAGAGGCCGGGGGCGGCCACCTCGGTCCACGCCGCGCCGTCGTAATGCATTACAATACCCGGCGCCGGCGGGTCGCCTGTACATTTTATACCGACAGCCCAGCCGTCGGACGGGCTAGAGAAATGGATATCGGCTAATTGAACGTACCCGCCCGCGACAGTTAATTTTTCGTATATCGACCATCCCGCGCCGTTATATCTAATAATAACGCCGCCGTTATCTACGGCCCACCCTTCCGTTGTCGATAACATAGTTAGCCCTACAATCGTTCCGTTTGGGTCTAAGCCCGCTACGTTAAAAACTCGCCACGGGCCAATCTCATCGTCGCCGCAACCCAAAACGACAATGAAGCTTAGCAATATTAAAGCGGTATAGTATATATAATTGGATTTCGCTTGCATATTTATCCTTTATTATTTATAGTATCAAAGAATAGGGTTAATGTCAACCTTTTTCCAAGGAGGGTACATGAAGAAGCTCGCGTTGGCGGTGGCGGCGGTAGCCGTGGCTTTGGGCGCGGCGCAGGCGTGCGTGATGTACGTCGAGGTCCCCAAGCCGTACACGAAGAAGGACTTTGTGGACGGCGTAAACGACCCCGATAAGTATTCGTCCCGGTACGCCGCGATGTTCGCGGCGATGGACGAAGCGGCCCGGGCCCATATGAAGGCTATCGGCGACCCGGACGCCGACTACATCCTCATCCCCACCAAGAACGGCGAGGTCATACACCCGTTCGCGGACCGACCTAAGGCCGCGGAAACGCCCGCCGGCGAAATCACGTACGCCCGAGGTGACGGGTGGGCTGATACGGATTGGGCGCAAGCAAACAAACATATCGAGGGTGCCTATCCGCTCGTCAAGGCCGTATACGGCCAACCGCGCGGCAGCGGGCGGACGGTGCAAGTCCACTACGACCCTACCGCGCCCAACTCCTATTATGTTTACTGGTGGCCGATTTACGACGATATCGTCCTCAACTACTGGAATCGAGATGAAGGACCCGGGACGTTGACGCACGAAATGACCCATTCGTTCCATTATGACCTATGCATCGAATATTCCCATTTCGAGGAGGGTTTCGCTGAGGCCGTCACCCACGCTGTTATGAACCTGATGGTGGAAGAGCCCGGGGAATACGGCGAGACCTGGCACCACAGCGCCGACATGGAAATACATTATACCGATTTCTATAACGAATTCCAATTCAACCAGAATATGCCGGGCATAGAGACCCGTTGCCATTCCTTCTCGAGCGAGTACGCCGTAGGCGGCCCCGTCATGAGCTTTTACCGGTACAAAGCCGCGGGTTACGCCTGGTGGAAGGTCTTCCGCGTGGACCGGGATTTCTTTATCGATTTCAACGACCGGTATTACGACGACCCGACCGACACGTTCAGCGAGCTTCAGGATATCGCGCGCGCGGCCTACGACGGCGGGCCTATCGAGGGGCTCTCCTTCGCCGATTGGCTCAACCGCCAGACCATACTGAACATTCCGCCGGCGTTCTCGGACGCGATGTTCCTCTCCGTGCTGGACACGCAATACCGCTTTTGGTTTTACTCCCGTTCCATCGACGGCCAGGGTAACGAAGTGGAGACGGGCTTCCCGGGGCAAATCATATCTTTCGACCTGTACGTCGCCGGACTTCCCCAAGGTTCCCAGTGGAACGGCGAGACGGGCCCCGGCGGCGGCATCGGCGGTATGCTTCCCCTACCCAGCGACGGCGTCGAACACCGTTTTCGTTTGCGGGCCTACCATTACCCGTCGGGTTTCGCGCGAACGTCGTTCGGCTGGTGGAGCACCGAGCATATCGAACTCAACGATTTGGAGCTCTACGGCGCAACTACGGGCTTGTTGGACGGTTCAATCCGCCTAGTAAACCTCGAGACCGGCGATTCTTCTTCGGTACCGGTCTATAACGGCGGCTTCCATTTCGAGAAGTTCGCCGTCGCGCCGGGCGAACCGGAATCGGGGAGCGGCCCCTACGCGGCCCAATTATACGACGTAAACGGCTCGCCGGTCAAAACGGCGTTCGTATGCAAGGATTGCGCCGACTACTTTATACTTATAAACGACGTTGACCTTGCGGCCGGGGCCGCGTCGGCCGAAACCCCCGCCTTACCGCCAGCCAAGTGCGCCTTCGCCGTAAGCGCGCCCGCCCCTAACCCCGCGTCCACAAGTACCACTATCCGGGTTACGTTATCGGAAGCCGCGGACGTTGACGTAGCGGTCTTCGACCTCGCCGGCCGTCGCGTCGCGCTCGCGTTCGCGGGCCGGTTGGGACCCGGCGTTTCAAACGTCGCTATAAACACGGCGGCGTTACCCGCTGGCGTCTATATCTACCGCGTCGCCGCCGGCGCCAACGTAGCGGCCCGGAAGTTGGTCGTCGCCCGGTAAAGAGATAAAGCCGTAAAAAAACGCCGCCCCTACTAAGGGCGGCGTTTTTCTTGGTCACGGGAACGCCGGTGCGCCGTCAGCGGAAGAGCGCCTTCACCGCACCCAACGACGACGGCTCCACGGCGATGTTGCCGGCGTCCAACTCATAGATCCAGTCCACGCCGCCCGTGACCGAGACCCAGAGGTGCTGGCCGTCGAAGGTGCACCCCCAGGGGAAGCTGGACGGCGCGTCGCAGGACTCCACGATGGAGCCGGCGGTCGTAAGGCGGTAGAGGGTTTGGGTGGGCCCGCCGGAGCCGCAGACGAGGTAGTGGCCGTCCCACGCGGCGTCAAACGGGACGAAGGAGACCTGGAACGAACTTATCTCCCCGCCCCCCGGCGTGAGCCGGCGGAAATAATAATTGTTATGCGGGTCGCCGGTCGTCGCCCACAGGTACGAGCCGTCCCACGTCAGGCCGCCGTAGAAGGCGTTCACGCCGAAGGAGCTGACGACGCTCCCGTCCATCAGGCGGGCCACGACGTTGTTGTAGTACGAATCGCCCTCGTAAAGGTACGTCCCGTTCCAGGCGAGGCCGTGGGAATAAGAACTGGACGCCGGGAAGGACGAGACGACGCTGCCGTTGCCGGTCGTGATGCGGAAAACGTAATGGCCACCGACGCCGCCGGCAACGCACTTGACCCACAGGTATTGGCCGTCCCACGCCAGCGCCGTGGGGTACGTCCCCGGGGCGTGGAAGTGTTTGATGACGTCGCCGAACTTGGCCCAAGAGGCCGCGGCGACGAGGAGCGCTATTACCACCAGTCCCTTTCTCATACCTTCCTCCTTTATTACCCGCGTCCGAATTATATTCCCGCCCGTCCCGGGAAGCAAGGGGTAATCGTGCGGGATTATCCCCGGTTTGACGCGGGCCGAGAGCGCCGGGCGACGCCTCACCGCTCCCAAGAAATGATATAATCGTTTCCGGTTAAAATATGGAAGACTGGCTCGAGAGCGTTTTGCCGCTGGTGGAGAAGCCCGGCCGCTACGTCGGCGGCGAGGAGGGCGCCGCGCCCCCCGCCGCCCCCGGCGACCTCCGCTTCGTCCTCTGCTACCCCGACGTCTACGAGATCGGGGTGAGCCACCGCGGCTTCCTGAACCTCTACGCCGCGCTCGCGGCCGCGCCGGGCGTGGCGGTCGAGCGCTGCTTCGCGCCGTGGCCCGACTTCGCGGCGGCGCTCCGCGCGCGGGGCCGGCCGCTCGCGACGCTGGAGTCGGGCTTTCCGCTGGGCGAGGCCGACGTCCTGGGCTTCTCGTTCTCCACGCCGCTGGCCTTCGCGACCGCGGTCGCGATGCTCGAGCTGGCGGGCGTCCCGCCGCTGGCGCGGGACCGCGGCGCCGGCGAGCCGCTGGTGGTCGCGGGCGGCCAGGCGACGTTCAACCCCGAGCCGCTGGCGCCGTTCGTGGACGCGGTGGTCCTGGGCGAGGGCGAGGAGGTCGTGGCGGAGGTGGCGGCGGCGGCGCGGGAGGCCAAAGGCCGGCGGGAGCCCCGCGCCGAAACGCTCGCGCGGCTGGCCGCGATTCCGGGAGTTTACGTCCCGGCGCTCTACGAGCCGCGCTACGAGGGGGGCGCCTTCGCGGCGACGGAGCCGCGGGAGGGCGCGCCGCCGCGGGTCCGCAAGCGCGCGGTGGCGGCGTTCGGCCGGGCGGCCGCGCCGGCGCTGGTGGCCACCATCCCGCCCACCCACGACCGCGTGACGGTGGAGGTGATGCGGGGCTGCGTCTGGGGGTGCCGCTTCTGCCAGGCGGGGATGGTCAACCGGCCGGCGCGGGAGCGCGACGCCGCCTCCGCCCTGGCCGAGGCCCGGGCGCTCGCGGCGGCCACGGGCGCGGGCGAGCTCGCCCTCCTGGCGCTCAACGCCTGCGACTACGCCGGCCTCGAGCCGTTGTTGCATCATATCCGCTCTTCGCTCCCGGGCCTCAAGCTCTCGCTCCCGGCGGCGCGGGTCCTCACCTACCGCGGCGACGTGTCGCGGGCCCTCATCACCCAGCGCCGCAACCAGCAGACCTTCGCCCCCGAGGCCGCGTCTGACCGGCTGCGCCGCGTCATCAACAAGGACTTCACGAACGCCGACGTGGTGGCGACGGCGGCCGCGGCGGCGCAGGCCGGCTGCCAGAACCTGAAGCTCTACTTCATGCTGGGGCTGCCGGGCGAGACCGACGAGGACGCGGCGGCCGTCGGCGAGCTGGTGGCGTCCTGCCGCGCCGCCCTCCGCGAGGGGCTGGGGCGCTGGGGCAACGTCTCGGTGGCGCTGGCGCCGTTCGTCCCGCAGCCCCACACGCCGTTCCAGTGGCTGGGGATGGCGCCGGCCGACGTCCTGCGCCGGCGGCTCGCCCTCGCCCGGCGGGGTATGCCGCGCCGGACGAAAGTGGACGCGGGCGTGGGCGGGCGGGTGGTGGAGGCGGCGCTGGCCCGGGGCGACCGCCGCCTCGCGGACGTCGTGCTCGCGGCGTCGCGCGCCGGCGCCTACCTGGACGCGTGGGCCGACTTCTTCCGCGCCGACCGGTGGGAGGCGGCGTTCGCGGCGTGCGGCTTCGACGCCGCGGCCTGGGCGACGCGGGAGCTGGAGCCGGGGGCGCCGCTGCCGTGGGACCACCTGGACGCGGGCGTCACAAAGGACTACCTCCGCCGCGAATTAGAGCGGGCCCTCGCCGGCGAAGTAACGGCGCCGTGCGCGGACGCGGCGTGCCGGCGCTGCGGCGCCTGCGACGACGAGCTGGCGCTGGCCGCCGCGCCGGTCAACCTGGGCGCGGCGCCCGCGGCCGCGCCCGCCGCGACGGCCGGCGACGCCGGCGTGGCGCAACGCCTCCGCTTCACCTACGGCCGGGGTGGCCGGCTGCGGTGGCTCTCGCACCTGGAGTTCGCGCGGCTGTGGCTCGCCCAGCTCCGGCGGGCGGGCATACCGCTGGCCCGCTCGAGCGGCTTCTCGCCGCGGCCCCGCTTCCACCTCGCGCCCGCCCTCCCGGTGGGCGTCGCGGGGGACGAGGAGTGGGGCGAGGTCTTCCTCCGCGAAAAGGTCGAGCCGGCGGCGTTCCGCGCGGCGGTGAACGCGGCGGGCGAAATCAAGGTCGGGCGGGCGTGGGAAGTCCCGGCGGCGGCGCCGGCGCTCGAGACCGAGCTATCGGGGGCGCGCTACGAGGTGACGCTCGGGCCGCTCGCCGCCGCGGCGGGCGTGGACGCCGCGGCCCTCAACCGGGACGCGGGGGTCCGCCTCGCCGCGGGCGAGCTGACGGTGGAAAGCAAACGGCACGCGGTGGACCTCGCCCCCGCGTTTCGGCTCGTCTCGTGGGACGAGGGGCGGGGGGTCCTGGTGTTCGACCTCGCGGCGGCGGCGGGCGTCGTCTTCGACCTCGTCGCCCACCTCACCGGCGTGGACCGGCGGCTGGCGCGCGCCGCGGGCGTAAGGCGGCGCCGCGTCCACGCCAAGGGAGAGGCGGACGAGGCCGGCGCCTGAGCGCCGCATTTTATTTTGCGCGGCGCCCGGGGAATTGGTATAATTCCGCGAGGCCGGCCGCGGGAACAACGGCGGCCCCCGCCCCATGCACAAGGAAATCCTCCTGGACTCCTCCCACGGCGAAGTCCGCATCGCGGTCGTCGAAAACGGGAAGCTGCTCGAGTTGTACATCGAGCAGCAGGAGGCCACGCACTACGCCGGCGACATCTACAAGGGCCGCGTGGAGGACGTCCTCCCGGGCCTGGGCTCCGCGTTCGTGGACATCGGCCACGAGAAACGCGGCTTCCTCCACGCCTCCGACATCGTCCTCACCGGCATCGAGGACGTGGACGAATATTTCAGCCAGCAGACGGGCGGCGGGGCGGCGCCCCCCCACGGCCGCACCGCCATCCAGGACGCCCTCCGCCCCGGCCAGGACGTGGTCGTCCAGGTGGTCAAGGAGTCCATCGGCGAGAAAGGGCCGAAGCTCACCACGGCCCTCACCATCCCGGGGCGCTTCCTGGTCCTCATGCCCCATATGGAGCGGGTGAACATCTCCTCGCGCATCGAGAACGCCGAGGAGCGGGAGCGCCTCCGCCGGCTGGTGGAGGAGGTGAAGCCGCCGGCCCACGGCTTCATCGTCCGGACGGCCGCGCTGGGGGAGGAGCCGGAGCTTATTTACCACGACATGGAGGAGCTGGTGGAGCTGTGGCGGCGCGTTACGCTGCAGGCGGAGAAGAAGCGGGCGCCGGCGCTGCTCTACAAGGACAAGGACCTCCTGGAGCGGGTGCTGCGGGACCAGTTCACGAGCGACGTGGACGTGGTCATCGCCGATTCGTTCACGACGTACAACCGCGTGACCACGCTGACCGAGAAATACGCCCCCCAGCTCACCTCCCGCGTCCGCCTGTACGAGGACGAACACCCCATCTTCGACGCCTTCGGCGTCGAGGCCGAAATCGACCGCATGTTTCGCCGCAAGCTCTGGCTCCGGAGCGGCGGCTACATCGTGATAGACGAGGCCGAGGCGCTGGTGGCGATAGACGTGAACACGGGCCGCTTCCTGGGGCGGGAGGACCAGGAGGAGACCATCCTCAAAACCAACCTGGAGGCGGCGGCCGAGATCACGCGCCAGGTCCGCCTGCGCAACATCGGCGGCATCATCATCATCGACTTCATCGACATGGCGCTGCCCGAACACCGCCGGCAGGTGCTGGCCGCCCTCAAGGAGCACATGTCCCGGGACCGCGCGCGCTCCAAGATCCTGGAGCTGTCCGAGCTGGGGATGGTGGAGATGACGCGGCAGCGGCACCGCGGGAGCCTGGTCTCGACGCTGTCGCGGCCTTGCCCCTATTGCCGGGGCCGCGGCATGGTACTGGACTACGAGGTCATAGGGACGCGCATCGAGCGGGAGCTGGACCGGCGCTTCCACCTGGGGGAGGAGGACGACGTAACGGTTTACGTCCACCCCCAGGTGAAAAGATTCCTGGAGACGTCGTTCGCGGAGCGCATCAACCAGCTGGAGCTGGCCCACGGCTCGCGCATCCACGTGGAGCCGCGCGAGGAGTCGGCGCTGGACGCGGTCGAGTTCTCCGGGCCGAAACGGCGTCCCGCGGGCTTCAACGAATAACGAACCTTACCCGTTGCCTCCCAGCAACCCACGCATAGTTTGGAGGAGATAAATTGGCGAAGAAAGGACCGGAGGAAAAGAGCCGCGGCATGAAGGACGAGATCAAGCTGTTTAACGAACTGCGGCGCATCGACCAAAGCTTGATGTCCCTCAAGACCGCGTTCGAAAACCTCAAAGAGGCCGGCGACCTGACGGACGACGATATAGACGTCATCCTGCGGGAATTCGAGGGCTTCGCCACCGGGAAGGTGGGGAAACTCGACAAGGTGCGCGCCGACCTGCGCTCGCTTTACGAGCGGTATTACCAACGCTACCACGACCGCGCCATCGTCTCGGCCACGGGCGGCGTGTGCCAGGGTTGCTTCGTGACCATCCCGCCCATGCGCCTGGATATCATCCGCCACATGGACAGCCTCGAGGTTTGCGAAAACTGCGGCCGGATACTGGTGTGGGAGGAAGAGGAGTAGGCCGGCGCGGGCCGTCCGCCATGGACCGTCCCCTCCAGGTTTACCATGACGCCGACATCTCGCCCGCGCCGCTGGCCGCGGCGAGGGTCGCGGTGTTGGGCTACGGGAGCCAGGGGCGCGCCCAGGCGCTGAACCTGCGCGACGCCGGCCTGGCCGTGACCGTCGCCGTCCGCGCCGCCGGCCCCGGGTGGCGGCGGGCGCGCGAGGACGGCTTCGCGCCCGCGGCCCCGGCCGACGCCGTGAAGGGCGCCGACGTCGTGGCGGTCCTGGTCCCGGACGAGGTGCAGGGGGCGTTTTTCGCCGCGGCGGTGGCGCCCGGGCTGGCCGCGGGGGCGATGGTGGTATTCGCCCACGGCGGGGCGGTCCATTTCAAGGAGGTCTCGCCGCCGCCGGGGGTGGACGTGACGCTGGTGGCGCCGATGGGCCCCGGCCGCCTGCTCCGGCAATACTACGAGGCCGGCGGGGGGCTGAACGCCAAGGTGGCGGTGGCGCAAGACGCGACCGGCCGGGCGTGGCTGCGGGCGCTGGCGTTCGGCCGCGCGCTGGGGTGTGGCCGCGCCGGCATCATCGCCACCACGTTCGCGGAAGAGGCCAAGCTGGACCTCTTCTCGGAGCAGGCGGTCCTGTGCGGCGGCGTCCCCGCCCTCGCGGAGGCGGCGTTCGAGACGCTCGTCGCGGCCGGCTACCCGCCCGCGCTGGCCTATATCGAGTGCGTCCGCGAGATAAAGTATATCGCGGACCTGATGTTCGAGTTCGGCCTGGAGGGGATGCGGCGGCGCGTGTCGTCCACCGCCCTTTACGGCGGCGCGAGCCGCGGCCCGCGCGTCGTCGGCGCCGAGGCCCGCCGGGCGCTCCGGGAAATCCTGGCGGAAATCGAGAGCGGCGCGTTCGCGGCCGAGATGAAGAAACGCTTCCCCGGCCGCGACAAGCTCCTGGACGCCGTGCGCAACGAGCGGCTCGAGGACGCGGCGCGGGAGGTCCGGGAAATCGTCGGGCCGCCGCCCGAGGCGTAAGGGCCGGGACCGAGAAAGAGCGGCGAGCGCGGTCCGCCGCCGTCACCCCCGCACAATAGAAACCGGAACCCCCGGACCGGCCGCGCCGCGGCCGGCGGATATTTGTATTGAACGGCCCCACGATAACAGCTACAATGGCTTATACCGTATAATACCTACCGACGAAAGGCCGTGGCAGACACGAAAAAAGGCAACCGTTCAATCAGCGTCATCTTCCCCGCGTATAACGAGGAAGCGAACATCGTCGCGTCCGTGGAGCGGGCGCGCGCGGTCCTGGCGCCGCTGTGCGCCGATTACGAGGTCGTGGTCGTGGACGACGGCTCGAGCGACGGCACGGCGGCGCTCGCCGACGAGCTGGCCCGCCGGTACGCCGAGGTGCGCGTCATCCACCACGACCGGAACTACAAATTGGGGCGGACGCTCCGGACCGGCTTCGAGGCGGCGACCAAAGACCTCGTCTTCTACACCGACGCGGACCTCCCCATAGACTTCGCCGATATCCCCCGGGGCGTGGCGCTGTTGGAGCGGGAGGGGGCCGACGGCGTCGTCGGCTACCGCCTGGACCGCGGCGAACCGTGGTTCCGCCTTATCTATTCGTTCGTCTATAATCGGCTCGTCAATTTGCTCTTCGGCATCAACGTCCGGGACGTGAACTTCTCGTTCAAGCTCTTCACGCGGGCGACGCTGTCCAAGTTCCGGCTGACGTCGGAGGGGTCGTTTATCGACGCGGAGCTGTTGGCGCGGGCGGAGACGGCGGGCGCGAGAGTGGTCCAGATGGGCGTCCACTACTACCCGCGGCAAGCCGGGACGTCGACGCTGGCGCGCCCCGGGATAATATTCAAAATACTGGCCGAAATGGTCCGCTTTCGGGTGCGGGAATGGCGCCCGCGGCGGGCGGCAGCGCCGGCGGCCGCGCCGGAGCGGCTTTAAACCCGGTAATCCCGCGGACCTTAAAGAACGTGCGACCCGCGGCCCCGCCAGACCGGGCCCGCAACCCGTAAGCGCAATTGTTTCAACTAAAAACACGCCTTGACTGCATACTGTTTGTATGATAGCATGGGATGGGTGGAAATCTCTTAAACGTCGTAAAACCCGGAAGGCCGCTATGGAATTCCGCACCTTCGACATCCTCTTCGTCGTCGTCCTGGCGTTGGGCATCGCCGCCGCCGCCCTATCCCCCTACCTGGAAGAACCCTACCCCGTGGTCATCATGACGGCCTTCGCCGTGGGCGCCGTCGCCTTTTTATACCTGACGGTGCGTATCAAGTTCGGCGGCATTGTGAAAACGGTGGACCAGCGGCTGGGGGAGGAAGAAGCGGCGTTCGCAACCCACCGCGAGCGGACGGCCAAAACCTTCACGGAGATGGAGACGGCGACGAAAGGCCTCCGCGAGGCGGTCCAGGCGGCGGGGGAACGGAGCGGCCGCGACGTCGAGGGGCTCCGGAAAAGCGTCGCCGATTTCGTCGGCCAGCTGAACCAGCAGCTGGAGGCGTTGGCGGCGTCGGTGCGCGAGGTCAAGCAAACCCACGCCTCGGGGCTGGCGGCGTTCCAGGACCGGCTGGCGGCGTTCGAGCGAGCGCGGCAGGAAACGGACGCGGTGGTCTCGACCCTCACGGGCGATTTCAACGCCTTCGTGGCCGACGAGCAACACTTCCGGGACGTAATCCAGGGCAGGATCGCCGACCGGGTCTCGTATCTGGAGGACTTCATCCGCGAGAAACGCAAGAGCTTGCAGATTTAAAGCCATGACCGAAGAGTCGGAAAGCGAAATCCGGGCCACCGTCCTGTTCGCGGACATCATAAACTCCACGGGGATATCCGGGGTGCAGGACCCGGCCACGTACAACCGGATGTTGACCGAATACCAGGCGTTGATGTTCGACGTCATAACGGACCACATCCGGGAGTACCGGTACGCGCCGCGGGAGACGCTCTCGGGGCGGGGCGTGGACCTGCGGGTGGGGACCGACTACGAGTGGGACATCTCGGGCGACGAGGCGCGGATATTCTTCTACTCCGACAACCCGGAATTCGACGTGCGCTCCGCGCTCCAGCTGGCGGTCAAGATGAAGCTGGCCTGGCTCACGTCGGACTTCAACCACACCGCGTTTGAGGACAAGGGCCTGGTCTTCGACATCGGCATCGGCGTCCACACCGGGAAGGTAATCCAGGAGAGCAAGGACTGGCGCCTCCGGAGCCGCGACGCCGTTCCCCGGATAGACGGCTTCGCCGTCAACATCGGCAAAAAGGTGGAGGGGTTTTCGCGCAGCGGCCAGCTCTTCAAGCTTTTCACGACGGGCCCGGTGCGCTCCAGCCTCGAGCGGAGCCGCACTTTTGCTATCCGATTTTCCGCGGACCGGCAGCAGAAGCTCAAGGACTCCGCCATCACCATCGCCATTTTCGAGGTCGTGTCCTTCCTGGACCACGAAGTATTCTTCTACCTCCCCGACACGCTGCGCGAACGGACCATTCCGCGGATGCTGGAGTTGGTGGAGAAGGCCCACCTCCGGCGGGACCTCTTTTGGCTCTACCTCCTCGCGATGCGCTACTGGCTGACGGGCATTTCAGGGCGCCACCAGATACCCGACGCCTCGGACAAAATTATCCGCCTCGGCACCACCATCATCAACTTCTCGGCCCAACTCAGCAAGCCGGAGCAGCTCTACCTCCGCGACTACCTGTCGTCCCTCAACAACATGATAGCGCTGGCCTACACCGCGCGCGACGTGGAGTCGGACAAGCTCTTCGCCAAGAAAATCTTCACCACCACCCTCACCAAGATCGACGCCCAGAACATCCCGGCGCGGCTCCACCTCGCCCGCTACCTGCTGAACGCCGGCGATTTCAAGGCCGCGACCAAGCATTGCGCCGACATCCTGATGCTGGACCCGGGCAACCCCACCGCCAAGCTCATGATGGACAAGGCCGCGCACGAGGCGCTGCGGCAAAACGGCGCCCCCGGGGGTTAACGCGCCGTGCGCTCCGTTCTGGCAATCCTCGCTGGCGTCACGCTGGCCCTGGCGGCCGGGGCCGAGAACACTCCCCTGCCCAAGGACGTCATCAAACCGCGCGAAGAGGGGAAAATCCCGACCGCCGTCTGGCTCGCGGAATGTGAAGTCTTTTTCGACGACTTCCTATCGGCGCGGCGGCAGCTGGACGAGTTGGTGGCCGCGGGGGGCTACGCCGACGACCCGGCGGCGCTGAGCAACGCCCTGAACCGGCAAACCGTGCCCGCCGCCCAGGCCGTGATGTCTTTCTGCGCCGCGTACGTCCCGGATACCAAGTGGGGCGAACAGCTCCGTCAGGAAATTATTGACGCCATGGTAAGCTCCTTGGCGTCGGACGCCCATATCGTGGAAGTTATAGCTGGGACCGCCGAATCCAGGGTCCCGCTGGCCGAGATGTTGGCGGAGCAAAAGGAAATGAGCGACAGTCTGATCGGCGAGGCGCACGACCGCATCGTCAACGCCCCCAAGAAATACCGCGGCCTGCCGGACGAGCTCAAACCCAGCCGCGATTATTACTTCCAAAACCTCCCCTCCGGCCTGCGGCGAGAGGGTTAAGAGCTTAAATATCAGGCAGTTGTGCGGCAACGGCCTTTTCGGGAAACCCTCGGCGGGGGCCCCGAAAGGCCGATTTTTCTTTATGTTGGAGGGCCTTTATGCTATAAAATTCACCCATATTGAGTGTGCACCCTTCCGTCGCGAGGTTAACACCGGCGCCCGCGTCGGCCCCCGGCCGCCGGGCGGCGTCGTTCATTTCAACCGCGGACGCCGGGACCGGCGGCAACTCGTTCCCGGGTAACCCCATCCTATGCGCGCGATAACCCGAGTCTCGCCCTTCGGTTCGCTTGCGGACGCCGATTACCACGCCCTGGGCTTCCGCGGCGGCCTCGAAATCCACCAACAGCTCCTCACGGCCTCCAAGCTCTTCTGCCGGTGCCCGGCGGGCTTATATTCCGCCGAGTACGACGCCGAGATCCTGCGCCACATGCGGCCCACACTCTCGGAAATGGGCGAATACGACGGCACCGCGCTCATGGAGTTCAAGACCCGCAAGGACATAATCTATCGCATCCGCCAGGAGACCTGCTGCACGTACGAGATGGACGACACGCCGCCGTTCGACATGAACGCGGAGGCCATCGACATCGGCCTTACCATCGCGCTCCTGTTGAACTGCAGCATCGTCTCCGAAATCCATATCATACGCAAGCAATACCTCGACGGCTCGATTCCCACGGGCTTCCAGCGAACCGCCATCGTGGGGGTGGAAGGCCACATCCCCTTCCGGGGACGCCGCGTCGGCATCAAGCAGCTGGCGGTGGAGGAGGATTCGTGCCGCCAAGTCGCGGACCAGGGTCACCGCCGGACGTACCTTACGGACCGGCTGGGGATACCTTTAATCGAGACGGTGACCCAACCCGACATGACGACGCCGGGCGAAATGGCGGCGGTGGGCCAGATTCTACGACGGTTGACGCGCGCCACGGGCCTCGTCCGCGCGGGGATCGGCGCCGCCCGCCAGGACGTCAACGTCTCGGTGACCGGCGGCACCCGCGCCGAAATCAAGGGCGTTCCCAAACTACCGATGATACCGCGGCTGGTCCACAACGAGGCCATGCGGCAGCGGGCCCTGCTGGACATCCGGGCCGAGCTGAAACGTCGGGGCGTAACCAAGACGTCATTCCGCGCGCTCGCCACGGAGGTCTCCGCGCTCCTCGCGGGCGAGGGCAAGGCGCCGACGGCGCGGACCCTTTCGGCCGGCGGCAAGGTTTACGCCGTAACGCTGGCCGGCTTCGCGGGCGTCCTGACGGCCCAGACGCAGGAGACCAAACGGTTCCTGGACGATTTCGCGGACCGCGTCCGCGTCGTCGCGTGCCTGGACGTTTTGCCCAACATCCTCGCCCACGAGGCGGCGCGCGGCGAACTCGCGGAAGGGACGTGGCGCCGGATCCGACACGCGGCCAAAGCCACGCCGAAGGACGCGCTGGTCCTGGTGTGGGGGCCGCCGGCCGACGCCCGCCTCGGCGCCGACGAGATAATCCTGCGGGCGCGGGAAGCCACGCTGGGCGTCCCCTCCGAAACGCGTCAGGCGCTGGCCGACGGCACCACGGGCTTCGAGCGCGTCCTCCCCGGCCCCGACCGCATGTATCCCGACACCGACCGACCGCCCATAACGCTCTCCGAAGACCGCATCGCCAAACTCGCGGACCAGGCCGGGGAACCGGTCTGGACGCGCGAGGAGCGGTATCGCGGTTGGGGCGTCCCCGAGGACTGCGTCGCCCCGCTCGCGGCGTCGCGCTGGGCCCCCACCTACGACCGGCTGGTAAAAAAATACGAAGCCGACCCCAAGCTGGCCGCGACGACCATCATGCACCGCATCAAGGGGTGGGGGCGCCGCGGCTGGCCCGTGGAAAAAATCGGCCCCGCCGACCTCGAGCGCACCTTCTCGCTTTACCAGCAGGGTAAAATAACCCGCGAGGGCATCGCGGCGGCGCTCGGCGCCTATCTGAACGGCGACCGCTCGCTACGCCAAATCCTCAACGACCTGTCCCACGGCCGGGAAGCCGAAGCCAAGCTCCCGGCGACGGCCGCCCAGGTCAAGAAACGCGTGGCGCGCCGCAAGTTCCCCAACGGCCCGGCCGCCGCCCGGCGGTACGCCATGGGCGAGATTATGGCCCAGTTCCGGGGGCTGGTCCCGGCCGAGAAAGTCTTAAAACTGGTGGAAGAAAACGTGGTCCCGACGCCGCGCGGCGGCGCGGGCGAGTAAGGCGGGCGATCGCGATGGCACTGCGCTACGACCCCCAACCCTATCTCAAAAAGGCCGGCCTGCCGCGCCACCTCCTGGAGCTGCGCGCGGTGGGGGGCGACGCCGGCGCGAGCAAGGACGAGCTCCTCGCGGCCCTGGCGGCGAGCCAAAACGCCGACGGCTCCTTCCGCGGCGGTCGGGCGGACAGCGGGCCGGGGAGCGTCCCCGCCACGGCCGCGACCGTGGACGTGCTGTGGCGCGCGGGGGCGGAAGAGGTGGCGGCCAGGGGCGCGGCCTGGCTCGCGGCGATGCCGCGGCCCGACGGCGGTTTCGCGGAAAACCCGGCCCTCGCGGCGACGCTGAAGCCGGAGTGGGCGTGGTTCTCGGCCGAAAACGCGGTGACGTGGATTACGGGGGAAGCCATGCTGGGGCTGGCGGCGGTCGGCAACCACGACGCCGTGGTGAACCGGGCCCGGAACCTATTGCTGCGGGCGCGCAACCGCGACGGCGGCTGGCCGGGACAGGTTTCGCCGTCTTACCCGGACCGCACCGACCTCTGGACCATACCGGGGGTCGTGCGCGGCCTTCTGGCCGCGGGTATCGCCGCCAACCACGACGTCTTCGCGGGCCTGGGCGGCGCCCTCCAACGCCAAAAGGACCACTGGCGCAACCCGGTGGAAAACCCGCTCCCGGCGCTCTTGGCGCTGGGCCGCCGGACGAGCGACGCCGAGGTCCAGGAGTGCGTGAAGCTGTTGTTGGACGCGCAAAACGCCGACGGCGGTTGGCCGTATCTCGCGGGCGGCGAATCGCATCCTAACCCGACCACCGACGCGGTAACGCTCCTGGTGCGTTACCGGCTCGCGGCGCTGGCCTGACCCGACGCCGGGCCGGCCCGGCGGATACGAGGAAACGTATGGCGAAAGCCGCACCCCCCCGCAAGAAAGCGAAGCCCAAGCCCGGGCCGGCGAAAAAACCGGCCGCCGCCAAGCCGCGCCCGAAGCGGCCCGCGTCCAAGGCCGCGCCGAAGGCCCAGGCCAAGGGCGCGGCGCCGGTCAAGGGCGGCGCCAAACCCGCCGCGGCCGCCGCCAAACCCGCCGCGGCCGTCGCCGACCAGGAGCTCTACAAGGGCTATCGCGGCTGGGCGCTGGAGTGCATGAAGCGCTTCGGCGTCAAGGTCTGGAGCGAGGTCATAATCGAATCCAGCCGCGGCCGCTTCCAGGGGCGCATCCTCCCCCGCGCCGAGTCCGGCGACGACCGGCACCTGGTTATTAAACTCGCCTCGGGTTACAACGTGGGCGTCGCCGTCGCCACCATCAGCGGCATCAGGGAAATCGGCTACAGCGTCGCCCACTACAAGATTCCCGAGAAGAAGTTCCCGTTCACCAAGGGCAAGCCGTTCGTGAAGCTATTGGGGACGGGCGGGACCATCGCCTCGCGGCTGGACTACCGCACGGGGGCGGTCATCCCCGCGTTTACGCCGGGCGAGCTCTACGGCGCCGTTCCCGAACTCGCCGACATCTGCAACCTGGAGACGGAGAAGCTCTTCGGCGTCTTCTCCGAAAACATGGGGGCCGCGGAGTACGTCGCGCTGGCCCAGGCCATAGGCCGGGAGATCGAGCGAGGCGTGGACGGCATCGTCATCGGCCACGGCACCGACACCATGCACCACACGGCCGCGGTCATCTCGTTCATGGTCCAGCGGCCTCCAGTTCCCATCGTCCTGGTGGGGAGCCAGCGCTCGAGCGACCGCCCCTCCTCCGACGCCGCGCTCAACCTCATCCACGCCGTCAAGACGGCGGCGGAGTCGGACATCGCCGAGGTCATGGTGGGCATGTTCGGGCCCACCTCCGACCTTTACGGCCTGCTCCACCGCGGGACCCGCGTCCGCAAGATGCACTCCTCCTACCGCTCCACCTTCCGCACCATCGGCGACGTCCCGCTGGCGACGGTGGACCGGGAGCGCATCACGCCGCTCCGGCAGGATTACCTGCGGCGCCGCGCCGACCGCGAGGTCGTCATCAACCCCGCCTTCGAGTCGCGCGTGGCGCTCGTATACTACTACCCCAACATGGACCGGGACATCATCGACGCGCTGGTGGACCGCGGCTACCGCGGCATCGTCATCGCCGGCACGGGCCTGGGCCACGTGAACAAGCCGTGTTACCCGGCGCTCGCGCGGGCCCAGGAGGCCGGGATCGCGGTCTATATGACGGTCCAGACGTTGTGGGGCTACGTCCACATGGACGTCTACGAGACGGGGCGCGACATGCAGCGGCTGGGCGTCATCCCCGCGGCCAACATGCTGCCGGAGGTGGCGTACGTCAAGCTGTGCTGGGCGCTGGGCCAGACCGGCGACCTCGAAGAGGTCAAGCGCATCATGCTGACGCCCATCGCCGGCGAGATAACGCCGCGGGAGCCGACTAACGGCTACCTCATCCTCCAGGGCGGCCTCCCCGAAGTCGAGGATTTCATTAGCCACCACTGGAAGTAGCGGCCGCACCCCGCGAGCGATAAACGCCGGCCCGCGAGGGCCGGCGTTTTCGTACCCGAAACCGGACGCAATAGCGGCGGCGGGCGTTCCTTAGGGTTTTTATTTCGCCTTGACTTACAGCCCCCGCCAGCGTAACATCGCGCCGGAGAAGGGCGAGTCCGGAAGGGGAACCGCCATGGCTAAATACATCGCGAAAGTCATCGTCGCCGCCTTCTGCGCGGCCCAGGGATGGGCCGGGTGGACGGTGGAAACGGTGCCCGGCGCGGGGGTCTTGAACGACGTCGCGTTCTGGGACGAAAGCCACGGTTGGATATGCGGCGACACCGGCTTGCTGTGGCGTTACGACGGCAACCGGTGGGTAAAATACGAGCATAACCTGACGGCGAAGAACCTCAACGCCGTTTCGTTCGGGAGCGACAATTGGCATTACGGGTGTTGCGGCGGCGACGACGGGACGCTGCTGGAATACGACGGCGAGTGGCGCGTCATACCCGCGCTTAACCCGACGTCCATTTATGATACGTACGGGTACGGGATTACCGCGGGCAGGTTTAAAAACGGAAAGGTCTGGCGTCGTCCGGGAGACGAGTGGATAGTCGAGGAAACGCCGTTCCCCGAGGCGTTATACGGGGTAACGGTTTCCGGGGCAGGGTGGCCTTATAACGATTGGGCCGTGGGCGAGAACGGCACGATAGCCGTCGTTACGGGTTGGTATAAGTGGGAGAAATACTTCTCGCCCACGACTCGCAACCTCCGGGCGGTGGATTTCGACTGGTATTACTTCGGCTTCGCCTGCGGCGACGGGGGCACGATGATTTTTTACGGCCCGCGCGAGTGGGAAATAGCGCCCGTGCCGACGACGGAGGATTTGTTCGACGTCTTCGTCGTGTCCACCGAAGGCGCGTGGGCCGTGGGCGCGGGCAACACCATCCTACGGTATCGGAACGGTTCGTGGGTAAAAGACGAGTCGCCGGCGCCAACAGGTACCGTATTGCGGGCGGTATTTTTCCCGACCCCCGACGAAGGGTGGGCGGTAGGCAACGCGGGGGTCACGCCGGTGGTGCTTCATTATACGGTCTCGCCGTCCATATGCCCGGCATCCCTGGGCAGAATCAAAGCCTTATTCGGCAAAACCGGACGTTAAAAACGCCGGCCCGCGATGGCCGGCGTTTTATTTTTAACGGCACGGTGTCCGCCTATTTCACCTTCGGCGGCTCCAGCGCGATGACGGCGAGCTCATCGCCCTCCGCCAACTTGAACCCCACCTCCGGGTCCACGATGGCCTCGCCGCCGCGGAACACCGCCACCAGGATGGCGCGGTGGTTCCGCCGGAGATACAACGAGGCGGTTTCGAAGTCGGCGCCGCGAGCCGCCGCGGGGACGGGGACGCGGTAGAACTCGCCGCCGGCGTCCGCGCTCAACAGGTCGTCCACGACGCGGGACAGGCCGTGCTGGAGGGCGGCCGTCGCGAGGACCTTGCCGCCGTATTGCCCCGAGACGACGACCTCGTCGGCGCGCACGCGCTCCAGGTGGGGACGGTTCTTGTCGTGGACGAGCTCGGCGCAGACGTAGAGGGCGGGGTTAAGGACCTTGAGGGTCATGACCGTGAGGATGGTGCGGGCGTCGGCGTCGGCCTCGCGGCCGCGGCCGCCGGAGCGGTCGGCCAAGACCACCGCGTCCGCGGCGTAGGCCGCGTCGGCCCGCGCGAGGACCGGCTCCTCCGTGCAATCGCCGCACACGAAGTGGACGCGGGGGTCGGCGTCGGCGAGCTGGTTCTCCTCCAGCTCCGCCACCACCACGACGTCTTTGCGGGGCGCCGCGGCGCGGAGCTCGGCGATGAGCACCGGCGCGCCCTCGTTCCAGCCGCAGATGACCGTATGTCGGCGCAGGCGCAGGGACCGCATACCCTTCCCTTCCTTTATCTTGTCGATGACGAGGCCGGAGGCGATGGTGGCGGTCACGACGCTCACCACGCCGATGCCGAAAAAGATGAGGAGCGTTACGAGGATGCGGCCGGCCGCGGTGGCCGGCTTCACCTCCACGAAATCGCCCGAAATCATCGTGAAGAACACCGACCAGAAGGTCTGGAGGAAGCCCACGCCCTCGTGCCGCGGACCTTCGATGGCGTAGAACAGCGACGTCCCGACGACCAAGGCGACCAATATCCCCAGCGTCAGTCGCAGGATGACGTGGCGATAGCGCTTGATGGCGTCGCCGAGCAGGAGGACGAGTATTATAAGCCGGTTCATAAACGCGCCTCCGGGCGCCGCGTAAATATAAACCAGCTCGGCCGCAAACACAAGCGCGAACCGCGGCCCTTGACAGGCGGCCGGCGATGTCGTAACCTCGCTCTAAAAGCCGGAGGTAGGCCGTGAAGGCGATAATCGTAGGCGCGGGCCGGATGGCCGAGGCCGTCCTGCACGACTTCGTAAGGTTCAACCTGTTTGAGGCGATAACGCTCGCGGACGCGGACGGCGCCCGGGCCGAGGACCTCGCGCGGCGCCGCGGCGGCGGCGTCGCGAGGGCCGTGGCGCTGGACGCGGCGGACGGGCGCGCCGTCGCCCGGGCCGTCGCGGGTCACGGCGTCGTCGTCTCCGCCGTCCCCTACCGCTACAACCTGGGGCTGGCCCGGGCGGCCGTGGCCGCCGGCGCCCACTTCACCGACATGGGCGGCAACAACGACGTGGTGGCGGCGGAGCTCGCGCTGGACGGAGAGGCGCGGCAAGCCGGCGTGACGCTGGTCCCGGACATGGGCCTCGCGCCCGGCCTCGCGACCGTCCTCGCGGCGGCGCTCGTGGCGCGGCTGGACGAGACGGCCGAGGTCCACATCCGCGTGGGCGGTCTGCCCCGCGAGCCGAAGCCGCCGCTGGACTACGCGCTCGTCTTCTCTCCCTACGGCCTCATCAACGAATACGCCGAGCCGTGCCTGGTATTGCGGGAGGGCCGCGTGGAGATTGTGGAACCGCTCACCGGCGTGGAGGAGCTGGACTGGCCGCCCTTCGGCCGGCTGGAGGCCTTCCACACCTCGGGTGGCGCGTCCACCCTGCCCCGCACGTGGGCGGGGCGGGTCCGCGAGCTGGACTACAAGACCATCCGCTACCCGGGCCACTGCGCCCGCGTCAAACCGTTCTTCGACCTCGGCCTCGCGAGCCAGGATGAAATAACGATAGGCCACGCCCGCGTCCGGCCGCGGGACGTCTTCGCGGAGCGGCTCGCGTCGGCGCTGCCGGAGGGCGATGACGATATAGTACTCGTACGATGCTGGGCGAAGGGGACGAAAGGCGGGAAACCGACGACGCTGACGTACGAGCTCGTGGACTACGCCGACGCGGCGACGGGGCTCACGGCGATGATGCGGACTACGGGCTGGCCGGTGGCCGTGGCGGCGCAGCTCCTGGCGGAGGACAAGACGGCCCGGCCGGGGGCGTTGCCGCCGGAGCTGGCCTTCGCGCCCGAGGCGTTCCTCGCGGCGTTGGGGAAGCGCGGGTTGGATTTAAAAGACCAAGGGGCTTAAGCCCCTTGTCCAAGTAGGGGCCGGCCTTCAGGCCGGCCCGCCGTAGTCCCCGGGCCGGCCGATATCGCCGAAGAGGGGCGGCTAGCTGGTAGGGGCGCACGGCTGTGCGCCCAATAGGAAGGAAGCATTTTAACCACAGGCAGGAATGCCTGTGCCATAAAAGGGTGTCGTAAGGGCCGGCCTTCAGGCCGGCCCACACTGGGTCGCGGCGCGGACGTTTCGCGCCGACCTGAAGGTCGGCGCCTACGAAAAACAGAACGGCGGGTATGACACCCGCCGTTGTTTCGATGGGAAGAAAAGCATATCTAATTACAGGCAGGAATGCCTGTGCCACGTAGTAGGGGCCGGCCTTCAGGCCGGCCCACCCTGGGTCGCGGCGCGGACGTTTCGCGCCGACCTGAAGGTCGGCGCCTACGAAAATCAGAACGGCGGGCGCAAGGCCCGCCGTTTACGTTCCGGGGAAGGGCGTCGTTACTTCAGCGTCGCGCCGTAGGCGAAGAGGTCGCCGGCGAGGTAGATGTCGCGCTGGACGCCGGCGAAGGGCCGCGCCCGGGCCGTCTTCCCCTTCGTGACGTTGGCAACCTCGCCCGCTTCCAGGTTAAGGCGGATAACGTCGCCGGCGGCGAGGGCGAGCGCGGCGAGGTCCGGGCACTCCACGAGCGGCCAGCCGGCGTTGACGGCGTTGCGCTTATAGATGGCGCCGAAGGAGACGCCGACGACGGCCGCGACGCCGAGGGCGCGGAAGCAGTCCACCGCGTGCTGGCGGCTCGAGCCCGCGCCGAAGTTGGGGCCCACGGCGATTATGTCGCCCGGCTTCGCCCGCGCCGGGAAGTCCTTGTAGCCGTCCAGGTTGCCGAAGCTATACTGGCCCATCTGCGCCACGTCCGTCACGGCGAGGTGGGCGTTGTGATATATCTGGTCGGTGTCCAGATCGGGGATGTAAACCCCCGCGGCGTCCACGACGGGCCACGCCCGGCCTTCTATAACGAGCGGCTTGTCGGCCATCCTACATCACCTCGCGGGGGTCGGTTATGCGGCCGGTGCGGGCCGAGGCCGCGGCCGTCGCCGGCGAACACAGATAGGTCTCCCCCGCCCCCTGCTTCCCGGGGAAGTTGCGGTTGGAGGTGGAGACCTGGACCTCGCCCTTGCCGGTCATGCCGACCTGGCCCTGGGCGCAGCCGCCGCAGCCGGCGTTGGAGACCACGAGGCCGGCGCCGAAGAGCTCGGCCACCAACCCCTCCTCCAGCATGGTCCCGAAGACGCGGCGCGTCGCGGGGACCGCGGCGGCCATGACGCCGGCGGCGACGTGCCGGCCCCCCAGGACCCGCGTCACGACGCGGAAGTCCTCGGTCCGGCCGTTGGTGCAGGAGCCGAAGAAGGCGGAGTGGATTTTCTTGCCGGCGACCTCGCGCGCGGCCTTGACGTTGGCCGGCGACGGCGGGCAGGCGATGAGCGGCTCCAGGCCGTCCACGCTCAGGGTGTAGGTCTTCTCGTATTGGGCGTCGGCGTCGGCCCGGACGGCCTGGGGGCGGCCGCGGCCGTGGCGCTGGCACCACGCGAGGATGTCGTCGCCGGGCGGGATGAGGATGGCGATGGCGCCCATCTCGGTGGCGAGGGAGGAGACGGTGATGCGGCCGCAGAGCGGCAGCTCCTCCACCGCCGGCCCATAGAGCTCCACCGCCCGCCCGAGGAGGCCGCTCGCGCCGAACTCGCGGAGCATCGCGAGGCCGAGGTCCTTGGCGGTGGCGGGCCAGGCGAAGCGGCCGACCACGTTCACGCGGACGGAGGACGGGACCTCGAGCCAGGTGCGGCCCGCGCGGAAGGCGAAGGCCACGTCGCCGTCCCCCATCCCCTGGCCGAAGCAGCCGATGGCGCCGACGATGTTCATGTGGCTGTCGGTGTTGACGACGGTGCCGCCGGGCCGCGCGAGCCCCTCCTCCATCAGGACGTGGGAGCCGATGCCGGCGTCCACGTCGAAGACCCTGACTCCCCGGGCGGCGGCGAAGTCGCGGCAGCGCTGCTGGTTGGAGGCGTAGGGGATGTTGTTGGCGGGGACGACGCAGTCGAAGGTGAAGAAGGTCTTGGCGGCGTCGGCCACCTTGCCGTCGGCCCCGTAGTGCCGCTCGAAGTTCTGGACGACGTTGGCGCCGCCGAAGTCGCGGGCGGCCCGGACGTCCAGCTCGAGCCACACCGTCGCCCCCGGCTCCACCTTGTCTGGCGAGTGGGCGGCGATTATCTTCTCGATTATGGTCTGGCCCATTATTTGTTATCCTTTTTATGCCAATATGTTTTAATCCGGCGGAAGCCGACGGCCATGTCCGTTGGTTCGTCGGCCCAAAAAGTCAACCATACTTCGTTAGGTTCGAATTGAGAAACCTCGCTTTTATAATCCTTACCTAATTTTTCAAGGGATTCAAAACCGGCGAAAAACTCTAACCACCCTTTATCGATTTTAATACGTAACCACGTCCAATCTTTGCCGTTGATTTTATCGGACTTTATTTTTATAGGGTCGCCGGCGAATACCCATAATATGCCTTGTTTGCCTTCTTCATGATGTGTAGAAATTTCGTAGAGGATTTGTTTTTCTCCGTACTGCCGGTGTTCATATTCTTCAGGTAAGGGCGCGTCTGAATGTAATACGGAAATACCAACCTTCCATTCGCCTGCTAACCTATAAGAAAAAGGCCGGACCTGTAACCATAAATCTCTTAAAACGTATTCGGTTAAATTAAACCTTCGTCCTTTCCAATCGCAGATCCAGCATTCTAATTTCTTTTTTACGGGCGCTATTAGCTTAAAATATTTGCCTAAACTACCAACGGGTTCTACCCGCACGTTTTCGTTCGGGTTAAGGGTGTTTTTATATACCCGTTCACTAGGTATCTCTAGTAAATCACTTGCCCTTATCTCCCAAAATTTGCATCGGCTCCAAAAAAACAAAGGGGAAAAACGCATCCGAATTTCCCTCGTAAACCACGCCCCGCATCGGGCCCATGTAAACCCTGCGAAAGCAAAAACCGCTATAATTAAAGCTATTCCGAAACCTATTATAGTAAATATATTGGCCGTCGTGGACAGATGACCGCAACTCATATATTTATTACCTCCTTTTCAATGTTTTAATACCGGTTTTAGGCACATCTTCAGCACGTGACGGGGCCATATTTTTTAACCGAACCCGGTTTAATGGAATGGTTATAAAACACGGTATCCGTACTACCGTCTCCATAGTCGTTTAGCGAGATCGTTATTTGGAGCTACTACGCCCGTGGTTAAATTAGCCATGAACTCCCAACTCACGTCGACCGTTTGTCCGCCGTCTGCGTTTTTAGTTCGGATGGTATATGTGACCTTATATATATTAGGCGCATACCTTGGGTCTGACGAACCTACTTCGGTAGCGTCCCATCCTAAAGCCTCAACTGGCCAAACGCTTGTTTTCTCCAAATCCGTCAATATGCCCGATATAAACCAAAGTACGGGGAAACCGTAAACTCGGCCCCCCCCTTTTTCGGGATTCAGTATGTAATTTTGTACTAACTTTATAGCTTCTAACTCCGTCGCGTTTGCAGCGACAACTTCCGCTGGAGACAAAATAGTAATTACGACGGCTAATCCGATTACGGCGACGCGTTTCATCTTTCTTCCCCTTCTTTTTGGGTTATTTTTCATTTATGTTCACCGTCTAACCTTAACAATTATGGTTAACCACCGTGCGCTAACCTGCCCGTATTTCGGTTTCGATATTATATTATTTATTATTACCTCGTCAGCTTCTCCGTCCCGGTCTTGGTCGCGCCCTTGCCGGTCCGCGTCCCGTCGAGCGAGCCGTCGGCGTTCACCGTGTAGGCGACGACGCCGTAACCTTGCCGGTCGGCGAAGCCGGCCGCGAAGGTTTTGCCCATGAGGATACCCGTA